>WNFT01006894.1_pt1 | contig 10037 bp, 10 predicted proteins | sample 5400191 | NCBI WGS metagenome assembly WNFT01 (sample SAMN13153359, study PRJNA577476) | soil metagenome | isolation source: 80 cm saprolite under Madrone tree | place: USA:California | collected 2016-06-14 | reverse complement strand
GGCGTTACTTTTCGTTTACATCTGGCTTCGCGGAACGCTGCCCCGCACCCGAATCGATCACATAATGAATTTCGCCTGGAAATTCATGTTGCCGATGGCCTTCACCTGCATTCTCGCCGCCGCCGTGTGGCACTACACGGGGCGCGGGCTTGCTGGATGGCTATGGTCGCTTGCGGTGATCGCAATTGTCTACATTGCATTGTCGATCTTGCTGGACACGCGAAAAAGATTTGCCACTCGCACCTATCGTTTTGCCGAATGAACAGCGTCGCATTTATCCTCATCGCGATTCTGACGCTCGCCGCGGCGCTCGCCGCTGCTTCATTACCAAAACTCATTCATGCCGCACTTAGTTTCGCGGTCACCTTTGTCGGGGTCGCGGCGTTCTTCTTTTTGCTCGGCGCGGAGTTCATCGGCTTGGTACAGGTTTTTGTCTACATCGGGGCGGTCGCGGTGTTGATTGTCTTCACGATCCTGCTGACCCGTCGCGATGCCGGAAAGGATCGCGGCTTCAACTGGGGCGGCGTTGTCATAGCCATCGCCGTATTCGGCGGTTTGCTCTGGGCGATTCTCCACACACCAGCAGTCTCGATCGCCGCGCCGAATATCGAAGCGCTCACCGTGAAGCGAATCGGTGAAGCGCTCATGACCAGTTACGTTTGGCCGTTGCAATGCGTCGGCGTGCTGCTGACCGCCGCGTTGATCGGCGCGCTCATTCTCGTCATGGAGGAAAAGCGCTGATGCCGATATTGTCGATCTTTCTCATCGTTTCCGCCGCGCTCTTCTGCACCGGACTGCTGGCCGCGCTGAGCCGGCGTCACGCCATCTTCATTCTCATCGGAATCGAGATGATGCTCGCCGCGGCGAATCTAAATTTCATCGCCTTCTGGCGGTTCGGTCCACAGACACAGCAACCGATCGGTGTGATGGTCGCGATTTTTTCCATCGCCATCGCTGCGGCCGAAGCTGCCGTCGGTCTCGCCCTCGTCATCGCTGTTTACCGCCACTACCGAACCACAAACGTCGATCAACTCAATCAGCTCAAAGGATGACCGCCTGGACCGTCAATAACGTCTGGCTGATTCCGGCGGTACCGCTCGCGGCTTCGTTCGTAATCCTGAGGCTCGCGAACTCGCGGCGCAAAAGCGCGGCGGCGCTCGCAGTTATTGGCCAGGTCGCCGCGCTCACCTTGTCGATCGTCGCGTTTACAACCACGTTGCAAACGCCCGGCTATCGCGCGTTTCACAATTTCACCTGGTTCACATTCGGCGAGAACGCATTGCGCATCGGCTGGGTGCTCGATCCGCTCGCCGCCGCGATGTTGGTCATGATCGCGCTCGTCGGGCTTTGCATTTTTGTTTTCAGCATCGGCTACATGGCCGGCGACAAAGATTTCACCCGCTTCTTCGCCTATCTCTCGTTCTTTTCCGCCGCCATGCTTGGCGTGGTCATCGCGAATAGTCTGCTTCTTCTGTTCGTCTGCTGGGAACTGGTCGGCCTCGCCTCGTATTTGTTGATCGGATTCTGGATTCATAAACCGAGCGCGGCTGCCGCGGCGAAAAAGGCATTCATCACCACGCGCATCGGCGACCTGGGATTTTTCCTCGGAATTCTCTGGCTCTATAGCGGCAGCGGCACTCTGCTCTTTTATGATAATGGGCGCGGCTGCCTGGAAAGCGCAGGACTTCTTGCGCTCGGCGCCAGCGCCACGTTTGTCGCATTGCTGATTTTCTGCGGCGCCGTTGGCAAGTCCGGGCAGTTTCCGCTGCATGTCTGGCTGCCGGACGCGATGGAAGGCCCGACACCGGTCAGCGCGCTGATCCACGCCGCCACCATGGTTGCGGCCGGCGTGTTTCTCGTCGCGCGCGTCTATCCGCTCTTTTCGTTTGGCGCGATCGACGGCGTGACGCCGTCGCTCACTGTGGTCGTGTGGATCGGTGTCATCACCGGTTTGATGGCGGCGCTCATCGCGCTGGCGCAGTTCGATATCAAACGCATCCTCGCCTACTCAACCGTATCGCAATTGGGGCTGATGATGGTTTCGTTAGGCGTGGGCGGTGTCGCGGCCGGCATCATGCACCTGATTGCGCATGGCTTTTTCAAGGCGCTCTTGTTCCTCGGCGCGGGCTCGGTGATTCACGGCACGCATCACGAACAGGACATTCGCAAAATGGGCGGGTTGCGGCGCGCCATGCCCGTGACATTTCTCACTTACGCCATTGGCATGATGGCGCTCAGCGGCGTGCCGCTCGTTTTTTGCGGCGCTTGGACAAAAGAGGAAATTCTGCACGCAACAGCGCATTGGCCCGGGTCGCGCGTGCCCTTTTTTCTCCTGCTGGCCGGAGTCGTTCTGACCGCGCTCTACATGACGCGGCAAATCATCTACGTTTTCTTCGGCAATCCGCGCGAGGCCTCTGAGCACGCACACGAAAGCACGCGCGCGATGACGATACCTCTGATCGTGCTCGCGATTTGCACAATCGTCTTCAGCGCTGTGCTCACGCCTGCGTGGCCTTGGTTGCACAGTTATCTGACCGGCGAGCCGGCGCATTTTGATATCGCGCGGCTGATTCAACCGATGCTGTTTCTCTCGCTCGTGCTCGTTGCGGCAGGCATCGGGTTCGGCATCGCGATGTATCGGAAGATTGCGCTACAAGATCGACATCGGCCCATCGAAACCGATCCGCTCGAGCAGGTACAGCCAGCGCTGTTTTGCTTTCTCGAAAACAAAATGTGGCTCGACGAATTTTACGAGTGGACCGTCATCGCATTTGCCGCGATAGCCGCGCGCGTCTCCGACTGGATGGATCGCTATTTCTGGGACGGTCTGGTGCGCGGATTTGGCGGACTCGGTCAACTCTTCGGAATCTTTAGTACGAACGTCGACGAGCGCGGCATCAATGCGGGAGTGGACGAAACCACCGCCGGTACGCGCGGTCTTGGCCGCGTGATGTCCACGTGGCACTCGGGCCAAATCCAAACTTACCTCGGTGCCGTCGCGGTTGGCATGCTGGCGCTGCTGATTCTTTACGCATGGCTCACCTGACCTCAGCACTATTTATTATTCCGCTGGCCGGCGCTCTTTTCGTCACCGTCGCACCGAAAAACTTCGCGCGTGGAATCGCTCTCGGATTCAACGCGCTGACCGCGATTCTCGCCTTCATGTTGTGGCAAAACTTCGACACGACCGCCGCCGGCCTTCAGATGGTCGAACGTCACAACTGGATTCCCACGATTGGCGCTGAGTATCTCGTCGGTGTCGATGGCTTAAGCCTGCTGCTTGTATTGCTGACGTCGCTCATTTTTCCGTTCGCATTTTTTGCGCAACGCGTCGGCCGCGGTTTCTGCGCCCTGATGCTGGTCATGCAGGCGGCGCTCTACGGAACGTTCACCGCGCAGAATTTCATCCTCTGGTTTTTGTTTTACGAGATGAGCCTCGTCCCTGCATTCCTGCTCATCAAAATCTGGGGCGGCGAAAAGCGCGATCGCGCCGCGACCAAGTTTTTCGTTTACACATTCCTCGGCAGCGTGGCGATGCTGCTCTCCTTTCTCGGAATTTATTTCGCGAAGGGCACGTTCGACTTCGCCGCGCTCGCCGATCTCGGAAAATCCGGGCTGGTCACCGGTAAGCTTGCATGGTTCGCCTTGGCCGGAATCTTTCTCGGGCTGGCGGTGAAAGTGCCGCTCTTTCCGTTTCACACCTGGCTGCCCGACGCCTACGAGACCGCACCCACCGGCGTCTCCATGGTGTTGACCGGCCTGCTCTCGAAAATGGGCGTTTACGGTTTCGTGCGACTCCTCCTCCCGCTCTTTCCCCACGAAATCAAAGTCCTCGCTCCATGGCTGCTTAGCCTAGCGATTTGCTCGATCGTGTTTGCCTCGCTCGCCGCATGGGCTCAGTCGGATTTGAAAAGAATGGTCGCGTACTTGTCGATCAACCACCTCGGCTACTGCATGCTTGGTCTCTTCGCCGTCCCGGCAAGATCGACAATCTCGTTGATCGACATGCAGGCGGCATTGAGCGGCGTCTTCATGCAAATTTTCAACCACGGCATCACCGCGGCCGCGCTCTTCTATTACGTCGGATTGCTCGAGCAACGCCGCGGCCTGCGCGGCATCGACGATTTCGGCGGTCTGATGCAACGGACGCCGTTGCTCTGCGGCTGGATGAGCGTCGCTATGTTTTCGTCGCTTGGCTTGCCCGGACTCAACGGATTCATCGGTGAGTTTCTCATCTTTAAAGGTTCGTTCGCTGTCGCCGCTTCGTTCACCGCTGTTGCCGTGATCGGTCTTCTCGTCACCGCCATTGTATTCATGCGCATGATTCAGACGCTCTTTAGCGGTCCACTGGTGCAGAGTTGCAGCGCCTTCCCCGATCTTCTGCGATCTGAGAAGTGGGTCGTCGTGCCCGTCACGCTGCTCATGTTTGCCATCGGTATCGCGCCCCAATTCGTCTTCAACATCTTCAACACGACCGTCATTGAGATGGCGCGCTTGTTTGCCTGACCACTGCTTGGAAATGAGACACGAAATCATTCCCGCGGAGCAAATTGCACGATCAATCTACTTACTTCGCGGGCAGAAGGTGATGCTCGATTTTGATCTTGCAGCGCTCTACGGCGTTCCTAGCGGCCATTTGAACCGCGCCGTGAAGCGAAACATCGGTCGTTTCCCTATCGACTTTATGTTTCAGCTCGGCGTCGAAGAGGCGCATAACTTGAAATGCCAAATTGGCATTTCAAGTTGGGGCGGGCGGCGTTCATCCCCCTACGCCTTCACGGAACAAGGCGTGGCCATGCTCTCGAGCGTGTTGAAGAGCGAGCGCGCGGTCAAGGTGAACATCGCGATCATGCGCGCATTTGTGAAGTTGCGCGAGACACTTGAGACAAATCGCGAACTGGCTCGCAAATTTTCCGAACTCGAAAAGCGCGTCGGCAAACACGACGAGAAGATTGACGCGATCTTGGAAGCGATCCGGCAGTTGATCGCGCCGCCGGAAAAGCCACATCGTGAAATTGGATTTCACGTGCGCGAAAAATCCCCGCGCTACCGGACGCGTAAACGTTGATGATCGCCTGGGTCATTTACGTCACGTTTACGGGAGCGGTGGTGTTGCTTTTCCTGCCGCGCGTTTTTTCGCGTTGGATCGCGCTCTTAACCACAGTCGCGGGGTTCGCGATCGGTTTAACTGCTTTGTTCCGCGACGATGTCGATCTTGCGCACTTCACCACGATCGTGCGCGTTCCGTGGGTGCCGATGCTTGGGATGAATTATCACCTCGCCGTCGATGGCATCAGCGTGACCATGGTGCTTGTCACCGGCATCGCTGCTGTCAGCACGGTGCTCTTCTCGTGGGACGTCGATCATCGGCCTAACGAGTTTTTCTTCTGGCTGTTGCTCGTGGTTGGCGGTTCCTACGGCGTCTTTCTCAGCGCCGATCTTTTTCTCCTTTTCGTCTTCTACGAGCTCGTCATCTTCCCGAAATATTTCCTCATCGCGATCTGGGGATCGACCAACAAGGAGTACGGCGCGATGAAGCTGACGCTGTATTCCTTCTTCGGCGGCGCGCTTGTTTTCATCGGAATCCTCGTCGTCTACGTGACCGCCGGCTCGTTGGACTTGAATCAGCTCGCACAATTTCAATTCCCGCCGCAACTGCAATCGTGGGCGTTCCCGGTCTTGTTTCTCGGGTTTGCCGTGCTCGCCGGCATCTGGCCGTTGCATACTTGGGCGCCAACCGGTCACGTCGCCGCGCCCACCGCCGGTTCGATGTTGCTCGCCGGCATTGTCATGAAACTCGGCGCTTACGGCGGTCTGCGTGTCGCCATGAATCTTTTTCCGCAAGGTTTCCACATCTGGAGCAAATGGATTGCAGTCCTCGCCGTGATCGGGATCGTTTACGCGGCGGCGGTAGCGCTTCGCCAGCGCGATCTGAAATTTGTCATCGGTTACTCGAGCGTGAGCCACATGGGTTTCGTGCTGCTCGGGCTGGCCACGGCCAACGTCCTCGGCGTCTCCGGCGCAGTGCTGCAAATGTTTTCTCATGGCGTGATTGCGGCCCTCCTCTTCGCCGTCGCCGGACGCATGATCTACCGCCGCACTCACACACGTGATCTTGATGAATTGTCGATCTTAGGACTGAGCCGCGCGCTGCCCTTTGCCGCGTTTGCTTTTGTCATCGCATCAGCCGCGTCAATGGGCATCCCCGGGTTCAGCGGATTCGCCGCCGAAATCACAATCCTCCTCGGCGCATGGAAAAGTTTTCCTGTGGCGGTATGGATCACGGGCGCAGGCATGGTGCTCGTCGCCGCGTTTACACTGCGCGCGCTAAAGAAATCTTTCTTCGGCGACAGCCAATCGGCTGATTCTTTTGCCACTGAGCCGATCACATTTGCCGAAAAATGCGGCGCCGGGCTGGTCATGTTCGCCACGCTCGCGATCGGCCTTTATCCCAAGCTGCTGCTCGATCGCATCATGCCCGCTGTCGAAGCGATGCGCTTTTTGAAATGAGCTATCTCGACCTTCTCAAACTCGCCTCGCCCGAAGCGATTATCGCCCTGACGGCGCTTGTGGTTCTCGCGATTGGGTTGGCAGGCGGCCGAGCTCCTGTAGCGGCAGCCGTGTCGGCTGCGGGACCAAATCGGACTGCGGGCGACACGCCCGACACTACAGCAGCAGCATCCCATCTTTGCTCTTTTTTCGCCGCGCTTGGACTCGCATTTGCAGTCGGTGCGGTCCTGATGTTACCGCAGCACGCGACGCTGTTCGGCGGAATGCTCGTGATCACGCCGCTCACGTCGTTGTTCAAGATCATCTGCATTGCGCTCGCCTTTTTCACGGTCCTGTTGGCATCGGGCAATGATTCCTTGCGCAATCACGGTGAATATCTCGCCATCATTCTGCTCGCCACCATCGGGCTGATGCTGCTCGTCGGCAGCGAAGAATTGCTTATGATCTTCATCGGTCTCGAGCTCACCGGTCTCTCGCTTTACATCATCACCGCGTTCGACAAAACCGACATCCGATCCGCCGAAGCCGGCCTGAAATATTTCCTGTTCGGCAGCACGGCGAGCGCGTTCACACTTTTCGGAATCAGTTTCATCTACGGCATGTCCGGGACGACGAGTCTCGCCGCGATTGGCCAAAAATTGACCGCCACATCGGCGCAACCGGTGCTCGCTGTCGGCATCATCATGACCCTCATCGGGTTCGCGTTCAAAATCGCCGCCGCGCCGTTTCATCTTTGGGCGCCCGACACTTACCAGGGCGCGCCCGTCCCAAGCGCCGCCTTCATCGCTTCGGGATCGAAGGTCGCGTCGTTCGTTGTGCTCGGAAAAATCGTGCTCGTCGGCTTCGGCCCGGTGCACGGCAGCGCCGCATGGCACGCGATGATTGCCGGTTGGTCGCCCGTGCTCGCCGTGCTCGCCGCATTGTCCATCGTTGTTGGCAATCTCGTCGCGCTCGCCCAAACCAACGTTCGCCGGCTGCTTGCTTACTCGGCGGTCGCGCACGCCGGCTACACCTTGCTCGGACTCGTCGCCGGCGGCCGCGACGGATTTTCCGCGACGTTGTTCTACACCACCGTTTACGCATTCACGCTCGTCGGCGCATTCGGCGTCGTCGCGCTGGTGCGACGCGAAACCGGCAGCGACGACTTACAAAACTTTGCCGGACTGAGCTCGCTCTCACCATTGCTGGCCGGGTGCATGTCGATCTTCATGCTGTCGCTGGCCGGTATGCCGCCGCTCGCCGGATTTTTCGGAAAGTTCTACCTGTTCAGCGCCGCACTCCGCGCCGATGCAAACCACGGCCTGCTCTGGCTCGTCGCGCTTGCGCTCCTCGGCAGCCTCATCTCTCTCTACTATTACCTGATCGTCCTCAAAGTGATCTTCATGGACGAAAAAGCGCAGCCCGAAATCTTGCCTGCCCGCCGTAGGCTTGGCGAAGGCGGGTCACTTTTGCAACAAATCTCACTCTCAGTCCTTGCCGCGATCGTACTTTTTCTGGGAATCATCCCGGGACCCTTGGTCGCTCGCATCATCGCGGCGCTACCCTAAACTGGCTTATGATTAAAGGCAGTGAAATCCGCAATGCCGACCATCCGATCGAACAACTGCTCTTGGACCGGTGGTCGCCCCGCGCGATGTCCGGTGAGGAAATTTCCACCGACGAATTGATGCGCCTGTTCGAAGCCGCGCGCTGGGCGCCTTCGTCTTTCAATGCGCAACAGTGGCGTGCTCTCTATGCCCGTCGCGGCACCGTGCACTGGCCGATCTTTCTCGGATTACTCGTGGAGGGAAACAAGGGCTGGGCGAAAAACGCGGCTGTTCTCGTCCTCTTCATTTCGCGAACGACATTCGAACACGGCGGCGAACCTTCCACCACGCACTCGTACGATTGTGGCGCAGCGTGGGAAAATTTCGCCCTGCAAGGATTCCATCAAGGCTTCGTCGTGCACGGCATGGAAGGCTTCGATTACGACCGCGCCAAGACCGAGCTGAAAATTCCGGACGGCTTCCGCATCGAAGCCATGGCCGCCGTCGGCAAACCCGGCGTGAAAGAAACGCTACCCGAAAAACTGCGGGCGAAGGAAAGTCCCAACGACCGCCGCAAACTGACCGAGAGCATCTGCGAAGGCCCGTTTCGATTCCCCGGCACGCCGTAGTCCCGCGACTGCGGGACGAAGGTGGCTGAGCTGACCTCTGATCGCTGATCTCCGACTTCTGATCTCTGCATCGGGCCTCGGATGCGGCGCTCGTAGTGGTAAATGCGGCGGATCGAATTCCATCGCTGGAGCCAAAATCTGTGAAGGGGCCTGACTGTTTGATCCGTCTTGATTGAACGCCTTTTATTTCTCGTTCGGAAAGGCCACTGCTCCTGTATCGAGACTGTAATAGCCGCCGATCACCTGTAGTTCGCCGGAATCAACTTTCGGCTTAAGCAGAGGCGTAGATGAACGCAGAGCTTCCACAACGTTCTTGACGTTCGCCTCTGTTGTGGCCTCCAGATCGCCATTGATTGTTGCCTCCACCGCAGGCTTGATGGCTGTGACCAGTGATTGGATATGAGCGGGCGCTTTGCCTTTGGCAGCTATAGTCTCCTTTGCCGCTTTGACGGCGCCGCAACGCTGATGCCCAAGCACCACAACCAGGCGAACCGCCAAATGATCGACCGCGTATTCGATGCTTCCCAGGCTGTGATCGTCGATCACGTTGCCGGCTACCCGGATGACGAATAGGTCGCCGAGGCCCTGGTCAAACACGATCTCGGGCGGAATGCGCGAGTCAGAACAACCGACAATAATGGCAAACGGATGCTGACTCTTTGTCAGTTCCGCGCGCCGCTCTGCTGCCTGGGCGGCGGTCCTGCCAAGGAAGATCATGCCAGCGTTTTCATAGCTGTTGGTCGCCATGTACGTTCTTTCCTCAACCGACTCATGCGGGTGTTGCTCATTGCCGCTCGCGTAGCGTCCATTGCCTTCTTTCAGCCGCGAGACTGCCTCAGCGGGAGAAACAATCGGCTGGTCTGGATGAGCCGGATCAGCGGCTCCGGCAAATTGGCTCCCGCCAAGCAAACCAGCGGTAACAATAAGCGATACGAGTTGGCTCTTTCTCATGATTGAACTTTTATGCGGAAACGGAGTATCAAAATCAATTCGAAAGTGAAATCAGGCGGACAGAGGCAAAGGCTCGTTCCCTTCCATATTCATGTGCTTCCCGATCTATTCGGGGCTTGTGAAAGCGGGCGGGTAAAAGTAGAAATCACCACATGGGCTTAATTATTCTTATCGTTGTGATTCTGTTGTTAGTCGGGGCTTTCCCGACAGGCGGTTACGGATACGGCTACCGGTCGCACGGCATAATCGGAACCATTCTCCTAATCGTTTTGATTCTGTATTTGCTCGGTCGCCTGTAAAGTGCGCGATGTAGATGGCGCGTAAGCCGGAATCCCCGGCGCAATCAAGGCGCTTCTGATCGCTAGCCTCTGAACCGGTTGGAGATCACCTACATCCGGGAAATAGCCGCGCGTCCGGTTTT
>WNFT01006893.1_pt1 | contig 10037 bp, 10 predicted proteins | sample 5400191 | NCBI WGS metagenome assembly WNFT01 (sample SAMN13153359, study PRJNA577476) | soil metagenome | isolation source: 80 cm saprolite under Madrone tree | place: USA:California | collected 2016-06-14 | reverse complement strand
TGGGCGAAATCGTGCTCCCGCAACGGATTGCTCTCCAGCTTATGCAGGCGTCAAAGACCCATCCGCATCGTCCCATCGACAACGGCATAGTCGTCAACCTTCTTAGTCAAAGGTTCTCGCCCTTCGATATGGTCGAACTCCATCCAAAACCAGGGCCGGCCAGCGTATTCGGGGGCAGCCCATGCGCGGCGACCGCCCTGCTGGCGAGTAGTAGAGCCAATGGCCAGCCCCTCGCGAAACAAGACCACAAGGGCGCGTCTCACGCTCGCGAGGTGCGCGGCGCTAACCACCATTTTGCCTTGCTCATCGGGTTCAAGCTCATATGCGAGCGCTGTCAATTCGAACATATCGAGGTCGCCGTTCGCACTGATCAGCGCAAGCAACGATCGTTGCAAAGTTCCGCGTCCGCGGCTCATGAGTGTTACGTTCACGGGGACTGTCGCCAAAAGGACATAACACTTAAACCGGACCCGCAAGGGTAATCTGGAAACGTCGTTAACGTGGCAAGCGTGGGAACGTGTCACGTCACGATAGCCGCGTGTTGCGGTGGCCATCGCGGAAGGGGCATGCTGGATATTCAGGCGGATTGCCGATGAGCACATAGCCATAGCGGCGCCGCTCCCATATGTTCAGGCGGATATCGCCGAAACGGTTGTCTCGATGAGTTCGCAGCCGGAATCAATGACGCAAGAGGTGTTGGCGGGGCTCGTCGAGCGCGTGACCTTCCACAATGCGGAGAATGGATTCTGCGTCTTGCGGGCGAAAGCGCGTGGGCACCGCGATCTCGTTACGGTGGTCGGACACGCCGCAACAATTGCCGCTGGCGAATGGATCACCGCATCGGGCGAATGGGTGAATGACCGCATTCACGGACAGCAGTTCAAGGCCCGCTTCCTCCGCACATCGGCACCGAGCACGGTCGACGGCATCGAGAAATATCTCGCCTCTGGCATGATCCGCGGCATCGGTCCGGTCTACGCCAAGAATCTGGTGCGCATTTTCGGCGACAAAGTATTCGATGTTATCGAGGCCCAACCGGAGCGCCTGCGTGAGGTCGAGGGCATTGGTCCAGTGCGAGCCGGCCGTATCGCGGCTGCCTGGGCCGAACAGAAGGTCGTGCGCGAAATCATGGTCTTCCTTCACAGCCATGGCGTGGGCACAGCGCGGGCGGTGCGCATCTTCAAAACTTATGGCGCCGATGCCGTGCAGGTGATGTCGCAGAACCCCTATCGGCTGGCGCGCGATATCCGAGGCATCGGCTTCAGGACGGCTGACGCCATCGCCATGAAGCTGGGCGTCGAGAAATCTGCCATGATTCGGATTCGGGCCGGCATCTCCTACGCTTTGACCGAGGCGATGAACGAAGGCCATTGTGGTTTGCCCGCCGATGAATTGGCACCGCTTGCCGAAAAGTTACTCGAGGTGCCGGTCGAACTTGTCCGCACCGCGCTCGGTCTTGAACTGATGGAGGGCAACGTCGTTGCCGACCGCGTCGGCGAAACGCCATACATTTTCCTGGCCGGACTACACCGGGCAGAGCACGCTATCGCCGACCGATTGATCCGGCTATCGCATGGCCCACTCCCCTGGCCATGGATCGATCCCGATAAGGCCTTGCCATGGGTCGAAGCACGGGTCGGCTTTTCCCTTGCGGAAAGCCAGCGTAGCGCTGTCAAGCTCGCTCTGGCGTCCAAGGTGCTGGTGATTACCGGCGGTCCCGGTGTTGGCAAGACCACCATCGTCAAAGCGATATTGCGCATTTTGGCCGCAAAGGGGGTAAGGCTCCTTCTCTGCGCGGCAACCGGCCGCGCTGCCAAGCGCATGAGTGAAGCAACCGGCTTTGAAGCCAAGACCGTCCACCGGCTGCTCGAAGTCGATCCGAAGAGCGGCGGCTTCAAGCGCGGCGACGACAACCCGCTCGACTGCGACCTGCTGGTCGTCGATGAGACCTCGATGGTCGACGTCATGCTGATGCAGGCATTGTTGAAGGCCATCCCGAACCGTGCCGCCCTGCTGATCGTGGGCGATATCGACCAGCTTCCTTCGGTCGGGCCCGGACAGGTGCTTTCGGACGTCATCTCATCCGGCGCCCTGCCGGTCATTCGTCTTACCGAGGTGTTCCGCCAGGCCGCGCAGAGCCGCATCATCACGAGCGCGCATCGGATCAATCAGGGAGGAATTCCCGATCTCGCACCGCCGGGAACAGATAGCGATTTTTACTTCGTCTCGGTCGAACAGCCCGAAGTCGCGGTGCAGCGCATCATCGAACTGGTGAAGACCCGGATCCCGAGACGATTTGGACTCAACCCCACTCGCGATATTCAGGTTCTCTGCCCGATGAACCGCGGCGGTGTCGGCGCTCGATCGCTCAATATAGAACTACAGGCCGCTCTCAATCCTGCCGGCGACCTGAAAGTCGAGAGGTTCGGCTGGACCTTCGCTCCGGGTGACAAGGTCATGCAGATTGAGAACGACTACGACAAGGACGTCTACAATGGCGACGTCGGCTATATCGACTCTGTTGATACCGACGCCGGTGAAGTCACCGCGAGCTTCGACACCCAATCCGTCACCTATGGATTCGGTGAACTCGACGCCTTGATCCCGGCCTATGCGGCGTCCATTCACAAGAGCCAGGGCTCTGAATACCCGGCCGTGGTAATTCCAGTCATGACTCAGCATTATCCGATGCTGCAGAGGAACCTGCTCTACACCGGTGTCACCCGCGGCAAGAAGCTGGTCGTCCTGGTCGGCCAGAAAAAGGCCGTTGCTATCGCGGTACGCAATGTCTCGGGCCGGCGGCGCTGGTCGAAGTTGAGCGAATGGCTGGCATCGAGGCAATCCACCGGCATTGACAACAAAGAGAACCAACGATGAATGACGCAAACCGCAGGATCGGATATCGGGATACCTGAGATAACGAAGGGAAACTCTCTTTCGATGCCGTTGTCGCCTCGTACCGCCAATCTCAAGCGGCCGACGCCCTATTTACGATAGCAAGCAAGCCGTGCTTGCTGGTGGGGTTCCTGATTCGATTCTCCTCTGCTCGATGACCGCGCCCTACCTGGCTACTCGGAACCCCGAACGGCGTCGCACCGTCGAGTATGGCGGCGAGGGCCCGTCGCCACTCCTCATCATTGCGGGAGCAGGCTCGGGCAAGACCAATACCCTCGCCCATCGCGTGGCGCATCTGATCGTGAATGGCGCCGACCCACGCCGTATCATGTTGCTCACATTTTCTCGGCGGGCGGCAGCCGAGATGAGCCGAAGGGTCGAGCGCATCGTGAAGGAGGTCATTCCGGACCAAGGATGGCTGATGATCGACGCGTTGAACTGGTCGGGCACCTTCCACGCGATTGGCGCCCGGTTGCTGCGGGAATATGCATCGGACATCGGACTGGATCCCGCCTTCAGCATTCACGACCGGGCAACCGCGAAACTGGCATCCGGCTCAAATCGCAAGCCATTCTGTTCCGCGCCTCTCATCACAGCGCCACGCTGGAAATCGAGCTGACGCGCCGCAACATCCCCTTCGTGAAATTTGGCGGCCTAAAGTTTCTGGAGGCCGCGCATATCAAGGACGTGCTAGCGACCCTGCGCTGGGCCCAGAATATGCGCGACCAGGTGGCCGGTTTCCGCACCGTCCAGCTCCTTCCCGGCTTTGGTCCCAGCTCGGCCGCAAAACTGCTCGATGCAGTAACGCAACGTGCCGACCAGCTGGAAGCTCTAGAGGCCTTCAGGCCTCCCGTGGCTGCGGCGGAGCATTGGCCGGATTTCATTGCCACTATTCGTCTGCTGCATCTGAATGCTACCGGCTGGCCCGCCGAGCTCGACCTCTTTTGCCGATGGTATGCGCCGCATATGGAGCGTCGGCATGAAGATGCGGCACTCCGGACGAACGATCTTGCTCAACTTGCGCAGATCGCAGCCGGCTCCCCGACCCGCGAATGCTTCCTGACCGAATTGACGCTCGATCCTCCGGATGCCACCAGCGGCGAAGTCCGCGCTCCCCTCCTCGATGAGGACTATTTGATCCTTTCCACCATCCATTCCGCCAAAGGTCAGGAATGGACCGTGGTGTTCGTCCTCAATGCCATCGATGGCTGCATCCCGTCAGATCTAGCAGTGAGATCAACACCGGAGATCGAAGAAGAGCGGCGGTTATTGTATGTGGCCATGACCCGCGCCAGAGATCAGCTTCATCTCATGTTGCCGCAGCGCTTCTTCACCCATGGCCAGCGCAGCCTTGGCGACCGCCACGTTCACGCCCAGCGCACGCGCTTCATTCCCGATGCGATCACCAGGCATTTCGAGAGACGCACCTGGGCGCCTTCGATCGCCCAAGAAGTGAAGACCACCCCGGCACGCAAGCCTGTGGACGTGCAAGCTCGTATGCGGCGGATGTGGACGTAAGTATCCCCTGGGAAAACCGCGGGCTTTATTGAGTGAGTTCCCCGATCCGTCCATAATCGAGCCCAACATGGACGAACTTGCGGGGGCATCATCCCCATAGTGGCTGGGCTGGCTCATTCCCTGTCGACCGCCGAACGTCTCCGCGGCTACCTGGATTAGCCGCTCCACTTGTCTGGCGTTGAGGACAGCTTGCGCCGGCAGGCCGTCAAAGGCAAGCCGCGAGCCGATCGGCGGCGCAGACCATCATAGATTTTTCTGACTTCGCTCAGCCGCCATTTCAATGACCGATTCGTTTCTGGTAGCATGGCCATCTAACTAATTTAGGAGGAGAGCATGGATCGCAGATCGATTTTCCGCGCCGGCGTTGCCGCCTTGGCGGTCGCCCCGTTGTTTGGTCGCAAGGCTGCCGCCGCGACCGAGAAGAAGCAGCACAAGCTCGCTATTCATGTCGACCAAAACGACCTCGCCGTGATGCGGCTCGCACTCGGCAACACGCGCAACGTCCATGAACTCTATACCTCGGTGGGCGAGGACGTGGCGATTGAAATCGTCTGCTACAGCCAAGGTCTCCACATGCTGCGCGACGACACATCGCCCGTAAAGGAGGAAATCCGCACGACCCGGGCCAAGGTCCCGCACGTCGCCTTCGCGGCCTGCAATAACACCAAGCGCGCCATGGAGAAGACCGAAGGCAAGACCGTCCCGATCATACAGGAAGCGGTGGTGGTTCCGGCCGGCGTGGTGCGGCTGGTGGAATTGCAGGAGCAGGGGTTCAAGTACGTCAAGCCGTAAGGCCGAGTAGGATGGGTTCAGCGAAGCGAGCCCATCACGCCCTTGCAGCAGGCAAAGGGCTGCTTTCAGTTCTGGCCAATCGACTTTACGGTCTGAGGCGGCGCCTGATCGGCTCTGCCGCGCCCTGGGCATCCGACCTACTGTCCCACAGGCGTTTCCCGACCGGTAGGGCTGCGTCTGGGATCGAATTCGTGGTCAGCGTTTGGTTGCCGATCGGCCCATTCGCGATTGGCAATTCGTTGCCTCGGTCGCTGGGTCGGGCCTGTGGTGGCGAGTCGTGCTGCTCGTACCACGTCTTGCGGATAGGCTCGTCCAACCAGCCGAACAACGCGCCGCCGCTGCCGCTGTAATATCGACTGCGATGATCGGTGAGGTGACGATCGATCACTGCAACGATGTGCGAGATAGCAATTCCACTCGCCTTCCAGTCAGCCGCGACGTGCCTGAGCGCGAACGGCGGGCAAAGGTTATGCCGGCCGTACAAATTGCCGACCCTACCGCAGTAAGTGTCGAGATCGACGTCATCAATCGAGGTCATCACTTCCCCGCCGCAATCGGCCGAGGCGATCTCCGCTCCGCTGGGCCTTGGCCTACCTCATTGTAGATCGGCACGGAATGGAATTTTGCCAATAGATCGGGCTGAGAGATTTCGTCCGACGCCCGAGCGCAATCAAAGGCCTACGCCGTTCCACCTTCAGGAATTTGAGCAGCTTATCCCCTGATAGCGGCCGTGGAAGGTCGACCCGACGGCATTACGACCAAATCAGATCTTGTTTTCACACAGCCTGGGCCAGGAGCCGAACTATCCGACTGGCGGAATGAGGGTCGAGTACAACCACAAGCGCAAGCTGCCGCGCACCGCCACGACTTTGGCAGCGGCGCGCCGGTCATTCGATTTTTCTTTCCCCTCGAAACTCGAAGTGCCATTGACGGGTCCTCAGGTGGCAAGTGCCGATGCCCAAGGCCGCCGCCGGCAGACGCACGCCATCGGCGATACGCTGCTCCGGGCGGAGGGCTCCGTGAGATCGCCGACCTTGATTTTGATTGAGCCGGCAGCGATTGCAGGCCGGGCTATTTCTGCCCATCCTGGTGCCCGAGCGCCCACACGTAGGCGGCCACTGCGTCGAGGTCCCGCTTCGACAGCCGTGGGCCACCCATCGGCGGCATCGGGCTTCTGTACTCCTTCGGCTCCGCAACGCCCTCCTCGATCGTGTGTGTGATGGCGGCCAGGCTGCCGTCGCCCCATAGCCACCGGCCGCTGGTTAGGTCGGGGCCGAGCGGCGTGCCCTTTGCGTTCGATCCGTGGCAGCCGGTGCAGGTGGCACCGCCCTCCTGGCCGCGGAAAACGCGAGCCCCCAGCTTCAACTCGTCTCGCGTGGCGCCCTCGGGAACCGGGAGCCCCGCAACTGCGGCGTCCTCGCCGGCCTCCGCATTGGAGCCTTCCGGCGGCTGCACATTCGACGCGGCAGCACCGCTGGTGCGAGGAGCAGGAGCCGGCGCAATGCCTGTCGTTGCAGTGTTGCCGTGAAAGGTCACGCGCCAAATGCGACCGCGGACGTCGTCCGAGATGTACAGTGCGCCGTCCGGCCCGATGGCAAGGCCGGACGGCCGATGCGCCGCTTGCCCGGGCTCCTTGACGGCGCCGGCGAAGCCGTCGGCGAACACGACGAACGGACCCGATGGCTTGCCGTCGTTGAGCGGCTGGAACACGACATTGTAGCCTTCCTGCGGAAACGGCGCCCGGTTCCACGAGCCATGGAAGGCGATGAAGGCGCCGCCCTGGTAGGCGTCCGGGAACTGCACGCCGTTGTATATCTTGAGATCGTTGGGCGCCCAGTGCGCCGGAAACCGCGCGACTGGACCGCGCTTCTGCGCACAGGGGCCGACGGCCTTGCCGCCATCGCCGCCGTACTCCGGGGCAAGGACCAGCTTCCGCTGGTCGGCGTCGAAATAGCATTCCGGCCAGCCGTAATCCGCGCCCTCATCCAATTGCAGCAACTCTTCGGCGGGCTGGTTGGCGCCCTGCTCTGGCCGGTACAGGTTCGGCCAGTTCTCCGCGAGCTGGTCCCGGCCATGCTGCATGACGTAGAGCCGGCCGGCCTGATCAAAGGCGAACCCTTCGCCATTGCGGATGCCGGTGGCGAACCGCTCCGCTGGAGAGAAATGCTCCCCCGTCCGGTTCGCATCGTAGCGCCACGTGCCGGCCCGCGTCTCGAGTTCCGCGCACGGGCTGAGGCCGGGAGACCGGGCCACACGATTGCTGGCCTGGCAGGAATTGGTGGCCGAGCCGAGGTCCACATAGAGATGGCCCTTTGGGTCGATCACGAACGGATGCATCGGATGATCGCCGCTGAGCGGAAATCCGGAAACGATGACCTGCGGCGGCCCGGCCGGGATGGTCACTTCGCCCGGCAATCCATAACGCACGATGCGGTCGTTCACCTCCGCATAGAGCCAATCCTTGTAAAGTGCGATCCCGGTACCGCCGTGGCTGCCTTGCGCATAGGTATCGCCGAAGCGGATGTTCACGTCAGCGCGGCCGTCCCCGTCGATGTCCTCCAACGCCACCAGAAAGCCGCCGGCCGGTGGCGTGTCGTAGCCGTAATAGCGGCCGCTCCAGGTATTCACGAAGACAACGCCCTTGGAGGAAACGACGAGATGCCGGGCGTGACCCGACGTTGTCGGCAAAGACGGTCGCGCAGAAACCGCGCGGCAAGGTGATCCCGCCGTTGCCGCCCGCGCAGTCGCCGCCCGGCGCTCCGGCCCCGTTCTGTCCTTGTGCAAGCGCTGATGAACTTTCCGCGAGCGGCGTTCCGGCTAGCGGAATTCCAGCAAGCAGCAGCCCCCCAAGCGGAACCTGTACAACGATGGCGGAAACCGCGCTGCGGTTCACATGATGATAGCCCATGACCATTTCCTGCTCCGGCAGGATTGAATGATCGGGCGGCTGACATGGTTCCCTCGGCGCGTAGTCCGGGTGGACGGATCGCTCTTGCGGTCTTATGACCCGGGCTACGGCGACCCGTCGACGCCTTCACGGACGACGTCGAAGTGCCGTCATAGATTCGCACATTCGGTGCAGCCTCTTCGGCCGCCTCCTTGCCAACAGGCGGCCTGTCGCCGCGCGACGTCAATCTCACCCGGCGTGTAATCCAAGCGAGCGTTTCATTCATGCCAAGACCGGAGGGCGCTCATGATGCAAGGACAGATCACGAAGATCACGAAACACGGAGCCGCGGCCGGCGAGGTCGGGCGGCCCGAGCGGACCGACTGGACCATCGATCAGGGCTGGGAGAAATATACTACCGACGAGCATGCCGTCTGGAAGACGCTGTTCGAGCGTCAGACAAAGTTGCTCCAGGGCCGCGCCTGCAAGGAGTTCGTGCAGGGGATGCGCGACCTGCCGATCGGCGCCGACCAGATCCCGGACTTCCGACAGCTGAGCGAAGTGCTGATGAAGCATACCGGGTGGCAAGTTGTCGCGGTACCTGGCCTCGTCCCCGACGAGGTGTTCTTCGAACACCTCGCCAATCGGCGCTTTCCGGCGGGCCAGTTCATCCGCAAGCGCAATCAGCTGGACTACCTCGAGGAGCCCGACGTCTTCCACGACGTATTCGGCCACGTGCCCATGCTATTGAATCCCGTGATTGCTGACTACATCCAGGCCTACGGCGTCGGCGGCCTACGCGCGCAGCAGCTGGGCGTGCTGCCGAACCTAACGCGGGTTTACTGGTACACCGTGGAATTCGGACTGGTGACGCAGGCCGACGGTCTTCGCATCTACGGCTCGGGCATCGTTTCGTCCTACACTGAGACCGTCTTCGCGCTGGACGATCCGTCGCCGAACCGCATCCGATTCGACCTCGAGCGGGTGATGCGGACCCGGTACCGGATCGACGACTTCCAGGAAACCTACTTCGTCCTAGGCGACCTCGGAGAGCTACTCGAACTCGCCAGGATCGATTTCGCCCCTTGGTACAGTCGGGTCGAGCGACTGCCCGATCTTGAGCCCGGCGAGGTCCTGCCGGGCGACAAAGTAATCACGCGAGGCACAGGGAGGTACCACGCCGCCAAGCGTCAAGGTAAATGATACGAACTTCGGTGATCGCACTATTGGTGACCGGCGTGGCCAGCAATCCGGACGCGCCGTCGCGAGCCTTTGTAGGGCGCGCCGCCAATTTCGTGGTCGTTGACCTTGGCTAGACAGTGAAAGTCCTCGGCGAGGAGCACCAGCGGCGCCTCTCCGCGCCGGCCTACCTCTATGCACGGGACGTCGAGCCGGCGGGTAACCGTGAGCGCTTCTCGACAGCCGACTGCTATTAGCCTGTCAGTAGCGGCCGCAGCTGGCGCACATCATCGAGCCTTTCCAGTGCGTTTACCCGCCGAATGACCTCGTCAGTCCGCTCAGCACCCAACACCGGCGTTATCAGGGACCGCGCCTTTTCGTTCACCCGCTCGGTGCTCAGTGGATTCTCCTTCGTGCCTGGAGGATGGCGCGTGAAGTGGCTGACGGTGTGGCCGTCGCGGAGCGTTACCTCCACGAGCCCGCTGCGCCGCGCGGCGGGATCCATTAACGCTCGATCAGGGATGAGTTGCACACGCTCCTTTGCGGCGAGCACCCTCGAATCCGCCATCCGCTCGTACGAGTGGCTGTCCTCGAAGGAGACGGCGCCCTCCACCAGAGCAAGCGCGATGATGTGCTGGCAGTTGACGTCCGGCATCGAGCGGTTATTGACGATGCGGGCGCCATCCTCCGGAAGCCTGACGACGATCCTCTCCACGTTGTCAACAGTCAGCTTGTGCTCACGAAGAAGCGTGAGGAACGCATCCAA
>WNFT01006892.1_pt1 | contig 10037 bp, 8 predicted proteins | sample 5400191 | NCBI WGS metagenome assembly WNFT01 (sample SAMN13153359, study PRJNA577476) | soil metagenome | isolation source: 80 cm saprolite under Madrone tree | place: USA:California | collected 2016-06-14 | reverse complement strand
CGTGCCGGGCGAAGAGCAGATCCGCAACCGGTCCTACCTGATCGATCCCTCCGGCGCCGTCGTGGCAAGCTACGACAAGATCCACATGTTCGACGTGCAACTCGCGGGCGGCGAGAGCTATCGCGAATCGTCGACCTTCAAGCCGGGCGAGAAATCGGTGCTGGCGGAAACGCCGTGGGGCGTTCTCGGCATGACGATCTGCTACGACCTGCGCTTCCCTTATCTCTACCGCGACCTGGCGCATGCCGGCGCCACCATGCTGACGATCCCTTCGTCCTTCACGGTGCCGACCGGGCAGGCGCACTGGCATGCCCTGATGCGCGCCCGCGCCATCGAGACCGGCTGCTTCGTCTTCGCGCCGGCCCAGGTCGGCACGCACAAGGGATCCAACCGCAAGACCTACGGCCATTCGATCGCCGTCGCGCCGTGGGGCGAGGTGCTGGCCGACGCCGGTGGAGAGAAGGCAGGCTTCGTTGTCGCCGAGGTCGACCTCGGCAAGGTCGCCGAAGCGCGCAGGATGGTGCCGTCGCTGACGCACGACCGGAAATATGCCGCGCCGGTGCTGCACAAGGCAGCGGTCGCCAAGGCAGCGGAATGACAGCGAAGCTGTCATCCTGAGGCCGCAGGCCGAAGGATCCTTCGCTTCGCTTCAGCGCGGGGGTTACCCCGCGCGCGATGACAAAAGCCGCCGCGCCGCGATTCGCTGCACCATCGCCATCCTCGGTTCGCTGATCATCCGTGCTTCATAGGCCGTCACCGAAAGGCGGCCGCGGACCCATTCGAGCAGCTCGCCGTCCTTCAGCAGGAACTCGGGCCGGCTGGGCCGGCCGAAACGCTCGTTGCCCTCCATGAACGTCTCGTAAAGAAGGATGCCACCGGGCGCGAGCGCGTCGAGCAACGCAGGGAAGAGCGGCCGGTGGAGATAATTGGTCACGACCACGGCGCCGAAGGTGCGGCCGGGCAGGGGCCAGGGCGAACCATTCTCGAGATCGGCCTCGATGGCCTCGACGTCGGGATGCCCGGCCAGGGCACTGATATCGCGGTCCAAGGCCGTTACCTTGAGGCCGAGGTTGGCCAGGAACCGGCTGTGTCGCCCGCCGCCGGCGGCCACATCGAGGACCGTGGCGCCGCTCCCGATCAGGCCCGCCCATTGCACGATCCAGGGCGAAGGCACGCCCCTTGCGTCAGGCACAATCGCACCCCATCATCTCTGGCACTCCCCCGCAGGGAGTGCCAACAGCGGAATTGCTCGTAATTTCATGATCCTATACCGACTGCGCTGCTCCGAAGGCCATGAATTCGAAAGCTGGTTCAAGGACAGCAAGAGCTACGAACGCCAGGAAAAGAAATCCCTGGTCGGCTGCCCCGTCTGCGGCGGCGCCAAGATCGAGCGCGCCCCGATGGCGCCGCGGCTTGGCAAGGGCGGCCAGAAGAAGGACGCCGACGCACCGCCTGCCGTCGCGCCGGCGCCTGCCCCGTCCCCTGAACAGCAGCAGATGGCAGCTCTTGCCAGGCATATGCCGAAGGAATTGCGCGAGGCTCTGCTCAAGGTGCGCGAGCAGGTCGAGAAGAACTGCGAGCCTGTCGGCGACAAGTTCGCCGAGGAAGCGCGCAAGATCCATTATGGCGAGAGCGACAAGCGCGGCATCTACGGCGAGACCAGCAAAGAGGAAGCCGAGGCGCTGGCCGAGGAAGGCATCGAGTTCGGCCGCCTGCCTTGGATCCCGAGGGGAAATTAGACGGCTGTCATCCCGAGTCGCGCGGATCAGATCGGCGCTGAAGCGAGGGATCTTTCGCGCCCTGCGCCGTTCCGTAAAGCATGTAGTTCACGTCGAGGTCGCGCTTGCTGAGCGCCCAGGCGCGGCTCAGCGGATTGTAGACCACGCCCACGATCTCCTGCGCCTCGACGCCACCTTCGCGCAGGCCGTTGGCGACTTCCGAAGGTTTTAGGAACTTCTTCCAGTCGTGTGTGCCGCGCGGCAGCCAGCCCAGCAGGTATTCGGCGCCGGCGATGGCCAGCACCCAGGCCTTGGCGGTGCGATTGAGCGTCGACAGGAAGAGCAGGCCGCCTGGCCTCACCAGTCGGCCGCAGGATTTCAGGAACAGCGGGGCGTCGGCCACGTGCTCGACGATCTCCAGTGCCAGCACGATGTCGAACTGGGCGCCCGCTTGGGCCAGCGTCTCGGCCGTTCCCTGGCGGTAGTCGATCCGCAGCCCCTGCTTCTCGGCATGCAGGTTGGCGACCCCGATGTTGCGCGCCGCCGCATCGACCCCCGTGACGGCGGCGCCCAACCGGGCCATCGGCTCGCTGAGCAGGCCGCCGCCGCACCCGATATCGAGCAGCGACAGGCCGTGCAGCGGGGTGCCCGAGAGCGGATCGCGCTGCCAACGGTTGGCGGCGCGATCGCGGATATAGCCGATCCGCAGCGGATTCAGCCGGTGCAGCGGCGCGAACTTGCCGGCTGGATCCCACCATTCCTCTGATATGCGCGAAAAGCGCTCGATCTCGGCAGGATCGACGGTGGTATGCGCTGGCTCGGCCATGGCTGCCCTTGACCCCGATGGTGCCCCCGGTGTCTATACCCCGCTTTCGAGCAGGTCCATGGCGCGCATCGTTCTGAAATTCGGCGGTACTTCGGTCGGCGACACCGAGCGCATCAAGAATGTCGCGCGCAAGGTCAAAGCCGAGGTCGACCGTGGCAACGAGGTTGCCGTCGTGGTCTCGGCCATGTCGGGCGCCACCAATCAGCTCGTCAAGTGGGTCAACGAGATCGCGCCCTTGCACGATGCCCGCGAGTACGACGTCGTGGTGGCGACCGGCGAGCAGGTGACGATCGGGCTTTTGGCGATGGCGCTGCAGCAGGTGGGCGTGAAGGCGCGCTCCTGGATGTCGTGGCAGATCCCGATCCGCACCGACGGGACCCATGCCAAAGCGCGCATCGTCGACATCGAGACCGCCGCGATGGCCTGCGCCATGGAAGCGGGCGAGGTGCCGATCGTGCCGGGTTTCCAGGGCCTCTCGCCGGACGGCCGGCTGACGACGCTCGGCCGCGGCGGCTCGGACACCACGGCGGTGGCGCTGGCGGCGGCACTCGGGGCCGAGCGCTGCGATATCTACACCGACGTCGACGGCGTCTACACGACCGATCCCAGGATCGTCGAGAAGGCGCGCAAGATCGACCGGGTGACGTACGAGGAAATGCTCGAGATGGCGTCGCAGGGCTCCAAGGTGTTGCAGACGCGCTCGGTCGAGCTGGCGATGAACCATCACGTGCGTGTGCAGGTGCTGTCGTCGTTCGACTCCGCCGTGGGCAGCGACCTGCCCGGCACGATGGTTGTGGATGAGGAAGAGATCATGGCCCAGGGGCTGGAAAAATCCGTCGTGAGCGGCATCGCCTTCTCCAAGGACGAGGCCAAGATCACGGTGACGCGGGTCGCCGACCGGCCGGGCGTGGCGGCGGCGATCTTCGGTCCGCTGGCCGACGCCAACATCAACGTCGACATGATCGTGCAGAACGTGTCGCTCGACGGCAGCTCGACCGACATCACCTTCACCGTGCCGCGCGCCGACCTGGTACGGGCGGTCGAGCGGCTCGAGCGGGCCAAGGCCGACCTGAAGTTCGCCGAGATCAAGTCCGACACCAATGTCGCCAAGCTGTCGGTGATCGGCGTCGGCATGCGCAGTCACGCCGGCGTGGCGCTCAAGATGTTCCAAACCCTGGCCGCCAAGGGGATAAATATCCAGGTGATCTCCACCTCCGAGATCAAGATCAGCGTGCTCGTCGCCGCCGAGTACACCGAGCTCGCCGTCCGCGCCCTGCATATCGCCTACGAGCTCGACGCCGCCTGACGCAGGCGTTTCCGTTTCGCTTATGCGAACAAGCCGGTAGGCAGTTCGGCGCGGGTCTTGCTATAAGCACGCCATGCGCGCCAAAAGCCTGCATAAGGCCTGCCGAAACGTCCGCCGGACCCGCCAATCGGCGAAAGGGTCCGCGCCGGCATGGCGCGTCTGCGCGTGCGTGATCGACCGTAGCTTTGTCGTCATCCGACTCAAGCATTTAGCGGTCTGACCATGGAGCGAACAACTCCTCCGGCCGGATCGCGAATGCTCCTAAAGCGGCTCCGGGACACGATGGCGCGTGCCGACACCGTCGACGACCCGCTGGGTGAGGTCGTGCGCCTGGTCGCCAACGAGATGGTGGCCGAGGTGTGCTCGATCTACCTGCTGCGCGCCGGCGAAGTGCTGGAACTGTTCGCCACCCAGGGCCTCAACCCCTCGGCCGTACACCGCACGCGGCTGCGGGTCGGCGAAGGCCTGGTCGGCGACATCGCCGCCCATGCGAGGCCCCTGGCGCTCGACGACGCGCAGAGCCATCCCCAGTTCGCCTATCGGCCGGAGACCGGCGAGGAGATCTATCACTCGCTGGCCGGCGTGCCGATCGTGCGCGCCGGCCGCGTGCTGGGCGTGGTGGTCGTCCAGAACCGGACGCGCCGCCTGTACGACGAAGAAGAGATCGAGACTCTGCAGACCATCGCCATGGTGCTGGCCGAGCTGATTTCGGCGGGTCATTTCGTCAGTCCCAACGAGATGCAGCAGGTCGACGGGCTGGGGCTTCTGCCGCTGCGCGTCGACGGCGTGCAGCTGACGCCGGGAGTCGCCATCGGCCGCGCCGTGCTGCACGAACCGCGCATCGCCATCCAGAAGGTCGTGGCCGAGGATATCGGCCAGGAGCTGAAGCGCTTTGAGGATGCCGCACACGGCGTGCGCGAGGACGTCGACCGCATGCTCGAGGCGCACGACATGCAGTCGGGCGAGCAGCGCGAGATCCTCGAGACCTTTCGCATGTTCATCGACGATCGCGGCTGGCTCGAGCGCGTGCGCGAGGCGGTGGGCTCGGGCCTGACCGCCGAAGCCGGCGTCCAGCGCGCCTTCGACGACATACGGACACGGCTCGGCCAATCGAGCGATCCTTACATCCGCGAGCGGCTGAGCGATTTGCAGGATCTCACCAACCGGCTGCTGCTGCGGCTGAGCGGCCGCATCGCCGCCGATCCCAGTTCGCTGCCCGACGACATGATCGTCATCGCCCGCGACATGGGTCCCGCGGAGCTGCTCGACTACGACCGCACGCGGCTGCGCGGGCTGGTCCTCGAGGAGGGCTCGGCGATGAGCCATGTCGCGATCGTGGCGCGGGCGCTCGACATTCCGGTGGTCGGCCGCGCGCCCGACGTGCTGGCGCGCATCGAGGCGGGCGACTCGATCGTGGTCGACGGCGACAACGCCCAGGTGCTGGTGCGGCCGGCCGAGGACATCCTGCAGACCGTCTATGCCGCGATCGACGCGCGCGCCGAGCGGCGGCGCAAGTATGCCGCCCTGCGCGACCTGCCGTCGGCGACGCGCGATCAAGCGCGCATCTCCTTGCACATGAATGCCGGCCTGTTGATCGACATGCAGCATCTCGACGACAGCGGCGCCGACGGCGTCGGCCTCTATCGCACCGAGATTCCGTTCATGGTGCGGTCGGAGTTTCCCGATGTCGATGCCCAGGCCTGGCTCTACGGTCGCGTGCTCGATCTGGCCGACGGCCGGCCGGTAACTTTTCGCACGCTCGATGTCGGCGGCGACAAGGTCCTGCCCTATGTCGGGGCTTTCGGCGACGACAATCCCGCCATGGGCTGGCGGGCCATCCGCATCGGCCTCGACCGGCCGGCCATGCTGCGCCGGCAATTGCGTGCGCTGATCCAGGCGGCCAATGGCCGGCCGTTGTCGGTGATGTTTCCGATGATCGCCGAGGTGAGCGAGCTTTTGAGCGCCCGCCAACTGCTCGACCTTGAATTGGAGCGCGGCAAGCGGCGCGGGCAGGCCGTGCCCGAGCGTTTGCGGGTCGGCGTGATGTTCGAGGTGCCGGCGCTGGCGTGGCAGCTCGACAGCCTGCTGCCGCACGTCGACTTCCTTTCGGTGGGGACGAACGATCTTTTGCAGTTTCTTTATGCCGCCGATCGCGGGAACAGCCGCGTGGCCGGACGCTACGACAGTTTGTCCCCGCCGCTGCTTCGACTGCTACATTTTGTGGTCGAGAAGGCAAGACCGGCCGGCGTGGACCTGGCCGTGTGCGGCGAGATGGCGGGCCGGCCGGTCGAGGCGCTCGCCCTGTTGGCGATCGGCGTGCGCACGCTATCGATGTCGCCGGGCGCCATTGGACCGGTGAAAGCCATGATTCGCTCGCTCGACCTCAACGAGGCAACTGGTTTCATGACCGCTGCGCTTTCACAACCCGATCGACCCATGCGCGAGACCTTGCGTCTCTTTGCTGCAGATCACGCCATCGAAATTTGAACATCACACTCGAAATCTGACTGTCACAGTCGAATCGCTTTTGCCCTGTCATGGCGCGTCTGCTAAAAATGAGTTGAGAGGGGAACAGCAGGGTTCATCATGCCGGATCAGGTTGATTGGCGTGCGCTAGAACGCGAGGCCTCGCCAGGTCGCGCGGTTGGCCGGTTGCTGCGCGACCAGCGTGAAGCGCGCGGGCTTGCCCTGCCCGATATCGAGAAGAACCTGCGCATTCGTCTTTCCCATCTCGAGGCCATCGAGGAGGGCCGCTTCGACAAGCTGCCCGGCGCCGCCTACATCCCGGCCTTCCTGCGCGCCTATGCAGCACATGTTGGGCTCGATCCCGAAAAGGTCCTGACGGCCTATCATCTTTCCGGCCCGGTACCGATCAAGCGTCCCGTCGCCTTGCCGGCCGACTTTCCGATTGTCGAAAAGCGCGCGCCGATCGGCCTTGCGGTGCTGACCATCCTGTTGGTCGTCGGCGCGGGTTACGCGGCGTGGCATTATTTGCCGCGCGAGCAGTCGGTCGTCGCCGAAAAGGTGCCGCCCGTACCGGATCGGTTGCTGGCTTCGCGTCCGGCGGGGTCGCCCGCGACCGACCCCGCGCCGCCCCCACCCGGCGCGACGGCGACGACGGCCGCCCCGGGCCCGCCCCCTCAGGAGACGCGCAACGCGCCGGCCACCCTGCCGGCCGACGCTTGGCCGGCCCGGCGCGATAGCGTCGCGCCGCCGACGCAGGCTCAAACCCAGGCGGCGCCGCTTGCGCCACCGGTCGTCATCGCCGTTCCAGCGCCGCCGCCGCCGCCGGCAGTCATGGCAATTCCCGTTATCGGTCAGGCGCAAGCCGCCCAGCCGCCGGCGGAGCCGCCGCGCGTTACCACGTCGCAGCCGGCGCCCGCGCCGGTCGATGAAGCCGTGGCGCGCAATCCGGCGGCCGATGTGCCGGCGATCCTTCCGGTCAAGGTCGACACTCCGGTCAGGGTGCGCCTCAACAGCTGGGTCGAACTGCGCGCGCCCAACGGCGACATTCTTGCGCAAACCTACGTGCGGGCCGGCGAAAGCTACGTCGTGCCGGCAGGAATCGCCTACCGCGTCATAGACGCGCGTTAGCGAAAGGCGGCCGGCGGGCCAGACTCGCCTGCTGGATAAGCCGCCGTCCGGCGATTACATTGGCAGACATGAGCATCAGGCCCTATCGCGACATCGGGCGCCGCAAATCCCGTCAGATCATGGTCGGATCCGTGCCGGTCGGCGGTGATTCGCCGATCACCGTGCAGACCATGACCAATACGCTGACCGCCGACGCCGAGGCGACCATCGCGCAGATCCGCCTGGCCGAGGCGGCCGGCGTCGATATCGTGCGGGTATCCTGCCCCGACGAGGCCTCGACGGCGGCCCTGCCGGCCATCGTCAAGGCCTCGAAGGCGCCGATCGTGGCCGACATCCATTTCCACTACCGGCGGGCCATCGAGGCGGCCGACGCCGGCGCCGCCTGCCTGCGCATCAATCCCGGCAATATCGGCAGCGCCGAGCGGGTGCGCGAAGTGGTGAAGGCCGCCAAGGACCACGGCTGCTCCATGCGGATCGGCGTCAATGCCGGCTCGCTGGAGAAGGATCTATTGGAGAAATACGGCGAGCCCTGCCCCGAGGCGATGGTCGAAAGCGCGCTCGATCATGCGCGCATCCTGCAGGATCACGATTTCCACGAATTCAAGATCAGCGTCAAAGCGTCCGACGTCTTCCTGGCGGTCGCCGCCTACCAGCAGCTGGCCGAGGCCTGCGATTATCCCCTGCATATCGGCATCACCGAGGCGGGCGGGCTGCGCACCGGCACGGTGAAATCGTCGATCGGGCTGGGCTCGCTGTTGTGGGCCGGCATCGGCGACACGGTCCGCATCTCGCTGTCGGCCGAGCCCGAGGAGGAAGTGCGGGTCGGCTTCGAGCTCCTGAAGGCGCTCAACCTGCGTCACCGCGGCGTCAACATCATCTCCTGCCCGTCTTGCGCGCGCCAGCAATACGACGTCATCCGCACGGTCGAGGCGCTGGAGAAGCGCGTCGCCCATATCACCACGCCGATGACGGTGTCGGTGATCGGCTGCGTGGTCAACGGCCCGGGCGAGGCGCGCGAGACCGACATCGGCTTCACCGGCGGCGGCAACGGCACCCATCAGGTCTACGTCGCGGGCGTGCCGCACCACCGCCTGAAGGACGCCGGCATCGTCGAGCACCTGGCCGGAATGATCGAGAAGAAGGCGGCCGAGATCGAAGCCGCGAAGGCGGCGGAGGCCGATCGACATCGCGCCGCGGCCGAGTAGCGGCGCTTCGGTCTTTCTCTGTCGACGATCAATTCAGGGCGATTCCCCTTGAGCAAATTGCAACCCGTGCGCGGCACGCACGATCTTCTCCCCGACGAGTATCGGCGCTTCGCCCATGTCGTCGACAGCGCGCGCGACGTGGCGCGGCTCTACGGCTATCGCGAGATGGCGACGCCGATCTTCGAATTCACCGAGCTGTTCGCCCGCGGCATCGGCGAGACGACTGACGTGGTCTCCAAGGAGATGTACACGTTCGCCGATCGCGGCGGCGAATCGCTGACCTTGCGGCCGGAATACACCGCCGGCATCTGCCGCGCCTTCGTGTCCAACGGCGAGCTCGCCCAGCAGCTGCCGCTGAAACTGTTCGCCGCCGGCCCGATGTTCCGTTACGAGCGGCCGCAGAAGGGCCGCCAGCGCCAGTTCCACCAGATCGACATCGAGGTGCTGGGCGCATCTGAGCCCGGTGCCGACATCGAGGTGATCTCGGTCGCGGCGGATATCCTCGATCGCCTGGGCATCCTCGACCGCTGCGTGCTCAAGCTCAATTCGTTGGGCGATCCGGAAAGTCGAGCCGCCTATCGCAAGGTGCTGGTCGACTACTATTCCAAACATATTGCCGAGCTGTCGGAGGACTCGCGCGAGCGCCTGCAGCGCAATCCCCTGCGCATCCTCGACAGCAAGGACGAAGGCGACAAGGCAATCAATGCCCGGGCGCCTTCCTTCGCCGACCACCTGAACCAGGCGAGCAAGGATTTCTTTTCGGCCGTCAAAGACGGTCTGTCGGCGGCCGGCATCGGCTTCGAGGTCGATCCCGGCCTGGTGCGCGGTCTCGACTACTATACGCACACGGCTTTCGAATTCGTCACCAGCCATATCGGCGCGCAAGGGACGGTGCTGGGCGGTGGCCGCTACGACGGGCTGATCGCCGAGCTGGGCGGACCACCGACGCCCGGCATCGGCTGGGCCGGCGGTATCGAACGCCTGATGATGCTCGCCAACGAGCCCGCCGCCCTGCCGCGGCCGGTGGTGATCGCGCCGTTGGGCGCGGCCGCCGAAGCCAAGGCGCTCGGCTTAGCCCGCGCGTTGCGCCGCGCAGGTATCGCCGTCGAGCAGGACTATCGTGGCACCATGAAACGGCGCCTGCAGCGGGCCAACAAGCTCAACGCCCGCGCCGTCCTGATCATCGGCGACGACGAGCTCGCCAAGGGCATCGCCCAGCTCAAGGATCTCGACAGCGGCGCCCAGCACGAAGTCGCGCTGGATGCGTTGGTTGATACCCTGAAGGCCTGAATTCAGTTTCAAGATGATGGATGCTGACGGGAGCGCTTTCTTTGCAGCGACCGGCAATAGTCGACGAATGTACGTGCCGAATCCCGAGCAGCGAGGGC
>WNFT01013432.1_pt1 | contig 10039 bp, 9 predicted proteins | sample 5400191 | NCBI WGS metagenome assembly WNFT01 (sample SAMN13153359, study PRJNA577476) | soil metagenome | isolation source: 80 cm saprolite under Madrone tree | place: USA:California | collected 2016-06-14 | reverse complement strand
CTGCAGTTCTGGTTCGACTTCGGTTCCACTTACAGCTACGTCGCGGCACTTCGTGTCGAAGATCAGTCCGCCCGCGCGGGACTGGAGGTGGAGTACAGGCCGTTTCTGCTCGGCGCGATCTTCACCGAGCTGCTCGGCATCAAGGATTCCCCCTTCAACGCCCAGCCGGTGCGCGGCAGGTACATGTGGCGCGATGTGGAACGCCTCTGCGAGAAGTACGCGCTTCCCTGGCGGCGGCCGGCCGTATTCCCGCGCAACAGCCTGCTGGCCGCTCGCGTCGCTTGCTGCGCCCCCGCATCGATCGGTCCGCTGACGCGCGCGATCTTTCGCGCCAACTTCGTCCAGGATCGCGACATCGGGGATCCGGACGTCTTGCGCGAGGTGGTCGATTCCATCGGCGGCGACGGCGCGCGACTCGTCGAGCTGGCGCGGACGCCGGCCATCAAGGCGCACCTTCGCGCCCAGACCACGGAGGCGCAGCGTCTGGGAATCTTCGGTGCTCCCGATTTCGTGGTGAACGGCGAGCTCTTCTTCGGACAGGATCGGCTGGAAGATGCGATCGCCTGGGCGAAGCGGCCTTAAGCGCGGATCTCCGCCCCCACCCGCGCCTTCAGCCGGTCGCGGATCGCGGCGCAGAGCGCGTCCGCTTCTGCGTCGGTAAGCGTCCGGTCGAGAGCGCGCAGCGAGAGCCCGAAGGCGACGCTCTTGCGACCGTCCGGCACGGGCGATCCCCGGTAGACATCGAAGAGCGTCACCCTCTCGAGGAGCTTGCGCTCGTCCGCGGCGCGGATCTCCTCGAGCAGCTTCTCCGCCGGCACGGCGGTATCCACCACGAATGCCAGATCGCGCGCCACTGCCGGAAACCGCGGCACCTCGCGAAGCTGCTTCAGCGCGACTGAGTGGTCGAGCAACGCCTCCCAATCCAGCTCGGCGAGATACGTTTCGGTGGGCACCTCGAAGTGCGCCGCCGCCGCGGGATGAACCTGCCCGAGATGTCCCGCGGGCTGACCCGCGATCACCAGCTGCGAAGCGCTCGCTGGATGGAGCGCCAGGTACGGTCCGGGCCGGAACCGCGGATCGGAAATCCCCATCGCCTCGAGGACGTCCTCGACGCTGCCCTTGAGATCGTAGTAGTCCGCCGCGTCGCCGCCGCCGGTCCAGCTCTTCGCTCGCCGGGCGCCAGTGAGCACGAGCCCCAGGCGGCGCGGCTCGTGCACCGGCCAGGCCAGCTCGCCGGAGGGATGGCGCGCGTCCGGCTCAGCCAGATAAACGCGGCCAAGCTCGTACAACTTCACGTCGCGCACGCCGCGAGCGAGATTGTGTCCGACGTTGCGGAGCAGGCCGGCGAGAAGCGTGGTGCGCATCGCGCCCTGCTCCGAGGTGAGCGGATTCGCGACGCGCACCGGCTTCTGCGGCGACACCACCGCCAGGTCCTTCTCGGCCACGAAGCTGTAGTTCACCGCCTCGTCGAACCCGTGAGCGGAGAGCGCGGTGCGCGTCTGGGCAGTGACCCGCCTTTGCGGGGAGATGGCCGCTGTCTCGCCCACACCGGCGGGGTGGAGCTTGACCGGGATGGTGTCGTAACCGCGCAGCCGGGCGATCTCCTCGATGCAATCGATCTCGCGCGTCAGGTCCCGCCGCCAGGACGGAACGCTCCAACGCCCGTCACCCACCGGCACGAGCCCCAAGGCGCGCAGCCAGCGATCGACCTCCGCCTCCCCGACCGCGACCCCGAGCACCGCCGAGACGCGCCCGGGCCGCACCATCACCTTCACCGGCTCGCGGGGTGCGGGGTACACGTCGATCGCACCGGGCAAGAGGCGGCCTCCAGCGAGCTGAACGATCAGCTCCGCGCAGCGATTCGCCGCCCGCTCGGCGCCGCGCTCGTCCATTCCCCGCTCGAAGCGGTGCGAGGCCTCGGTGCGCAGCCCGTGCCGCCGGGAGGTGCGGCGGACTCCCGCCGGGTCGAACATCGCGCTCTCCAGCAGGATCCGCGTAGTCCGATCGCCGATCTCGCTGGTGAGGCCCCCCATCACCCCGGCGAGCGCCACCGGCTTCTCGCCGTCGGCGATGACCAGATCGTCGGCGCTGAGCTTGCGCTCCTTCCCGTCGAGCGTGGTCATCGGCTCGCCTTCGCGCGCCCGGCGGACCAGGATCCGGCGGCCGGCGAGCTTGTCGAGGTCGAAGCCGTGCAGCGGCTGTCCCAGCTCCAGCAGGGCGAGGTTGGTCGCGTCCACGACGTTGCTGATCGGACGCACCCCGCAGGCGCGCAATCGCTCCTGCACGTGCAGCGGAGAGGGACCGATGTGCACACCTTCGATCACGCGCGCGACATAGCGCGGGCATCGCTGAACGTCCTCGACGTCCACCCGCCAGGATCGTATCGGGAAGTCCGAGCACCTCGTCGAGCGGCGTTCCGACGGGAACGTGAGGCGGGAGGATCATCAGCCCGGAGTGATCGTCCGAAAGCCCGAGCTCGCGCGGCGAGCAGAGCATCCCGTCGCTCTCCACCCCGCGCACCTTCGCGCGGCGGATCTCGGTTCCGTCGGGGAGCTTGGCGCCCGCGCGCGCCATCGGCACGATGTCACCCGCCGCGTAGTTCGGCGCTCCGCACACCACCTGGTGCGTGCCCGCGCCGTCGTCCACCTGGCAGACGCTCAGATGATCGCTGCCGGAGATCGGCGTGCGCAGGACGACCTGGGCTGCGACGACGCCGGCGCCGATGGCGCGCTTCTCGGTTCCCTCCACCTCCAGACCGATGGAGGTGAGCTTGCGCGCGATCTCGTCGTCGGAGAGCGTGGCCGGGCAAAGCTCGCGCAGCCATCTCACCGAGATCTTCATAGCTGCTCCAGGAACCGGACGTCGTTTTCGAAGAGCGTGCGCAGATCGTCGAGGTTGTGACGCAGCATCGCCAGGCGATCGATGCCGACGCCGAACGCGTAGCCGGTGATCCGCTCCGGATCGTAGCCGACGCCCGCGAGGACGTCGGGATTCACCATCCCCGCTCCGAGCACTTCGAGCCAGCCGCTCCCCTTGCACAGCTTGCAGCCCTTTCCACCGCAGAGCGGGTGCGAGATGTCGACCTCCGCGGACGGCTCTGTGAACGGGAAGTAGCTCGGTCGAAGCCGGGTCTGGATGGTCGGCCCGAAGAACGCTTTGGCGAAAGCGTCGAGCGTCCCGCGCATGTGCGCCATGGAGATGCCCTCCTCGACGTGCAGGCACTCGACCTGGTGGAACATGGGCGTGTGTGTCGGGTCGGAGTCGGAGCGGTAGACCTTCCCGGGGCAGATGATGCGGACCGGGGGCTGTTGCGCGAGCATCGCCCGCACTTGCACCGGGCTCGTGTGCGTGCGCAGCAGCAGCTGCTGCATGGCGCCCTTCGTCGGCGGAGAGCCGGGCGGCGGAGGCGGCTGCGAGTCCGGGTCGAGAAAGAACGTGTCCTGCATGTCCCGGGCGGGGTGGTCCGGAGGAAAGCCGAGCATCTGGAAATTGTAGAGGTCCCATTCGATCTCGGGCCCGTCGGCAACGTGAAAACCGAGCCGGGCGAAGATCTCGACGATGTCGTCCATCGCCTGGCTCACCGGGTGCCGGTGACCGCGCCGGCGTGTACGGCCGGGCAGCGTGACGTCGAGCTTCTCGCGGTTGAGCTCTTTGTCCAGCTCCCGCAGGCCGATGTTCCGGCGGGCCTCCTCGAGCAAGGTTTCGAATTGCGCGATGGCGTCGGTGACCAGCTTCCCCAGGCGAGGCCGCTCGGCGGCGGGAACGGAGCCGAGCGACTTGCGCAGCCCGGAGAGAGAGCCGCTCTTCCCCAGGTACTTGACCCGCGCCGCCTCGATCTGCTGCTCGTCGCGGGCGCCCGAAAGCTCCTGCCGTGCCTCGGCGAGCAATGCATCGATCCGCTCGATCACCTCAACACTCCTTCAGAAACGACGAAAGCCGCGCCGGTTCCCCGACGCGGCCTCGTTGCGAACTGCTTCGAGGGCCTACGCCGCGGCGCGCTTGACGATCGCGGCAAACGCCTGCGGATCGACCACCGCGATGTCCGCGAGCACCTTGCGGTCCAGCGCGATCTTCGCCTTCTTCAGGCCGGCGATGAAGCGCGAGTAGGAGACGCCGTTCAGGCGCGCAGCCGCGTTGATGCGGGCGATCCAGAGCGAGCGGAAGTCCCGGCGCCGCATCCGGCGGCCGCGGGAGGACTGCATCATCGCCCGTTCGACCGCCTCGACCGCCCGCTTGTATGTGCCATGGCGCCGGCCGCGGAAGCCCTTCGCGAGCTTCAGGACGCGATTTCTCCGGCGACGTGCTTTGAATCCACGCTTGACGCGCATTGCTTCTCTCCTCGTCCACCACCGGGGACTTCCCGGAGGCCCGCCGCGGGCGATATCCGTGCGGCGCGTGTGGGTCTTGCTCCGACCTACTTGGGCAGCCCGTAGGGCAGCGCCTTCTTGAGGTGTCTCTCGTCCCGCCGCTCCAGGATGAGCGTATTGCCCAGCCGGTTCTTCCGCTTGCGGTTCTTGCCAAGGGACAAGTTGTGCCGGCGGCCCGCCTTGCCGGCCTTGATCTTGCCCGTCGCGGTCATGCGGAAGCGCTTCGCGGCGCTCCGCTTCGTCTTCAACTTCGGCATTTTGCGAGTCCTTCCGGGTGCGCTGCGAAGGAGCGGCGCGTTGTACACGCGCCGTCCTGAGGCGTCAAGCCTTCGGCGCCTCCGCCCGGGGGACGGCCACGCCAGCGGACTGCCCCACCGGAGCGGCCGGGCTGGCGCCGGGCTGCCCGGGAGCCGGCGGCCGGGCCGGCGGCGGTCGCGGCAGAGGGGGGGCTTGAGCGCTGGGAGCAGCCTTCGCCCGCTGCGACTGCAGCCATCGCGGATTGGGCGCGAGGATCATGAACAGCAAGCGGCCTTCGAGCCTGGGTGCCTGCTCGACGATGGCGATGTCCTTCAGATCCTGCGCGATGCGGCTGAGGATCGCCTGACCGATCTCGCGATGGGTGATCTCGCGCCCCCGGAACATCACGGTGCAGCGCGCCTTGTTGCCCTCCTCGAGAAATTCGCGGATCGCCTTCGTCTTGAACCCGTAATCGTGCTCTTCGGTCTTGGGACGGAACTTCACTTCCTTGAGCTTCACCACCGTCTGCTTCTTCTTCGCCTCGCTCGCCTTCTTCTTCGCTTCGTACTTGAACTTGCCGTAGTCCATGATCTTGCAGACCGGCGGCTTCGCCATCGGCGAGACCTCGACCAGGTCGAGGCCGTATTCAGCTGCTTTTGCGAGGGCTACTTCGAGGGGTATGACACCGAGCTGCTCTCCCTCTGGACCGATGACTCGAAGCTCACGGGCGCGGATTCGGCGGTTCGTACGTGCGTCGCGGATGGCAGACTCCCTGGTTTTTGGACCTCAGAAATGATTCCGGCGGGACCCCGCGCGATTCAAGGGGCTCCGCCGGCTTGAACCTGGTGTGATGTAGCGAAAAATCCCCAAATAGCGTGCGAATGGTAGCCGCTGTATGCGGCGTGTCAAGCCGCCGGTTCTACTCGGTGGCGGCGAGCGCACGCACCAGCGCGTAGGTCATTTCAATGGCTGGCCGGAGCGCTCCGACGGGAATCCGCTCGTCCGCTCCGTGTGCGCGGTTGGAGTCTTCATCCGTGAGCGCCATCCCGGTGAAGCCATACGCCAGGATCCCCGCAGCGCGGAGCTGGCGGGAATCGGTCACGAAATTGCTCATGTAGGGTACGACCGGAATTCCGGGGAAGAATCGACGCGTGACGGCCTCCAGCGCCGCGGGCCCCTCGCCGTCGATCGGCACCGGGGGCGAGCCGCCGAAGCTCTCTTCCGCGACGATCTCCACGGCGGAATCGCCGACCACTTCCTGCAGACGGCGGCGTGTTCCTTCGACGGTTTCGTCCGGCAGGATGCGGCAATTCACGTTGGCCTTGGCCTCGGCGGGCAGGACGTTGGGTCCCGTTCCTCCAGCCAGCTGCGTCGCCACGCAGGTGGTCCTGAGCAGCGAGGCAATCCCGGGGTTCTCATCGAGCGCAATCAGGGCCTCTCGCGGGAGGCCGCCCCGGGCAGAGGCAAGCGCCCGCATCGCCGCTCCGATGGCAGGCTTCTCGCTGTCGGCGGTGGCGAGAAAGAACGCGCGCGTGACCGGGAGGAACCGCGGCGGAAACCGGTGCTCGCCGAGCCGCCGCAGCGCCGCGGCGAGCTTGTAGATGGCGTTGTCGGGGACCGGCCGTGAAGAATGACCGCTCTGTCCTCGCGCCCGGACGGTGAAGTCCTGGTAGATCTTCTCCGCGACGTGCAGCGCAGCGGACTTGCCCTTGCCTGTGGCGTCGATCTCCACGCCGCCACCCTCGTTCATCGCGAGCGCGGCATCGTTCAGGACTTCGGGATGGTGCTGCAGTTGCCAGCGGATCCCTTCTCCGCCCCGCTCCTCGTCGCCGGTCCAGGCGAGGATGACGTCGCGGCGCAGCGGCACCTTGAGCTCCTGGAGGAGCACGATGACCTCGAGATCCACGGCAGCATCGGAGAGATCATCCGTCGTTCCCCGGCCAACCAGATATCCGTCCTTTTCCGTCAATCGGTGCGGCGGACTCGACCAGGATTGGCCGGCGGTCGGAACGACGTCGGTGTGGGCGAGCAACAGCAGAGGCCTTGCAGACCCGTTGCCCTTGATGCGGGCGATGAGGTTCTGCCGGCCGGGAGCGAATTCGAATCGCTGGTAGGGGATCCCCGCAGCCTGCAGGCGGGCAGCTCCGAGCGCCGCGGCCCGGGCCTCGTTTCCGGGTGGGTTTTCCGTGTCCGCCGCGACCAGTTGCTCGAGCAGCGTCCGCACCCGCGTCACCGAAGCATCGAAGTCAGGGGTCGTGCTGCCGGCCCGGGATGCCGCGGTCCGCTGCTGTGCATGCGACGTTTCCGCCTGGCGGCCCGTCGAGCAACCCGCCACCAAGGCCATTCCCACGAGACCGCGCCAGAGAGACGAGTCCGCCACCGCGAGCGCTCAGTACGGCGGTGCGGCTTCCAATGCAAGCTTCGACGCGAAGGCGTCCAGCGCCTGGAACCCGAGGTCGGCATCCTTGCCCTCGCCGTGCTTGCGCGGCGAGACGCCCTTGCCCTCCACCTCTTTGTCTCCGACCACCAGCGTGTACGGGATCTTCATCAGCTGTGCGTCGCGGATCTTCGCGCCCAGCTTCTCCGAGCTCTCGTCGAGCTCGATGCGCAGGCCGCGAGACTGGAGTTGCGAGAACACCTCGCGCGCCCAATCCATGTGCCGGTCAGCCACCGTGATGAGCCGGGCCTGGATCGGGGCGAGCCAGACCGGGAAGTTACCGGCGAAGTGCTCGATGAGGATGGCGATGAAGCGCTCGAAGCTCCCGTAGATCGCGCGGTGGATGACGACCGGCCGGTGCTCCTTGTTGTCCTCCCCCACGTATCCGAGCTCGAAGCGCTCGGGATTGTTGTAGTCGAGCTGGATGGTCCCGAGCTGCCACTCGCGGCCGATGCTGTCCTTGACGTGGAAGTCGAGCTTCGGCCCGTAGAACGCGCCGTCGCCCGGGTTCTCCGTCCAATCGATCCCCGTCTGCTCCGCCGCGGCGAGCAGACTGGCCTCGGCGCGGTCCCACAGCTCGTCGGAGCCGATGCGCTGCGCCGGGCGCGTGCCGAACTTGGCGCGAAAGGCGAGCCCGAGCGCGTCGTAGACCTTCTTGATCAGCACCGTCAGCCGCTTCACCTCGTCGGTGATCTGCGACTCCATCACGAAGATGTGCGCGTCGTCCTGCTGGAACTGGCGCACGCGGGTGAGCCCCGAGAGCACCCCGCTCGCCTCGTTCCGGTGCAGCACGTCCTGCGTGTGGTACCGGATCGGCAGCTCGCGATAGCTGTGCTTCTTCATTTGGTAAAACAGGTAGTGCGAAGGGCAGTTCATCGGCTTGAGCGAGTAGCTCGCCCGCTCGTCGACGTTCTCCTCCTTCGACTCCGGATCGAGCACCAGGAACATGTTCTCCCGGTACTTGCCCCAGTGCCCGCTCCGCTCCCAGAGCATCTTGTTGTAGAGGAGCGGCGTCTTGATCTCCTGGTAACCGTTGCGCAGGCACATGTTGCGCATCGCATTGCTCAGGGCGTTGAAGAGCAGCGTCCCCCGATGCGTCCAGAACACGGCGCCCGGCGACGCCGGGTGGAAGGCGAACAGGTCCAGCTCGCGGCCAAGTTTGCGGTGGTCGCGTTTCCGGGCTTCCTCCTGCTGCTTGACCCAGGCATCGAGGTCCTTCTTGTCGAAGAATGCCGTGCCGTAGATGCGCTGGAGCTGCGGGTTGCGATGGTCGCCGCGCCAGTAGGCGCCGGCGACGTTCAGCAGCTTGATCACGCCGATCTTGCCCGTCGAAGGCGCGTGCGGCCCGAGGCAGAAGTCCACCCAGTCGCCGTGCGAGTAGAGAGTCAGCGTCTTCGCGCCCTTGCTGAAGATGTCCTCGACGATCTCCTTCTTGAACGTCTCGCCCAGCCTGTCGAAGAGCTGCAGCGCCTCCTCGCGCGAGACCTCCTTGCGCACGAAGGGAAGGTCCTTCTTGATCTCCTCGTTGGCGGCCTTCTCGATCTTTTCCAGGTCCTCCGGCGTGAACGGCTCCTTCCGGAAGAAGTCGTAGTAGAAACCGTCCTCGGTGCTCGGGCCGATGGTGACCTGCGTCCCCGGAAAGAGCCGCTGCACCACGCTCGCCACCACGTGGGCGGCATCGTGGCGGATGAGGTCGAGCCCTTCCCGCTGCTTGCTGGTGATGACCGTAAGCTTGCCGCCGTGGCTCAGGGGCCGGGAGAGATCGAGCTCCTCGTCGTCCAGCTTGGCGAACAGCGCCGCCTTCGCCAGCCCCGCGCCGATCTGCGTCTTGACGAAATCCCCCACCGTCGTGCCCGCGGGCACTTGCTTGCTGGAGCCGTCGGGCAGCGTGATCTGCAGCATGTCGGGCATCGGGCGACCTGTATAACGCACGAGAATCGGCGACGACACCTCTCGGCCGTAACTGCGAGCACACGCTGTTACACCGCGCTTCCTTCACAGGCGTTCGACCCGGGCCAAGTGGCCGCCACACGATCGAGCAAGGCGCAATACTTGCCAGACCACGCGGTCGGGCCGAAGAATCGCGAGCAGGCACATCCGCCCACGGAGGATCTAGATGAAGTTTGCCATGATCGCCGCGCTCGCCCTCGCAGCTTCGCCCGCAGCATTCGCAACAGCCAAGCGCCACTGCGTCGGCGCCGATGGATCGGAGCTCTCCGACGCCGGCACGAAGAAGCAGTGCAAGAAGGCTGGCGGCAAGTGGAAGAAGATGAAGGCCTCCAGCATGGCCAAGTAGTCGCGGAGCCGCGCGAAGCCGCCAGTAAGGGATCCGTCGCCGTGCTCGCCCTGGTCGCTCTCCTACTCTGTGCCCCGCCCGCCCGGCAGATCCTCGATCTGCGCCAGGGAACCCTCACCTACGCGGTGGTCCACAAGCTCCACGAGGTGCGCGGGACCAGCAAGGACGTCGAAGGGCGCGCACTGGCCCTCCCGGACGGGACCGTCAAGGTCCAGGTGCGCGCGAAGGTGGCGTCGTTCGACAGCGGTCTGTACACCGAGGTCCGCGGAACCCTGTCGGGCGTGACCCTTCCGCTCGAGGGGCCTCGTGAAGCCGTCCTCCACGGCACGGTGGAGCTGAACGGCGAGAAGCGGACCCGGGACGTTCCCGTCAAGCTGAAGCCCGAGAACGGCGGCGTCCGGGCTACCTTCTCGTTCCCCATCAGCCTGGAAGGCTTCAAGCTGGAGCGGCCGCGGTTGCTCCTGGTCAAGGTCGACGACCGCGCCGTCGTTTCCGGAGACCTGCTCTTCGCAGCGGCGAAATAATCGCGCTCTCGGCGAACAGCTTCAGCCCAGCGTCCGCGTCGTTTCGGACGCAGCGCGCGGAGCGCTACGGCGTCACGGCGGCCTGGACCCAAGCCTGCAAACACGCCATTTCGTTCGGCGACAGCGGTGGCGCGCCCAGCGGCATCTGGAACTGGAAGGGTGGATTGCTCGTCACCTT
>WNFT01006885.1_pt1 | contig 10041 bp, 8 predicted proteins | sample 5400191 | NCBI WGS metagenome assembly WNFT01 (sample SAMN13153359, study PRJNA577476) | soil metagenome | isolation source: 80 cm saprolite under Madrone tree | place: USA:California | collected 2016-06-14 | reverse complement strand
CATCGCAAAATTTGAATCCAGTTCGATGGCGCGCTTGTAAAAGGGAATGGCTTCGGCGTCCCCCTTCTCGCGTGAGGTCGTAACGCCCATGCTGTAGGTTTTCAGTGCTTCGAGCGACGGTGTTGTCGCCTCAATGGGCACGTCGAATTTCTGAACCGAGGCAAGCGACTCCCCCAACTTGGCTCGCATACTGGATGCCACCTGGCCCAGAGCCTTTAGCACGTCTTCCTTGCTGGCTGCTTCTTCTTGTTCCTTCGCCAACCTATCTCCGTTGCTACAGTTCACCGCCTCCAGGCCAACCAGATACTGACTACCCAGGCGAGAAATCGAGCTACTCAGCAGCGCCTTGCTCCCCGTCCGCAGGCAGATTTCCCGAGCCAGTTCCGGCGTAACCCGGTCACTTGAGGGGCGACCCATCAAACGTAACGTATCCCCGACCCTGCGATCGGACATGACGTTCAAGAAAGGGGACTGTCCCAAGTCCACCGTCAACGCCTGCTTGAGCGCACCGTCAAAGACCGCATCCCCGGTGGTATTGTCGAAATCGGCGAGCACGATGGTGTCCTTCTCTGTCAGTGGCGTTGCCGGACGCGATCGGAAGTAGAGACCACCACCAATCAGGGCGGCGACGGCGACCACCGCAGTCGGAACAAGAACCTTCCAGAATTTCCTGCCAGCCACGGGAGCTTCGACAGACTTCACCGCGCCCGATGACGGAGGTGGAGCAAGCGCAGGGGAGGAACCGGACGTTGGCGACGGCTGTTGGGCGACCTGAGAGCCGGCTTCCTCTGCGACCGCCACTGACCCCGAACTAGCTGGTACGCCGTGCCGCGATTCCGTTTCCCGTTTCAGCCGCTTTAGGTCGGCCCGCATGTCCGCCGCGTGCTGGTAACGCAGCTCGCGGTCTTTCTCGAGCCCTTTATTGATGACGTCTTCCAGTTTGGGCGGAAGGTCAGGGTTCAGGCGGATGGCGGCAACCGGCTCACGATCGAGAATTTCGCGAAAGATAACTCCCGAGCTTTCCCCCCGGAACGGCATGGCTCCAGTCGCCATTTCATAGAGCACCGCTCCGAATGAAAACAGGTCGGTGCGGGCGTCTAATTCTTTGGCCCGCACCTGCTCCGGCGACATATAAGCTACGGTACCAACGGCCATACCTGGACTCGTAAGGTGTGTGCCCCCGGTACCGGTTTCGGTGGCGTCGGAACCTGGCTTGACTCCGGTTGCGGTCACCTTCGCCAGCCCAAAATCCAGAATCTTGGCGTGGCCACGCTTGGTCACGAAGATGTTTGCTGGCTTGATGTCGCGGTGAACGATGCCTTCGGAGTGAGCAGCGTCGAGGGCGTCCGCTATCTCGATGGCCAGTGACAACAGCGTGTCCGGTTCAAGCGGGCGGTTGCCGATCAGATGCTTTAGCGTCTGCCCGTCCAGATACTCCATGGCCAGAAAGCGCTCACCGTTGTGCTCGCCGATTTCGTAGATCGTGCAGATATTGGGATGGTTGAGAGCAGAGGCCGCCTTGGCTTCGCGCCGGAATCGTTCCAACGCCCGCGCGTCTTGAGCCACGTCATCGGGAAGAAACTTGAGCGCCACGAAGCGGCCGAGCGACGTGTCCTCAGCCTTGTAAACGACACCCATCCCGCCGCCGCCGAGTTTCTCAACGATGCGATAGTGCGAGACGGTTTGGCCGATCATGGAGTCGAGGTATGGTAGGCGGGATGCAAGGGCAAGTCAATGAAGGGTTAAGGCATGGCGGTCGAAGCCGATGACACGAGTGATCTTCCATACTCCATCTTTCGTTTTGCCAGAGGTGAATGAACTTCGCCTCGCCGACAATTGCTGACGGCATGCGCACTAGTAGCGAAGCCGAACGACAGTTTCGACTCATTCGTCCCACCAGTACTCTGCTCAGACTGAGCAAGGACCGACTTCCACAGCTCGTACAATGACGATTTAAGACCTCGCTAATGACCTCGCAGTTGGCACACAAAAGCCGCTTCTTGAAGACGAACCAAGTTCGTGTTGAGCCAAACTTGAGCAGTCATGTTTGTCGCTTCTCCGTATCGGGTTAAAAGCCAAAAACGCCCTTCCGGATGGTTAAATCGCAAACGACTTTTCCCACAAGAAGTCCATCGGTCTGATCTCTGGACCAAAATTGTCTTCCTAGAGATCGTCAAAGGTACAATGTTGGTGATTATGCGGATGATTCTGGACATCTTGGCGCAAATCATCCGCACCCTGTGGGCACACAAGCTGCGCTCGTTCCTCACCATGTTCGGCGTTGCCTGGGGTGTGGGATCGTTGCTGCTGCTGGTCGGTCTGGGCGAAGGGTTCCGTTCGGGAAACAAGCGTGCGCTGGCCGAATTCGGGGAAAACATCATGTTCATCTTTCCTGGTCGTGCCCCCGTGGTCGCAGCCAGCATGAACTCCGCCCGCAACTATCTGCTTACTTACCAGGACTATGCGGACATCCGCGGGGAAGCTCCCCATGTCCGCAATGCTTCGCCTGTCCTTTCCCGCGATGACGTGCGCGCCGTCAGCGAATTCGCCAGCGCCAACGGACAAATTGTCGGAGTGGAGCCTCAGTACAATGAGATCCGGTATCTTCCTCTCAAGCAGGGACGCTGGTTCAATGACTTGGACGAAGCTCAGAAGCGCAAGGTGATCGTCCTGGGCGACGAACTGACCAGGAACCTCTTTCCCGGACGACCCGCGGTTGCCGTCACCATCCTCCTCAATGGCATCAGGTTTGAGGTTATCGGCACCGTGAAGCGCATCGGCCGTGGTGACGAAAACCTGACCAACATGCGCGGCTACATTCCCTTCCAAGTGATGGCGACCTACTTCCCGCTTAAGGGCGAGAACCACCAAAACTCAATCTCGCTGATCAACTATCAGCCTCGCGTGCCCGCTGAGCATTTGCTGGCAAAGGAAGACGTCCACAAGATCATCGCCCGTAATCACGGTTTCGACTTCCGCAATGAAGACGCGTTCGAAAACCTCGACACCGTTGAGCAGGCCGAAATGGTGGGCAAGATTTTCAATGCGATGAACATGTTCCTGGGCACGGTTGGAATGGTGACCCTGACCCTGGGCGCCATTGGTGTTATCAACATTATGCTGGTGGCTGTCAGTGAGCGCACCCGTGAGATCGGATTGCGCAAAGCCCTGGGCGCCACCAACCGCAGTATTCTGGTCCAGTTTTTCTTGGAAGGAATTCTGCTTACATTATTTAGTGGACTGATCGGCATGGGACTCGCCGGCGCCCTGATGGCGCTGCTCGGTACGCAACAAGGACCGGGGGGATTTGATCCTCCCAAGCTGGTGCCCTCGTCCGCGATTCTGGCGATTGGCAGCTTGACGCTGGCGGGGGTGGCCGCCGGACTATATCCCGCGCGCAAGGCCGCCATGCTGCAGCCTGTGGAAGCACTGCGACAGGAGTAAAACTGGGACTAAGACGATGATCCGTGATTTGCTCCGCGAAGCCTACGGCGCCATGCAGTACAACCGTCGGCGCACCGCCCTCACCATGCTCGGCATGGCTTGGGGTATAGCCACGGTCGTCTTGCTGCTTGCTTATGGCGACGGCTTCGGCAGGGCCTGCGTCAACATCTTCGCCAACTTCGGCACCAAGCTGATGATCATGGTTCCGGGCCGCACCTCCATGCAGGCTGGCGGCCAGAAGGCCGGTGTGCCGATACGCTTTACCCTTGAAGACGTGGACGCGCTCCCGACCAATATTCCTCAAATCACTCACATCACGCCCGAAGCATCCAAGCAGGCGAACATCCAGTACGAGACGCGGACGTTCAACTTCAACGTTACCGGCAATTATTCCAACGTCATTTCCATCCGCGCGCTCAAACTGGCGGAGGGCCGCTTCTACAACCCAGAAGATGAGATGCAGCATGCCCGTGTCGCCGTGATTGGCTCCGAGGCCAAAGAAAAGCTCTTCTCCGGGCGTAACGCGCTGGGCGAACGAATCCGCATCGATGGTCTTAGCATTGAAGTCATCGGGGTCGTAAGCCCCAAAATGCAGGCGGGCGATGACAATACGAACCGCTTGATCTACATCCCCTTCACCACCATGAGCGACCTTAAGGATACCCACTACCTCGACTCCATCTGGTTCAACTATGAGACCCCTGCGTATGAAGGCTTGGAACAGTCCGTGCGCAGAGTGATGGCCATCGGGCACCGGTTCAATCCGACTGACCGCCGCGCCATGTTCGTGTTTAACCTCATGGAACAGGTCCACCAGTTCGAACTCATTACGCTCGGCCTAACGATTCTGTTGGGTTTCATCGGTACGCTTACGCTGGGCATCGGCGGGGTCGGCCTCATGAACATCATGCTGGTCTCGGTAACGCAGCGAACCCGTGAGATTGGAGTGGAAAAGGCGCTAGGCGCGCGGAGGAGGCATATCCTCTTTCAGTTCTTAGCCGAATCTCTCACCATTACTTTCATCGGCGGCGCGCTGGGAATCATTTTGGCCTATGGGGTCTCGCTTTCTGTCGGAAGGGTCACCCTATACAGCGCCATGGCGAAGAACGCCGAAGGCGGCGACGTCAGCCTGATCATTGCTCCGAGTACTCTGATCGTGGCCACGCTCATCCTCGGCGCCGTGGGGCTAATCAGCGGCATGGTGCCCGCCGTCCGCGCCTCGCGCCTGGATCCCATTGAGGCTCTGCGGTACGAATAGCCTCGGTGGCCAACGCCAAGTATCAGCGTTCAGTCGAAGTAGCCCCAATCAGGTCACTCCCAGACAAGTTTCGGGCGAGCGTCGAGCGTATTTTCCTTCTGCCGATCTCGGACGAATGCCGTAGTGTGGAGATGGCGGGTTTAGGAATGTCTATCATTTGCCAACGCCGGGGTGAGGGTGAGCGAGGTCGGCGCTTGCCTTATGAACCGCGTCAAGTCTCTGTACTCGCTTTTGATAGTACTGTTGGATTTCGCCGGGGACGGCCTTTTCTCAGACCGCCCGACCAACTCCTCTTCCCCCGAGCAACAAAATTAGGCCCCATGCTTCAGTGACTTACAGGCATACCCATCCAGCGCTTTTGAACCGGCCTTATTCGATAGCTGGTGTATCGCCTGCTTGCGTCAACCGTCGTCAACGAGCCATGATTGTGCAAGGTAAATGCTGTATAGTGTCGCGCTATGAAAAAAGCTTGGACTCGTCGCGCCGTTGTCGTCCTATTCTTGGCACCTTTGCTCTCAGCATGGCAAGCACAGAAGGCCGGCGGCCTGAAGACCGAGTACCTGGACGACTTTGCCGTGACCTGCAAACACTTAAATCAGCTTTCGCAGGCGATGCCCGCCGACAAATACAGCTGGCGACCGGGGCCAGGAGTGCGCTCTGTGAGCGAAGTCTACGTTCACATCGCCAGTGGGAACTTCCTGCTCCTCTCCTTGACCGGTGTAAAGGTTCCAGCTGAATACTTTCCCAATGTGACGACAGACGCCAATGGCAAGCCCGACACGCAAGCCGTTTTCAAACGTATGGGCGAGCTGGAGAAGACAGTCACGGAGAAGGATGCCGTCACGCGAATGCTAACGTCCTCCCTTGATGAAGTCCGCAACCGATTCTCGCAATTGACTCCTGCCGAACTCGATCGGCCTACGGATTTCTTTGGTGAGCAAACCACAGTGCGGAGGGTCTACTTGCGGATCTTTGCTCATGTGAATGAGCACTATGGCCAATCAGTTGCTTACGCTCGCGTGAATGGAATTGTGCCACCCTGGTCGCAGACGCAGAAGCCGAAGTGAGGTGTTACTGACTTGTCCTCTGCGCGCTGGCCACAAGCTTGAGATCGAATAAGCATACACCCGATCTGTGGGAAAACTGAGCAAAATTGACCATCCTGAGGAGTGATTGTCGCCGAGTCTCGTAAATGTGCCTCTAAGGAAAGCTTCTTAGGAAATAGCGCGACATCCAAGAGAATCCCAAATCGGCCCGAGGCCCACATCTCCCAGCGTCTGTCATATGGGCCTCGGACAGGGCTACATACGGGACATTTTCACATCGCAGAGGTCTCTGATCGGGGATAATTTTCTTCAGAAGGTTGACCGACTAGGTTCTGGTTGTGTATCGCAAACCGTAGGCTGGTCATGGCGGAGTGGGGAGCGTTCGTTCTCGTGGGAGCGGAGCCTGAGGAGAAAACTGGTGAAACTTCTCCTGGGCGATCGAATCGTCGCCGGGGTTAAGGGGAGTTGCGCAACTGGAATCGAAGCTGGCGAGGAGTCCTCCAGGGTTGCGGCTGAGCAAAGGTCAAATGATGGAGGTTCTGTCGGGGAATTCGCGTTCGAGATGAGGGGCCGGGCGTACCTTGTGAATCATAAGTCTGGTGGGCCGCTGTCAACTTCGGTTCCCCGTGGGGCCTCGTTCAACAATTGATGCAAGTCCAGCCGCCGTGTGAACATCGCCAACTCGCCTTCGGGTGTGTGTGGCCACATTTCCTTTGGTTTATCGCAATACAACTCGACTCCGTTGCGATCGGGATCACGCAGGTAGATGGATTCGCTGACGCCATGGTCTGCGGCACCTTCCAGCGGAATCTTCGCAGCCAACACTCTCCGCACGGCAGCCGCAAGCGCAGGACGAGTCGGGTAGAGGATGGCGGTGTGGTAAAGCCCCGTTGTGCCGGGGGGTGGTGGGGAACCGCCAAGGCTTTCCCAGGTGTTCAGTGCGATGTGATGATGATACCCGCCCGCAGACAAGAAGACCGCACCATCACCGTATCGCTGAGTCACTTCAAGCCCAAGTACTCCCGAGTAGAATCGGAGTGCCCTTTGCAGGTCAGCAACTTTCAAGTGAACGTGTCCAATTCGTACCTGCGGGTCAACGGTGAAGGGCGTCGTTAGTGGGTCGTTCTCGGGCAGAGCCATAATCGGGCACCATCACGCGGCATTATAGCTCCTAAGAATTTCCCGATAGATCTGGCCCTGTAAGTACCGCAATGCAACGTGGGCCTTGGATGGTGTGGCTGCTGAAAATTAAAGTTCCTTGACGGCACTCAAGATAATCAGCGCAGTTCAACCACCACCGCGACATCAAATTTCGACAGCTCGCACATCAATCCGAATCTGCGGGTTCTGAAGTACGTTCTTGAACCATTGTTCTCCGAACCTTGCATGGGCAGAAGGTAGAGCTTCTCGCCATCTAGCACGAACCAAACCGGGATCGAGATCGTGCGCCCGAACTTCCTGCCGATCACCCTGATCTTGATCTGGCGGTATCTCGTTAACCGTTCTTTGACGCTGTCTTTTGAGGTTGGCCGGCTGCATCTCCACTGGGGCTGGAAACGCGGGTTTAGATTGCTATCCGCGATTCTGCCTCCTGCCCCCCGCACATGCTGTGTGCCGCTAACCAATCCCCAGACTCATCGGCCACGGACGCGGTAGCAGCAGGAACATCAAGAGTGCCCCCACAAGCGCCATATTCTTCGTGAAGTTAATCATGTCGAGCTGCTTCATTTGCGCGTCGCTCACCTTCCAGAAATTATGCATCTGGAACGACACGCCCAGCAGGAAGATAATCAGCAGAATGATCCCGACAACAGGATAGACGCCCAGCAACATGCTGAGACCGCCCACCAGCAGGATGACTCCCGTTCCTGCCACCGCCAGCTTGGGAGACGGCGTTCCCTTCGCCTTCGCGTATTCACTCATGTAGTTGAGGTTCTTGAAGTGGTTAAAACTAGCCATCAACCAATACCCGCCAAAAATGATCCTTCCGATCAGGAAAGCGATATTCATCTCGGCTCCTTCCTTTTGGCAATGTTGGCTGCATCACAGTGCAAAGTGGATTCACCCTCTTGCTCACGGCGTATGACTTTTGCAATCTTCGTGCCGCACATGTAGCAGGTTACTCTGGCGGTCACTGATTTCCCATCCAAATGATGCGATGTCGGATTTCAGAGCGGAGAGTAGCGTGGTGACGCGAGGCGGTCCGTCATGCCGCTTGTCCAAGGGATGCGACGGTGGCGGCATCCACGGTGGGATGAACTTCGAAAACGGAGGTCAACTTGGTAAGCTCGAGCAATTGGCGGATGAGACTGCCGGGAGCAGCCAACTTGACCGAGCACTGGCTCGCTTCCGCGATCAAGGCAACAGATATGAGTGCTCCGAGGCCAGCGGCGTCGATCATTTCCACGCCGCTGAGGTCGATCACGACTCGACGGGTTTCGGACGCAAGCTCGGCAATTTCGCCGAACAGCGCGGCAGCTTCAGTGCCATAAGCGATTCTGCCTCTGCAGCAGATCACAGTTACACCTTCGGTTACTCGAGTTTCGAGGCTCAACCTCAACCTCCGCTTCTTATCCTGACTGTTTAGACGTTGCTCTTCCCGCAATTCGCATGTTGACGTTTGGCTCATAGTCTTGATCCTAGTGGTTGGACGATCTTGAATGCTTCCGAGACTGTAAAAAGTTCGTAAATAATTGTTACGAAAGTGTGATTTGACATTGGTTCGACGCGAATGACGGACCCTTTCGACAATGCAGCGGCAAGTCCAATGCGGAATTCACAGCTATCGAATCGCTTTAATCACATTGTTTACCTGTAGCCAGTTCTGCCACACTGCCAAGGCGAACCACCGTAGTCTGCACTGCAAACCGCAGCGACAGTTGGTTTGCGTGTAGGAACAGCCTGAGCGAATGCGTCTCGCCGCGTGGCAACAGCCATAGCGGTCCGTTCCCGAGTTTCATTGCTATTCCTGACCCAAAGGACTAGCCTTAAGGAGTCTCTTTCGCATCTCTCCGTCGCCCTTTCGGCTTAGCCCTTCCTGACGGTCTACTGCGCAACCGATAGAAATGAGGGTCCGCTCATGGAACCCGTTCGTTATTCCCTGCAGGCATTCCTGCGGGGCGTTTTGATTCTCGGTTTGTCACTGTCTGTGTTCGCACAGATTCCTGCTGCGCCGGACGCCTCTGGTTTTCCCTCAAGTCGCAAGGTCCCCGATTTTCCATTGACCGCTCTGCCGCCTGTTCTCATTTCGCATCCGGCGTTCGAGTTTCGCGGGATTAGGATCGGTGATGGGATGAAGGAAGCCGAACGAAAGTTTCTTGCCTTGAAAGTACCCTCGCGTTTTTCGAAACCCGGCTTGTGCGGTTCCGATGGCATTAGTCGGATCGAGACTTGCACTGATGTCTTGGATACTGGAGAGTACGTAAACATGACGATGTTGGACCAGAGGGTAGCCCAGATTTACGTGTCCACGGACCGCCGCACACAGGGAAACACCTACAGCAGCTACGTGCTTGCCTTGACCACGAAGTACGGTAGCCCCGACAAACGCGAAACCAAGTACTACCACAATGGCGTCGAGACTGGGTCTTCGGGAGAACTCCTGCGGTGGTTGAATGGCGATCAATACATGGAAGGCAGTGAAAGCGAACGCACCATCAGCATCGGAAGCAGAGCACTCGATGCGAACATTGCCGAACGGAAGCACACTTATGAGCCCAATTAGTATTTCTATCGGTCTGCTGATTGCGTTGCTCACGATTTCGCTGTTCTTCAGGACGCGCAAGCTACCAAAGATCGCCGGGTACGGATCACAAAGGATGTGCCCGTCTTGCGGATTGATCACGTCTCGATTAAAGGCATGTTGCTTGGAGTGTGGCAAATCTCTTACGGCGGTGAGTGTGACCCCGATTGTAGAGAAATAAGCCGCTGGTTGCTTACAAAACCGCTTCTCGGAGGGACAGGAGTAGCGACAACATTATGAACAACACAAAATTTATTGTGAAAATAGATCGGGGCGGTACTCAAGCTTCCGAATACGTGCAGCGCGTCGATCTGACTCGAATTCGAACCACGTCCAACCGTAAGCTGGCGCTGATAATGGGGAGATTTACGGCGGAAGATGCGGTCCAATCGCTCCAAAATTCCCGGTGCAGACCGGAGCTAGTGTCTGTACGAGTCACCGCCTAGCCGAGAAGTGATGTCAGCCAACAAAACGCCCGAAAACCTCCCGGATAACGGGCATCCTTTCTTCGGGCCTTTGGCCACATCGAACTGCACGGCCTGCCCAGATAG
>WNFT01044690.1_pt1 | contig 10043 bp, 9 predicted proteins | sample 5400191 | NCBI WGS metagenome assembly WNFT01 (sample SAMN13153359, study PRJNA577476) | soil metagenome | isolation source: 80 cm saprolite under Madrone tree | place: USA:California | collected 2016-06-14 | reverse complement strand
CAAACGCTCTACCGGTGTTGCGCGACTTGCCGTCGGTAAGCAGGGTCACGTTGCCGTCGGCCAGGTCATAGCGATAAAACTGGAACCACTCGCCTCCGCCCACGTCCTTGACAAAAGTAAAGTAGTTGCTCCCCTTGGGGCCGTAGTGCGCTCCGCCCACGCGGTCGGGGAAGAAAGTCAGCTGGGTGCGCGCCCCGCCCGGCATCTTGACCACGTGCACCTGGGGCACATCGGCGAAACGCGTGATAATGAGCATCTCGCGGCGCGAACGATCCCAGTCCTCAAGCGCCGCGAAGCGCACTTCCCCGTACTGAAACGCCTTCTCGGCAATGGCGGCCGGTATCGCCGGGATGTTCTCCAGCACCAAATTATCTCCCGGACGTATGATGTTGGCTTGCGCAGCAGCATTGTTCTGAGCTATTGCCGGCAGGCTCGACAAGAGCAAAGCCAAGATGGCCAATACCTGTTTCACCGGAATCTCCTCTTTCACTTCAAGAACAGCCGCCATTCTACAGCAGTTCGCCTGCTCGCAACCTTGCGACGTGCCTTTCCCTTGGACCATAGACACCACCTCGGAAGAGAAGATTTATATTAGATGGTGTTGCATCGACCTGTAGAGTTCACACGGCTAATCGGGAGCTGCCATCCCAATATGCAAGGCAAGTTGATTGTCGAGTGACTGCGTCTACTGCATCTTCACCGTGTCGTCGAAAGTAAACTCGACATTGGCAGTCTTTCCTGCTTCAACCTTCACAGGTGCAGGCTGGCTTGGCGTCTTGCTATACATCCCCAGCGATGAACCGGGCGGAGGCGGTCCTTGTCGTTCGGCGTAAGTTCCGCTTGGTTCATAAACTGCTCCTACGTAAGCGGGTGATTTGGCCACATCGTTAAACGTCACCGTTCCATCTTTGGAGCTCGTGCTCATCACCGCAAACGGCATTACGTTGCTGTGCCCAAACTCTGGCGAATCGAAAAGGAACACCAAAATTTTGTGTTTTTCGTCTACCGTACCCGACCCTTTGTAATGCACCTTCACCCGAAGGCCGCGCAGCGGCGATCCTTCTTGTGCTCTTCCGTACCCCAACGTGAACACTGCGCATAGCAGCAGGACTACACTGGCTGCGGCGCCAAAACCCTTCTTCATCATTCTGCCCTCCTCACCGACGTAAACTGGGTTGTTCCCGCTTTGGACTCAACGCTACCTCACGGCCGCGTCAGATTCTATTAGAATGCTCCCAGAAATAAAACCGATTCATGCGAAGTTCGCCCAACCGCTTGAGGGGAAATCCTCTTCGACAGCGGACTGAAGCCTAGATACAGCACTTGTCCGGTTTCGCGACTTATCGTCCAAGTGTAAGCACTAGGAACTCGCGCAACTTCGGATATGGGGTTTCGCGAGGGGCGACCGCCGGAACTATCGGTTTGGAACCTCGAATTGTATTGAATTTGATGTGGTCGGGCCGCTAGCTCCCGCGTTCACCACAGCTCCCGCGTTCACGCTTCCGGGTTGCAGCACAAATACTCTTTTCGGAAACAGCATACGATTGAATTGGGCAGCGAGCGAATAAGCGCCTGGCTTCAGTGTGTAGAAACCCTTAGATGTCGGAGCCCAGTAGTCGTCCAAGTCCACAGGGGCGGAGAAGGTCGCGCCAACCGGAAGTGGCAGAGTAAGCGTTTTCCTTCCAGCATCGGTAACCCGTAGGGAGCTCTTGAGTTCAAGTAGGCGGGACTCTCCTTGCGCATCTACAATAATCAGAGAAACGGCAGTCGGATATTGTTGTTCCCCGTTGCGAGTCATGATTCCCAAATTCAAGAGTAAGTCCTTCTCTCCGGCATTGCGCAACTCAACTCTGAATTTCGGAGACTTGGATTGTCCACCCTCCGCTTGGTCCAGAGAAATGCGCATCTGTAGCCCGTCAACGGGCCGACCCCAAACTTCGGGGTTCGGGTTCTGCGCAGCCGCTAATCCGCTAACCAACACTACAGTTGTAACTAAGACGACCCAAATGACCTTGTAGAATTCTTTTGAACACTTCATTCGGGGACCTCCACATCGCGGATTGTCTCACCGAGTGTCAGCCACGACAAGGCTGACTAAAGTCTTGATTAACGCGGTAATCGGAAAAGTAAAGTCCTAGGACTAGGAGTCTGCAAGATAAGTGGCTGCGTTTCAATTGGTATAGGCCCATCGGAGTTGTGCACAAAAAACGAACCAAACGAGCCGTGCGGCGGTAAGCCGATGCGACGCTTCAGTACAGCACTTCGCTCTCACCTTTTTCAGCGATCATCTTCTGGAACTGCGCCACTATCTTGTCTCGTCGCGCCATCACCGCCTTCACCTCATCCTTGGTGAGATAGTGGTTGGTTTTTTCTGCTAGCACGTTCGCGTCCAGCGCCTTCAGTTTCTCCAGCAATTGCCGGTCGCAGCGTACCAACTCCTTGGCAGCGTCTTTCGGTTCCTTGTTGAGGCGAAATGCGCGGCTGAAATCAATCCTCCAGATCTTCCAATCCTCGCCGATTAGCACGTTGGTCAGGTTGGGATCGGAATCAGAGACCAATTCGTCGAAGACCCGAATCTTGTACATCTGATTGTTCCAGGCCTCCGCATCCGGCGCCGTTAATTTCTGCTTGTGGCGCTCCGCCTCATCCATCTTCACCGGCAACCCCCAACTGAGCGAGCCCGTATTCCCTCCCACTTTGCGTTCGACGTATACCGGCAGCATGTCGTCCATGCCAAGCAACTCAGCCAGCCCATAAGCTGCGATATTGTACTTGTAGGAGTCCACGAAGTTCAGTTCGGTGCCCCTGGCGAGCTCCTTCACACTTTTGTGTTCATCAATAGCTTGGAAAGATGCGTCGTGGGTCACCGTGCCGTCGGAAAGCGTAACGTGCAAGGTGTTCGTGACGCCTTTCTTGGCCGGTTCACTGTGCACCACCTTGGCGGTGAGAAGGAACTGCCTGATCTGCTCCTTGGTCAGGGTGGTCTCGTCCGCAGCAACCGCGAAGAGTCCGCAAGTCAGACACGCCAACGCGACAAGAATCAAACGCGAGCGCAGAAAAAGTGGATTCATGGGAGGTCCTCCACAGAGTTGGGGGCACTCTACTCCTTTGCGCCGCAATGGACAACCCAAAATAGTATCGCGGCCCATAGGTCCAAATCTACCGCCGGGCCGGAGTAGTCTCACGGTGCTGAGTCTGAAGGGCATTCTATCTGTTTGGCTGTCCTCGGTCAAAACCTAGCCAGGGTAGTGTTCCGGCTGATCTAACCCTAGCGAGCGATTTAGCCTTTGTTTTCAATGCAAGTCGGGTTCGACTTGAGTGTTGCGTCGACCCATTGAGACCACCGCGCTAATCGTACATGTGGAATGATTCCCAAACCCATCGGTGAGACGCGCTCCGCTCGTCCAGAGTAGGAATTAAAGAGCTTGTTACTGCAGCAGTACGCAGCATAGAGTTACCCACCACATCATCGCAGATACGATGCTTTGGATCTTACTCTGGAGCGCATGATGATTCGCATAGGTGCCTGGGTTGCAGTGTTTTGCTCGTTTTTAATGCTTGCCTTTGCCGCACCCGTTCGACCTACCTATGAGAACTTGAATGCAGTCTTGTGGATTCAAACATCGGTCGAGTATCAGGCCAGTGCAGCACAGACCTATCATTCAGCGGAGCTTGCCCTCTTGCGAGGTTTAAACAACCCACATTGGTCTGCAGCTCTCGAACAGAACGCAAATTTTGAGACCCTTCCCCCGGCCGTCATTCTCGACCTGGATGAAACGGTCTTGGATAATTCGGTATTTCGAGCGCGGTTAGTTGCCTCAGGTCAACAGTTCACGCCTGCAGCCTGGGCAAAGTGGGTGAATGAACAAAGCGCAGGGCTCATTCCTGGTGCCATGCACTTCCTGCAGTTCGCGCAAGCCAACGGAGTGGCTACACTCTATATTACAAACCGGACATGCGATCCGACTAAAGCTGACGATCCCACGGTGAAACTCCTGCGCGGTCTGCACGTTCCCACGGAACCCGTAGCTGATCGGCTCTTCTGCTCGCGAGGCGATGACGACACCGACAAGACCGGACGCCGCGCCGGATGCGTCGCCAAATATCGCATTTTGCTTATGTTCGGAGATCAGCTAGCGGATTTTCTTCAGATTCCCCCCGAGTCGGCAAATCTCGATGGTAGGCAGAAGCTCTACGAAGCCCATGAGGGGCTGTGGGGCGAACGCTGGTTTCAACTCGCCAATCCGACGTACGGCTCATGGGAAGGAGCTGTGGGCTATACCGTCGATCGGAAGCTGTCTCACTTGAGAAAGCAGTGAGTGTGCTCGAAAGGAGTTTGACAGGGCCGACACCATTGGCTGTTCCACGCGAAGACCAAAGCCACTTTCTCGCGTGATACATTACAGAATTGCAGTCGGGTTTAGGGCTGGTATTCTCAAAAGCAGGTACCACCGATGAAGCTATTTCTACCCCGCTTTAATCTGCCGATGGAAACCAAAGACTCAGGGTGGAGACCTAATCCAACACCTCATAACACGCCTTGTGACTGCCTCACGCCCCAATACGAGAATATCGAGCCAGATGAGGATGAGGAAGCTGAACGACCTAAGAGTGTTGGATGGAACGAGCTATCGCTTCACACTGAAGTTCAAGACACCAATTCCGAGGCGTGGAAGTCGCTGGAGTGTGAAGTTGCCGCTAAGCCGTCTCGTTCGCATTCCACCTGAAATTGGCGAGATGACAAACTTGGAGGAATTTGACCCTTACACTTCGCGCTGTCTCCATTGGTTTCCCTATGAGATTACTCGGTGCAAGAAGTTGAAGTGCAGTCGTGTCAGCACCCGCGCACTCTACGGAAACTACAAATACAGACCTCCATTTCCAAAATTGCCGCAGATTTCGCCTTCGCTTATTCCAGTTGCGTGCAGCGTGTGTGGTGGGGCCTTCTCGCCAGATGGACCACGTCAGGCCTGGATTTCGGTGAGAGTTGCAACTGACGTGCTCCCTTTGCTCGTGCATGCCTGTTCCAGCAGCTGCATTGAAAGTCTCCCCAAACCCGCTGATGGATATGTGCAGAGACCACATCAAGGCGGGTTGGACCTGGAGCAGCCTCCAAGTTCGATCCGACAATACTTCCCGCTAGAGAATCGATCTGTCCGGCTCTACTCGATCAGACCTGGCCAGGGTGGTGTTTCGTTTGAATCAACGCTCGCGAACGATTTTACCTATTGAAGCCCCTGCAAGTGGACTTCGAGCTAGTGTTGCGTCGACCCATTGAGACCGCCGAGCTAATCGGACAAGAGCTGGGTACCGCAGCCTTCGTTTTAAAGGCTGCGGGCTTTGACTTCCTCTCCGCCAAACAGCCTGTCGCCTCGTTTCTCCCCGCTTATGGGCTGCTGCTCCCGTTTCGCCCAATTTTTCATTTGACAGTTATATAACTCATCCCATATAATTCTGTCATTCAGTACTCTGCCCCGGTCTCACCGGGGCTTTTCTCTTTGGAGCGCCGGTTTACCTTGAGCTTCGAAGGCGCCCGGTTGGCCGCTCTGCGGCCACACTCGACAAGGACCGCGTGTCCGCATGCCACTTCACCTTTGCCGATGGCCGCCAGTGCCCCTCTTTTCTCGCACCTGTTCAGACAAGGATCCCCACCAAACCAAGCCCGCCCTAACCCTTTTAAATGCAACACTTGCAAACCATCCCGCAAGTGTTGATTCCAAACAACTTACAGCACGCCTAAATCCTCCAGAATCAACACTTATGAAAAACATGGGGGGAGGGGTGTTATTGTTAACTTACACTTTCAGCAGCAGTCCCCGCTCGCAACACCGGCGGCATGCTGAAATACAGGCAAAGCCGCCCTTCTGAGGCATCCGGCGAGGATGTCCGGTCGAAGGTTCCGGCTCCTGCCGGAAAGTATCTCAACTTAAGATCTTCTAGCGACTTAAGGTCTGGATGCTTGCCCACGTTGCAAGAAAACTGGATCAGTGACCCGCCGCGCGGGCAGGCTTTTCGTCGGAAGGTTCGCCTTCGCGGATGCCGCCATACCGGCGCTCGCGCTTTTGAAACTCAAGCAAAGCCTCCAGCAATTGTGCTCGATTGAAATCCGGCCACAGCGTTTCGGTCACGAAAATCTCCGCATACGCAATCTGCCAAAGCAAAAAATTACTGACGCGCATTTCTCCGCTCGTACGGATCAGCAAATCGGGATCGGGTAGCCCGTCCGTGTACAAATGCCTCGAAAGCTGCGCTTCGGTCACTTTGTCCGGCGCTCCGTGGCCATTGCTTTCCGCGAGAATCGCGTTCATGGCATCCACAATTTCCGCGCGTCCCCCGTAATTCAACGCCACGCACAGCACCATGCCTTTGTTCCCGGCTGTTTTTTCCATGGCGTCCCGCACATCGTTCTGCACGCCCGCGGGAAGCTCTTCTATGCGGCCGAGAAACCGCATCCGGATATTGTTTTTCTGGAGGAGCGGCATCTCTTTGCGGAGATATTCGCGCAGGAGCTGCATCAGGAAGTCGATCTCCGCCTTGGGCCGCCGCCAATTCTCCACCGAGAAGGCATAGAGTGTCAGCGCTTCAATTTTCAAGCGCGCGCAGGTCTCAATGGTGGTACGTGCGGATCTCGTTCCCGCGCGGTGCCCGGCAATCCTCGGCAGATGGCGTTTCTGCGCCCAGCGCCCGTTCCCGTCCATGATCACGGCGACGTGCCTCGGTAACCGTGATAATTCCAGTTTTTCGAGCAGTCGCGCCTCTTGCGCGGTCACCGGCCCAAGCTCAGTCGGCGTGGCGAGGTGAAGAGTTCTATGTGATTTCGTCAGCGTCACGGCGTCTATTCGCCTTTGAATCCAAATCTTCTTTACGCCGTAAAGTTAACATACGCTTCTGCCACTGCGCAACGCTGCGTGAACGCAAAAGTTAGCAGGAAGTTATGTGCCGCCGGATAACCCGGTGGACTCCGGATGAGCGATGGCGGTGTACACCAGGACTATGGTCAGTACGATCATCGCGATGGTGGAGATCCACGCCACCCAGTTGAACGCGCGACTGTTCACCTGATCGCCCATGAGGTCGCGCCGGTTCACCAGTAGAAGGATGAACACCAACACCAGGGGCAGGAGAATTCCATTGGCCACCTGCGACAACACCGCGATTCGCACCAGCGGCGCACCCGGAATCAAAATCAACCCCGCGCCGATGACAACAAGGGCGGTGTATAGGCCATAAAAAATCTTGGCCTCCCCTAATTTCCGGTCGATCCCCGATTCAAATCCCATGGCTTCGCAAATTACATAGGAGGTGGAGAGCGGCAGTATCGAGGCCGCGAACAAGGAAGCGTTGAGCAAGCCCAGCGCGAAGAGAGAACTCGCCCAGTTCCCTGCCAGCGGCCGAAGCGCCAGCGCGGCCGATTTCGCATCGGGAACCTCGTGATGGCCGCTGGCATACAGCGTCGCGGCCGTGCAAACGATGATAAAAAACACGATCACCATGCAACTGATGCTTCCAAAAAGGACATCGCGCCTGGTGTCTCCATACTGCCGGGGCCCGACCCGCTTCTCGACCACCGCTGCTTGCAAGTAGAAATGCTGCCACGGCGCGATCGTTGTCCCGACCAGTGCCGCCAGAATTAGGAAGTAGCTGGCATTGAAGGGCGGCGCCTGCACGAACTGCCGTGCCGTCGGAATCAGTCGCAGGATTTGCGGCGGAATCAGATGCAGACACGCAATCAGCCATTCCGGTTTGGCCAGAATGGCCGAAATTACGTAAGCGAAGTAGACCGTGCAGACGGTGAGAAAAATTTTCTCGACCCGAGCCGCCGATCCCCGCACCACCAGAACCCACACCAGCACCGCGGCCATTGGCACGGAAATATATTTGCTGATTCCAAAAACCTCCATCGCCGAGGCCACTCCGGCAAATTCCGCCAGCACGTTTCCCAGGTTCACCACCAGGACCGCCATCATCACAAAGAAGGTCACGCGCAAGCCGAACTCTTCGCGGACCAGGTCGGATAGCCCCTTGCCGGTATGAGCCCCCATCCGCGAACACATCTCCAGAGAAACGTACAGCGCGATGGTCATGGGGATGAGCGTCCACAACACCATATACCCGTACTTGGCGCCGGATTGCGAGTACACGTAGATGCCCCCGGCATCGTTATCCACGTTGGAGACAATCAGCCCGGGCCCCACGATGGCCAGAAACATCGCGATGCGCTTGCGGAACGGACGCACGGCTATCCGGAAATTAGCAATCCGCTCGTTCCAGCCTTCCCACAGCGCCGTAAATTTTGCCGTATCCCACATCTCGTTCGCCCAGGCCCCTCTCTTTCAGTTGAAACTATGCCAGAAGCCGCGACACCACATCGTCCACGGTAATCGCTCCGATCGGCTGATTCTCCTCGTTGATCACCGTCAACATCCGCAGGTTGTATTTGTCGAAAAGTTCGAAGACTTCCTTGTCGTCCGCGGTTGCGGGCAGGCTGAGGAGCGGTTCGATTCTCAGTTCCATCATGCGCTGATCGGCCGCCGCCAGCAGGAGCCGCGCCACCGGCACCGTCCCGGAAAATTGCGCCCCGGCGTCCAGCAGGACGATGGTATCCAGTTGGTCCAGATTCAAATCCTGGGTGCGCATCCACGCGAGTACATCGTCGCGCGTGGAGGTTTCACCTACGAATAAAAACTCCGTGTTCATCATCCCGCCCGCTGTTGCGGCGTCGAACTGCAGCAGTTCCCGGACTTCATCGGCTTCCTGCCCGGGCATCTCATCCAGCAACTCTTCGGATGTTTCCTTTGGCAAGTCCGCCAGCAGATCGGCGGCCGCGTCGGGGGCCATCTCTTCGAGAATGTCGGCGGCCTTCCCGGGGTCGAGTTTCTCGACGATTTGAGTGGTCAACCGCTCGTCCAACTCCGCAAGTACAGCGGCCGCGGTCTCTTCATCCAGCGAAGCTATAATTCCCTGCCGCTCCGGTGCCGACAGATCTTCCATGATTTCGGCCAAATCCGCAGGATGTAAGTCCTCGAGCTTTTCATGCGTAATGCGCAACTTCACCCGGCGCAGCGGGTCCGGTTCCACTAGATTCACAAATTCCCAGCGGATTACGCTTTGGGGCAATTTGCTCTGCAGTTTTCGGACGACCACGGACGGCACTACTCCTTGGAGCAGTCGCCGCACCGCGCCGGGTATTCCCACATCCACCTGCGTCAGCCGCAATTCGACCTTGCCGTTGGCGCGCAGTTCCGTCAGGTCCACATCGTTCACGCGCACGACCTTCCGCCCCTGGGTATCAATGATCTGCTGGTCCATGAGGTCCTTTTGCACCGCCAGCCAGGATTCGTTCGGCCGGTAAAGCTCCAACGCGCGCTCGCCGACATTGAGGTTTAGCCTCCCGGCGGACACCGAGGCAATTTGATTGTGCTTGGCAATCAGCGGCTGGTAATTCCCGCGCGACAATAGGTAATGCGACACCCGGTTCGGCGCCTCCGCCGGCTCGATGAAAAACTCCCGCACCCGCCCCACGAAATTCCCCTCCGAGTCGTACGCCCCTTCTCGTGCGAAGCGGCCTTCCCTTCGGCGCATTCGCAACTCCGGGCAATAAAAAACCCGCGCACCGATGAACGTTGGCCGCGGGCAAGTGCCTCACAAATATGGACTTACCGTTAGCCGCTGGTGAACCCTCCCCACCCGACCGCTTGAGCCATGGCCTGCAACTCGCGCGAGTTCCGCTGGACACCCAAACTTTCGACCATCTCTGGGTTCCACCCCACCCCATACCCACTAGGGCCAGGTTCGACTTCGCTGCTCGCACTCATCGAGAGAGAATTCACTCCGTGGTATTCGACCCCGCACAATTTTGGGGCCTCACGTGAATTGATAAACTGCACGCAACGCAATGTCAAGAAGAGAATGGCTATTGGAGTGATTTATTTTGCGCGGGACTACTTCGCTGTCATTTTCTGCGCCGGAAAAAGCATGTGGTTGGGTTGTTCACCCTTTCGGCGGCATTCTTCCATGTACAACACGAGGTAATTCTTCAAGAC
>WNFT01047416.1_pt1 | contig 10046 bp, 13 predicted proteins | sample 5400191 | NCBI WGS metagenome assembly WNFT01 (sample SAMN13153359, study PRJNA577476) | soil metagenome | isolation source: 80 cm saprolite under Madrone tree | place: USA:California | collected 2016-06-14 | reverse complement strand
GTCCGTCGAGCAGCTCATAGCAGAGCAGGGACCGGCACGCGAAGAAGCAAGGAAGGCGAAACGCAAACAAAAGAAGAGCGGGGATGGTACTGGTACGTACTTCCCGCTTGGCTGTTCATGATAGGCGGAGACGTGTTGATGTTGGCCCTATGTTTCCGCAGCGAATCCAGAAGAAGGACATGGGGACGGAGATGATCAACTACAGAGAAAGAGCCGTTTTCTGTGGAACAAAGAATACGACGAATTGGTCCAGGATGCCCATGCTATTCTTAGAGTACGCTCTCGGGAGGTGGGCGGACGTATGGATTGGTTTGCGTTACGCCAAATCTTTCCGGCGGTTCCAAGGAACTCCCTGCGCCAGCGCATTGCAAGTCTGAAAGAGTCACAAAGCAATGAAGTTTACATGAGGCGCCTCGAGGATCAATGGTATTGTCTTTGGAAACAATGTCGGGGTACAGAGTATCTACCAGACCACAACCCACAGAGTCAGACAGACTTTGACCTCATCAAGCATTTAGAATTTCTCCGGAAATATGTTGACAAGAATGCCCTGTGCGTTGTATGCCATTTTGTTTCATACGAGGGTTGACATGGGACCACAGGCGGGTCGGTTTTCAAGAGACGTCGACGACTCTGATTTTTCCAGAAACCGTCTCCCAACTACACGCATTGCGGAACGTTCTGTCCAAACCGGACAACACGTCGGTTTGGGAATTTCTATGGGACTCAAAGGTCGATGAAAACCGTGAAAGAGGGCTTTTACACACGGCATTCACGACCAACCTTGATGACATCCCATTAGCCGGTGATGATTCAAACGGCAGTCAAGGAGTCCAGCTTGCCGAGGCAGCACTGAAGGTTTGTGGACTTTTCCCCGCACGGATGTGTATAACATTAACCGCTTGGAAGATGGTGTTCGGAACACCAAATGAGAATTATGTACCCTCAAGAGGAGCAGCTTTACTACGCTCTGTGGGAGAGGGAGCGGTATCGAAGGCGAAGGACAACCTCCTCAGCCGCGGTGTTCTAACAAAAGTTGTCAGAGATCCCCAAAGGCCCAAACCCGGACGAACTCTCAAAATATCTGAAATGTAATTCGTTCGGCAATCTGCCAATCTTTGGTACTCTGGAGTGTCTGACTCCCTTAATTTAGTAACCAGAATGCCCTCGGTGGTTCAATACCGCAAGAAGTATTTCACGATGCGACAACGCTGGACGCACTATACCAACAACAAGAAGCTTGGAGGGAGTGGCCATTGCGGGCATCTGATGGTGATCTGGCCATGCTGGCACAACTAACATCAGAGGGTCTTGTGAGTCATTTGATCGAGATCAAGGAATCGATTGACAATATCGAATTTCAGGTGGACTTCAACATTGATATCACCGGACCGAGGGCAGCACGCACCGAGATCGATTGGAACAGCAAAAGGGCTGGTGGGTCGAAAGTTGTTTCCTGTTAGAAGACGTTCTTTCTAAGGCGTTTCATTAAGATGATGATCACATTGAGACTACAATTTTTACGCGTTCACGTTTCTCAGGCGTATCTACATCGGACACAGAAGACGTCGATGCGAACCGGACATGTACCCCTTCAGCTGTGGAAGACGGTGATGAAGGCCATGGAAAAACTAATGAAGGCGCAGTCGCTTGCTGCCGAAAGTATTCTGATGGGCAGGTGAACTGTGACTCATGTCTGGATACTGCTCTCAAAGCGTGGGTTGTCCGGTCTGACCCAAAGGAGCAAGTGTCCCGTCGCGTCCTAGCTGTGCTTGACGAAGCAGGTCCTGCTGGCATGCACATTAGTACTCTTATAGTATGTGCCCTTTACCAATTTCATGATGACAAACAAAAGCCAACTCAACCAGACGAACACCATGGGAGCAGGAGGCAGTGCAGAAACTACTCTATCTGCATTGGCCTCCATGTTGGACAGCCCTATACCTCTCGTCGTTCTCGTGGGCCATTCCAGACCGTTGGTTGTGAGCGCGCGACAGTCAGTGGCTTGGACTGTTACAGTCAGTGAAGAGCCTCGAATAAATGTGCTTCCACGTCGATGGTTGGATGTGAGGGGAGTCAAAGTGCGAGAAACGTGGCGCGCTGCCACGCGTGCGGTGATCGGGATTCTCGTGTTCCGACCGAAGACAATTGTCCGAAGAAGGGTTTTTACGGCGACGCTTAAGCCCGAACAAACCGGTCGACGAACTGGGATTGGTTGCGGTTAGGCAGGAGGAAGAAAGAGAAGAGTACTGGTTTTTGGGGGATCAGAGATGGTATCAGGGAGCGATGTGAGAATAAAGAACTCGTTGTTAATCGGTCGCTTGGAAACCGAGCGTGAGATCGAACATGCTCGGTTGGCGTGGCGTTAAGACACGGAGATGGCTGCTATGTGCTCAATTGCAACTGACCCCATCCTTTTGTTCTCCCTTCCTCCCACTCGGCTGGACCGCGTTCGCTCTCTTCTCTTACGCTGCAGCACATAGCGCTGCCTGGTTCTTTTTTTCATGACCTAGTGTTCTTTTGTCTCTCCTTAAGGTGCGCACTCGCACCAAGACACCAGCATGTTCTCGTGCTTACCATTCTGTGCCAGGAAATATCTTCGTTATGCATCCCAGACGCGTTATTCCCGCAAACCTGAAACTCTTCGTGCGTGCTCTCCGCTCTCCCGGGTGACTCTTCCGTGTCCTGGCAGCCTGAGGCATAGACAGCCAGATCTGCATCACATTTGGTGATAACGGAAGGGTCACCCTACCGCCTGATAGCGATTGTTCTGAGACCTTTGTTCTTTTCAGTGGGAAAGGATCACTGCATCACGAATTGCTATCATTTACTTCACCTTCTCTATCCTCAATTGTATAGCCCAGGTGGTATTTCAAGTGGAGGCGTTCTCCATCAACGCGAAAGCGGCAAATTTTCTCTCCGGCCTCATCAGCGCAGGCAATGCCTCTCTCCCAACCGGCTTCTTCGTCCTCGATTCCAAGCTTCACTTTTGTGACCACGTCCCAAAGTCTTTCAGCACAAAATCTTGTATTATTATTTGGGATGGAGAAAGTGGTGGAACAGGGAACACTACGTCTGCCGTTGACTCTGGTAATGGAGGCATAAACTTCGTCACCTCGTCTGCTCCGACCGCTGCCACCGCTCCTACTGTTCGCGCATTCATCGAAGACATTGACACCCGCTCGCACCAAGACAAGAGGTTCTTACCCAAACCTCAACTCAACGTAGGTGAAGTCCACCGTACGACAACGGCCGATCGAATCGGCGTGAATTTAGAGAGCCTCGAATTAAATGGGAAAGACATCAAGCTGGACAACGAGTGCCTTGTCGTTCTCAATTCGCCTGTGCAGACGTAAGCCTGGTCTCGTTTAGTTAATAATAGGGTCCACACGTTTATGACCTCCCAGTCTAAGCAACACGAAGCGCGAGGATGTCGCATTTATCGCCTTCCAGTGTTGGGTGTTGGGGATGTCAATAGTTGCTCTGCTCAACGAGTCAATCCCCCACATGTATGTCCACACTTAACCCCAATCACAAAGTCTCCATCCCTCATCTACGCAATTTAGCATCGCGGCTGTCCTTACTCACCTATCCGCGACTGCGTGGGGCGGCTTTCAGATCTACAATACAGACGCATTTCACAGGGACTTCAAAAGGCTGACAACTAATGGCGCCTGTCACGCCAACCTTCTTCCCAGCTACTGGTCGTCACGTTCTCGTGCTGAGATTCCGAGCCTGGCTGTCAACGTATCGGCTTTGCTTCTGTCCTGTTTCTTATCCTTTAGACTCATCAAGGTGACGATAAATCAGGATCATCCTCGACAACACAACTGATTTATGGACTCCATTGTAGCTGTTCGGGTGGCAAACTTTCAAACGTGTCGGCGCCTCCAGAACTATTAACAAAATATACAAGCTCGTCCTAACACTATCCATTGTCATTCAGCTTTCGCTCTTCTTCGTAATTACAGGGGTGATTATTTGGCTTGATCAACTTTACGATGGCGCCATTGCAGCCATGGCCACACAATCAAGCCTCTTTCGCACCATGGTGACACTTGTTATCATCGTAGGTCATTATTTTCTCACCGGAAACTAGCTCATATGAACCTTTGTAGTTGATAATTCCTTGGCTTTTGACGGCAGGTCTTTATTTGTGTTCATTTTTGTTGACCGCTGATGGCGCCATCTCAGGGCTGGTTTGCAGCGAGATTGGAGTGGAAATACCCCATGATGGTGTTCCTCATCCTGTCTGCTTTGTACCTCATCGCTGTTGGTCTCATGTTTGATTCGGGGACATTCCGATGGACTTTCGTCCAGTGGGGTTTCTTTGGCACGATAACGTCCATTTCTGTGCTTCTTGTCCTCATTGACTTCATCGTCGGTATCATGTGCCTCTTGAACTTCGACAAGGGTTTGATCCATTATTGTAAGTCAACGATTCTGCTTATGTGAATCTGTCGTATTCACCAACTCCTCCCAGTAAATGCGGAGGAACCACTTCGGGAAGGCAGCTTCATTCAATCGGAGCCAGATGATGAAAAGAGCTTTTCGGAAGAAAAATTTGACTTTCCTTCAACGCGCCAGCCTGTTCCAGCGTATTTCGCCACATTTGGATCAAATGACAAAGCCCCACTGCCTGGCCAGATGGATCCTCGATTCTTCAATCAGTCCGCAATGCCATTTGATCGGCGGGTCGACATCGAGTCGGCTACCAATCCGTCTGTCGAACACCCAACGCCGCCAAAACCTGCGGTCCCGGGTTCAACTCGCCCGTTGACTCGTAATGTCAGCGAGCACAGCACTTCGAGCCAAGCCAGTTCAACAGTGTCTATGAATGCGCCCTCCATAGGACGGTCCCGTTGGGTTATTGAATAATCCGTGTATTATTGTATCATGCTACCGCTCGATTACATAGCTTGAGAGCAGTTCGATTTCGCTATATAGTGTGTATCAAAAACAGAAGAGGCTGGAACTCAGCCTGGAAGCGATAAATTGCCACCGGTACTACTGTACGTACACGTACACGTTCCATTTCTGGAAAGTCCGAAAGTCCGATGGTGTCAACAGGCCATCTTCGATCGTGGATGGGTCCATGAAACGAGTGAAGAGAAGGGTGCGAGGGTAAGGATTGATAGTCTCAAGAGACTCAATAGAAATAGAGGAAAGGGAGTACGACGAGACTTAGCGGCGGCGACGAGGGTACTGAACGCGTGACGGATCGGCTCGGGTACGATACATTCACGGCGACGGCGGTACTCGAGAAATGGATGCTGAGGCCTTTCGAAACACAGAGATGGAACAAGATAGATGATCATGAAGCCCAGAAACGGGGCTTAAGTACAGGATGGGCAAGCAACAAGACACAAATCAGAACAATAAGAGATACGAGCCAACACACAATCCTCTGAGCCACAACGCGAACACACTCCGTGACAATGAAGCCACGGGATCGCTACCACAATACGTCGTCGTGAGCACGTGCGAGTGCGTCAACGTTCGAGAGAATCCGACTGCAGGGCACGCGCAGGGCACGCGACGTCCTTACATGAGGACAGTGCTGGAGGTTCGTTAATCGATGGATTGCAGATTCTGGTCGCTCGGGTCGTATGCTTGAGCGCCAAGTAGTGAGCTCTCCACAGGAGGGGGAATCGGCGAAATACTCTTGATAGCCTCGACCTCTTTCTCTTGAATTACCGCCGCCCGTCGCGCAACGGTCGCGGACTCGTAAGCGTCTTCCGATGGCATTTCCGCTGGAGGACTCTTGGACATCTCGGTCTCGTCGTAGGTTTGCAATGCCTTGCGGAAGTCTAGCATCCATGGATTATCCATGAGTTCGAATGCGCTCGGCCTCGTGGTTGGGTCGACGGTGAGACACTCTTTGATGAAGTTGATGCCTAGTTCGCTGAGTTGATCTTGCTCGGGAAGTGGAGGATGCTGAGTAGCGACGCCGATGTGGTACATGATAGTCCTAGTCGTCCCCAGGGGATAAGTAGGTATTACTTTCGGGTAAGCGCGCCCGGTGTACCACGTACCATTCGTTGTCCAAGTGACTCCACGGTTTCTTTCCAGTTGCGAACTCGAGCACAACGCATCCCATGGACCAGATGTCCATCGCACCGTGTCGCACCGAAAAGGCCTTCTGCCGGACGACGAGATCGCATCATCGTACGATGGTTCCTCGCAAGTATCTTGGCCGCTCCAAAGTCAACGAACTTTATAACACCAAGGTGGTCCAATAGAATGTCTACCGACACGGTGATGGCGCTTAGTGGACATGCAGGTTGCTTTAAAGGGTCTATACTTACTATCGGGCTTGATATCACGATGCACGATGCCCTTGGAGTGGAGATACGCAAGGCCCTCCAGCATCTGCATGGTATAGATTTGTATGATGTGTTCGTCCTCAATGCGCCCGAGCTCCAAGAGAGCTGCCAAACTTCCACCCTGACAAAACTCCTCGAAGATGTAGACTTTATCTCGATGCACTTCGATCCCGTAGTACTCGACGATATTGGGATGGCGTAGCATCTCCATCACACGAAGCTCATCACGGATTTGTTGGTAAAGACTTGGTGAGCCTGAAAGCTCCTGGAACTTGATCTCCTTCACTGCCATCAACGAACCGGAATCCAAGTTGACGGCGGTGTACACGGAGCCGAATGCGCCTGCACCAATGAACCTTCCCTGTTGCCAACGAATGGAGATGTTAGAGCTGAAGGAGGCGAGGAAAACGACTGATTGATCTTCCAACTTTTCGTCATCCAGTACACGGCCGGCCATACGCTGCTCTGATGTTAGCGTGGCCCTGTCATGTTCGAGCTTCTCTACCGCATGTGACGTCCTTTCCCAGAATTCGGTGATTGACGGATCCAGGTAACCGGCAGCAGCCAGCCGTTCGTTGTTACCAAAGGAAGAGAACGTCTCGGCATCCAGAGGAGTTTCCTGCCTTCGCTTGCCTTGTTTTTCCTTCTCTATGCTCGCCTCCAGGGTGGAGCGAGCCCCAAGGATATCGAAGTGGCTAATGAGGAGTGTCATGCAACTTGCCACTTTCTGTCGGAGCATCTCAAATTGATCATCGGGGAGCTGAAGTATGTTGTTACGTGTACGATGAAGAGTAAACTCCAGCGCATTGACGGCCCACTTGAAGGTCTTCCGTTCGTTTGGATCGCAGTCGTCGCAAATGAATGAGACCCATGAGATGACCGTGTTCAGAGGCGAACAAGTACCAGCTTTCCAGAAGGTCTTGGTGCTTGCTGGTGTCTCGGAGAGTGTGGCGTACACGGTGGACAGATTCGAGGATAGACTCCGCAAGTCGATTGATGGCGCGATTTATCTTCCTCATCTCCCTATTGACAACGGGCAAGTGAGCTTGCTGTTCTATAACGCAGATCGGAGCCTTGATCTCCACTTCGCTATCCTCATCCACGGTGAGAAACCCCTCGGCAAACTCTTGCTTTGCCAACGCCAGCCTATGTTGACCACCGTCGGCTATGAGGCGCACTCGGTCATCCTTCAGGCCCAAATCAATCTTGGGAATTTCGAGCATTAAGACAAGCCCATTCCAGAGGAATCGGCTACGTGGGGATAGAATAAGAAGATAGCCAGCTTCATCTGGAAATTCCGTTTGAAGATCATAGATGTCGACAATCTTACGACCATCGTCCTCTAGTAGTTCGGTTACATGGAAGGCTTCCAAAAGCATTCGACGGATGTAGTCCGGATGGTCCCGTAAAGAGCTCGAGGCGACTATATATGTCCCCTCTTCCTCATATGTTTGAGTAAAGACCAGGAAGTGATCCGTTTCCACTAGTTGGGCGATAAATTGATCGATAAGGACGTCCTCCAGGGTATACTCGGCAGAGTTAATAAGCCTCTGGCATACGAGACTCGGCGGATATCAGTGACAGCTCGATAAGTGAAAGCCAAGTACCTTACCGAACAAAGCGTTGCAGTTTTCGATATCGCAAGCGGACACTGTCCAGAACTTTGCCATACCAACTGGTCATCTGTTCGTCGCTCGCATCTTGCTGCGAAATTGCGCGTGCCGATCCGTTAACACCAGTGCTTGGTTTGCGCCGCTGACTCGACGTTGGCCTTTCCGAGGCAGGGAGTCGAAGTTGGGCGTCAAAATAGTTGGTAACACGGACCATCAATCTATTAGTGAGCACACTACTTGAAAGTTCAGAGGCAGAGGAAACATCAATTATGAGTTCGCATACCATAGTTGCTCCGCAACCACTGATGCCCCTCCCGGAACGGTCAAAGCAACATCGTTGAACGTTGGCCACTGACTCTCTATTAGGTCAGTTTCTTTGAAGTAAATATCCTTCGCGCCACTTTTCAATTTCCAGTGTATCAGCTTGAAAAAGAAACTTAATGCGTCCAATACGACGGTATCATAGTCGTCACTGATGCATTGAGGTAAATTCCAATTCCCCCCCGGGTCGGGGGAAAGGAAAGCCTCGTATTGTCGCTTCAGCGTACACGCTATCCCGATGCTTAGTTTGAGGTCGTCTGTCATCTGATCGATAATAATGACAGCTGGTTCCTTTAACTTCTGGGCATAGTCCAGGCGAACGCGCAAACTCGCCAAAGCAAGCTGTGTTGGGAAGGAGATCAGGGGGACGAGCTCTCGCTCGAAGGAGGGAAGATTCATTTTCTTCAGAAGGGGAGCCAAGTTGACTTGGGCATCTCGAGACGCGCCGATAAGGGAATGTACCGTTGTCATGAAACCTTTTGCAAAGGTCATTTGGATGGATTCCTCCTTCATAGCCCTCTCAAGGAATGTCGGACCATCCGCGATGGGGCCGTTGTCACCGAGGGTATAGCGAGCACCTAAAGGGCTGTCCGTATTAGCAACAGGAGCGGTGACGTCCAAAGTCTCGCTTCCCGTCCACTTCCGCAAGACATCGATCTGACGGCGAAGAGACGTAAATATGGTGGACCACGTAATGAGAGCATTCCTGTGGGTTTGAAAAGCTGGTTCAGCAACAATAGGTTTGTCTAGGTGAAGGGCTTTGTGTGTTGGATACAACGTGTGTACGATATCCAGATGCCGCAGCACCTCGTTCACCTGTTGTGAAGCGATGGCCCCTGGGTCATCCGTGCCTTCGAGGTCTCTAGCGCAGAAAGATAAGACTTCATTAATGACAGGATCAACCGTTTTGAGTCTCAAATCCTCAAGTCTTTTTCTCTCCTCCTCCTCAGAGGTGCCCATGATTTTGGCCCTGATGCCCAGCCAGATATTGTGGTTATACTTGTCCTGCTCGTCACTCGACGTAGCGAGCGCCACGGCTATCCGCGTCTTTTCAGACTTCAATACATCGCCGTCCAGGACTGATGCGAGCATGGTCTGCCACTCGAGTCGTTCTCTGTCCTCTGGTGTCTCTGGCTCAATTGACTCGGATACGAGCAGTGAAGAGAACATGTCGCGGGCATCACCGGTGCTATCCAGCAAGGTGCGCCCGTAGTCCTCCTCATCACTATCTCCCGCTTCAATCGGCTGGCTTAGGCCCCTTTGGAAATATTGACTATCGGGATCATTTCTAGGATCTTCTGACCCAGAGCCAGACCCATATCGCATGAGGAATTGCGAAAAGATGTCATGATACCTTGCATAGTACTGCGGCACCTGTGTGGATGAAGAGGATGAGGAGGAAGAATGACCACTGAAGGAACCGGCGGGGGAGTAGGTCTTGAGACGGGACTTGAGCCGGACAGTGCCGGGTAGGGAAGAGCTGTTAGAAGACGTCGTGGCAGAGAAGGAAACGGGTCTCGAGGCCTGCTGGATGTCCCAGACGTCCTCTTCTTCTTGGGGTGTATCCACCTCTGCATGGGAATACAGGGTCGGTTTGTGTCGTAACATTGCTGCGTCGAGGTCGAGTCCCATCCTCCACCTCCACATCCTGATTCGGCCCGGACCACTCGCTTGCTCTCCTCCATTCCATTACAATCAAAATGGGCGTCGTAGAGAAGGTACGTCAAATATGCGGCTGGGACCCGCCTCGCACTTACTCATGCCCCCCAGATCGAAGAGATTGAGG
>WNFT01007614.1_pt1 | contig 10046 bp, 7 predicted proteins | sample 5400191 | NCBI WGS metagenome assembly WNFT01 (sample SAMN13153359, study PRJNA577476) | soil metagenome | isolation source: 80 cm saprolite under Madrone tree | place: USA:California | collected 2016-06-14 | reverse complement strand
CGGCTCCGTCCAGGCCTGCTCCACCACCAGCAGCGTGCGGGGCTGGAAGAGCACCAGCGCCGCCGCCAGCTCGCCAAGCTTGCCTGGAGCTGCGCGCGCGATGAGCCACGCCGCGCCGATCATCGAAGCCAGCAGCGCGTAGCGCACGTCGCCGAAAGCGGCAAAGGCCGGCGCTTCGGCGAGGAACGTCAGCGGCGGATAGGGAAATGCCACCACGCGGCCCGCCTGCCTGAGCTCCGGCGCGTACCAGGCCAGGGCGGTGGGGCTGTAGATGTCCCGGTACGACACCGAATATGGATTCGCCCCGTGCAGCAACGCATCGGCCGCACCCTGTTGGAACACCCAGACATCGATCCAGGGCTTGGGACTGGCGCGGATCACCAGAAGACCCAGAAGCGCGAAGCAGGCCAGGAGCAGAGGAAATCGCGCGCGGATCAGCCACGGCTGGCGCGGATCACCAGAAGACCCAGAAGCGCGAAGCAGGCCAGGAGCAGAGGAAATCGCGCGCGGATCAGCCACGGGCGCAGATCTGTCCAGAGGTAGGTGGAAAGGACCCCCAGCGTGATCAGCGCGAGCCAGCGAAAGCCGCCCTGGAACGCGCGCGGGTCCGCATAGAGGGTGGGATTCGTGAACAGATGGCAGGCGAGCCCCACCGCGCAGCCGAATCCGAGCAGCGCCTGCGGCGGCACCGCACTGCGCTCGGGAACGACCCGCTTCCGCCAGGCGGCGCCGATCACCGCGGCCACGGTCGCGACCGTCACCAGCGCCAGGGCGCGCGGATCGTACTGGCCACTCGAAATCTGCAGCGCCAACGCGATGATCACCGCCGCCAGCGCCAGCAGCGCCGCGGGACCGATCACTTCGATCCCATCCGGACGATCAGCGCGTACTCCTCGGGCCCGACGGGCTGGACGGAGAGGCGCTGCCCGCGCTGCACCAGCGGCATCTTCGCCAGCGCCTTCGTCCGGCGGATCTCCTCCAGGGAGACCGCCCGGGGAAGCTTCCGCACCGCTTTCAGGTCCACCTGGTACCAGCGCGGCGCGGCGCGCGTGCTCTCCGGATCGTAGTGATCGTCCTTGGGATCGAACTGCGTCGGATCGGGGTAACCCGCCCTCACCACTTCGGCGAGGCCGGCGACCGCCGGCGGGTCCGCGCTGGAGTGGTAGATGAGCACGCGGTCGCCCTCCTCCATCTGATCGCGGAGGAAGTTGCGCGCCTGGTAGTTGCGGATCCCGTTCCAGCCGGTGGTCTGATCCGGCGCCTGGAGCAGATCGTCGAACGAGAATACGCCGGGCTCGGTCTTCAGGAGCCAGTGGCGCATCAGTTGCTCTTGGCGCGCCCCTGGGGTGCGGCAGCGAACGCCCAGCCCTTCTCCTTCTGCCACTGCAGCTCGTCGTCGACGGTGAAGGTCAGATACCAGGGCCGCAGAGCCAGGACGTTCCGGCGCCCGTCGACAAAGATGGTAGGCGTGCTCTCCACGCCGGCGGCCATCCCTTCGCGGCGGTTCTTCTCCACCTGCGCGTCGAACTTGCCGGCGTACGCCTGCTTCAGCATGTCCTCGCCGTCGAGTCCGACCTGCTTGGCGTAGGCCTTGAGGTTTTCGTCCTCGAGCGTCTCCTGGTTCGCGAACAGGAGCGCGTTGAGCTCCCAGAACTTGCCCTTGCCGCGCGCATACTCCGCGCAAGCAGCGGCCACGCGGGCGCGAGGGTGCTGGGCGAAGGGAAAGTACTTGGAGCAGAGACGCGCCTGTCCCTTCCGGTCCTGCTCGACCAGGTGTTCCAGCGGGGCGAGCGCGGCGGCGCAGTGCGGGCATTGGTAGTCGCTGAACTCGACCAGGGTCACGGGCCCCTTCCCCAGCGTCGGACAATTTTCGGCGTTCACCGGAGCGCGCTCCGAGGGCGCGAAGGATGCGTAATAGCTCTCCACCAGCTGCACGATGGAGCCCACGGGCACTCCCTCGCTCGACAGCTGCTTCACCAGCGCGGCCATGCGCACCGCGTGCGGGTCCTGCTGGCCGGCCGCGAGGCATCGGGCCAGGGTGTCCTGGCAACCGGCGTAGTTGAAGACCTCGGTGGCCACCGCCACGAACACGCCGCGCTGGGCGTCGGTGAGCCCCGACAGCTCGGCGCGCGGCACGATGTTGCGCGCCTGCTCGGCGGTGACCGGACTCGGGTTCGCCTGCTGGGCGAGAGAAGCGGTGGCGGCCAGACAGAGGAGGGCTGCGATACGCATGGCGGCTTTATATAGCGCAGAGCGGCGTGCCGGTCCTGCTAAAGAAAGGACGCGTAAGGCCGGCTGGAATTCAGCGCCCCAGGAGGCGCCGGGCGCGCGCCAGCGCCTGCCTGGCTTCGCTCACGCCCAGGGCGAGCGTGGAGCCGAGGTATACGGCCCCGAAGAGACCGAGCACCACGATCGCCCGCGGGATGGGGCGCGCGTCAGGCAGCGCCAGCTTCGCCAGAAGGCCCACGCCCACCGCCGCCGCGGCGGAGGCCCAGAGCCGGGGCAGCAGACCCTTGGGCAGACGGCACTCCCCGATGCGCTCGGCGAGGCCGCGGCGGAGGAGCGCAAATTCGATCCACCCCGCGATGCCCGCGCTGCCGGTCAGACCCAGGGCGCCGGAGCGCGCGGGCAGATGCAGGAGGCCCGGCAGGTACAGCGCCCCGAAGACCCCGAGGCCAGCCGTGAGCAGCACGCGAACGGTGGCGTACCGCAGGGGCGTGCGCGTGTCGCGCAGTGCGTAGAACGCGCTCGAATATAGCCGCCCCATGGTGGCGGCGAGCAGGCCTACCGTGCTGCCGATCAGGAAGTACCAGACGTATTGCGTGTCGTCGGCGCTGAATTTGCCGGTCTGGAAGAGCGCGGCGCAGATCACGTCGCCGAGCAGCAGGAACGCGGCGACGGTGGGGACCACCGGAAAGGCGATGGCGCGCAGACCTGCCTCCGTCTGCGCGTGCAGCTTGTCGCGCGCTTCCGCCTCCGCGGACATCGAAGGAAGCGCCGCGGCGCTGACCGACATTCCGAAGAGCGAGACCGGCAGCAGGTAGATGGTCTGCGCGTAGCCGAACGCCGCCACCGTCCCGCTCGACATGAAGCTCGCGATCAGCATGTCGACGTAGGCGGAGAGCTGCACGACCCCGCGCCCGGCGACCACCGGAAGGAAGTTGCGGACCACCTCCTTGACGTGCGGGTCGCCCCGTCCGAGCGAGAGCCGGACACCCTTTCCCAGCAGCCGCAAGACCTGGGGAAGCTGCACCAGGAGCTGGAGCGCGCCGCCGGCCACCGCGCCCCACGCCGCCCAGATGGCGATGCGGGCCTGCCGTCCCCAGGAGGCCTGATCGCCCGGCGGTCCCGCATGGGCTCCGAGAACGAGCGCCACGATGATCGCCGCGCTCCAGACGACCGGAGCGGCATAGCCGAGGAAGAAACGGTGATGGCTGTTCAGGACCCCGAGGCAGAACGCCGAGAGGACCAGGAGGGAGATGCCGGGAAAGAAGATCCGCACCAGCACGATGGCCAGTGCGCGAGTCTCGCCGGAGAAGCCGGGAGCGATCAGGTCGACGAGCCAGGGACTGGCGGCGATTCCGATCAACGCCAGGGCGCCGGTGACGAGCGAAAGCAGGCCGGCCACGCCGCCCGCCACGCTGCGCGCCTTCGCGTCCTCGCCGCGTGCCCGCAGGGCCGCGTAGACCGGGATGAAGCTCGCCGAGAGCACCCCCTCCCCGAGCAGGTTCTGCAGGAAGTTCGGGATGCGCAGGGCGGCGGTGTACGCGTCCGCGGCGTGCGAGGTCGCGAGATAGTAACCGAGGACCCGCTGGCGAATCAGCCCGGCCAGGCGACTGAGCAGGATTCCAGCCGCGACCAGCCAGGCCGCGCCTCCACTGCTCGGCGTCTGCTTCTGCGGAGCGGGCGCTGCCGGAGTTGCCTCGACAGCCTCGGTCACGCCGGTGAGGATACGCGACGCGACCTCGCAGGGGGTGGGAAAACGGTCTTCCGCGTCACCCCAGCGGCGAGCACTTCACCGGGTTGGCGGTGGTGACGGTGTTGTTCTCGACGTGGCAGTCGCCGATGACCGCCTTCTCGTCGACCACACCCTTCACCCGGACGCCCTGGGTCTGCGGCGGCGCCTGCCAGTCGACGCTCACCGGCTCCGAGTCGCCAGGCTGCAGCCTCCGGGTGGTCTTCGCCTGGCCGATGTGCGCCGTCTGGCCATTCTCGAGCACGGCATAGAAGTCCACGGTCACGCCGGGCATCGCCGCAATCGCGCCGCCGTTGTAGACCACCGCGCTGGCCTTCGCCGGACCCGTGCGGCAGGTGGACATGTCCACGTCGATCGCGCAGAGCGACAGGTCGGGCGAGCTGAACTGCCCCTGCCCCTGCACGTTCTGCCGGTAGCTGTTCGACTGGTCCTTTGCCCAGGAGCTCGGCTCCGGGAACGGCAGCGTGCCGTCCAGGTTCACGTTGGTGACGTGGTACGTGTGCTGGTTCCAGACGCTGCGCGTGTTGACCCACTTGTCGCTGGGCGAGCGGAGGGCCTTCAACCCCACGTAGCGATTCACCGCGGTGCTGGGCCAGTTCTTGTTGCACTGGTCGAACTGGCAGATGTTGTTGTTCGGCACCAGGATCTTCGCGCGCCCGGTTCCGTCGATGTCGGCCACGATGGGCATCTCGTACGCGGTGCAGCTGAAGTTCGGCTCCTTGATCAGCTGCTGGCCCGACTTGCCGTCGAGCACGTGGAAGAAGCACTGGTCGGAGTAGACCACCGTCGCCTGGCCCTTCCCTTCGAAGTCGAATACGGAGCTGCCGGTGTTGGCGGAGCAGTCGAAGGTGGGCGAGCTCCAGATCCAGCCCTTTCCGGGCTTCCAGACCGAATAGGCGCTCTGGGACGCCACGCCGATCTCCGGCATTCCGTCTCCGTCGAAGTCGGCAATGGTCGGCGCGCCGCCCGGATTGTAGTCAGTCCCGCAGATGTAGCCGTTGATCGGCAGCGGAATGGGATTGAGAAGAAGCCCACCCGTCCAGTCGTGGATGCGCAGGTAGCCCTGGCTCACTACCGCGACTTGCGGGTGCGGATCCTCGGGCTTGAGGCCCATCAAGGACCCGTACGCCGCGAAGCTCGCCACGGCGGGAAACCCTTCGGGGCAGAGGGAGCCGACGCCGCCCGCGCAAGGCAGGTTGCGGGGCATCTTCACGCCATCGCCAAACATTGCCTTGCAGGAGTATCCGGTCGGCGAAGCGTCGTTCTTGACGAGCTTGTAGGCCTGGTTGCCCGTGACGATCTCCGGGACGCCATCCAGATCGAGGTCCGCGACGGCGCTCAGCGTGCCGTCGCCGTTGCCGCCGACGGCACCACCCACGTTCGTCTGCGGGCAGAGCGTCTTGCCGGTGGCGCCGTCGAAGACGCCGTTGCCCACCACCACCTGGGCCGGACCCGCGGGCCCGAGCATCCGCGCGATCACCGGCGCGCCCCACCAGAGCTGGGCCTCGCGCGTCTCCCAGAGGAGCCGCCCGTCGCTGCCGAACGCGATCAGGCCCCCGTGCTGGTGCGAGCTCTTCGGATCCGGAACGCGCGGCGGCTCGTCCTGCGGATCCCAGCCGCCAGTGATGAAGCAGGTCTCGCCGGTGCCCATGCAGTCGCCGGCGGCGATGCCGGAGTTGCCGTTGACGCTGAGATTCATGTGGCTCCACATGTCCTTCGGCGCCGTCCACAACGGCGCGCCGTCCGAGCCGCGCACGGCCCGCATCACGCCCTGCACCTCAAGGATCTCCGAGCCCTGCTCGCCGGTCGGATGTTCCGGGAACGTGTTGAAGACGACGGCGGGCTCCTTGTCCGTCGGGTGGAGCCGCATCACCACCGGTGTGCTCATCACCTGCACGTAGTCCGGGTACTCGAGGTCGGCGCGGAACGAATCGGCCGGAGAAACAGCGTCAGGTCCCAGCGGCGTCTGCCACGGCCACCACCACGCATGCTCTGGTGGCTCGAAGGAGCCGTGGGGGATGAAGATGCAGGCCGGATCGGCCTGCTTGCACTGCGCGCTGGCCGGAATGCATTGGCCGTTGCTGCAGAAGTTTCCGGGCGGGCAGCTCAGGTTGGCGCAGGCGGTGGGCTGCGTCACCGGCTGGGCTGCTCTGCATGTGCCGGTATCGAGCTGGCAGACGCCGTCTCCGCAGTCGGAGTCCTGGGTGCAGCGTCCGGACCCGCCGGGCCCGATGCTGCAGTCCTCCACCTGGGGATCGCAATTCAGCAGCGGCGACTTCTTGTCCACGCAAGCCAGCAGACACACTGCCAAGATCGCGAGGTTCCCCCGCCCCATCCCGCACCTCCCCCAACCTGCCGGCAAGGTGGGGAGCAGGCTGTCGGGAGGCAAGCTGCCGGGCGTCCGTCAGGAAACACTCCCGGTTGTCGCTTGACGATTTCCGACCGGGCATCTATCCACGCGAAACCCGTTTTCCGACCCGCCGGTCATCCAAAACGCAACATCATCTTCCCGGAGCCTGTTCATGAAGCGTCGCGGTGATCGGAGGCGTGATCACCTCGGCCGCGTTGACACTGCTGGTCGTGCCGGTGATCTTGCGCCGGCGTGGAGAAGTTGTCGTTTGAACGGCTGTTCCGGCGCAAGCGGCCGGAGCCGGTCCTGGTTTCCGCCGAGCCTCCCGACGAGGCGGCTGCGGCGCGGGTGGTGAACGGGTAAGCACATGAACAGGGTGTGGAAGAGGGCGCTGCTTCTCGCAGCGGGGGTGGCGGGTGTTTCGTTCGCAGGAACGGCCCAGCAGCAACAGCCCATGGAAATCGCGCCGCCCCCGCGGGTGGAGGCGGGGCCGCAGCGGAGGAAGGTGTCGCTGAAGGAAGCGCTGCAGCTCGCCGCCCAGCAAGGGCCGGACGTCGCGGCTGCGCGGGCGCTGGCGGCCATTACCCAGGCGGGCGTACAGCGCGCGTGGACCACGTGGCAGCCGAACATCGTGGCGACCGGTACGTTCGATCACACGAGTGCGCCATCGTCGATTCCCGCAGGCGCCTTGGGTATTGATCCGGCGACCGGGAGGCCCTCCCCGGCGGTTGAGCTGGTCGGCCGGAACAGCCGGTATGCCACGTTCCAGATCACGCAGCCGTTCCTGACCCCTCAGGGATTGTTCCAGCCCGGCATTGCCAACGCCTTTGCGGAAGCGGCAGCGCGCAACGCGGACGAGACGCGCGAGCAGGTGCTGCTCAGCGTCGCGCGGTCCTATCTCGGCTTGCAGGGGCTGGCGGGATTGCTGGAAGCGGCGCGCGAGGCCGAGAAGGTGGCGCTGCGCCGCGAGCACGACGCCCGCGCGCGAATCGCGGCTGGCACCGATGTGGAGCTCGCCCTGTTGCGCGCCCAGACCGAGACGGCGCAGGCCCGTGCGCAGATCGCGGGCCTTCAGGGCCAGATCGACGCCACGCTCCCGGTGCTGGAGGCGCTGGTCGGAGAACCGGTGGAGCCACAGGCCGCCCGCATCGAGGATCTGGGCGCGGCGGGCGAAGAGAGCGCCAGCCCCTGGGAAAACGCGTACTCGGTGAAGAGCGCGATCGCCCAGGCTGGCGCGGCGCAGAAATCGGTACGGCTGGACCAGTTCCTCTGGCTCCCCAGCGTCTCGGGGGTGGCGAAGGAGAACTACACCTCGAACGGCGGGTTCGCGGAGAAGAACTGGACCAATGACCTGATCGTCAACGTCAGCGTGCCGCTGTACGACAGCGGGCTGAGGTACGCGCAGCTCAGCGAGGATCGGGCGCGGCTTGCCCAGTCGCAGGCGCAGCTCGCGGTCACGCGGGCGAGGGCGCGCTCGAGCTGGATCGCCGCGCGGGCGAACCTGATAGCGGCACAGGCAGTGCTGCAGCAGAACGTGGCCCAGTACCAGGTCGCGGCGCGCGCGCAGGTGCAGGTCGATGCCTCGTATCGTGCCGGGGTGGCCACCTCGCTGGACCTTTCGGACGCGGACCAGAAGAAGTTCGCGGCGCAGAGCGCAGCGGCGCAGGCGCGAGCCGATCTGGAAGTCCGGCGGGCGGAGATGGCGGCGGCGGAGGGAAGGCTGTTCGAGGGATCCCGCTGAAGGTGCCGATCAGGAGAGACTGGCAAGGAGCCGCTTCAGCGCGGAGCGCCCGGCCTCGAGCACCGGCGCGCCGTCTCCGAGCAGAAGCGCATCGAACTCGAGCATGGCCAACCGCCGCAGCGATTCGATCAGCGCTCGTTTGTCGTCGATGACGGCGTCCGGGAGCAGCGCGCACTCGCCGGGAGGCTTTCCCACGCACGCGTCGCCGACGAAGAGGATGCGCCGCTCGGGCCAGTGGAGCGCCACCTCGCCAGGAGACTTGCCCTGGGCGTCGACCACCACCAGCGGTCCGACGCGATCGCCCGGGCGCAGCTCGTCATCGACGGTCGTCCCCTTCTCGCGCGCAAATGCAGCATCCTTGGGGTGGATGGCGATGCGCGCCCCGGTGCGCTCCTTCACCCGCATGCTGGCGCGGAAATGATTGCGGTTGGTGAGGAGCACCCGCGCTACTCCTTCGGCCGAGATCTCCTCGAGCACCTCGTTCGACATCTCCGCAGGGTCGATGCAGAGGTTTCCCTGAGGATGGCGCAGCAGCCATCCGTTGAAGTCGTACCCGTGCCGGGCGGAGAACCAGGGCCAGGTGAGGATGCCGGGCAGGATCTCGCGCATCCCGCTCGCCTACACCCAGGAAGGCCCTTTGGGAAGCGCCGCGGCGGCCGGCGTCTTCCGCTATAAGACGCCGCTCCATGTTCGAGGTCCTCCGCCACCGCGCCTTCCGCTGGATCTGGATCGGCGCCCTGGTCAGCAACGTGGGCAACTGGATGGAGGCGGTGGCGCAGAGCTGGCTGGTCCAGCAGCAGACCAACTCGCCGTTCATGGTGGAGCTGCTCGCCGCGAGCGAGTTCGTTCCGCACGCGGTCCTGATGCTCGCCGCCGGCTGGCTGGCCGATCATTACGACCGCCGCAAGCTGCTGCTCCTGGGGCAGATCACCATGATGCTCCTGGGCGCGGTGCTGGCGGTCGCGGCCCACCTTGGCCGCGCGACACCGGGGGTGATCATCGCGCTCTCCTTCGCCGAGGGCGCCGCCTGGGCGACGGTGACGCCGTCCTGGCAGGCGATCGTCCCCGCCTTGGTGCCCCGCGAGGAGCTCCCCGCCGCGATCGCCCTCAACTCCGCGCAGTTCAATACCGCCCGGCTGCTGGGCCCGATGATCGCGGGAGCGCTGCTGTCCGCGGCGAGCGCGGCGTTCGTCTTCGACCTGAACGTCCTCAGCTTTCTCGGCATCGTGGTGGTGCTGGCAGTCATCAAGGTGCCCAGGGCGGAGCTGGCCGCGGCGCACACCTCGGGAGGCGAGCTGGTCCAATCCGGGGGCGTCAAGACCGCCTTGCGCTGGGCGCTGCACGAGCCTGGCCCGCGACGGATCATCCTCGGCGTCTTCGCCTTTTCGCTCCTCGCCGCGCCGGTGCAGGGGCTGCTTCCCGCCATGGCCGACCAGGTGCTGCACGTGGGCGCGCACGGATATGGCGTCCTTCTCTCCTGCCTTGGCGCGGGAGCGATCGCCGGCGCGCTGACGCTCGCGCGATTGCCCCGCGGGTACCCTCGCCACCACCTGATCCCGCTCTCGATGCTCGGTTTCGCGCTCTGCGCTCTGGTGTACGGCATGTCGCGCTGGCCGCTTCTGTCGGGCGCCGCGCTCGCGGTCGGCGGGGTCTTCTGGGTCTGGTCGCTCGCCTCCTCGAGCACGGCGATGCAGCTCCTGGTGCCGGAGGGCTTGCGCGGCCGGGCGATGAGCGTGCTCGCCCTCGCGACTACCGGACCCCTTCCCCTCGGACACCTTCTCGGCGGCATCGTCGCGCATGCGTTCGGAATCCGCGCCGGCGTGCTGGGAAGCTGCGGCGCCCTGGCGGCCTTCGCGGCCTGGAGCGCATGGGCGCGGGAGCCGGCTGTCGACTCGATGCAGCTACCCCCGCCCGCACCGCGCGGCTTCCGCGCCGCGGTGTGGGAAGCCTTGACTGCGGCCTCGCACAGGGCGCAGGTG
>WNFT01006876.1_pt1 | contig 10046 bp, 10 predicted proteins | sample 5400191 | NCBI WGS metagenome assembly WNFT01 (sample SAMN13153359, study PRJNA577476) | soil metagenome | isolation source: 80 cm saprolite under Madrone tree | place: USA:California | collected 2016-06-14 | reverse complement strand
GCTCCTCATCTCACCCCTTGACCAGCGGGCATTCGTTGGGGCCGGGCAATTTGAAGGCTTCCTCCCCCGGGATCACGGCGATCTGCTTGTAGTAATCCCAGGCACCCTTTGATTCCGAAGGCGCTTTGACCTCGAACAGGTACATGTCGCGGACCAATGTTCCGTCCTCGCGGATCTTGCCGTTCTTGGTCATGAAGTCGTTGACCGGAGTGGCCTTCATCTGCTTGACAACGGTCGGTCCGTCGTCACTGCCCGTCGCCTTGATTGCATTCAGATAATGCGTGACGGCGCCATAGACCCCGGCCTGCACCATCGAGGGCTCGCGCTTCATCTTGTCGAAGAAGCGCTTCGACCAGGCGCGAGTTTGGTCATTCTGATCCCAATAAAACGCCTCGGCCAGCTGCAGACCGTGCGCGGCCGGGAGGCCGAGGCTATGGATGTCGGAGATGAAGACGAGCAGCCCGGCGAGCTTCTGGCCTCCCTCGACGATGCCGAACTCGGCCGCTTGCTTGATCGAGTTGATCGTATCGCCGCCGGCGTTGGCGAGACCGATGATCTTGGCCTTGGAGGCTTGCGCCTGCAGCAGAAAGGAAGAGAAATCCGCAGTGTTGAGCGGTGCCCGAACCTTGCCGAGGACCTTGCCGCCGTTCGCTTCGACCACTTTGGCCGTGTCACGTTCGAGGGCGTGGCCAAAGGCGTAGTCGGCGGTCAGGAAGAACCAGGTGTCGCCGCCCGCCTTGACGACGGCACTGCCGGTGCCGTTTGCCAGGGCCACGGTGTCGTAGGTCCAATGCACCGAGGTCGGCGAGCAGGCCTTGCCGGTGAGGTCGGATGAGGCCGCCCCCGAGATCAGGAACACCTTTCCCTTGGTGCGCGCGATCTGCTGGACGGCGAGCGCCACGCTCGAGGTCGGGACATCGACGATCGCGTCGACGCCGTCATTGTCGAACCATTGATTGGCGATCGCCGAGCCGACATCGGGCTTGTTCTGGTGATCGGCGCTGATCAACTCGATCTTCTTGCCGTTCACGGTGCCGCCGAAATCGGCGATCGCCATTCGCGCCGCCTCGACCGACCCCGGGCCGGTGATGTCGGCGTAGAGGCTCGACATGTCGTTCAGAACCCCGAGCTTGACCGCGTCGCCGGAAATCTCGGCGGCGGCCGGTGCGGCCAGCCCCAGGACGGCGGCGGCCATGATGACAATCGGAATTTTCATGTGGTTCCTTTCGCCGGAAGCAGCGAAGTCATACCACGTCGTAGTTTGGAAGCGGCCTATTCATTCGGCGGCCTTCTCGGGCGCCGTGCGCTGAGGTATCACAGGTGTTGTGGGCTTCGTGATGCCCTTGATCCGCTCTCTGAGAGTCTGGAGAAGCACATAAAGACCCGGGATCACAAAAATTCCGAGAAAGCTCGTGGCGACCATTCCGCCAAAGACCGCAGTCCCGACTGCCCGGATCGTCGCCGCTCCAGCCCCTGACGCTATGACCAGCGGCACCAGCCCGGCGATGAAAGCAAAGGACGTCATCATCACCGCGCGGAACCTTAGCCTGGCGGCTTCGATCGCGGTGGCGATGATCTCCTGGCCCTGCCGCCGATACTCCATCGCAAACTCGATGATCAGAATAGCGTTCTTGGCGGCGAGCGCGATCAGCACCACGATGCCGATTTGCGCGTAGATGTCGTTGTCGAGCCTGAACAGCAGCAGAGCTGCCATCGCCCCGAAGAGACCGACGACGACCGACAGCAGTGCCGCGACCGGGATCGTCCAGCTCTCGTAGAGTCCGACGAGGAACAAGTAGGCGAAGAGGATCGCGAGGCCAAGAATCGAGCCGGTTTGCCCTGAGGCCGCCTTCTGCTGCAGTGCCGTGCCGGTCCATTCATAGGAGAAGCCCTGCGGCAGGGTGGCGGCGGCGACGGCTTCCATCGCGGCGAGGGCCTCGCCTGAGGAATGGCCCGGAGCCGGGCCGCCGTTGATAGTGACCGAGCGCAGGTTGTTGTAACGGATGATCGAGGCCGGGGCCGTGACCAGCTCAACGTCGGCGACTGTGCGCAACGGGATCAGATCGCCTTGCGCGGTGCGGACGCGGACCCGAAAGATGTCCTCGACGGTCTTGCGGTCGTTTGCGTCGGCCTGGACCTTGACCTGCCAGGTTCGGCCAAAGCGGTTGAAGTCGTTGACGTAGCTGCCGCCCATCGTGGTCTGCAATCCGCTGAAGATATCACCGATGGTGACACCCAAGGTCTCGGCGCGCTCGCGGTCTAATTTCAAATAAACCTGCGGTGTCTCGGCGCCATAGGTCGTATAGACATTCGCGAGGGCCGGGTGCTGGTTGGCGGCGATGACTAGCCCGTCCGCCACGGCCGCGAGATCCTCGAGTGCCGCACCGGCCAGGCTTTGCAGCTGCAATTCGAACCCGGCGGAGTTGCCGAGCCCGGCGATCGGCGGCAGGTTGAAGGCGACGACGTTGGCGGCCGCGATCTGCCGAAACGCCGCGTTGGCCTCGGCCAGGGCCGAGAACACCGAGAGAGACCGGCCGGTTCTTTGGTCGAAGGGCTTCAGCGCGATAATCAGGAGCGCCTTGTTGGGCAAGGCGAGACCATCGATCAGACTGTAACCGCTGACGGCGAGCAGGCTCCTCGTCCACGGTCGATCGTGAAGGATATTCTCGACTTCGGCGACGACTCTGTTGGTGCGATTGAGCGATGCGGCATCGGGCAACTGGATCTCGGCAAAGAAGGCACCCTGATCTTCGTCGGGCAAAAATCCAGTGGGCACGATTTTGGTGAGCCAGCCGGTCGCTGCGGCAAAGGCGATCACGATCAATGCCGTAACCAAAGTGCGGCGTGCCAGCGGCCGCACCAGCGCGACATAGCCGTCCCGGCTCTTGTCGATGCCGCGCTGCAGATAGGCGATGAGCCCCCTGCGCGGCCCGCTATGCCTGAGCAGAAGAGTGCACAGTGCGGGCGACAAGCTCAGCGCATTGACGGCCGAAATGAGCATCGAGACCGAGACAGCCACCGCGAATTGCTGGTAAAGCTGACCGGTGATCCCGGGTATGAAGCCGGTCGGCACGAACACCGAGAGTAATACGAGGGTGATCGCGATAATCGGCGCGGTCACTTGCGACATCGCCTTTTCCGCCGCTTCGGCGGGGGGTCAGCTGCGGTTCCGTCTCGAGGATGTGTTCGACCGCTTCGACGACGACGATCGCATCGTCGACCACGATGCCGATGGCCAGCACCAACGCTAGAAGCGAGATGGTGTTGGCCGAGAAGCCCAGCGCCAACATGGCCGCAAAGGTGCCGACCAGCGCGACTGGGACGGCAATGATCGGGATCAAGGTCGCACGCAAATTCCCGAGAAAGATGAACACGACAATACCGACGAGAACAAAGGCTTCGAGCAGCGTTGTCTCCACCTTGTGGATCATCGCGTTGACGAAGACTGTCGTGTCGTACATCACGTCATAGGCGACATCGTCGGGCAGTCGCGGCTCGATTTCTTTCAGTGCTCTTTTGACGCCGTCGGCCACGGCGATCGCATTGGCCCCGGGTGACTGGTAAATGGCGATCGCCTCACCGGGGCGCCCATTGTATCGGGCGAGCGAGTCGGCAGTCTTTGAGCCGAGCTCGACCCGCGCGATGTCCTTGATGCGCACGATCCCGCCATCGCCGGTCGCGCGAACGACGATATTCTGAAACTCCTCGACCTCGGTCAGTCGCCCTTGCGTGGTGATGTTGAGCTGAAACTCGACTTCAGGAACGAGAGGTGCCGCTCCGACCCGGCCGACGGCGGCCTGAATGTTCTGCGAGTTGATTGCCTTGATGACCTCGTCGGAGGTAATCCCGAGGCTCGCCATGCGGTCGAGGTTGAGCCAAATCCGCATCGAATATTCGAGGTCGCCCCATTGGCTCGCCTCGCCCACGCCGCGCACGCGCTTTAGGGTATCGACCATGTCGATCTTGGCGTAATTCGACAAAAACAGCGCGTCGCGGGTCCCCTTTGGCGAATAGATGGCAACCACCTGCAGCAGCGACGTTGATTGCTTCTTCGTCGTGACGCCGTTGCGCTGTACCTCCGGCGGCAACAGAGAAAGCACTTGGTTGACCCGGTTGGTGACGTTGACGGTATTGAGATCGGGATCGGTGCCAACCTCAAAGCTGACGTTGAGGACGTAACTGCCGTCCCCACCCGAGGTCGATTTCATATAAATCATCCGGTCGACGCCGTTGACCCGAGACCCGATGACCTGGGCGACGCTTTCCTCGACCGCCGCGGCCGAGGCGCCGGGGTAGGTGGCGCTGACCTGGACCTGGGGCGGGACGATGTCGGGAAATTGCGCGACCGGCAGGGCTCTGAGCGCGATCACGCCGGCAATCGAAATGACCACCGAAATGACGATCGCCAGCCGCGGACGGTGGATGAAGACCGAGGAAATCATCGGGGGCTCAGCCGCTCGTCAACCGGCGGGTGTCGGCGCCGGCTGCGGCGCCACCGTCATTCCCGCCCGGATGCGCTGCTGGCCCTGAACCACGACCCGCTCGCCCGGCTCAACGCCTTCATCGACGACGGCGAGGCCCTCGCGGATGGTGCCGATGCGGACGCGGCGCTGCTCGACCTTATTGTCCCGGTCGACGACGAACACATAGGAGCCGGTCTGGTCGATGGCGACGGCGGATTGCGGGATCACCACCACCTTGTCGCCACCCTTCTCTTCGATGATCACGCGAACCGTCTGGCCGCTGGTGAGAATGTCGTCGGGATTGGGGAACATCGCCCGGACGATCTGTCCGTCGGTCCGCGGATTGACCTGGACATCGAGAAAATCGATGCGCCCCTTCTCGCCGTAGAGCGAGCCGTTGGCCAGTCTGACGCGGGCCCGCACCTTCCCGGTCACCTCGGAGTCGCGGGCCTCGAGCATCTCGCGCTGCGTCACCGAGAAGAGCACCTGCATCGGGTTGTCTTGGACGACCGTCGCCAGCACCCCGCTATCCGGCCCTACCAAATTGCCGGGCGAAACCGCGGCGCGTCCGATCCGGCCGCTGATCGGTGTCTTGATTTCGGTGTAGGAGAGCTGGATCTGAGCATCGCGCAGGTTTGCCTCGGCCTCCATGACCGCGGCCTTGGCCTGACCCTGCTCCGCTGTTCTCTGGTCGAGCTGGGCGATCGGCGCATTGCCTTTACGCGCGAGCTCGGCAGTCCGCTGTAGCTGTTGATCGGCATTCGCGAGGGTCGCCTGGGCCGCGGCGAGCTGCGCCTTGCGCTGGTCGACCGCGGCCTCGAACGGCTCGCGCTCGATCGTGAACACCACCTGGCCCTCTTTGACCTCGTCGCCGTCCTTGAACAGGCGAGCACCGAGAAAACCCTGCACGCGCGCCCGCAGATCGACCTTTTCGAGCGCCTCGGCGCGCCCGACGAACTCGGCTTGCTTAGTCATCGACCGCAGTCCGGCCGGCTGGACTAGCACCGCCGGCGGCGGAGCGGCTTGCTGGGCGCACGCCGGCATACCGATCAGGGCCGCGATTTGCGCAGCAACATAAAGATAAACGGAGCTCGACCTCATCGCCCCACCCCCATCGCGGCCGCGACCGCCGCCAATCCGAGATAACTACCCCAATCCCCCGCTCAGTGGGCTAGCTTCAGTGTCGCCACTCCGGCAACGATGAGGACGACGCCGAGATAACGTCCGAGGGTGCTGGCGTCGCCGAACAGCCATATGCCCACCAGAAACGTCCCGGCTGCACCGATCCCGGTCCATACGGCGTAAGCCGTGCCGAGGGCGATCTCCTTTTGCGCAAGGAACAGCAGCGCGCCGCTAATCGCCATCGACACGATTGCCAGCGCCACCCCGACGATCGGCTTGCCCGGCTCCTGAGCCCATTTCAGCCCGACCGGCCAGCCGATTTCAGCCAGTCCGGCTGTAAAGAGATACACCCAGCTCATCGTCGGTCCCCCTCAAACGCCCGCTCGCCGGCGCAGCCCGCGCGTTCGGCTCAGACGCCGAGATATTGATGCAGCTTGTGGAGGTTCTGCGCGAGGTCCGCGTTGGAGATCATGTCGATAACGCAGCCGTGCTCGACTACGTAGTGACGATCGGCGAGGGTCGCGGCGAAGTGAAAATTCTGCTCGACGAGCAGGATGGTGAAGCCCTTTTGCTTCAGGGAGCGGATCACCGCGCCGATCTGCTGAACGATGACCGGCGCCAAGCCCTCGGTCGGCTCGTCGAGCAGCAGCAGGGTGGCCCCCGTCCGCAGGATCCGGCCGATCGCCAGCATCTGCTGCTCGCCGCCGGAGAGCTTGGTGCCCTGGCTGCGCCGCCGCTCCATGAGGTTGGGAAAGATCGCATAGATCTCGCCGACGCTCATGCCGCCCGGCAAGACCGCGGGCGGCAGCAATAGGTTCTCCTCGACATCGAGGCTGGCAAAAATGCCGCGCTCTTCCGGGCAGTAGGCGATGCCGAGCCGGGCGATCCGGTTCGACGCGAGCCCCGCAATTTCGCGCTCGCGAAAGACGACCGAGCCGCGGCGCTGCGGTACGATCCCCATGATCGCGCGCAGCGTCGTTGTCTTGCCGGCGCCGTTGCGCCCGAGCAAGGTCACCACCTCGCCTTCGGCCACGGCAAAGCTCATCCCGTGCAGGATGTGCGACTCGCCGTACCAGGCGTGCAGCTCCTCGACCCGCAGCAGCTCGCGCCCCGACGACGCCAGCTCAGCCATGACCGGTTCCGAGATAGGCTTCGACGACCTCCGGATCCTTCGACACCGTCGCGTAATCGCCTTCGGTTAGAATGCGGCCGCGGGTCAGCACCGTGATGGTCTCGGAGAGGTCGGCGACGACCGACAGGTTGTGCTCGACCATCAGGATCGTGCGTTCGGCCGAGACCTTGCGGATCAATGCCGAAATACGGCCGATCTCCTCCTGGCCGAGCCCGGCCATGGGCTCGTCGAGCAGCAGCATCTCGGGATCGAGCGCCAGGGTCGTCGCGATTTCCAGCGCCCGCTTGCGCCCGTAAGCAAGCTCGCTCGCCAGCTCATCGCCAAAGCCCGACAACCCGACCGCGTCGAGCAGCGCCTCGGCCGGGGCCACGAGGTGGTCGAGAACCCGGCCCGAGCGCCAGAAGTGAAACGAGTTGGCGAGCTTGTGCTGCAAGGCAATGCGGACATTCTCGCGCACGCTCAAATGCGGGAAGACCGCCGAAATTTGGAACGACCGGACCATGCCGCGGCGGGCAATCTCGGCGGGTTTGAGGGCGGTGATGTCGCGACCGTTGTAGAGGATCTCTCCGGCGCTCGGATCGAGAAACTTCGTCAAGAGGTTGAAGACGGTCGTCTTGCCGGCGCCGTTCGGCCCGATCAACGCGTGGATGGTGCCGCGGCGGATCTTGAGATCCACTCCTTGCACCGCAGTAAAGCCGCGGAACTCCTTGGTCAGACCGCGGGTCTCGAGGATGACGTCTTCCACGCGCGAAACCGAAACCACCGGGCGAGTATCTGGTTACGATGTCACCCTAATCCGTGGTTGAGACCGGAGCAACCGCCGCAATGATCGGCTGTCTCTCGAATTCAAAGTACCCTGCTGAAAGGAGCATGACATGATCGAAGACCGGGTGCGCGAGGATATCGCCTTCATCCGCCGCGCCGTCGAAGAGGGGCGCACCTTTGCGACCGCATCGAGCCCGGACATAATGATCTGGGAGTCGCGGTCGCCATCGGTTATCTCGGCACCTACGCTTTCGTCCGGGGTTGGTCGCCCCTCCATCCCAGCTGGGCGTGGGCCCTGTGCATCGGATTGCCGTGGCTCTATTCGCTGCGCCGTCTGTTGCCGGCTTTCGAGCAACCCTGCGTCGACAGTCCGATGGCTCGTGCCCTCTCGATGCTGTGGTTCGGCTGCGGCGTTTTCCTCACTACCCTCGCGATCGCGGCGATCTGGGGCGGCGACATCCGCCAGGGCTGGTTCGATGCCGTCGTCGCCGGCGTCCTGGGATCGCCTTTTTCGTCAGTGCGTGGCTCAGCAACCTCGGCTGGCTGCGCTGGGTGGCGCTGCTCTGGTGGGTCGGCGAACTCGGCGGTTCGCATTACGGCATCGCCCCGAGTTCTTGCCGCTCTCGGCCGCCCTGATGCTCCTGTTGCTCGCCGGACCGGGTCTACTGCTGTCGCGCCGGCGCGCATGACCGATTTCGACCACGCGGCGATCGACGAGCTGTTGCACAGCCGTGTGCGGCTCGCCATCATCGCCTTTCTCGCCGGTGCGGAGACGGCTGATTTCTCGGCAGTGCGCGAAGCGATCAAGACGACTGACGGGAATGCGAGCATGCATTTGCGCAAGCTCGAGGACGCCGGCTGTATCGCGGCGAAGAAGCGCTTTGTCGCCCGCAAGCCGCAGACCCGCTACACGCTGACCGAAAACGGCCGCAACGCGCTCCTCGACTACGTAGCACACTTCGAACGCCTGCTGCCGCCGGGCAAGGTTTCCGACGGGCAGGCCGCAAACGGGAGACAGCGGTGAAACATGCGCTCGGGCAATTACTCAGCGACTTCCTGTCGGCGATCTTGTTTTTGGTGGTCTACGCGCTCTCGGGCGACCTCTTTGCCGCCGCCGCCATCGCTGTCGCCGCCGGGGTGGCGCAAGTCACCTGTCTCAAGCTGACAGGGCGGCGGGTCGAGCCAATGCAGTGGATGAGCCTGGGACTCGTCGCGGTCCTCGGTGGTGCCACGATGCTGACGCAGAGCCCCCGCTTCATCATGGTCAAGCCGACGATCGTTCACTTCGCCGTTGCCGCGGTGATGTTGCGGCGCGGCTGGATGATCCGCTATCTGCCGGAAATCGTTCTGCGTAACGTGCCGGAGCCGGCGATCGTGGCCGCGGGCTACGCCTGGGCCGCCCTGCTCGCGGCAATCGGGCTCGCAAACCTGATCATTGCCCTGCACTTCGATTTCGTGACTTGGGCGTGGTTCATCTCCGTCGGCGCGGTCGGTGCCAAGCTGGTTGCGTTCGCGCTGCAGTATGGCGTTTTCCGAACGATCATCCGCCAGCGCATCGCACCGTCGGTGGCTTAACGCGGTCGATCTCGAAGGGGTGCCTCCACCAATTGGGCGTCAGCTTTTGCCACGGAATACCAAGCGTGCGCGCATCCTCACGGATGGTTTCCTCGGTGACCGCATAGCTGGTAGAGTCCGCTCGCGTTGCGGCTAAACTCGCTCTCTCCCATTTTTTATCACATGAATTTCCAGCTGTCAGACGAGCAGCGGGCCTTTGCCGAGACGGCACGGGCCTTTGCCCGCCAGGAGTGGCTGCCTCACGCCCCGGGCTGGGACGAACGCACAGAGTTCCCGGTCGAGGCATTGCGTCGGGCGGCGGAGCTGGGGTTCGCCGGGATCTATGTCGGAGACGAGTTCGGCGGCAGCGGGCTCAGCCGGGTCGACGCCGCGATTATCTTCGAGGAACTCGCCGCAGCCTGCGTCTCGACCGCTGCCTATCTCTCGATCCACAACATGACAGCGTGGATGATTGACGGCTTCGGCACGCCCGAGCAGAGGGCGCGGTTTCTGCCAAAGCTGCTGACGATGCAGCATTTCGCCAGCTACTGCCTGACCGAGCCGGGAAGCGGCTCGGATGCTGCGGCGCTGGCGACCCGTGCGATGCGCGACGGTGATCATTACGTGCTCAACGGGACCAAGGCGTTCATTTCCGGCGGCGGCGTCAGTGACGTCTATGTGACCATGGTGCGGACCGGCGGAGCCGGGCCGAAGGGCATCTCCTGCCTCGTCGTCGAGAAGGACGCTCCCGGCCTGTCTTTCGGCAAGCGGGAGAAAAAGCTCGGCTGGAACACGCAGCCGACGGCGATGGTGATCTTCGAGGATTGCCGCGTCCCGGTCGCCAATCGTCTCGGCGAGGAAGGCGACGGCTTCAAAATCGCCATGAAGGGCCTCGACGGCGGCCGTCTCAACATATCGGCCTGCTCCCTTGGCGGGGCGCGCGCTTGCTTCGAGGCGGCGCGCGACCACCTACTCGAACGCCACCAATTCGGCCGGCCGCTCGCCGATTT
>WNFT01006873.1_pt1 | contig 10048 bp, 7 predicted proteins | sample 5400191 | NCBI WGS metagenome assembly WNFT01 (sample SAMN13153359, study PRJNA577476) | soil metagenome | isolation source: 80 cm saprolite under Madrone tree | place: USA:California | collected 2016-06-14 | reverse complement strand
GCTCTAAACCATCCCGGCATTTGCACGATCTTCGACATCGGCGAACACTACGGCCGCGCGTTCATCGCCATGGAATTCATAGACGGCGAAACTCTGCGCAGTCACATCCATGGGAAGGCGCTTACCCTCGAAGAAATACTGAAGCTTGGGATCCAGATAGCGGAAGCTCTGGATGCAGCGCACGCCGAAGGAATTATTCACCGCGATATCAAACCCGCGAATATCCTGCTGACAAAGCGTGGACAAGCGAAAGTGCTCGATTTTGGCCTTGCAAAGCTTGTTCCAAAAGGGTTCGCGAGTGCCAACGAGGATTTCGGCGTCGAATCGCCGGATTTCAGTTCGATCGTTGGAATCATAAGCGGCACTCCTTCCTATATGTCACCTGAGCAGATACGGGGAGACGAACTGGACCAGCGCACCGACATCTTCTCGCTCGGTCTCGTGCTCTATGAAATGGCGACAGGGCACAAAGCGTTTGGCGGCGGCACGGGTGGCACGATTATCGAGGCTATTCTGACGCGGCCGCCTGTTTCGGTGCGAAGTATCAATCCCGATATTCCGCCGCGCCTTGAGCAAATTGTTGACAAGGCTCTGCACAAAGACCGCGACCAGCGTTATCAGCACGCCGCCAACTTGCTCGCCGACTTGCAACAGCTGCAGCGAAATACGGATTTCAACCGGACAGATCGCAAAGTCGATACCGAATCAGTCCCCATACAAACCCTAAGTCTGCGCTCGACCGAAAAACCAAGCTCGCAAACTTCAACAGTGCGAACCACGTCCCTCCGCCCAGCGCGACCGCCAAAAGTCATCGGCTCGCTGGCAGTTTTTCCTTTCGAGAACGTTAGTCGCGACCCCGAGAACGAGTACCTCAGTGACGGAATCCCTGGGAGCCTAATCAATATCCTGGCAACGATTCCAAGGCTGCGGGTAATCGCACAGAGCACAGTATTTCGGTACAAGGGCCGGCAGATTGACCCTCAAGCCGTTGGCCGGGAGCTGAATGTGCGCGCCGTGCTCACTGGCAGGATGATGCAAAGCGGCGGCTCTTTGCGCATTGGGACCGAGTTAGTCGATGTGGCAACAGGGGCTCAATTATGGGGCGCGCAATTCGATCGTAAGCCTGGCGATATCTTTGTCATCCAGGACGAAATCTCCAACGAGATATCGGGGAAATTGCGGTTACAGCTAACCCGGGCAGAAAAAAAGCGACTAGTCAAACGCCACACGGAAGATGCCGAGGCTTACCGGCTCTACCTGCAGGGCCGTCATCACTGGAACAGGTGGACGGAAGAAAGCTTTTACAAAGCGCTCGGGCACTTTCAGCAAGCGGTCGACAAAGACTCCAGCTATGCTCTCGCCTACGCTGGTTTGGCCGATTCGTACGTGCTTTTGGGATGGAACAGCTATCTGCCTCCCAAGGACGCGTTCCCGAAAGGCAAAGCGGCCGCAATGACCGCTCTGCAGCTCGACCCAGGTCTTGGCGAAGCCCACACGTCCCTCGCAGCCGTGCTCTGGCTCTACGATTGGCGCTGGCCAGAGGCTCACGCGGAATTTAAACGCAGCCTTCAACTAAGTCCCGCCTATCCAACTGCCAATCATTGGCACGCCGAGTATGTGATGACCATGGGCCGGCAGGTAGAAGCTATCGCCAAGATGAAAAACAGCCAAGAGCTAGATCCGTTGTCCCTCATTATCAACGTTGCCATTGGATGGGCCTCTTACATGGCCCGACGATACGACGAAGCCATCGAACAACTCCGGCGAACTGCCGAATTGGATCCGAACTACCCCGTTACGTACTGGATTCTCGGGCTGCTGTACCGGATAACGGGCCGCTACGAATTGGCCATCACCGCGGGCGAGAAGAGTGTGAATCTGTCAGGCGGCAGTCCTCTCATGCGCGCGGCGCTGGCACACACTTACGGAATATCGGGGAGGGCAAAGGAAGCACTGCAGGTGCTCGATGATCTGACCAAACTAGCAAAGCACAAGTATGTCGCACCTCACTTCTTGGCTGGGATCCATATCGCCTTGGGAGAAAACGACCGTGCGATTGAATACTTGGAGAAATCCTATATGGAGCATTCCCACTGGCTTATATATCTTCATATAGATCCGAGCATGGACGCTTTGCGGAGCGACCCTCGTTTCCAAGACCTGTTAAGACGCGTCGCCCTTCCCGCACTCGCGACCGCGATCCTCACCTGAAAAAAACCAAGACTGGGTACGTGAAGCCAACCTGCATCCAGGTCGAAACTTAACATTGCGAAACTGAATCTTTCAGTCTTCGCTATCGATGCGGGCTTCCTTCGTCAACTCGGCCGCTCTGCGCAAAATTCGCGAAATGGTTTTCTGAACTTGGCCCGGATAAGTAGTAGCCTGCCTTGCTGCGTGGCCTAGGTGTTGAGGTTCGCGACAGCCTTCGATCAGGAGCGTCCGCTTTTTAGTTGCGGAGCTGAGCGGCCTAGTTCACTCTCAATTGCGCTGAGCAACGAAGAGACGCCCTCTTCCTTGCCGACGACGCATCGGATTCCCATTAGGTAGGCGGCGTGTTCAAGCTCATGGGTCTTGAACAGCGTGAACATCACGATCGGAATATCCGGTAACGTTCTAAGTATCCCGTCTGCTGCCACTAGGCCGTTGGAATCCGGCATTTTATAATCCAGTATTATCAGATCGGGGTGAAGTTCCTGAGCTTTCGCAATCGCCTCGTTCGCGTTCCCGGTCTCTCCGCAAACTGTCCATTCGGGATTAAGCGCGACGAAGGTCTTGAGCGCTCCTCTCATAGGTTTACGGTCGTCCGCAATTAGGATTCGAACCGAGATAAAGCCCTCCGGCGAGTTAGCTTGCGAATTTTGCCGCGCCACTACATACAGATAATGCGTTAAATTCCCGGGTATTTCGCTGTAGCGGGCAAAACAAGGCCCTTTCCCGACGAACCGTTTGGGAAGGGGATGATTGTCCATGGAACCGGCAAGGTTGCTTTTGATCCAGCACTGTCACGATATTTTTTCCCTCGGTGAGAGCGACACGACGCGCGTCTGCGGTTCAGCCCTCCAATCCAGGAAGGTACGGCTTAAATTGATGGCGGAGATTTGTTGAGGTTTCTGTAAGCCCATAATCTCTACGAGCGGCGATCGAAATGACCCAAAGCGTCCCTGTGTTAGGAGCGCACACCGTCACCCTGCCTGTGATTCCGAGGCGAACTGAGACGCCCGCTTTGCAACCTCGGAAATCGCCCATACATCTTAGTAACAGCAGTTCGCAGCCGCGTTTTTTAGTTTCCAGCCTTAAAGCTTCTCGCACGTTTTTTGTTTCCCAGCCCAACGCAAAAAAGGGGACCTGTACCGTCGGACGGTGTTGTCTTCGCAGCATGGCCAGTTCCGCTTCGCCCGAGTCTGCGAAACTTACAAAATGACGCGTCGATTCATCTTCCTAGCGTTGTCCCTCGCGACGGCCTCTGCGGCGCTCGGCCAGAATGTCGGTCCAGCCTCTGCGGAAACGGCCGGACCGCGTTCCATCGCCAGAACAGAGGGTCGCAAGATTCTGGCTGCCATTCCCACGGTAGATTCCGAGTCCGAATCTGAAACGGACTGTTCCCACCTAGTTCACGATGTTTACGAACAAGCTGGCTTTCCATACGACTACGCCAGTTCGCGGGAACTCTACATCGGTAGCACGAATTTCACGCGCGTGCGCGCGCCCCAAGCGGGCGACCTAGTTGTTTGGCGCGGCCATGTCGGCATCGTCATCGATCCCAAAGAACATTCCTTCTTCAGCTCCGTGCGTTCCGGACCCGACACGCAGTTTTATGACTCGCCCTACTGGCGGTCGCGTGGTATCGCTCGTTTCTTCCGCTATGTGACCGAGAAACCGCTCCGTTCCGGCCCAACGCTCGAAGCTACGCGTCACGCGCACCGGCAACCTCTTCAGGTCGCCACCCGCAGTTCGGAGAATCGACCACCTTCCGCGTCTGCGTCGAATTCTGCCCCCGCCGCTGAAACCTACAGTTCAGCAACAGTCGAAACTCGTCGAGAGATCGTTCTGCACGTGGCCGGGAAAAATCCTTCGCCAGACGAAGTCGCAGCTGCGTTTGTCGAAATGAATCAGGATTCCGGTGAATCCCTCCGTACGCGAAGCCTGAACAGTCTCGGCAAACCCATAATCGTCTACCGCGAGGTACGCGTCTCAGAAATACAATTCAAGGGCAAGCGCGGAACCGCGCTCGTTCGGATCCAATCCTTAGGCGCTTCTCCGAATATGCAAATGGACTCGCAGCTTCGCTGGAAAGAACAGTCTCTGGAGCTCGAGAAGACGAAAAGAGGCTGGGTGATGAGTACCATCCAGGAAGCTGCTTACGTCAAGCGTGAAGTTGCGTTGCAAGTCTTGTCGGCTCGGCTCGCGGAGCTCGCGCAGAATACGGACGGCACTCCCGAACAGGAACGCGAGCAGAAACAAATCATTCGCTTCCTGAATTTGCTGGTTACCGACGATTCCAGCGCCGCGTCAGCGCAGAGTAATTAAATGCAAGAGCATGCGGTTGGCCTTCGCGGTCTCTTCCGTTTCTATCATCAGCTATCGTGAACCACGCACTGCTTTGCTGACATCTTTTTCGGCGTTGACGTTGTTTAGGAAAGCCGATTTACCTAAGGCTTTCCCGCCCAGGTTGTATGGGAAATTGAGAGCAGCAGGAGCTCTGAATTTATAGCGGCGCCTTCGAAGCTACGACGCCGAGATCGGCGATGTTATCGCCTTTTTTCAATGAGGGAACAGCGTTCACGTGAAGGACCACTCCGGCTTCGGGAGCGCGTGGTTCGAGGATGACTTTTCCGAAATAGTCGGTGACGTAACCGAGCTTCATGCCCTCCTGAACATACGAGCCGCGCTTAACCAACGGATACCAGATGCCAGGGCCGTCCGAAATGATGTCAACGGTCTTCTCCAGCCAAACTGGATTTTCGATGTAATGCGGCGCGCCAGGGAGCATTTTCAAGGCGCGCATGGTGCTCAGAGTCCCGTTGATCAGGAGCGCCACATCATCGGTTTCGACCGTGCCGGCATACCCGGCTTCTACAACAATCGAAGGCTTTCCACGGAGAGAAGCCGTGTTGTCAAGATACCGGCTGGCCCCAAGATCGGATGGCCGGTCGTGCCAAATAATGATGTGATCCAGACCGAACGCGAGAACCATCTGCTTCGAAATCTGGTCCTGAGAGTCTTTGCCGGTGGCTCCCCAGTAAGCGTAGGGCCGGAGGCTCTCGTCGAGGTCGCCGCCGTGATAGTCGATCAAGTAGTCCGAGCGATCCACGACCTGTTTGGTGATGAGGAAGGAAGCGCGGTCCGTTTGCGTTCCATCGGCTTTGCCTGGGTAGAAGCGGTTCATGCTCTTGTTATCTACCGGATTGACGTGCGCGACCTTTTGTTCGAACGAAGCAATGTTGACCAGCGGAATCAGGATGATCGTGCCCGAAACCTGAGCGGGGTCGAGATCAACGATCAGTCTTTCGACGGCAATCACGGAAACGTATTCCGTCCCATGCGCACCGGTCACCAGTGCAAGGACCGGACCCGGCTTGGCGCCATTCACCACGACGACGGGAATGTTCGTTCCGGCATCGACGCCAGCGGGGACTTCGAGGTAACCGGTCGCTTTCTGGCCAGGCGCGGCAGAAGCGGTGCCGACGGCGAAAGGCGTTCGCTGAGCCAAGGCAACGAATGGTAGGGACGGAATGATGAGGCAAAAGAGAGAAAGACGAATTGAGTGAAGCATGAAACCTCCTCGGAGCGAACCCTGGCAAGCTCAGGGCGACCAGCGATTGGCTTCGGACCGCGATACACATCGCGATACACAATAACGATGTCTAGCTCCTACTTCCAATGTCTTCGAGTGCCGTCTCTCTTCCAGTGCGCCTCACCTGCGATGAACGACCGCTCATTTTGCGACCAGTGTGACTCCGTCCAACGAAGTTTTTTTTAGCTCCGAAACACAATATAGGAGTCCAGAGCCTGCGCAGGCCGCGCAACACATGACCTGGCCCGGAAATGACCGGGAAAAAGTCATCGAGGAAAGTAAAACTCAGATTATAAGCTGCGTTCTGTTTTTCTAAACAGTGTATAAACTGTTTTATAGGAATAGAGACAGAGACGACACCGCCGCCAGCCGCCACAGAAGACCCGTCCGGTTTGACCACCAGCGCCTGCAAGAGCACAATCACAGGTCCACTGCAATGCGGCTAGGGGATGCGTATGAAATTCTGTTTCGCTGTTGCGATCATCAGCCTGGTAATTGCTGCTCCACTCGGAGCGCAAAATCCCGCGCCGCCAAGCGCTTCCCGAACGCGAGTCATCAGCGACAAGGATCTCTTTGACTTCATCTGGGTTGCCAACCCGCAACTTTCGCCCGACGGGACGCGGGTCGCGTTCACCCGCGTCAACGTGGACGAGAAGCGAACCAGCTATGAAACTTCCATCTGGATGGTCGCCACATCCGGCAGCGAACCTCCGGTACGCATGACGAATGGCAAACATGACGCGCAGCCGCGCTGGTCTCCAGATGGCAAGCACATCGCTTTTGTCCGCGGTGGTGACAAAGACGAATCTGGGAAACCCAGACCGCCTCAAATCGCTGTGCTGTCCCTCGCGGGCGGCGAGGCCTGGATGATCACCGATCTGCCCAAAGGCGCGTCGGGTCTGGCGTGGGCACCCGACAGCAAGCGCATAGCATTTTTGAGCTCCACGACTTCGGAAGACATCGAGAAGGCGCGGCGCAATAAGGATTCCGCGAGGAGTAAGGAGGCCCGAAAGCTGGAAGCCACTAGGGATTCCGCAGGGCCCCAACAGCCGGAGTCGGGGCAGGAACACGAATCCGACGTCCACATCATTAGCCGCGCCGTTTATCGCAGCAACGATGCCGGTTACCTCGACCCCAAGCGCCACGAGCACATTTGGATACTCGGGGTGCCGACGATCTCCGATGAACCCGCTAAACCCGTGCAGCTCACCGGTGGCGATTTCGACGAACGCGAGCTCGTCTGGAGCCGTGACAACTCGCGAATCTACTTCCTTACAGAGCGCATCGACGAGCCATATTACGAACTCCCGACCACGGATATTTACTCTGTGTCCGCGGTGGGCGGAAACCTCGAAAAACTCGCCACTGTTCCCATGGGAATCTACGACCTGGTTCTCAGCCCGGACGCCCGCAAGTTTGCCTTTCACGGATCGGTTACGCAACCGGTTCGCTCCTATTCGCAGCCCGACCTCTGGGTCATGGATGCAGCGCCCAATGCGCAACCGAAAAATTTAACCGCCGATTACGACTACGACATGGGAAGCTCCGTGGGCGGAGACAACGCCGCGCCCCGCGGCGGCAATGGCCGCACGCTCCACTGGTCGCCAGATGGCCGCTGGCTGTTCGACTGCGTCGAGAAGCAAGGACGCACGCCACTGGTTCGCGTCGATTCGCAATCCAGCACGGTAACCGAAATCACGCACGGCGACCAGGCAGTGCTCGATTTTTCCATCACTCCCGACGCCCGTACTATCGTTGTCTTGGTTTCCACACCCGTTGCCATTGGCGACCTCTTCAGCGTTGGCACCGATGGCGCTCAAACCCGGGTTACAGACTTCAACCGCAAAATCTGGTCACAGCTCAACTTGACCGGGCCGGAGGAGCTTAGCTACAACAGCTTCGATGGCAAGCGCATTCAGGGATGGATTCAAAAGCCGCCCGACTTTGACCCGAAGAAAAAGTACCCCCTAATTCTTAACATCCACGGTGGGCCGCACGCTGCCTACGGCTGGGTCTTTGATCACGAATTTCAATGGATGGCGGCAAGGGGATACGTCGTCCTGTACCTCAACCCGCGGGGCTCGACCAGCTACGGCCAAGACTTCGCAAACATCATCCAGTATCACTATCCGGGCGACGATTACCACGACCTGATGATCGGTGTGGACGAACTCCTGAAGCGTGGCTACATCGACGCTAAAAAACTCGCTGTGACTGGTGGCAGCGGCGGCGGCGTTCTGACCGACTGGACGATCACTCATACCGATCGGTTCGCGGCGGCCGTATCGCAACGCGACATATCCAACTGGGCTTCATGGTGGTATACGGCCGATTTCACTCTTTTCCAGCCGCTTTGGTTTCAAGCGCCACCTTTCGAAGACCCGCAAGACTACACCAACCGCTCCGCTATCACCTTTGTCAAGAATATTCACACTCCTGTCTTATTTGTTTTGGGTGAATCGGACTACCGCACTCCCCAGGATTCAGGTGGAGAACAACTGTTCCGCGCGCTCAAGTTCCTGAAACGCCCAACCGCCATGGTTGTCTTTCCGCGCGAAACTCACGAGCTCTCGCGTTCGGGAGAGCCATGGCATCGCATCGAACGTCTCGACCACATTGTGGGCTGGTTCGATAGATGGATCATGGACGTTCCGCATCCCGAATACGATCTGCGTTCTCAAAAGCAGACAGCGAAACCAACCTCGTGATTTCGGTGCTTATGGTTATTTCCTCGTTTCCAGTGTGTGGGAAACAAGAAAAAGAACGGCTACAGGTTCGCCCCAGGCATTAAATTACCGTTCGCTTGCTTGACCCAGATTCAGCCGTCCGCGCGCAAATAGATTTTTGCCAGTGGCGGAGACCGACGGAGCGAATTGCAACAGTCCCACGTGCTCCCGCATCCCGTCGTAGATTCCTTCCACGCGATTTCCCACCAAGTAGGTTTCGTGCCAAAAACCGGTTCCCTGTCCGTCCCGCACAAACTCCTTCCACCACTCCTGGTGCGGAAACGACCGCGTCCAGCGTTCCAGAGAATCGAAGTCACGCCAGTACTGGCGCAAACCGATATGCAAAGGGAACAAGGAAAAGTAGAACGACTCGTGGAACAGTAATCCATCCGGATCTTGCCCGAGCGCTTTGTGGATCTTGACCGTGAGCAGTCCGCACAATCCGTACACGCGCATTCCGAGACAGATCACGACGAGCTTTGGATACCCCCGAAGGTCGGCCGCGCGGCGCGAAACTCCGGAGGCAGCGGGCTTTCGCCACCAGCCATTTGGCGGGCCTCCTACACCCATGGTTGTCGTTCCGAGCATCGTCGTAGTCGTCCTCTCTTTATCCTTGTAGCTGGTGGGTTGTGATCGTGGTGATCATGGTGATCGTCGTCGTAGTTGTTGCTGCCGCCGGCGGCCGGCGGTTCTACGCTTTGTCCTGCAGCCGAACTCTCAACGCCTGCGGCCCTTTCGGGCCCTGTTCAACCTCGAATTCCACCACGTCACCTTCGTTCAAGACTCGATATCCATCACCCTGAATCGCGCTGTAGTGCACGAACACATCCGGGCCGCCGTCCTGGCGGCCGATGAATCCGTATCCTTTGGAGTTGTTAAACCACTTCACCGTTCCCTCCATCTTTTTCCTTTCCGCGGGGACACAGGATTACGAAATCTGGCGGGGACCTGAGAGCAGGCAGGAGGGGCAAGGTCCGTGTGGCTCTGCCCGAGCGGTCACAGCCCGGCCCCGCTCACGGGCCTAATTTGCCCAAGCGGAGTGCCCCAACCCACCGCGCGAATGGAAATATCACAGCTCGCGCCGCACGGGGATTTAATTCGGCTTATGCTGGCATTCGAAGGCGGCGCGACACTCTCGCACCGGACTAGCTTGATAGCCACTTCACAATGGGACCTATTGCGCCTCATACACAGTTTTGCCCGCAACCACGGTTCGCAATACTTTGGTGCCGAGAATCTCTTTCGGCGGAATCTGGGTGATGTCGCGGTCGAGCACCACCAGATCCGCCCATTTGCCGGGAACCAGTTCGCCCTTGGTTTTTTCCGCGAACTCCGCAAAGGCCGCGCCGGACGTGTAGGCGGCAATCGCCTGGTCGATGGTCAGTCTTTCTTCCGGGAAGTATTCCTTCGTGCCCTCTTCGTTCCTGCGTGTGACCGCGGCATACAGCCCGCGAAACGGCGTCAGGGGTTCGACCGGATAGTCGGTGCCAAACGCCAGCGGCACGCCGGCCTCGAGGAAGGAACGCCA
>WNFT01008302.1_pt1 | contig 10049 bp, 11 predicted proteins | sample 5400191 | NCBI WGS metagenome assembly WNFT01 (sample SAMN13153359, study PRJNA577476) | soil metagenome | isolation source: 80 cm saprolite under Madrone tree | place: USA:California | collected 2016-06-14 | reverse complement strand
TGGGATTCTCGGTCGCTTTGAACGCAACCGATGACGCTAAGGCGGTAGCCAGCGTGAGCGTCAACTCAGGGACGGTGGTCGACATCTTCTCTGTCATCCCTGGTCTGTGACATGACTATCCGTTGGCGCCGCGCTCACTCAAGCGCGTGAATTGGTTCGAGTGTTGCGAGGACCCACAATCACCAATAATCGCCTGCCCGGTCGTTCACGATGAGTCTCGTCTGAATCTGCCGTGCGCGCGTCAGCAAACCGCACCAACGGCTTTGGCCGATTGCCAGACGATGGCAAAGATCGCAGCAGTGATGGTCACCGACGCTATAGGGTGACCCTCATCTGCGTCGCCGCAGCAGTCACCGTGTGGTCGATGAGGACGGCTATCGTCATCGGTCCCACGCCTCCTGGAACGGGCGTAATCATTGAGGCACGCTCAACCGCTGAGCCGTAGTCTACGTCACCGACGTTTCCGGGATTGTATCCAGCGTCCACGACGACAGAGTCGGCCTTGATCCACGAGCCTTGCACGAAGCGAGCCTTGCCGACGGCAGCGATAACGATGTCAGCCTGCGTCACCACCTCGGCGAGGTATCTGGTTTTGGAGTGGCAGATCGTCACGGTGGCGTCCTTGACGAGTAGCATCATGGCCAATGGCCTACCGAGGATAGGGCTGCGCCCAATGACCACCGCGTGCTTACCAGCTATCTCGACGTTGTAGGCCGTGAGTAGCCGCATGATGCCGGCGGGGGTGCAGGAGCCGTAGCCTACGTCAGCGAGACCAAAGCTGGTAGCTGCGAAACTGGTAAGGGTCACACCATCGACATCCTTTGATGCGGGTATTGCCTCGAACGCAGCACGCTCGTCGATGTGACCTGGAACTGGATGTTGTAGCAAAATGCCGTGTACCGTGGAGTCAGTGGCCAGTGCAGAAATCCGAGCGATCACCTGTTCCGTTGTGGCCGTTGCCGGAAGCTCCACTTTGACAGAGCGCAAACCAATGGCCTCGCAGCGGTTGCGTTTCATTCGGGTATAGATCACAGATGCTGGGTCGTCGCCGACCAGGACAGTTGCCAAGCACGGCTGGACTTTCGTCCTCGCAATGATCTCAGCCACTCTTTCCGCACATTGGTCGAGTAGTTGCCGGGCGACGTTGCTACCGTCCATGACGATGGCTCGGGCGGGCATGTCGGACCCCAACGTACGGAGGACGGTCCGCTCCGTCAAGAGCGGCGTTCCATCGGAGACGGAGGGGGAGGAATCCCGACTGATCGTGGCCAGACCCTATTGAGGCAACGCCATTGAGGCAACGCCGGAAGCGGAATCGACCGTTGACCCTGCACAAGGCGTCGACTCGGTGAAATTCTCGGCGCAGACACCCGCACGTGGTTGGTTGCGGCGGCTGGATCCGAACCAGCGACCTTTGGGTTAGTTCAAGTGCGCCATTAGATTGCCCACTGACGAGCTCGAGCGCCTGGTTACCCGACCAGCTCGAAGAGGCCTTGGACGACTCGATCTTCACCTCGTCCGCGTCAGGGCGCCGACGCGGCGCCCAAGCCGTTCACGGCGGACGTCGGACCGGCGACAACATCGGGGTGATGCTATCCTGGCGGCCGGAGCTCCCGCATGCGCTGTCCGCACTGTCGGCACGAGAACCGTGAACGCGCTCGCTTCTGCGGGGCGTGCGGTGCCTCGCTGGAGCTCGGCGCTCCCTGTCCGCGCTGCGGGAGCGTGAACCCTCCGGGCCAGCGATTCTGCGACGTCTGCGGCCACCCGGTCGCGGATAGCGTTCCCGGGACGGCGACGGGGCGTGACCCTCGCGCGTACACCCCGCGGCACCTCGTCGAGAGGATCCTGAGCACGCGCAGCGCCATCGAGGGAGAGCGCAAGCAGGTGACCGTCCTCTTCGCGGACGTCGTCGAGTCCATGCGTCTCGCCGAGTGGCTTGGGCCCGAGGCGTGGCATCGCGTGCTCGATCGGGTCTTCGAGATCCTGAGCCACGGCGTGCACCGGTTCGAGGGGACGATCAACCAGTTCACCGGCGACGGCATCATGGCGCTCTTCGGCGCGCCGGTGGCCCACGAGGACCACGCCCGGAGGGCCTGCCACGCCGCGCTCTCCACTACGGAGGAGCTCCGGGGCTACGCCCGCACGCTCCGAGCTCGGAGCGGCCTCGACCTCGCCGTCCGGATGGGGCTCAACTCCGGGGAGGTGGTGGTCGGCAAGATCGGCGACGACCTCCGCATGGACTACACAGCCCAGGGGCACTGCGTCGGGCTCGCCGCCCGCGTGGAGCAGCTGGCGGCTCCGGGGACCGTGCTGCTCACCGAGCACACGGCGCGTTTGGTCGAGGGCTTCTTCGCGCTCGGCGACCTGGGCCCGCGGGTGCTGAAGGGCGTGCGCGAGACGGTCCGCGTCTTCGAGCTCCAGGGAATCGGCCCGGTGCGCACCCGGCTCGAGGCCGCCGGGCGGCGGGGCCTCTCCCGGCTGATCGGGCGCGAAGCTGAGCTTGGCTGGCTCGAGAGCATCCTCTCACTCGCGGCCGATTCGAACGGGCAGGTGGTCGGTATCGTCGGCGACGCCGGAGTAGGCAAGAGCCGCCTGTGCCTGGAGTTCATCGAGCGCTGTCGGGCCGGGGGCGTCGCGGTCTACGAGGTCCATTGCCCGGCGCACGGGGCGACGGTGCCCTGGCTCGCGATCCGTGAGCTCCTGCGCAGCTGTCTTGGGCTCACCGATGGCGAGGGAGCCGAGGGCACTCGCCGGCGGATCGAGGCCGAGCTCCTGGTGCTCGATGCGGGCCTCGGGGACGCGGCGCCGCTCGTCCTCGAGGTCCTGGGCCTGCGCGAGGGTAGCGTGCCTGAACCCGTCCCCGAACGGCTCACCGCAAGGCTCACCGGGGTCTTGCAGCGCTTCCTCCGTGCGCGCAGTGCGAGGCAGCCGCTCGTGCTGGTGCTCGACGACGCGCACTGGATCGATCGGCCGAGCGACGAGCTCGTGCGCGAGCTCCTGCCGTCGCTGCGGGACAGCCGTACGCTCGTCATCGCGAACTTCCGGCCCGAGTTCCGGCCGGCGTGGATCGGCGGCTCGCGCAATCACCAGCTGGCTCTCTCTCCACTGGGCGAGGCGACCAGCCGCGAGCTCCTACTGGACCTCCTCGGCTCGGACGGCTCGCTCGGTGAGCTCCCTGACCGCATCCGCGAGCGCGCGGCGGGGAACCCCCTCTTCACCGAGGAGGTCGTGCAAGCGCTGGTGGCGGCCGGAAGCCTCGTCGGCGAGCGCGGCGCCTACCGCCTCGCGGCGCCGATCGAGACGCTCGCGCTCCCGGCGACGGTGCAGGCACTCCTGGCCGCACGTATCGATCGACTCGGTGAGCCGGCGAAGCAGGCGCTGGAGGCGGCGGCCGTCATCGGCCAGCAGTTCGACGAGCCGCTCCTGGGGGCGGTGAGCGGCCTCGACGGTCGGCAGCTGGCTACCGCCCTCGGCACGCTGCAGAGCACGGAGCTCCTGCGCGTGATCGGTTCCTCGCCGCGGCCCGAGTACGCGTTCAAGCATCCGATGATGCGCGAGGTCGCGTACCGGTCGCAACTCGAGGAGCGCAGGGCGCGCCTCCACGCGACGGTGGCCACGACGCTGGAGAGACTGCACGCGGATCGCCTGGGCGAGCATGCCGGTCTCATCGCCCACCACTGGGAGGCGTCCGGCATGCGCTTCGAGGCCGAGCGGTGGCGACGGCGCGCCGCCCTGAAGGTGGCCAGCATCAAGGTCGGCGGCCGGGGCCGGCGGCCGATCGGCCCACCGGAAGCGCCCGGCGGGACGAGCGGACCCGCGTCATCCTGACGGATGCCCTGGACTGCAATGGCCAAGGTCTGGAGGGCCAGCGGCTGCTCGGCGCGGCGGCCTGGGGAGAGCTTGCGACGCTGAGAGTCCGCATGGGTCGGCATTCATCGCCGAGAAGATGACACACCCGGCCCGGCGCCGGCCGATCGAGCCGAGCGGCTGCGTCTCTCGGAGCCGGTGACGTGAGTGTTGCCGGATGACTGCCGGATCACCCCGACGCGAGCTGAAATACCAAGGCCTCGGAACCAGTTGAATTCCGGGGCCTCGTGAGTTGTTGCAGGGGCCCGCTACCACCGAAATCGACTCGCCTCACGTCTTGGATGGACGTCATCTTACGCCCAAGTCAGTAACCCTCTTGCAGCAACTCGATGGATCGGATTCATGCGGGAATCGAGTGGGAGTATCGAGCCCAGGAATATCGGACGAGATCCTCGCAGGATCCGACTCGGCGCCCCCCTCTTGCCCAGGGGAAGGCCGCGGACTATAGTTGGCCCATGCGCCGCCCCCGTCGCCTTTCCATGATGGCCATGGGTATGAGTCCACCCATCCGGAGGGCGGCGCACTAGCCACACGCGCTGGGCCACGGGTGGGTTCCCCACTCCCCGTGGCCCTCGTGTTTTCTCCATCTCGGCCACGGGCCGACGACAACTGGAGGAGGCACGACATGGCTTCGTTCTACGTCACCACCGCCATTCCCTACGTCAACGCCGCGCCGCACCTGGGCTTCGCGCTCGAGCTCGTGCAGGCCGACGTCCTGGCCCGCTACCATCGGCTGGTCGGCGACGATACGTGGTTTCTGACCGGCACCGATGAGAATAGCCTGACGAATGTGCTGGCCGCCGATCGGGAAGGGGTCCCGATTCGGTCGCTCGTCGATCGAAATGCCGCGGTCTTCCGGGCACTGGCCCACACGCTTCACCTCAGCCAGGATGATTTCATCCGGACGGCCACGGACCCGCGTCACCGCGACGGGGCCCAACGCTTCTGGACGGCGTGCGCCGCGGCCGGTGATATCTACAAGCGACCCTACCGCGGCCTCTACTGTGTTCGGTGCGAGCGCTTCTATACGACCGACGAGCTGGTCGATGGTCGCTGCCCTGAACACGAGATCGAACCCGAAGTCGTCGAGGAAGAGAACTACTTCTTCCGGCTCTCCCGTTATGCGGATCAGTTGAGCGAGCTGGTCACGTCGCGGGCGCTGCGCGTGGTCCCGGAGTCGCGTCACCATGAGGTCCAGGCGTTCATCGCGCGCGGCGTGACGGACTTCAGCATCTCCCGAACGCAGGCGCGCGCCAGAGGCTGGGGGATCCCGGTGCCGGGCGATCCCGACCAGGTCATGTACGTCTGGTTTGATGCGCTCACGAACTACATCACCGCCCTTGGCTACGGCAGTGAGTCGGCCCGCTTCCGGCGCTCCTGGATCAACAACCCCCACCGCGTCCACGTCATCGGGAAAGATATCCTCCGGTTCCATGCCGTGTACTGGCCCGCCCTGCTGCTGTCGGCCGGTCTCCCGGTCCCGACCCGGATCATCGTCCACGGCTTCCTCACACGGGACGGGCGGCGCATGAGCAAGACCCTCGGCACCGGCATCGATCCCGACGCGCTCGCCACTTCATGGGGGGTCGACACCGTCCGCTACTGGCTCCTGCACGAGGTTCCGCCCGCTGACGACGCCGACTACACGGAGGCGAGTTTGGCCCGCGCCTACACCGCCGATCTGGCAAACGACCTCGGAAACCTGCTCCAGCGGACCACGAGCATGATGCATCGCTACCGAGCTGGAGTAATCCCGACGCCGACGCCAGGCGTAGTGTCCCCTCTTCAATCAACGGCGGAACAACTGCCTGGTGTGTTGCACCAGGCCCTCGGTGAAGGATGGGATCCCCGCGTAGGCCTTGAGGCCGTCTTCAACCTGGTGGGGGCTGGCAACCGATTCGTGGAGGACACGAAGCCCTGGGCGTTGGCGCGGGCTGAGGGTGGTGGCGATGTGGACGCGCGCCAGCGCCTCGACCGTGTGCTGTGGAACCTCGCCGAGTGTCTGCGTCTGGTAGCGGAGGCGTTGCGGCCCTTTCTCCCTGAAACCGCCGATCGCATCGCCACGCAGCTTGGCGTGACGCTAGCCGCGAATTGGACTGAGGCGCTGCAGTGGGGTGGTCTCCCTGCTGGAAGGCAGGTTGCCGTGCCCGTGTCGCTCTTTCCCAAGCGTGAGCCGCCGCGCGAATCGCTATCGGCACAAAAGCGGCTCTAGGAGTCGACGCGATTAAGACACGCGGCGTAACTTGAAGAAACGTAGCCCGGAAGCGCGTGGCTTTCAGGTCCGCGTTCCTCCCCAGGCCCTGGTCCTACTCCGCTCCCGGCCTCCTCAAGGGCCCATTCCCGCCTCGGGAGGGTAGGAGGACTTCCAATCCTCGTTTCGACAGCAGCGCCTTAGCCGGGAAGCGGCCTGCGTAGAACTGATTGATCTAAGGACGCGTCGGTGGCGAAGCCTTCAGCGACGCGCGGAATCCGAGACGATCTACGGCCGCGATCATCTGCGGGACCGTGACCTGAGCCGGATCAAAAACTACCACCGCTTCCTTTGACCGAAGACTCACATCTGCCCGAATCACGCCTTTCAGCCCTTCCAGGGCCTTCTTCACCCCAACGGGGCAGGCACCTCAGGTCATCCCCTCCACCTGGAGAACAGTCGTCGAGGACGCGGCAACCCCGCCGTGTGCAACAACCAGTAGGCCCAGGAGCACGGCGGCAACCGAGATCCATCGACTCATCGGGTCCCTCCCATGTTGTGGCCGGTGTGGGCCTGGTCGCCGCTCATGACGTGCGCCAGCAGATCGGATGTGAATTCGGGGAAGCGATCGAGCACGATGGTCGTTGTGACTACGAGGCTCGCCAGGATCAGCAACACGAGCGTGGTACGGCTACCAGCCATCCGGCACGCCAGCGCGTCACAGCGCCGTCTCTCCCGCAGGTACAGGACGAACGCCGCGACGATGCCGATGATCCCGGCCGGGACCAGCAGCCAACGGTACTGCATCGTCGTCGCCATGAACGCGCCGCTCCCGAGCCCCAGCACGATCACTGCGAGAGGGAGAAGACAGCATAGCGAGGCCAGCATGGCCCCGACCCACGCGACCAAGCCAGCAGTGAGTGCCACAACTCTCATGGTATCCTCCTACACTTCTTCTGCGGCGAACGCCCCGTACTCGAACGTCAGACGGTACGTGCGACCGCAGCAGTGAACCGCGTCTCCGGCCTTGACGTCGTCGGGCAGCGTCATGACCTCATCGCAGGAGGGGCAACTCACCCGGTAGGCGAGCGTCGCCGACCAGCCCGCTGCCCCCTCACGAACGCGGAGGGCATGGCCGGCGCAGTTCGGACACTCAACCAGGTCCCCCGACTGGACCTCGGCTGGGAGGTCGACCACCGCACCACAGTCAGGACACGTCACTTGAGGCATCACTTGATGCCCAGGAGCCGCTGTAATCGGCCCCTGTCGAAGCCGACAACCACCTCGTCATCTACCGTGATGACCGGGACGGCCATCCGCCCTGTTCGCGCGATCAACTCCTCGCGGCCCGCCGGGTCCTCCGCGACGTTTTTCGCCGCGAACTCGACCCCGTGGGACGAAAGAAACTCTTTCGCCGCGTGGCACGACTGTCAGGTCGAAGACCAGTAGACCATTATCTCCCGAGTGGCCAACTTCAGTCTCCCGTGAGCAGGCCGCCAAACACCTTCCGACCGACCTTGAAAGCCTCACCGAGCGTCATGCCCGCCCCGTGCTCGAGCGTGCTTTCCCACCATGCTCGTAGATGCTCTTCCGACCGGAAGAAGTTCAGCTTGGTTCAGAGCACGGCACACGCTCGCCCGTCATCCGGTTTCAACCGTGTTACCCACACCATGATGTCGTGTGCATCTGGCGACGGTCCCTCTGGACCGACCGTGAACCGTAGCGGTTCGCTGCAGTGATGGCAGCGCGAGGTGATCTCAACGACTTCATTCAGCATCGGCGCAAATCCGAGCGCATCGATCGCGCAACAGGTGAACCGCTCGCGGCCATCGGCACGGCGTATGACGAAAGGTGTCGGTGCCGTGGAGAACGGGTAGGCCAGCTCGATGCTGTCGCCACGCAGTATGAGGAGGTCATCCTCGTTCAAGGTCGCAAGCGTCGTGCCGACCACCTCTCGTTGGGCGCCTGCAAAATGCTCAGCGACAGCCGCGACACTCACAGGACCCCCAGAGTCGGCGAACAACCGGAGGACGGCCCGAAGCACGGGAGTTTCCCTGGCCGCTCGGCGGGCTCGGCTCGCGCTTCGACATCGTTGTCCCCAAGCTCCTCGGCGGTCTTGATCACGAGGTTCGCCAAGATCCAGCCTCCTTTCCCAGTCGAGATGAGGGTACAGTCTGTAGTAACTCCAGACTCAAGGGGCGATTTGAGGGGGGTACAGGCATGGACGGGACAAGTCGGATCGCCATCGGCGGGCTGTCGAAACACACAGGCGCCAACATCGAGACGATCCGCTACTACGAGCGGGTCGGGTTGCTGCCCGCGCCCACTCGGACTCCGGGGGGCTACCGCCAATACGGCAGCGATCACCTCAAGCGGCTGATCTTCATTCGCCGTGCCCGCATGCTTGGGTTCTCCATTGGTGAGGTGCGGACGCTGCTCCGGCTCGCGGATGAGCGCAAGCGCCCGTGCGCCGAGGTTCGGGTCGTCGCGAACGCTCACCTCAAGGACGTGCGAGCCAAGATCGCGGACCTTCGCCGGATGGAGCGCGTTTTGAAGTCTACGGTCGCTAGGTGTGCATCGGGCAAGCGGGCCGACTGCCCGGTGATCGAGGCGCTCTACCGGGACGGCTCCCTACGCACCGCGGCCACAACCATTCTGAAGTGACGTCGCGCGGCCCTGTCACGAAGAGGTTGTGTGCCTCCCGTTCCTCTTGGAGGCGATCCCCATGTTTCGGGCCTCACACGTGAACCCCGCGCGAGGGTAAGATCGGGCCATTGTGGAAGACGCTTCCAGCGAGCTGCGCCTGTTTCTCCAGGGCATCTGCTGCGACTACCTCCTATTCCGCCACCTTGACGAGGGCGTGCCGCCCGAGGCCATCCGAATCAGGCAGGAGGTGGCGCTCAGCGCCGGCGCCTTCGCTGACATCGAGGTCCGCGCGGGGCAAGCGCCGTTGTATTTTGTCGAGGTCGATACGGGCTACTCGCGCGAGCGCCTGCTCGACAGTAGGACGAGCGCCATCTGCGCCGGCTTCTCGGCGAACGCTTTGGCGTCTCGCTCGACGCTCTGGGTGAGGACGATCTCCTCGCCCTCCGAAACGCGGTCGACCACGCCAAGGGCGTCCATGCCTTTGGCGAAGGGTTCCAGAATGACCCCCTCCAGGCCGCCCTCCTCTGGCACATTGCGTTCTGGCGCGTGCGCCGCCTGCGCGAGGCTGGTCGGACTCTTCCCCGTTCAATCCTGCCGCCAGGTCTTTGCCGGGATGTGGCTGTCCTGATGGCCGATCTCTGCTCGTACTCCAGTTACGTTCGCGACACGCGGGACGATGCGGTGTCACGCCGCTCGCTGACGGCGTTCGCCTCCAGGACGCGCCACCGTATCGTCAACGACAGCGGGATGCTCTATCAGTTCCTCGGCGACTCCGTGGTGGGGCTCTTCGGTGTCCCCGAGGCTTCGCCGGGATACTTGGAGCAGGCGGTCGCGTGCGCGCGTGGGCTTGTCGACATCGGCGCCTCGGTCGCCACCGAGTGGCAGCGCCAGATCGACCAAATCCAACCGGCCGCCGGCGTGCACGTCTCGATAACACTGGGGGACCTCCAGGTGCTCTCTCTCCGGCCCCTGAGCCGTACGCACATGGGCGTGATCGGCGATTCCATCAACCTCGCGCACCGCCTCAATGGTGTCGCTGGATGCGACGAGATCGTGGTGAGCAACACCTTCTATCAGCGCTTGCCCGACACCCTCCGAGCGGAGTTCCAGGAACTACCGCCAGTCGAGGCGAAGAACATCGGTCGGATCCGCGCCTGGAAATTCGGTGCGCCTCACTCCTCCGGCGCAAGGTTGAGCCCCAGCGACGACGACTGATTCTTTTCCTGGAACTCAACGATCTAGGAACTCTTCTTGGACAAGTTGGCGGGCGAGCCTGCCCGCCGCAGCTGCAGGCCATCACGATCCAATCATTATTTGGTTCTGACCATCGGTCAATGCGTGCCGT
>WNFT01006869.1_pt1 | contig 10050 bp, 11 predicted proteins | sample 5400191 | NCBI WGS metagenome assembly WNFT01 (sample SAMN13153359, study PRJNA577476) | soil metagenome | isolation source: 80 cm saprolite under Madrone tree | place: USA:California | collected 2016-06-14 | reverse complement strand
ACGGCGGTGGAGGCGCTGCTGAAGTCGGTGATCGCCTCGCCGATGGTGAAGTACCGCGGGCCGTACGTCGTCGGCACCATGGCGCGCGACGCATGGTTCAACGTCGGCATGATGCAGAAGGATCTCCAGCTGGCGCTGGACCAGGGCCATGCCACCGGCGTCACGCTACCCACCACCGCGCTCACGCAGCAGTGGCTGACGATGGCGCGCAGCCTCGGCCTGGGCGAGCGCGACTTCGGCACGCTCTTCGACGTGCTGGCCGGGCTCAGCGGATTGCCGCCCTCCCCGAACACGTAGAGAGGGACCCATGGACTTCGAGTACACGCCCGAGCAGGACACGTTCCGCAAGGAGTTCCGGCGCTGGCTGGCGGCGAACCTGCCGGCCGATCTGCGCGTCGACGATCCGGTCGACGATCGCGTCGCCTCCACGCGCGAGATGTTCGAGCGTCGCGTGGCGTGGCAGAAGGCGATGCACAAGGCGGGCTGGGTCGGCATCGCGTGGCCCAGGGAGTACGGCGGGCGCAACGCCTCGATCATCGAGCGCGTGATCTGGGACGAGGAGTACTCGGCGGCACACGCGCCGGTGCTGCCCGGCATGGGCCTCAATCTCGTGGGCCCGACCATCATCCACTGGGGAAGCGACGTGCAGAAGGCTCAGTACCTGCCGCGCATCCTGAGCGCCGACGAGATCTGGGCGCAGGGATTCTCGGAGCCCGGCGCCGGCTCCGACCTCGCGAGCCTGCGCACACGGGCCGAGGACAAGGGCGATCACTTCCTCGTCAACGGCCAGAAGGTGTGGACCTCGGGCGCGCAGTACGCGGACTCGATCATCCTGCTCGTGCGCACCGATCCGAGCGTGCCCAAGCACAACGGCATCTCGTGCCTGCTCGTGGACATGAGGGCGCCCGGCGTCAGCGTGCGGCCGCTCGTGCTGGCCACGGGCCACCACCACTTCAACGAGGTGTTCTTTACCGACGTGATGGTGCCGAAGAGCCAGCTGCTGGGGCCGCTGAACGCGGGCTGGAAGGTCTCGACGACGACGCTGATGTACGAGCGCCACTCGTCGGGCGCGCGCAACCCGGTCGGCCAGGTGCGCGATCTCATCGCCGTCGCGCGGCGGCTGCCGGTGCAGGGACGGACGGCCTGGGACGACCCGCGCATCCGCCAGCGGCTGTCGCAGCTCCTGATCGACTGCGAGGCGATGAAGTACACGCGTTTCCGCGCGCTGACCCGGCAGATCCGTGGCGAGGCGCCGGGGCCCGAGGGCTCGATCCTGAAACTCTCCGGCACCGAGATCGGGGTGCGCATCGCGGATGCCGCCGGTGAATTGCTCGGTATGCACGCGCTCGTGAACCAGGGGTCCGAGCTCGTGCCCGACGCGCCGCGCTGGTTCAATCGCCTGGTGGCCGCGCGGCAGTACACGATCTCCGCCGGCACCAGCGAGATCCAGCGCAACATCATCGGCGAGCGGGTCCTGGGGCTGCCGAAGGGCTGAGACGAGCGCCTGCGGCGCCATCACGCATGGAGGAGTGGCTCACTCCAACGCTGGCGACGACGATGCCGGGTGTCGCTCGCGCGATCCCGTGGTGGCTGCTGCTCGACGCCCTGGAAGTCGTCGGCGCTGTCGTCGCCGGCATCTTTCTGCCACGCGCCGCACCCCGAATGGGACCTCGGGAGGCTTCACACCTTCGCGGCACCGCTCGTCAATTGGAACGCGGACGCTTCGTCTTCAGGGTCCTCGCCGTGCTCATCATTGCCACGTGGGTCGCCATGTCCGCGGCGTTCGGGTTCAGCGCCGAGAAGAACGAGCTGCTTCTCGTTCTGACCCTTGGCGCCGTCGTCTTGCCCGCCTACGTCACCATCACGATTCTCTCGAGGACGATGAGCCGGGCGGCCGAGATCGCCGGTAGCAACCCGCAGGCACCGAAGGGAAACTAGCGACCCGCGAGCCGCGCGACGACCGGCGCCAGCGCGTCCATGAACGGTTCGTGCGTCATGACGTAGGAGATGCCCCAGCGCTCGCGCCGCACGCGCAGATCGTCGACCATCTGGTCCGCCGTGCCGACGAGCGCGTAGGGGCTCGCGAGAATCTCGTCGGGCGTGAGCCGCGCCCAGCGGCCCGTCGCCAGCTCCTCGGCCGCCTTGCGGCGATCGTCGGTCACGACCACCCGCTGCACGAGCGCGGTCAGCTCGAGCCGGTCGAATCGATCGGCCGCCGTCTCGCGCACGAGGCGCACGCGCTCGTCCACGACGGCCGCCCTGAAATCCGAGACGTCCGGCTCCTTGCCGCCGTGCCGAAACGCGATCCCCGTGAGGCCGACGATGTCGGCTTCTCGCGCGGCCAGCGCCAGAAGACGCGGGGCATTGCCGCCGATGAACACGGGCGGCCGCGGGCGCTGGACGGGGCGCGGATGGATCGAGTGACCCGTCACGCGATAGTGCCGGCCCGCGAACGTGACGGACTCACCCTCGAGCAGGCGCTTGAGGATGACGACCGCCTCGCCCAGCCGCTCGACACGCGTGGCGCCGGGATCGAAGGCGAGTCCCGCCTGCTCGTATTCGGACTGCATGTGCCCGGCGCCGAGACCGAGCTCGAGCCGACCGTCGGAGAGCACGTCGAGCGTCGCCGCCTCGCGCGCCAGCAGCGCGGGATGGCGGAAGTCGTTGTTGAGCACCGCGGTCCCGACACGCAGGCGCGTCGTCGCCGCCGCGGCGGCGGCCAGCGCGGGAAACGGCGCGAGCAGGTCGGCGAGGTGGTCCGGGACGAGCAGCACGGCGTAGCCGAGGGCTTCGACCTTCCGCGCCTTGTCCGCCCATTCGGCCTGCGAGGCCGCCGTTCGCACGTTGATGCCGAACCGGAATGGCCTCATGAGCGACTCATGGCATCAGCAGTGGCGGCACGGCGGGAACTCGCGCGAGTAGACGGGCTGTTTCAGGAACTCCTCGGGGTTGTACTTCCAGAACTGGCTCACCCTCGGGTACGTATGGATGACGGTGTTCTGTAGCGTGCCGCCGACGCGTTCGACCTTACGGACGTAGATGTTCTGCGTCGGGTTGCCGTAGGCGTCCATCTCCACCGGGCCGCGCGGCGCGTCGGTGATCTTCACCCCTCGCAGCGCGGCCATGAAGGCCGCGCGATCCTCGACCTTGCCGCCGATCGCCTTGATCGCCTCGCCGACGATGCGCGCCCCCGTGTAGCAATTCTCGCCGTAGAACCCCGGCGTGCGCTGATACGCCTTCTCATAGGCGGCGCGAAAGCGCTGGTTGGCCGGCGTCTCGAGCGCGGCGGAATAGTGGTGCGCGGTGATGACGCCGAGCGACTCGTCACCGAGCTGCGGCAGCACGTGCTCGTCCGTGTAGGTGCCGTTGGCGATGAGCGGGATCCTGCCGCGCAGCCCGCTGTCCGCCCACTGCTTGGCGAAGAGCAGCGTCCAGCGTCCGAGCCCGTTGACGAACACGGCGTCGGCGTCCTTGCGGATCTGCGAGAGGTACGGCGCATAGTCCTGCACGTTGAGCGGCACCCAGATCTTCTGGATCACCTGGCCGCCGTTGTCCTCGAACGACTTGTGGAACCCGCCCACGGTCTCCCAGCCGAACGCGTAGTCCAGCCCGATCGTGACGATCTTCCGGTAGCCGAGCGTCCTGGCCGCGTACTCGCCGAACGGGTGCATGTTGCCGCCCGCGGAGAAGCCGGTGCGGATGAGCCACTTCGGCCGCTTGCGCTGCGTGAGGTCGTCGGCCGAGTTGATCGGGTAGATCGTGGGGATGCCCTGCGCCTCGATGTAGGGCACGAGCGCGTAGGCGACGTTGGAGAGGATGACGCCGGCGAGCATGTGGACGCGGTCGTTCTCGACGAGCTTGCGCGCCTTCGTGAGCGCGGTGGCCGGCAGCCCCTCGTTGTCCTCCAGCGTCACCTCGAGCTTGCGCCCGCCCGCCTGCCAGCCCGTCTCCTGCCAGTACAGCTCGCAGCCGCTGTACATGTCCTTGCCGGCGGCGGCGATGGCGCCCGACAGCGGCGAGAGGAAGCCGATCCTGATCGGCCCCTGCGCAGCCGCCTCGCCGGCGACGAGCGCGAGGAGCGACGCGGTCACGAGCCCCAGCCTGACGCTGCGCATGCGCGCCTCCTGAGCCGTATACTCTGCGCCGTGATCCTAGCAGCGCGCTGAACGAACTTCGACCACCTAGAGGAGCGCCATGGAGATCGATCGCCCGTTGCCGAATCCGATGACGCCGGAGGCCAAGCCGTACTGGGACGGCCTGCGCGAGCAGAAGCTGATGCTGCCGAAGTGCGGCGCCTGCGGCCACGTGTTCTGGTATCCGCGCGTCGCCTGCCCGCGTTGCCACACGCGGAACATCGGCTGGATCCAGTCGAAGGGACGGGGCACGCTGCACGCGTTCGAGATCGGCTACCAGTCGTTCAACAAGGCGTTCAAGGTCCCGCCGCCGTACGTCCTGGCCATGGTCGAGCTGGCCGAGGGTCCGCGCATGCTGTCGAATCTCATCAACGTCGAGGCCGATCCCAAGACGCTCCGGTGCGACATGCCGGTGGAGGTCGTGTTCACCAAGCTGACGGACGAGGTCACCCTGCCGCTGTTCCAGCCGGTGCGGTGAGCGCCATGGCCAACCTGCGCGACCTCTCCAGCGTCGCCTGCATCGTGGGCGTGGACGAATCCGACGAGATGGGCACCCTGCCGCACAAGAGCCAGCTGAGCCTGCACGTGGAGGCGGTGACCAACGCCGTGCGCGATGCCGGGCTGAAGGTCTCCGACATCGACGGCGTCTTCACGGCCGGCCAGCACTCCCCCGCCACCATCGGCGAGGCGCTGGGGATCACCGCGCGTCACGTCGATGGCACGACGGTTGGCGGCTGCTCCTTCATCATCATGGTCGGCCACGCGGTGGCCGCGCTGTACCACGGCCTCTGCGACGTGGCCGTCATCTCGCACGGCGAGTCGGGCCGCTCGCAGGTGGGCGTGAGCCCGCGGCGCGACACGGCCATCCCCGGCCAGTACGAGGCGCCCTTCGGCTTCGGCCCCGCGCCCACGATGTTCGGCCTCATCACCACGCGCCACATGCACCGCTACGGCACCACCCTCGAGCAGTGGGCGCAGGTGGCCGTCTCCACCCGCCAGTGGGCGGCCCTGAACCCCAAGGCGCTGCGGCGCGAGCCGATCACCGTCGCCGACGTCCTCAAGGCGCGGCCGGTCGTCTACCCGTTCACGGTCCTGAACATCTGCCTCGTCACCGACGCCGGCGGCGCCGTCGTGCTGACGCGGGCCGACCGCGCGAAGGACTGCGCCAAGAAGCCGGTCTACGTGCGCGGCCTCGGCGAGGGCACCGAGCACGTCAGCCTCACGCAGATGAAGGACCTCACCTTCAGCGAGGCCACGCGCATCTCGGGCGAGAAGGCGTTTCGCATGGCGGGGGTGGGTCCGGGCGATTTCCAGCACGTCATGCTCTACGACGCGTTCACGTCGGGGCCGCCGATCATGCTGGAGTCGCTCGGCATCGCCAAGCGGGGCGAGGGCGTGCGCTTCTTCGAGGAGGGTCGCTCGACGCCGGGCGGCTCGCTGCCGATCAATACGAACGGCGGCGGCCTCTCCTACACCCACACGGGGATGTACGGCATCTTCCCGATCATCGAGGCCGCGCGCCAGCTGCGCGGCGAGGGCGGCCCGCGCCAGGTGCCCGGGCTCAGGACGTCGCTGGTCAACGGCATGGGCGGGATGCTCTCCGCCGCCGGCACGCTGGTGCTGGCCAACGAACGTTAGCGGCGCTTGCCGCGCGCGGCGGCCAGCTCACGCTCCAGGTCCTCCAGGCGCCGCGCGATGGCGTCGCGCTCGGCCGCGACCGCCGAGAGCTGGCGCTCGCGTAGCCCGTAGCGCTGCTCGTTCTGCGCGAGCCTCGTCTGCAGCTCCGCCTCGCGCGCGTACAGATCCTTCAGCTCGCGCTCCAGCTTCACGATGCGCTGCTTGGCGGGCAGGTAGCCGGCGAAGAGCGTGTAGGCGAGGAGCGCGGCGAGGAGCACACTGGCCACGACGAGGAACCAGGGGAATTTCGAGCGCGCACCTTCGGTCACGGGCTCGGATTCTAACGAAGTCTGCTAAGATGTGCTTGTGGAGCTTCGGAGCTTTTTCGACCGCGCAGTGCGGGCGAGCTTCCGGGACCTGGCGCTCCATGATGACGCCGCCGCCGGTTACCTCGCCGATCTCCTCGTGCGCTTCGCGCGCACCGAGCAGCTCTTTCCCCGCGGCATCACCGGTCAGCGCCTGGAAACGGTCGTCGATCTGCTCCTGGAGACGCAGGCGCTCTGGCAGGCCGGCTCGTTCGCGCCGGAGCACGAGGTCACCGTGCGGCGCCACATCGGCGACTACACGCTGTTCATGCTCGGCGTGTTCCGTGAGCGCGTCGAGCGCATGGCCTCCTCCGGCTACTACGTGATGCAGGGCACGCGCGCCTACCGCTACGTTTCCGAGCACGACCGCGCCAGCGCGCGCCCCGTCCGTCCCGCCGGCAGCGCGCTCTTCGGCCGGCTCGCCGACCGCTTCGAGGGGTACGCGCGCGCGCTCGACTACACGCGGCGCGTCCACTTCGGCGCCGGCCCCTCCCTGCCCTTCCTCGTATGACGGATCCCGCGGCCTGCCGCGCCGTCCTCGAGGCGGCGCTGGCCGATCCGGCGCGGCTCGACGCCGTCGCCCGCCAGACGCTCGCCGCCGCCTCCGCGCCCACGCTCGAGTCCGCGCTGCGCGACTTCGCGGCGGCGCACGCCGCGGCCGCGCTGCCCGTCCTCGCGGCCCTGGCCGCGGACGAGGCGGCGCGCGGCGTGCGCCGCGCCGCCAGGCGCGCGCTCTACCGGCTCTCGCAGCAGGGTGTCACCGTGCCCGCGAAGCCCCCGCGCCGGGCCGTCGTCGAGCGGCGCCCGGAGCAGCCCGGGCGCGCGTGGCTCTCGGGGATCGACGGCACCGGCTCGCGCGCGGTCTGGGTGCTCTTCGAGGGCGGCTTCGGCGGCACCGCCCTCTGCTCGCTCATCGTCAACGACACCGCCGGCATCCTCGACGTCGCGGGCGGCGCGATCACGAAGAAGCGGCTCGAGGAAGAGCTGAAGTCGCTGCGCGCCTCGCAGAAGCTGCCGTGGATCGAGGTGCCGCCGGCGCGCGCCGTGGGCGCCGTCGCCGAGGCGCTCGCGCTGCACGGAAGCCTGGGGATCTCGCCCCCCGCCGCCTTCGAGAGGTGGAAGAGCGTCTTCGAAAGCGCGCGGGGCCTTTCCGTTGGAGCTGGGGGGCCCCGAGATGGCCCCCCAGACCCCCCCACGGCAGGCAGCCCGCGCGTCGACCTGACGCTCGCGGAACGCGCGACCGAGCTGCTCGCGCTGGCCGAGCTCGCTTCGTGGTTCATCGATCCCGAGTCCGTGCAGTCCGACTCGCTCGCGCTGCTCGAGGCGCGCGAGAGCCGGCTGGTGGTCTCGGATCAGATCAAGGCCGAGCGCGAGGCGTCAATCGTAACCCGCATCGTCGAGCGCGAGCTCGGGCCCGACGGGCGCCGGCGCTGGGCGCGACGCCTCGACGAGATGGCGTTCGTCTTCGACGCCACCGGCCGCCCGGAGCCCGCCGCCATCGCGCGCGCCGCCGCCGCCGCGCTGGCGGACGAGTCGCGCGACGTCACGCGGCAGGCGTTCGCGACGGGCCTGGCGCGCCGGGCGCTGGAGATCGCGGGCGAGGTTGCCGCCGGCCGGCTGCGCGCCGCCGACGTGAGCCGCAAGCCCTGATCACCGACGTGCCCGGCGTGCGCGTCGGCCACGCGACCGACGCGGCCGGGCTCACGGGGGTGAGCGTTGTGCTCTGCGACCGGCCCGCCGTCGGCGGCGTCGAGCTGCGCGGCGGCGCCAACGACGTGCTCGGCCTCGACTACCTCGACCCGCGCCACCTGGTGCCCACCGTCAACGGCATCGTGCTCGGCGGGGGCAGCCGCTTCGGCGGCGAGGCGGTCTGGGGGGTGATGCGCTGGCTCGAGGAGCGCGGCGCCGGCTTCGCCGTCGGGCCGACCGTGGTGCCGCACGTGCCCGGCGCGTTCGTCTTCGACCTCAACGTCGGCGACCCGAAAGCGCGCCCGACGCGCGAGATGGGCTATGCGGCGGCGGCCGCCGCGGCGACGGGCGCCGTCGCCGAGGGCAGCGTGGGAGCGGGCACGGGCGCCTCCGTCGGCAAGCTCTTCGGCGTGCCGCGGGCGATGCGCGGTGGGCTCGGCACGGCGAGCGCGCGCGTGGACGACGCGGTCGTCGGCGCGCTGGTCGTGGTGAATGCCGTCGGCGACGTGCGCGATCCGGAGACCGGCGCGCTGATCGCCGGCACGCGCGATGCGCCCGAGGGACGGCGCCTCGTCGACACGGCGCGCGCGCTCCGCGAAGGAGGCGGCGCGCTCGGCCGCTTCGCGGGACCCGCCCACACGACGATCGGCGTCGTTGCCACCAACGCCCGGCTCTCGAAGCCGGAGGCGGCGAAGCTGGCCGCGCTGGGTCTGGTCGGGTTCGCGCGCGCGCTGTCGCCGCCGCACACGGCGTTCGACGGCGACACGCTGTTCGCCCTCTCCGTCGGCGACGTCGGCGCCGATCTCACCCGGCTGGGCCTGGCCGCGGCCGACGCCGTCGCGCGCGCGATCGCACGCGCCGTCCGCGCGGCCACGTCGCTGCCCGGACTACCCGCCGCGCGCGAGCTTTAGAAGATGGGGGCCCCGAAATGGCCTCCATACCCCCCGACGCTCGGGGCGCCCCGGGAAACCCGGGGCGCCCCTCGATTCAGTACCGCGTCACGTGGGCGGAGACGGCGAGCCAGCGGCCGCCGCGGCGCGCCCAGACGTCCGTGTAGCGGCCGGCCCCCATGCGTCCATCCGGTCCGATGTAGGTGGTGCGCGCGTGGATGATCGCGACGTCGCCCATGATCCGGACGTTCACGTCGTGGGCCTGGAGATTGGAGATCTTGACCGGCAGCGCGGTCTGTTTCAGGAAGTCTTTCCGATCGACGAGCGAGCCGTCGGGATTGCTGCACAGAAAATCGTCGGCGAGGATCTCGTCGAAGCGGCGGACGTCTCCTGCTTGCACCGATCGGATGTAGTCGCGGTTGAGCTCGAGCAGGACGTCGAGATCGGTCTTCATGGTCTCTCCTGGGCGAGGGCGGCCGCGCGCTCGTCCGTCGTCACTCTCCGTCGGGAGGAATCAGGGTGTCGCGCGCGTCGGCGAGGCGCTCGGCCGTCCGCCTGATTTCGTCCAGACGGTCGGCGCGCCAGGTGAAGCGCGGCTCGGTGGTGTAGCCGCTCCACGTGTCCATATAGTCGGCGCGCCGGAGCCCCAGGGCGAACTCGGAGACCCGCGTCGGGTTCGCAAAATCTGCCATCACCGCAACCTCGTTGTGGACGGCGCCCGCCTTGCCGTCGAGCCACTTCTCGATCGCGCGCGGCTTGGGCCCGTGGGGCAGCCCCACGGGGTGCAGCGACACCATGCCGGGCCCGACGACGCCGCCGCCGCTGAAGAAGTCGCCGAAGTGATAGCCGAGCGTCTCGAGGTAATCGAAGTTCCGGTGGAAGAACGGCAGCCACATCCCTTCCTTCTCCACCGAGCGCACGGTGAACACGCAGAGATAGCAGCCGGGCAGCGTGAAGACCGTGTGGCCCGACGGCGGGACGTGCGAGCGGTCGGCCACCAGCGGACGCACGTCCTCGACGGCGAAGCGGTAGGGCAGGTAGTCGCCGCGCCAGCCGACGACGTCGAACGGATGTGTCGGGTGCACGCGTCGCGTGTACACGTCGCCGACCTTGGAGACGATCTCGAAGCGCCCCGCCTCGTTGCGCGTGTCGAGCGAGCGCGGATAGCGATAGTCGCTCTCGCTGTGGGTGATGAAGCGTCCGGTGCTCGGCGACTCCGCCTTCTGGGGGTCACCCGCGAACGACTCGTACATCCAGTAGTAGTGGCGGCCGGCGCCGAGCTCGAACCGGTGGGCGATGCCCTTGGGGACGATGAGGAAGTCGCCCTTCTTGTACTCGATCGGCCCGAACGTCGTC
>WNFT01018500.1_pt1 | contig 10052 bp, 5 predicted proteins | sample 5400191 | NCBI WGS metagenome assembly WNFT01 (sample SAMN13153359, study PRJNA577476) | soil metagenome | isolation source: 80 cm saprolite under Madrone tree | place: USA:California | collected 2016-06-14 | reverse complement strand
CTGCCCGCACCGGGCGCCCGTCAGGGTATCGCCGGCCTCCCCGGCTCGAGTCCCGCCGTTCTGCTGGCCGCGCTGGCGCGACGACTGGCACAGCGGGTATTCGTCGTGATCACACCCACGCCGACTGATGCAGAGCGGTGGCTCGCGGATCTACGGACGCTCACGGGGCCCGCCGTGGCTCTGTACCCGCAACGCGAGGCGCTGGGTGCCGAAGAGCCGCATTTCGAGATTGCGGGCGAACGCGTGGAGACGCTGGAGCTGCTGTTGTCGGGGCAGGTGCGGGTGCTGGTGACGACCGCACGCGCCGCCGCCGAGCGGACTGGGGTGCCTGGGACGCTGCAGTCCATGCGTCTCATCTTGGCGAAGGGGGAGCGGGGAGCGGGGAGCGGTACCCTCAGCGACACGGTCCAGCGGCTGGAAGCGATGGGTTACGCTCGCGTCCCCACCGTCACCGAAGTGGCGCAGTTCAGTGTGCGCGGCGGGATCCTCGACGTGTACGGGTTTGGGATGGCGGCACCGGTGCGGCTCGAGTGGTCGGGAGACGACATCGAGTCGCTGCGGACGTTCGATCTCGACTCGCAGCGATCGGGCGACGCCATCGGACGGGTGACGATTCTCCCTGTGAGAACCGAGGGGCGGGAGACGGGGGGGGTAGGAGCGCAGGATGCTGCGCCCATACAACGGCAGTCGCTTCTGGATCTCCTGCCGAGCGATGCGCTCCTGATGCTCGAGCAGGAGTCGGCGCTGGGGCAGGAAGTGGAGCGCGCGTGGGCCGAGGCTGCTCACCATCTCGAGGTCGCGCGGCGGCTGGGCGAGGAAGCGCCGGCGCGGGAGGCGCTATTCGTCGAACCGGGGGCGTGGCGGGCGCAGCTCGCCCGGTTCCCGCGGCTCGCGCTCGACCCCGCCGACGCGGACGTCCGGTTCCCGATCGCGCCGCCCGAGCCGGTCGACCGCGACATCAAGCGGCTGCGCCGGATCGTCGCGACCGAACCCCCCACGGTGATCCTGTGCGACAACGAGGGCCAGCTCGAGCGTCTGGAGGAGCTGTTGGCGGGCGACCGGGCGACGCTCGCAGTGGGGGCGTTAGACGGTGGATTCGTGCTGCCCGCGCTGCGCGTGCTCACCGATCACGAGATCTTCCGCCGCGCCCGCCGGCTGCGGCGGCCACGCCGGTACCGCGAAGCGACGGCCACCGCCGCGACCCGGGCACTCAAGGCCGGTGATTACGTGGTCCATCTGGAGCACGGCATCGGAATCTACCGCGGAATCCAAATGATTCCGGTCGGAGCGGAGGGCGGGACGCTCGAGGTGGCGGTCGTGGAGTACGAAGGCGGGTCACGGCTCAACGTGCCGCTGTACCGCCTGGATCAGCTCGAGCCGTACCGGGCCGCCGCCGACGGAGACGCCCCGCCGCCGCGGCTGCACCGGCTCGGCACGACGACGTGGCAACGGCAGCGCGACAAGACGCGCGCGGCGATCCGCCAGATGGCGATGGAGCTGCTCGACCTGTACGCCCGGCGTCAGCTCGCGTCCGGTTTCGCGTTTCCACCCGACACACCGTGGCAACGGGAGCTCGAGTCGGCCTTCTTGTACGAGGATACGCCGGACCAGCGGCGGGCCTCCGAGGAGGTCAAGCGGGACATGGAGCGCGCCCGACCGATGGATCGGCTGCTGGTGGGCGATGTGGGGTACGGGAAGACCGAGGTCGCGCTGCGGGCCGCGTTCAAGGCCGTGCAGGCGGGGAAGCAGGTCGCGGTGCTGGTCCCCACGACGATTCTCGCCGAACAACACGGGCGCACGTTCCGCGAGCGGCTCGCCGACTATCCCGTGCGGATCGAGGTGCTGTCGCGGTTTCGCGGCCCCAAGGACACGGAGCAGGTGACGCGGCGGCTCGAGACCGGTGAGGTGGACGTCGTGATCGGGACGCATCGCCTGCTGTCGCGCGACGTCCGGTTCCACGATCTCGGGCTCCTCATCGTCGACGAAGAGCACCGGTTTGGCGTACGGCACAAGGAGCGGCTCAAGGCGCTGAGGCTCGCCGTGGACGTGTTGACGCTCACCGCGACGCCGATTCCCCGGACCCTGCACCTGTCGTTGGCCGGATTGCGGGATCTCACGCTGCTCGAGACGCCGCCCAAGGACCGCTCGCCGGTGCTCACGTTCATCGAGCCCTGGGATGATGGATTGATCGAAGAGGCCCTGGCCCGCGAGCTGGACCGCGCGGGGCAGGTGTACTTCGTGCACAATCGCATCGAAACGATCGACACGATCGCGGAGCGTGTGCGGGCGCTCGCCCCGCCACGGGCGCGGATCGCGGTGGCGCACGGGAAACTGAAGGAAGCGAACCTCGATGCCGTGATGGCCCGGTTCGTCCGCGGCGAGGTGGACATTCTCCTGTCCACCATGATCGTGGAGTCCGGGCTCGACGTACCGAACGCGAACACAATGGTTGTGAACCGCGCGGACCAGTTGGGACTGGCGCAGTTGTACCAGCTGCGCGGGCGGGTGGGGCGGAGTCACCGGCGGGCGTACTGCTATCTGCTCGTGCCCGATCTCGTCGACGCCGAAGCGGAAGAGCGGCTCCGGGTGCTGGAGCATCACACCGACCTCGGCTCGGGCTACCGGATCGCGCTGCGCGACCTCGAGCTTCGCGGCGCGGGCAACCTGCTCGGCGCCGCCCAGTCGGGCCACGCGCTGGCGGTCGGATTCGACACCTACCTCCGCTGGCTCCAGGAAACCGTGGAAGCGCTCAAGTCGGGGGAGGGAACTGAGGGACGGGCGGCGCGTATGCCCCCCGAGGTGATCCTGGATCTGCCGGCGCATCTGTCCGACGCCTACGTACCGGATGAAGCGGTGAAGCTCGAGCTGTATCGGCGGCTGGCGCGGGCCGATGCGCCTAGCGAGATTCAGGCGGTGCGCGAGGAATTGCGCGATCGGTTCGGGCCGCTCCCCGCCGATGCGCAACGGTTGCTCCTCGTATCCGAGCTCCGCGCGCTCGGTGCCCGTGCAGGACTGGAGATGGTCCTCGTGAAAGGCGACGAGGCGCGACTCAACTTCACGCGGGAGGCGAGCCCGCGGCTGGCCGGCCTGACAGCGGCGCTCGACGCGGTGCAGTTCGAGGCCGAGGTCCGACGAGCGGCGCCCCTCTCCCTGCGACTCCGCCGCCTGGGCGGAGAGCCCATCGGGTCCGGGCTCGTCCGAGCTCTCACCGCGGTCCTCGCGGACGCTCACCTTTAAGGAGTCGGCATGGGACGGCTGGGTCTGATCCTCGTGGTGTTCGTGGTGGCGGGGTGTAGCGCCCTGCGGGACGCGTTTTCGGCGCACGCGCAAGTTGCCGGCACGGCCGCCGGCCAGACCCTGACGGTCGAGCACTTGGCGAGCCTGGTCGGACACGCGCAGCGCATCCCCATCCGACCCGACGTTCTCACCGGCGTCGCGAACATCTATCTGGATTACGCCGTGTTCGCCACCGAGCTTGGTCGCGGGCGCGACCTGCACGACTCGGCCCTGGTGCTCGCCGCCCAATGGCCGGTGGCGGCACAGCTCAAGTGGGAGCGCTATCACAACCAGCTGATCGCGACACGCGGCAAGCTCACACCCGCCCAGGCCGACTCGGCGTTCGAGGCGGGCGCCGTGCGCCTGTTCCAGCACATCGCGCTGTTGCGCCAGGCAGCAGCCCAGCGTGGGTTCAACTTCGCGCAGTTGGCCCGGCGCTACTCGGAAGACCCGGGATCGAAGACGAAGGGCGGTTATCTCCCGGCGACGCCGCGCGGGCAGTTCGTGCCCGCGTTCGACAGTGCCGCCTGGACACTCCCACCGGGCGCGATGACCGCCGTGGTCCGGACGCCGTTCGGGTTTCACATCATTCGCCGGCCGCCGCTCGCCGAGGTGCGGGACTCCTTCCGGGCCGACCTCGAGACCTCGCGTTCCGCCCAAATCGACTCGCTGTACCTGGACAGCCTCGCGAAGCAGCGGCAGCTCAAGATCGCATCCGGCGCACCGGCACTGGCACGCCAGGCGGTGCCGCAGATCGCGTCCGCCCGGAGCGACAGCCGGCCGCTGGCGACGTACAAGGGCGGCACCTTCGCGGTGAAGGATCTGGCGCGGTGGCTCCTGGCGCTCGATCCCAACGACGTGCGCGGGATCTCTACGGCGAGCGACGACCAGCTGAACCAGTTCCTCAAGGTGCTGGCACAACGCGAAATGCTGCTGGTGGAGGTGGACAAGGCCGGCGTGCAGCTCACCCCGGGCGACTGGCAGCGGTTGCGCGCCGAGCATGACTCGGGCGTCGCCCGGCTCGAGGGTCTGCTCGGGGTATCCGCCCGGATGCTCAAGGACTCGGCCGCGACGCCGGCCGCGCGCGTACAGCTGGCCATGGCGCACGTCGACCGGTACCTGGACCAGGCGGTCACCCAGAACCGCGCGCCGTTCTTCCCGGTCCCGCCGTTCCTGGCCAGCGCTCTGCGACAGGGCCAACCGTGGTCGCTCAACGAGGCGGGCATCGCGCGTGCGGCGGAAAGCGCGCAGACCATCCGGGCCGCGGACACGACCGTCCGCGCCGCTCCGACTACGGGACTGAAGCGGGCGCCTGGTCCGCCGCCCGTGGCGCCGGACAGCGGTGGGCGCCAGGGGCCGCGCTGACATGCGAGCCCTCGTCGTGACCGCCATCGTGGCGGCGCTCGCCGCTCTCACTCTCTCGGCGCAGGGTCGGGCGGCGGCCGACCGTCCCGTGGACCGCATCGTCGCGGTGGTCGGCACGAAGCCGATCCTCGCGTCGCAAGTGGAAGAGCAGCTCGTCCTGGCACAGTCGCAGGGCGCGAAAGTCCCGGAGGACTCCGCCGGGCGCGATGCCGCGCGGCGCCAGATCCTGTCCCAGATGGTTGACGAAGAGCTGCTGGTACAGCAAGCGGAGCGGGACACCACCATCAAGGTGACCGACCAGGAAGTGCAGGACGCCGTCGAGCAGACGGTCCAGAACGTGCGCAAGCAGTTCACTTCGATCCCGGAGTTCCAGACGCAGCTGCGCTCCGCCGGGTTCGTGTCCGAGGAGGAATGGCGCCGTTGGCTCGCCGACCAGCAGCGTCGCGCCATCCTGCAGCAGCGGCTGATCGAAGGACTGAAGCAGAAGGGCAAGCTGCGGCCGATCCCGCCGTCGGACGCCGAGATGCGCGCGTTCTGGGAGACCAACCGGGCGCAGCAGCCCAAGCGGCCGGCGGCTATCTCGTTCCGCCAGATCGTGATCGTGTCGAAACCGGACTCGGCGGCGAGCGCCAACGCGCTGCAATTGGCGGAATCTCTCGTGGTGAAGCTGCGGCAGGGCGGCGGCTCGGGCTTTGCCGACGTCGCGAAGAAGTACTCGGGCGACAGCGTCTCGCGGGAGCAGGGTGGGGCGCTGGGCTGGTTCCGGCGGGGCGTGATGGTGAAAGAGTTCGAGGACGTCGCGTTTCGCTTGAGGCCGGGCGCGATCTCCGACGTCGTGCGGACCGAGTTCGGGTTTCACATCATCCAGGTGGAGCGCGCGCAGCCGGCGGAGATCCTGGCGCGCCACATCCTGATTCAGCCTGCCATCTCCGCGACCCAGATCGCCATCGCCCGGCGTCAGGCCGATTCGGTGCACGATGCGCTCGCCCACGGAGCATCGTTCGACTCCCTCGCCCGGCGCTACGCCGACCCCAGCGAGCCCAAGCTCGCCGATGCTCTCCCCATGTCGCAGCTCCCGCCCGATTACGAGAAGATCATCGGGAAAGACACGATCCCCGGGTTGAAGCCGGTGTTTGAGGTGGGTATCGGGACCGCGCGCCCGAGGTTTGTGGTGTTCGAGTTGTTGAAGCGTCTTCCCGAAGGGGAGCTGGGGTTCGACGAAGTGAAGGATCATATTCGCGACGGGCTGGGCCAGCAGCTCGCCATCAAGCACCACCTCGACTTGCTGCGGCGCACCACGTACGTCGACGTCCGTTTCTAGTCGCCGTCCCCGACTCGCGGTCACGCTCGGCGATCCGCGGGGGATCGGGCCGGAGGTGATCCAAAAGGCACTGGCCCTCGGTCCGCTCGAAGCGGATCTCGTTTTTCTCGGGAGCGGGGAGCGGGGAGCGGTACCTTCCGATGCAGCGGCGGGTCCCGCTCCCCGCTCCCTGCTCCCAGAACAGGCGGGGAGGATTGCTGGGGAAGCGGTGACCGAGGCGGTTCGGCTCGCCCTCGCCGGCGATGTGGACGCCATCGTCACCGGCCCCGTGCACAAGCACGCCTTGCACCTCGCCGGATTCCGCTATCCCGGCCTCACCGAGCTCCTGTCGCATCTCGCCGGCGACGTGGACGTCGCCATGATGCTCGCCGCGGGAGGGCTGCGCGTGGTGCTCGTCACGACGCATATCGCCCTCAAGGACGTACCGGCGCAGGTGACCACCGATCGCGTGGTGCGCTGCGGGCGGATCGCCGAGCGGGCGCTGCGCGACTGGTGGGGCATTGCGGCTCCGCGGCTCGCGGTGTGCGCCTTGAATCCCCATGCCGGCGAATCCGGCCTGTTCGGCGACGAGGACACGCGCGTGCTCGAGCCCGCCGCCAGGATGCTCGGTGCCGCCGGGCCGGTGCCGGCGGACACGGTGTTCGTCCGGGCGCTCAAGGGTGAGTTCGACGCCGTGCTCACGCCCTATCACGACGTCGGGATGACGGCGGTGAAGGTCGCGGGCTTCGGCACGGGGGTGAACGTGACGCTGGGGTTGCCGTTCCCGCGCGTCGCCCCGGACCACGGGACCGCGCTCGACATCGCCGGCAAGGGAGTGGCCGACCCCGGCTCCATGCGGGCGGCGCTGGAGCTCGCGACCGAGCTCGCGCGCCGGGTGCAACGGGTCGACGCGCCGGTGCGGTCCTAGGCTTCCCCGCCCGGCCCGCGCCGCAGCACCCGGACCGTGCCGACGCGGCGCCCATCGACCTCTACGATTTCGAACACGGCGCCCTTCACCGCCACCTGGTCGCCCGGCCGGGGGAGGCGGCCGATCGCGCCGAACAGGAAGCCCCCGATGGTCGTGTAGTCCTCGTCGCCGAGGTCGAGCCCGAATGCGCTGTTGACCTCGCGGATCGGGACCGACCCGGCGATGATCGGCGCCACGCCGGCGGGGGCGACGCGCAGCTCGCCCGAGGGCCGATCGTATTCGTCGTAGATCTGGCCCACGATCTCCTCCAGCAGGTCTTCCATGGTGACGAGGCCCGCGGTGCCGCCGAACTCGTCCAGCACGATCGCCAGGTGGATCTTCTGTCGCTTCATGTCCGCGAGTACGTCCTCGACCTCCCGCGTTCCCGGAACGAAGACCGCCGGGCGCAGCACCGCGCGCAGGCTACCGCCCTTGGCCGAGCGGAGGCCGGCGAGGATGTCCTTCGCGTGCACGATGCCGAGGATGTCGTCGAGCGACTCCCCGTAGACCGGATAGCGCGACCGCCCCGCGACGGCCACCTGATCGGCCGCTTCCTCGAGCGTCAGGTCGGCCGGCAGGGCCACCATCTCGGTGCGGGGCGTCATGACTTCACGGGCGGTTTTCTCACTGAACTCGAACACGCCCTGCAGCAGGCGGGCGTCGTCGGCATCGAGCTTGCCGCGCTGCCGGCTCTGCTCGACCAGCATGCGGATCTCCTCGGGCGAGTGGATGCGCTCGAGCTCCGCCGAGGTGCCCTTCAGACCCAGCAGCCGCACCACCCGGCCGGCGCTCCAGTTGAGCAGATCGGTAAACGGCCGCGTGATCCACGAGAAGAAAATGAGCGGCGCGGCGATCCAGCGACTGGTCCGCTCGGGATGGGTGATGGCCCACGCCTTGGGCGCCTGCTCACCGAAGACGACATGGAGGAACGAGACGAGCGCCACCGCGACCGTGGACGCGACGCCGCCGCGGGCGAGGAACTCGAGGGCGGGTGGCAGGGCCGCGAACCAGTCGCGGAACAGCTGCGCCACGGTATCCTCGGCGACGTAGCCCAGCAGGATCGAGGCGACCGTGATGCCGAGCTGCGCCGCAGACAGCTGGCGGTACAGATCCTGCAAGGCGGCCTGCACGGTCCTCGCCCTCCGGTCGCCGCGCCGGACGAGCGCCTCGATGCGGGTGCGGCGCGCCGCGACCAGAGCGAACTCCGCTGCCACGAAGAACGCGTTCGCCAACACGAGCGCCAGCACCGCCAGCAGGCGGAGGCCGAGCGATTGTGTGGCGGGGCCGGGCATAGAGGCGGGAACATAGAGCGTGTTGCCCGGCGGCGGAACGGCCCGGTATTTTCAAGGATGAGGCACGAGGGACACGGGGACGAGTGAGCGCCACAGTACCGCTGGAAGTCCAATGCACGCATCGAGCTCCGCTCCGCGAGGAGAGCCGGCGGCGGATGAAGATCGTGCTGGCGATCACGGCCGGTGTGATGGTCGCCGAGGCCGCGGGCGGGTGGCTCGCGCACTCGCTGGCCCTGATCGCCGACGCGGGCCACATGTTGGCCGACGTCGCCGCGTTGGGTCTCGCGCTCGTGGTCACCGCGCTCGCCCAGCGGCCGGTGACGGCGGAGCGAACATTCGGCCTGCTGCGCCTCGAGATCCTGGCCGCGCTCCTGAACGGGGCGGCCCTGATCGTGATCGCGCTCGGGGTCGGCGTCGAGGCCTATCGCCGGGTCCGCTCGCCCGGCGACGTGCAGGGCACGCTGCTGCTGATCGTCGCCGGCGTGGGACTGGCCGCGAACGCGATGGGCACCGCGATCCTGCATCGGGGGCACGACCATTCGCTCAACCAGCGCGCTGCCTACCTCCATATCGCGAGCGATCTCCTCGGCTCGGTCGGCGCCGTCCTCGCGGGCGCGATCATCCTCGCCACCGGATGGGTGCAGGCGGATCCCATCATTTCGGTGCTGATCTCCCTCCTGATCCTCAACAGCGCCTGGCGGCTGGTGAAGGAGAGCGCGGACGTGCTGCTCGAGGCGGCGCCCGCGCACATCGCCCTCTCGGACGTCCACGACCGGATCGCCTCCATTCCGGGCGTGGCGTCGGTGCATGACCTGCACGTGTGGACGGTCACCAGCGGGGTGATCGCGATGAGCGGCCACCTGGTCGTCCAAAACCCGGCGGACAACCAGCGCGTGCTCGAAGCGGTCCAGGCACGCCTGGGCGGCATGGGCATCCGGCACGTGACGGTGCAGATGGAGCGGGATCCGACCTGCGAGTAATTGGCCCTCCCCTCGGTGATTTCTGAGCTTGTCTTTTCGAGAGCACCCTCCTATACTGCGCCCCTCCATGAGGCACCACTAAGCACCGTCAGGACCTAGCCCCTTGCAGATCCGCAACATCGCCATCATCGCGCACGTCGACCACGGGAAGACCACCCTGGTGGACCAGATGCTCCGCCAGGCGGGGGTGTTTCGCGCCAACCAGCAGGTCAACGAGCGGGTCATGGACTCGAACCCGCTGGAGCGCGAGCGCGGCATTACCATCCTGTCGAAGAACACGGCGGTGCGATGGGGCGACACCAAGATCAACATCGTGGACACGCCCGGCCACGCCGATTTCGGCGGCGAGGTGGAGCGGATCCTGCGCATGGTGGACGGCTTCCTCTTGCTGGTCGATGCCGCCGAGGGTCCGATGCCGCAGACGCGGTTCGTGGCGGGCAAGGCGCTGGCGCTCGGCCTGAAGCCCATCGTGCTGGTCAACAAGATCGACCGGCAGGACGCGGAGCCGCTGCGGGTGCACGACGAGGTGCTGGAGCTGTTCCTGGACCTGGAAGCGACGCCGGAGCAGTTCAATTGCCCTTTCCTTTATACGTCGAGCCGCGCGGGCACCGCCACGCTCGACCTGAAGGTCCCGGGGACCGATCTCAACCCGTTATTCCAGACCATTCTGGACACGATCCCGGCACCCAAGGCCGACCCCAACGGGCCGTTCCAGATGCTCGTCTCGACGCTCGACTATTCCTCTTATCTGGGGCGGATCGCGATCGGGCGGATCGAGCGGGGTCAGGTGCGGGTGGGGGAGACGGTCGCGTTACTTCCTCTGGGCGAGCCCGGTCCTCTAGGTGATGGACCCTACGAGCAGGCGCGGGTGG
>WNFT01006867.1_pt1 | contig 10052 bp, 8 predicted proteins | sample 5400191 | NCBI WGS metagenome assembly WNFT01 (sample SAMN13153359, study PRJNA577476) | soil metagenome | isolation source: 80 cm saprolite under Madrone tree | place: USA:California | collected 2016-06-14 | reverse complement strand
CAAACCAAGATCCACGATTCGGATCGTTCGCATTCCAAACACTCCAAAAAAAGCTCAAAGACTAAGGCTTCGAAGAAGAAAAAACCATCGAAGTCGATTGACTCGGAAGCGAGCACGATTTCAAAAGAGCGGGAGGGCTGATTGGACTCGCCGATTTTGACTTCGGCACAGATGCGAGCCGCGGAAGAAGCGGCTTTCGCGAGCGGTGTCGAAGTCGAAGCGTTGATGGACAAAGCAGGCGCGGGCGTTGCACGGGCAATCACTAGATTTTTCCCGCAACCCGGAAAATGCATCGTTTACGCCGGAAAGGGTCATAACGCCGGCGATGCTCTGGTCGCCGCCGAATGCCTGCGACGGTGCGGATGGAAGATCGAAATCCGGCTCGCCTTCAAAGAGGGTGATTGTAGCGAACTGATGCGCAAGAAGCTGGAAAGCTTGCGTCAAACACCCGAATCGCGGCATCGGCATCTTGCCGGTGACCCATGCGTTGGAAGCGCATGCCACGCAATCATTCTCGACGGCTTGCTTGGATTGGGCGCAAAGCCGCCGCTGCGCGAGCCCGTGCGCACAGCTTGTCGTGACCTCAACCAACTGCGCCGGGGAAAAAATGCCTACGTTTTTGCGGTTGATCTTCCTACCGGAATTGACGGCGATTCCGGCAAAACTGATCGCGACGGCGTCGTCGCAGATTTTACCGTTACGATCGGATTCGCAAAGCCAGGTTTGGTGGCGGATGGGGCGCTGAATTTTGTAGGCCGGCTGGAAGTTGCGCCGCTGGATGAACTGCGGCCGCCCGAAAGAAACGGAAGCGAAATTGTCGCGTGCGCGCCAGCGCTCTGTGAACTGCTGCGACGGCGCAAATACGATGCATACAAAAATCAGTTCGGTCGGATTGGGATCGTCGCGGGTTCGAAGGGGTTTACCGGCGCGGCCGTCATGTGCTCGTTAGGCGCGCTCCGGGCTGGAGCCGGATTGGTAGAAGTTTTTGTTCCGGAAGAAATTTACGAAATCGTTGCCGCCGCCGCGCCGCCAGAGGCAATGGTTAAGCCAATCAAATCTTATCGCAGCTTGCTCAAGGAAAAAATCGATGTCTGGGCGCTCGGTCCCGGTCTTGGCAAATCTCGCGCTGACGAGATTCTCGAGCTGATCGAAAAGGCAAAGCAACCGATAGTGGTCGACGCAGACGGGCTCAACATTTTGTCCAGCAAAGTCTCAACGCTCAAGCGTTGCAAAGGCGAGCGCTTGCTCACGCCGCATCCCGGCGAGATGAAGCGGCTTTTCGACAACAAAAAGGAAACGCGTGCGAAAACAGCAACGAAATTCTGCCGCCGTTTTCCCGTCACACTTTTATTGAAAGGCAGCCGGACGATTGTTGCGGAACACGATCATCCGTTAAGCTACAACACGACGGGTAATCCAGGAATGGCGACCGGCGGGATGGGAGACATTCTCACCGGTGTATCCGCTGGCTTGGTTGGACAAGGTTTATCGCTTTACGATGCCGCGCGACTCGGCGCATGGGTGTGCGGACGGGCGGCGGAGATGTCGATCTTTGACGGACATGCCAGCGAGGAGTCGCTGCTTCCACGCGATGTGCTCGATCGTTTGGGGGATGCGTTGAACGAACTGCACAGTTCACCGATCTAATTTTGCCACGGTGAATCTTCAAACTGAACGAACCGAAGAATACAAGGCGCCGTCCACGGAGACAGCCTGGAGCCGAGTGAAAAAAGCGCTCGGTCCGGTCGCCGTGGTCGGTGTCGTGATCGCAAAATTTTTCGCAAAACTGAAGTTTGTTCTGCTGCCGCTCCTGAAGTTCCTGCCGATCCTACTGAAGTCGGGCGGCACCATGCTGCTGATGATCTGGGTTTACACCCAGTTCTGGGGTTGGCCATTTGCTGTGGGATTTGTCATCCTGCTGTTGGTGCATGAAAGCGGCCATTTGCTCGTCGCCAAGAAATTCGGGCTCAAGGTCGGCGCGCCAGTTTTCATTCCGTTCATGGGCGCGTTCATTGCGCTTAAGGAAGCGCCTCGCAATGCCTGGGTGGAAGCATGCGTGGGCATTGGTGGCCCGATGCTGGGGAGCTTTGGCGCATTGGTCTGCAACGCCTTAGGCGAAATCTTCGCCGCCCCGCTTTTCATCGCGCTCGCCTGGTTTGGGTATTTTCTCAATTTGTTTAACCTGACGCCGGTAGGAATGCTGGATGGCGGGCGCATCGTGACCGCGTTGTCGCGCTGGCTTTGGTTGCCCGGGTTCGCCCTCCTTGTCTGGTTCGGGTGGAAGTATCCAAATTTTATTATCTGGTTGATCGTACTTTTGTCGCTGCCCCGGATCTATTCGCTATTCCGCAAACGAACCGAAGAAGAACAGCGTTATTTCGAAGTCACACCTTCCCAGCGCTGGATAATGTCGATATTGTATTTCGGTCTGATTGCGGTTTTGCTCTTCGGAATGCACGTGGCGCAGCAAGATTTGCACAAACATGGCGTGCGCTCCCACGGCCACGGGCAGGACGTGATCGCGCAATAATCAAGCCACGGTCGCAGCGAAGCCTTTCTCCGGCTCGAGCCCGATTTTTTGCAAGATCGACAGGAAGCGTTTGTCCGAACGCAGCGGTGCGAACTCAGGAGCAATCCCGACCATGTGGAGCGATGACGAGCGCTCGTCGCAGGCGCGTTCGAGTTCTCGAATCGCGTCGTCGTGCGCATGCAACGCCACGTGCACATGCGCAATGGCGTCGCCGGCTGTGTACCGCCGTTTTGCGATGGCGGCCGCGAGAGTTTCGCGCGCTTCCTCGGGCCGATTCATTCGCGCGAAAGTAATAGCCAGACCAAAGCCGGGCCAGCCGGTGAGACTCCGTGCCTTCTCATAAAGGGCGATTGCTTTGTCGACCTGCCCCATTTCGCGATACAGGGCCGCCAGGGCCGGCTCGCCGTAAGCCATAAATGTCGGGTCGAGCTGCAGTGCGCGTTCACCGGCTGTGATCGCTTCGTCATACAAGCCGAAGTAACGGTAGAGCTCGCAAGCAAAGTTGTTCACCCACAGCGACGCCGGGTCGATCTTCGATGTGCGGCGCAAGTACGCCAGCGCCTTCTCACGCTCACCGCGCGCCGCGTAAAGCGCAGCGAAGAAGTAATTGGACGGCGTTGAATTCGAATCGATTTCCACTGCGCGATTGAATTCCGCTTCGGCCCCATCAAGGTCCCAATCGAGTATCCGTCTGCTCTCGGCGAGATAGACGTGCGCTTCGGCCTCAGCGTCGTCGATCTTCAATGCGTTGGCCGCGGCCTCGCGCACTTTCGGATATGCTTCGAGCGGTGGCACGTAAGCGTCCGCCAACCACAGCCATGCCTTCGCGATGCCGGTCCAGGCGCCGCCCAGTTGCGGATCTTTCCTAAGTGCGCGTTCAAAAAATTCCAGGCTTCGTCGCAATGCCTCCTCGGTGCTTTTGTCCGAATAAAAGAGGCCCTGCAGATAAGCGTCGTAAGCATCGGTGCTGCGCGATGCAGGTGGCGGCGAAATCTCGAGCTTGAGTTTGAGAGTATCGACGATGGAGCGCGTGATCTCATCCTGTAGCGCGAAAATTCCATGCATTTCGCGCTCATACGTTTCCGACCAGATAGTAAATCCATCGCACGCGTCGATCAGCTCTGCTGTGATGCGCACCCTATTGCCGTCGCGCCGAACACTGCCCTCGAGCACATGTTCGACGTTTAATTTCGTCGCGATTTCGCTGAGCTCGGCTTCCTTGTCCTTGAACCAAAACGAAGAGCGCCGCGCTGCTACCCGCAGGCCATCCACCTTGGCCAGTGCTCCGAGAAGCTCCTCGGCAATACCCTCACCGAAGTAAGCGTGGTCCTTCGCCGCGCTCAAATCGTTAAACGGCAAAACGGCGATCGATTTCTCGGTCGAACTCGCCAGGTGTGGGAGTTCGATCCGGGCTTTGGAAGACAGGTCCTCTGTTCGAATGATTCCGTATCGCGTGAAATCGAACAACCACGCCAGAACGAGAGCGACTGGGAAACCGATGATAATCGCGAGTATCACAAGACGCTCGGCCCAGTTTGGTATTTCGAAAGGCGGAAAGACCTGAGTTACGATTTGAATCAGCAGCCAACCGACAATCGCGTAGGTGACCGCGACGCTGTAAACTTTTCTCCGCTTTAGCTCGGCAAAGAATTTCTTCAGGTTCACGCTCCTGCAACGTTACATAGCCAAAAAGCTGTGCTGAGCGAGTCCTTGGGAAACCTGAGTGGCGATCTGGATCAGCAGCCACGCCACAACCCCATAGGCGATCGCAACTTTGTAAACATTGCGCCGCTTTAATTCGGCGAAAAAATTTCTCAGATTCATGGCCAGGTTTTATCCGCGAACTTCGCAGATTGCGCACATTACTACAGGAGAAGAAATGACCGCGAGGCCGAACTGGCATCCCTGTCGGACCCTTTCGAGTTCTCTATGTCGATGTTAGAGTAATAGATGCCGTTTCAGCTCGAATCGAACTACAAACCGCGCGGCGATCAGGGTCAGGCTATCGCCAAGCTGCTGAAATCTGTCGAGGCTGGCAATCGGCACCAGACTCTCCTCGGCGTCACTGGCTCCGGCAAGACTTTCACGATCGCGAATGTGATTCGGGAGCTCGACCGGCCTACGCTCGTTATCTCGCACAACAAAACCCTCGCGGCGCAACTCTACTCCGAATTCAAACAGTTCTTCCCGCGCAACGCCGTCGAATATTTCGTCAGCTACTTCGATTACTATCAGCCGGAAGCTTACATCCCTCGCTCAGACACCTACATCGAGAAGGATTCGTCGATTAACGAAGAGATCGAGCGCTTACGATTGTCCGCAACGAGCGCGTTGCTCTCCCGCCGTGACACCATCGTGGTCGCGAGCGTTTCCTGTATCTATGGCGTCACCTCGCCTGAAGATTACGAGCGCATGCTCCTGACGGTGAAACGCGGGCAGCAGATCAGCCGCGAAGCAGCGCTCGGTCGTCTCGTCGATATGCTCTACGAACGCAATGACATGAATTTCACGCGTGGAAAATTCCGGGTCCGCGGCGATGTTGTCGAAGTTTATCCGGCCACCGCGGATGAAGAAGCGATTCGGCTCGAATTCTTCGGTGACGAAATAGACGCGATCACGCGGTTCGATCCCCTGACTGGGCATGCGAACGAGTCGCTAAGCGTGATCACGTTTTATCCGGCGAAACAATTCGTCACCCCAGCCGATAAGTTGAATCGCGCACTTCGTTCCATTCGCGAAGAGCTCGAAGCGCGTATTGTCGATCTTGAAGCCCAGGGAAAACTTCTTGAAGCGCAACGGCTGAAAATGCGCACGGAGTACGATCTCGAAATGTTACAGGAAATGGGCTTCTGCAACGGAATCGAAAATTATTCGCGTCATTTGTCTGGCCGGCCGGCTGGGTCAAAGCCGTACACGATTATCGATTTCTTCCCGAAAGATTTTCTCGTGGTCGTCGATGAATCGCACGCCACCATCCCGCAGATCGGTGGGATGTACGAAGGGGATCGGTCCCGCAAAACTGTGCTGGTCGATTACGGCTTTCGTTTGCCCAGCGCACTCGACAATCGGCCGCTCAATTTTCCGGAGTTCATGAAGATGACGAATCAGCTCATTTACGTGAGCGCCACGCCGGCCGAGTTTGAGATCCAAAACAGTGTGGTCGGCAACAAAGGTTATCTACCGCACAAGCGCGCACGAATTGGCGAAGAGGAATTAGTTCCTTTTATTTTGCCGGGGGAAGCTGTAGCCGAGGGCGGTGACCCCAGCCGCGCGAAGTTGATAGATACAAGGGGCCGGGGTCACCGTCCCCGGCTACAGCTCTCGCTTACCGATGAGCCGCCGGAAAAGTTTGACGTGCACACGCCCGGCGCGCCTCTCGTAATTGAACAAATCATCCGGCCTACGGGACTCCTCGATCCAAAAATCACACTCAAGCCATTGAAAAACCAGATCGACGACACGATTGAGTTGTGCCGGCAGCGCGTGGAAAAGAACGAACGTGTTCTCGTAACAACGCTGACGAAGCGCACCGCCGAAGATCTCGCCGATTATCTGCGCGATGTCGGGTTAAAAGTGCGCTATTTGCACAGCGACATCGACACGATTGAACGCGTCGAGATTTTGCGCGGACTGCGCGCGGCCGACTTCGACATCCTCGTCGGTATCAATTTGCTCCGCGAGGGTCTCGATCTTCCCGAAGTTTCGCTCGTCTGCATTCTCGATGCCGACAAGGAAGGATTTTTGCGCAGCCAGACTTCGCTCATCCAGACTGCCGGTCGTGCGGCGCGCCATATCAATGGCGAAGTCGTGCTCTTCGCCGATACGGTCACGCAAAGCATGCAAGCGCTGATGTCAATCTCAGACTACCGCCGGACCAAACAAATGGAATACAACGAAAAGCACGGCATCACACCGCAGACTGTCCGCCGCGCCGTGCAGGAGAGCTTGCACACCATTCTGCGCGGACGCGAAATTGCTGCGTCGGTCATTCAGGAAGCCGGAGGCGATTTCAATCTCACCGAGCTGCTGCGTGAGCTCGAAGATGAGATGCAGCGCGCCTCGGCGAACCTCGAATTCGAGCGCGCCGCACTTTTGCGCGACCAGATTATGGAAGTGAAAGATGGCGCTGGAATCTCGAAGATTGAACCGAAACGACGGCGCGTGAAGTACACGCGCAACGCCGGCCGGCGACGCTCTCGAGTCTGACTATTTCGCGTACCATGCCGAAAGCGAAAACAAGAGCGTCAGCCGCCACGATCTATGCCGTTGTCGGCTCGGACGAAGCGGAAGTTAAGCGCGTTGCGGCCGAACTTGCCGCGAAATTAACACCACCGGAAGGAGGTGACTTTGGACTGGAAGTGATCGATGGTACAGTGGATAACGCGGAACAGGCGACGGCGCGGATAAGATTGACCATCGAGGCACTCCAAACGTTGCCTTTCTTCGGCGGCGCAAAAGTTGTCTGGTTGAAGAGCGCGAATTTCCTCGGCGATACCCAGATCAGCCCTGCCGCAAGCGTTCAGTCCGCGCTTGAAGAATTATCGGACTTGATCGAGAACGGCCTCGGGTCTGACGTCACCTTCTTGCTCAGCGCTACCGGAGTGGATAAGCGCCGCGCGTTTTACAGATCGCTGGTCAAACGGGCGGAGTTGCAGGTTTTCGATCGGCTTGATTCCAGCCGGAGCGGATGGGAAGAAGAAGCGACTGAAATCGTCCGGGGGCGAGCGAAAAAACGCAAACTTCAATTCGACGACGACGCGCTGGATCTTTTCGTCTTGCTGACGGGCGGTGACACCCGCCAGATCGAGAACGAGTTGGATAAGATCGACATCTTTCTAGGCGGAGAGCGTCGAGTAAAAGTCGATCAAGTTCGGGAGCTCGTCCCGCTTTCGCGCGCCGGCGTCATCTTCGAATTAGGCAGTGCTCTCGCGGCGCGCGATCTCGAACTCGCGCTTACCCTTATCCGACGGCTGCTGGATCAACGCGAAAGCGCCATCGGCATCCTATTGGTCGCAATTTTGCCGACGATCCGAAATTTATTATTGGCCAAGGATTTGATGGAGCGTTATCGCCTCGCGCGTCCACACGCACCGTTTCAATTCATTTCGACGATTAATCGTTTGCCTGCCGATGCGACTGAACATCTCCCGCGAAAAAAAGACGGATCGATTAATGCCTACGCACTGGGAATCGCTGCGCAGCACGCGCATCGGTTCGAGACCAAACAATTGATCGAGGGAATGCAAGCGTGTCTCAGAGCGAATCTTCAGCTTGTGACCACACAGCTCGATCACGAGCTTGTGTTGACTCAGATCGTAGTGAAATTACTTGGCTCGTAAAGGTACGGCGCTTCTGTGAAACGCCAGGCGTCTGACACAGACGGCCCTACAAAATTACGTAGCGCCTTCGACCTGTCTCCGTGCAATTGGTCCGACGTACGGGATATCCCAGCGGACGCCAGTGAATGCTTTGACGATGGCAATTATCATGATCACCAGAAATGCCAGATGAACGAGAGCTGCGATAATTGCCCAGAAAAATACCAGGATGCCACCGATACCCGGGATCGCGCCGAAGACCGCATGCACCACCGCTGACACAATGTTAAAGAGAAACCACGCGCAGCCAAAGATGATCGACTGCATCGCGTAAAAACGCACGAAGCTGTCGCGTTTTTCGAGAATGTAGAAAATGATGCCACCGATCAGTGGAATACAGGCGATGGCTGCGGCTACGTTCGAAGGCAAACCCGTCGAAGTGGAGGCGGTTTTCATTTCAGGTTCCGGGCTTGACGGAGGTGGTGGTTGGGTCGGATCGACTGGATCGGGCATGGTCTACATACACAAACTTGGAAATGTTTTGTCAAGCAATCTTCCGGGCCGTTGCATTTTCGCTTTCATCTTCCTACTAAAACCACTAGCGTGATCCTTTTCCCAATAAGACCAATGACCAGAAGCTTGTTGGTCGAAGTGCGAGCCAGTCCGCACCAATACCATGTCCTGATCGAATCGGGCTTGCTTGCCAGCGTCGGCGACGTCGTCAAGAAGCAATTGGGCGGCCTTCACTGCGCAGTTATCTCGGATACGAACGTCGCGCCCCTCTTTGGCGATCGCGTCAAACGGAGTTTAACGGCGGCAGGCTTTCAGCCGGAACTGATCACCATTCCGGCAGGCGAGAAATCAAAAACGCTCGAGCAATCGGGCGCGATCTGTGACCAGATGATCGCTGCCGGTTTGGATCGACAATCGTTCGTGATCGGGCTTGGCGGCGGTGTAATCGGAGATATTTCGGGATTCGTCGCGGCGATTTATCATCGCGGGATTCCACATGTTCAGATTCCGACCACGCTGCTTGCGATGGTGGACAGCTCAATCGGCGGGAAGACGGGTGTGAATACAAGCGCTGGGAAAAATCTGATTGGCGCGATTCATCCTCCGGCACTCGTGATTGACGATGTCGATGTTCTGAAGACCTTGCCGCGCCGCGAGTTCAATCAGGGCTTCGCCGAGATCATCAAGCACGCGATCATCGCCGACGCGGAAATGTTCGCCGCCCTTAAGGATGTCGATCTCAAGAACCTCGCGCCGCTGATCCGTCGCAACATTGAGATAAAATCGAAGATCGTGGCCAAAGACGAGCATGATCGTACCGGCGAACGCGCGCTTCTCAATTTCGGTCATACTGTTGGTCATGCGATCGAGCGCGCCGGTGATTACAAGAAATTTCTGCACGGCGAAGCGATTAGTCTTGGAATTGTTGCGGCCTGCGATGTCTCGGTGAAAAAAGCCGGACTGCCGCGCGATCAGCGCAATGCGATTGTCGATCTTCTGCGACATTTCGATTTACCGACGCATTTACCGTCGGATTTTCCACGGGAACAGATTTTCGACCCGCTTCAGTGCGACAAAAAATTCGAGAGCGGAGAAATTCGCTTCGTTGTTACATCGACAATCGGTTCGGCGCATTTGTCGAGCGACGTGACGCTCGACGATATTCGCGAGGCGATAGGGGCTTTGTAGGCGCGGTCGCTGACCGCGGGCCGGGGTCAGCGACCCCGGCTACAACGGGCGATTGAGGTCAATCGCCCCTACCCTCTCGCCCCTTTCGATAATATGCCGCTAAACCATCGGCTACGCCGTCGGCGTATTCACGAAAGATGCTTTTCCGATCCACGCCGTTGACGCTTCGGATTCCGTCATAGTCCCCAGCCTGAATGCGCGCGAAAGCGTCGTTGCTGTTCATGACGTAAGGCTCACAATAAACAACCGGGCAACGATAAAGCCGCGTCGCCAATAGATTGCGCGCATAAACGTAACCGCTCGTTCCGACCTTCGTCGCATTATTTGTGGTGGGATATTCATAGGGTGGCAATCCAGTTTGGCGAGCCATCGTACCAGCAATGGTGTCAGCGAGGGGCAGCTCTTCATCGTAGGCGCGGCTCAAAAGCCGGCGAATCAATTCAAAGCGTTCGTCGTCTAATTCCAGCTCGTCCTGCAAATAGGCGCCATTCACGAGCAGATGA
>WNFT01006864.1_pt1 | contig 10052 bp, 8 predicted proteins | sample 5400191 | NCBI WGS metagenome assembly WNFT01 (sample SAMN13153359, study PRJNA577476) | soil metagenome | isolation source: 80 cm saprolite under Madrone tree | place: USA:California | collected 2016-06-14 | reverse complement strand
ATCCCTCCCTAGATCTTCCTGGAGCGTAATCGGTAATAGGTAAGTAGTTAACAGTCGCATTCTCGCAACGCCCCTGTATTCCGTATTCCGCATTTCACTCATACCGCAGCGCCTCAACTGGGCTCAGGCGTGATGCTTGCCAGGCCGGAGCAAAGCCGGACAGCACCCCAGTCAATACCGAAACAATCAGCGCGACCACCACCAGTTCAGGCGCGAACGCTATCGGAAACGAGGGAAATGCTTTCGCCACAATCACAAATAGCGAGACGGCCAGTCCCAACCCGATTACCCCACCGACCAGACAAATCGAAACTGCTTCAATCAGAAACTGTAGCAAGATCGTGCGGCGGCGCGCACCCAACGCTTTGCGTGTTCCGATTTCTCGTGTCCGCTCTTTAACGCTAACAAACGTAATGTTCATGATTCCGATCGCGCCAACAAAAAGCGCTAATCCAGTAATAAATAGCCCGGCAATTGCGAGACCCGCTTTGACTGGACCCAGTACTGATTTGAACGCCTGTTGCTCGTTAATCTCAAAGTTGTCCGCTTGTTCCGGCAATAGGGAGCGGACTCGTCGAAAGGAACCCCGCAATTCTTCGTGAGCTTCGGCCAATCTGGTACGATCTTTGACCTTTACCCGGATCGACGCGTGCTCCGCATTGGCTTTGAAATATTTGGCATAGGCAAGAAGCGGGATCACAACCTGAGTGTCAAAACTGAATAGTCCCAGGAAAGAACCTTGGCGTTCGAACACCCCGATCACTCGAAATTCTTGGTTACCGACGCGCACGACCTTATCCAACGGATCTTGTCCGGGAAAAAGCGAGTTCGCGATATCCAGTCCGATCACACAGACATTGCGTCCCCCGCGGCTTTCCCACTCGTTGAGAAAACGGCCCACCTTGCAATCAGTGTTACCAATCGTCGAATAGTCGCTCGTGGTACCCATGACATAAACATCGCTAACCTGGCGTCGGCCAAATGTGACTGCCTCCAGCGTACTTGGCGCCGCGATCGCTTTTCCAAGCAACGAATTGGGCGTGGCTTCAATCAGTCGATTCAGCTCCTCGGTCATCGCTAATTTGATGTCGGGCCGATTTCGATAGATCCAGAAATCATTTTCTCCTGGCGTCCAGGGCCATTGCTCAACATAGAGAACATCGTCTCCCAGCATCGCCATACTCTTGTCAAAACCAGTGTCGATGCCGCGTATAGCTGTGCCCATCAGCGTTACCGCGATGATGCCAATGATCACGCCGAGCGTAGTCAAAAAAGAGCGAGTCCGGTTTGCTGCCAGTTGTTGCCCAGCAATTCGGAAGCTTTCCGCAAACTCAAACCAGATCCGCCGCATAAAACCTTAACCCACAGATTTGCCCAGAGAAATAGCCGCAAAAGAACACAAAGATCACAAGGAGGAAGGAAGTCGCCCGACAAATCTTCCGTGGTTCCCAAGTTGGAACTCCCAAATTTGCTAGTGAGCCTTGAGTTGATACCTTTCCAGAGAACTATGTTCGCAGCTTGTACAGATTCTTTGTGATCTTTGCGTTCTTTTGCGGCTATTTCTCTTCTGCCGATATTTAAACGGTATCTAAATCGCTTTCGATTACCCCGTCGCGCAAACGAACGATGCGACGAGCATGGTCAGCAATCTCCTCTTCATGCGTGACAACAATGATCGTGTTGCCGGCTTCATACAATATTTCGAAAAGCGCCATAATCTCTTCCCCAGTTCGTGAGTCCAAGTTCCCGGTCGGTTCATCAGCCAAGATAATTGAGGGATTGTTCACAAGGGCGCGGGCAATCGCAACTCGCTGCCTCTGTCCGCCGGATAGTTCGCTTGGTTTGTGATCCATGCGATCGCCCAGGCCAACCGACTCAAGCGCCTTTGCCGCCCGCCGGAGTCGCTCTTCCGAACGAATACCTGCGTAAATCAGCGGGAGTTCCACATTCTGCAAACTTGTCGAGCGCGGCAGCAGATTGAAAGTCTGAAAGACGAAACCGATCTCGCGATTTCGAATCTCGGCCAATTCATCATCTTCCATCGCAGCGACATCTTTCCCGTTGAAATGGTATTGGCCGGAAGTCGGAGTGTCGAGACAACCGATCATGTTCATTAGGGTCGATTTGCCGCTACCGGACGGACCCATGATCGCCAAATACTCATTGCGATGGATCACCAGATCGACACCTCGCAGTGCCTGAATCAGCATGTGACCCATCCGATACTCCTTAGTGATGCCGGCGATCTCGATAACCGCCTTACCTTTCGGCCGCATCAACTCTTCCTCCGGGCGGGTGCACAGCTGCCTTCCTCCCGGACGAGGGCGCGGTCGCGATGATTTTGCAGGCGCATGCCAGATTCCTATAATCTAGACTACTTAACGTCCTTGGGCGGCTCGATCTTGGCTTTGGACCCGTCTTTCAGATCGCGGCTAATGGCAGTGTACGATCCTGAGATCACTTCATCGCCAGGTCTAATTCCCGATTGGATCTCAATGTAATTGTCGTCTGCGATTCCCGATTCAACCGGAACCATTTTGACCTTGTCTCCCTCTTTGACAAACACGACTCTCCCCAACCGTTTCTTGTTCAGACGCTCTGCATCGACCGTCGAAACTCCACCTTGATCCTTCAGCCGATCATTCTTCAACTGTTCCGCAGTCTTCCCATTGTCTTTGCTCCGAACCGTCACTGATTGGATCGGGACTGAGACGACGTTGTGCACGGTCTGGGTCTCGATCTCAACACTCGCACTCATACCCGGTCGAATCTTTCGATCCGGATGCACGGTTTGAACACGTACTTCAAAGTTTGTGACCTCCTGCTGCGTGCCCTGGTTCTGCACGGTGGCCGTACTGGCGATCCGTTTTACCTCACCATGAAATTCGTGCCCAGGATAGGCATCAATTCGAATCCGGACCGGGTCACCAACCTTGACGTTAACTATATCGTTTTCGTTCACGTCTACCCGTGCCTCGAGTGCGTCCAGGTTTGCTACTCGCATCACCTCAGTACCCGCGAAATCTCCCGTCGCCACTACGCGCTCACCGAGCTCGCTGTTTAAAACGCTAACCGTCCCATCAATCGGTGAGTAGATCTCGCATTTAGCTAAAAGTACTTTGGCCTGATCGAGAACAAAGCGGGCCTGATCGACTCGATGAACAGCCGATTGGTAAGAAGCCGCCGAGACCTCGCTCTTAGTTTGCGCCGCCTTGAAATCAGTTTCTGACAGCAGTTTCTTTTGGTAAATATCCTGAGCACGCCGCAGATCGAGTTCATCATTCAACATCTGCGATTTTCGTTGCAGGCAATCGGCTTCGGCTGCGCTGAGTGACGCTTCCGCTTGTTGGACGTTAGCAATGTAGTTATCCGGCTTTATTTTTACCAAAACGTTGCCCCGCTTGATGGCCTGTCCGTCAACGACCGGCAACTCAATGATCTCACCGGCAACCTCTGGCGAAATCTTGATCTCAGATTCCGGCCGGATTTTGCCGGTTGCCGATACCGTTTGCGTAATGTTTCTCACTGCGGCTCTATCGGTCGTAATTGAAATCGGAGCAGGACCCTGTACGGATTGGATGGCGAACCACGCAATCGCCAGGGCGACTATGGCTAAAAAAACCCAGCGCTTCCACTTACGCCGCTTGGAACGAGCGACGACTTTCGGGGGTGCTGAAACCTGCTTATGCATTTGCGTCGTCTCTTCCAATGCTTTCATTCGCCGCCCATTATTTCGCCGATTCTGGAGGTGAAGTACGCGAGGAGAACACTTTGACCCCGCGAAAGGTTTCAATTTTTCCAGAGATCGCCGCAACGGGGTACATACTTTAGATTCGTAGTCTATTTTAGCCCGGAGCACGAGGAGGATTTGTTCGAAGCAAGAGGCGCGAAGCATACTAAGGCGGCAGGGATCGCTGCCTGTCGGAAATGGGTTTCCGTCCATCCTGCTCGACCTCCCCGCATGGGCGACGCCGAATCCCCGCGATCCGTTTTGCAGCGCGCGGGGACGCGCGTCTTCCCGATCCCGCGGCTTGCATCTCGTCTACGCACCGATTAGTTGAGTCCGAGCACCCACATGATATTCGGATTCTTAGGCTTTGGGAAGATGGCATCGGCCCTGGTTGAGGGCATGTTGAAAGCAGGCTCTTGTAAACCAGAGGAAATCTTGGTGATCAATCGCCATCCCGAAACAGTGCAACAAGAGATCGTCAAGTTAGGTATTCAGCTCGCACCAACTACGCAGGTCGTGGTCGAGCGGTCGGACGTTATCGTCCTGGGCACCAAACCAGCCGATTCCCTCCAACTTCTGCGGGAGGTGCGACCGGCGCTCGACGGCAAACTCTTAATTTCAGTGGCCGCAGGAATCGATCTCGACCATCTGCAGGACGCGGCTGGTCATCGAACCCGGCTCATCCGTGCCATGCCAAACACCCCATCGCTCATTGGCCAGGGAGCCACCGCCTACGCGATCGGCGATCATGCTACTCCCCAAGACGCACAAGTCGCCGAAAAGATTTTCTCGTCAGTCGGCATAGTTTATAAAGTGCGCGAGGGAGCGCTGGATGCAGTGACTGGTCTAAGTGGAAGCGGGCCAGCCTATGTCTTTACTTTTGTGGAGGCATTGGCCGACGGCGGAGTGATGATGGGCTTACCGAGAGACGTAGCTTTGGATCTCGCCGTCCAGACGGTTTGTGGATCGGCCCAAATGATCCGGCAAACGAACTTGCATCCCGCGGAGCTCCGAGAAATGGTGGCAAGCCCAGGGGGTACGACAATGGCGGCATTGGAGACACTTGAGGCCAGGGGGTTCCGTTATACCGTAATGTCCGCGGTTCGTGCCGCTTCCGAGCGAGCGCAACAGCTCGGCCGTGGTTAGTCGGATAAGATGCCGAGGAAGGGCAAAGGATTGTGCAAGTTGTTATGCAAACTCTTTCAACCGAACCCGAATCGTTCCCATGCACGCGGTAAACCGGTTCTGCGTGGTTCTCGCCGTGTCGGTTGCGTTTGATTTGCTTCTGCCGCCATGTTCGCTTGAAGCCGAGGACACCAACCCGCTACCGATGCTCACGCCGGAAGCACGTGACGCCATTGAACAGGGACTCGCCCAATTTCGAGACAATAAGTTTGATGAAGCGGAGAAGACCTTTCAGAAGGTAACTGAGATGGTTCCGAATCATCCGATGGGCTGGATCAATCTCGGCTCAGTAGAATATCGCCTCGGCAAACTGGACGAAGCCGAGAAGAGCCTCCGTAAGGCGGTCCACCTCGATCCTGAGGTTGCTCAAACCTGGTTAACGCTCGGGATTGTCAGCTACAACAAGGATGAACCGGAAGCTGCGCTGGCGGCCCTTAGTCAAGCAGTCTATCTCGACTCCAGCAATGCGCGTGCGCACATGTATCTCGGTGTATTGATGCGAAAACGTGGCTGGTTGGATGCCGCCGAAGATGAGCTGCGTAAGGCAGTGGAATTGGATTCGACTTACGCCGAAGCGCAATTCAACCTCGCTATAATCTATACTGAGCGGACTCCTCCAGCTCTCGAATTGGCACGCCGGCATTATTACCGTGCTTTGGCTCTTGGCGCCGCTGCCGATCCCGATCTGGAAAAACTGCTTAAACGCTCGCCGGCAACAAAATAGCGATCGCGATGTCGTACGAAACGATTCTGCAAGAGTTGGAGAATAGTTCGCTTCTCCGGCGTTTACGAGCGGTCGATGTGGTCGATGGAACTCGATTGGAACTCGAGAATACGAGCCTCATCAATTTCGCCTCCAATGATTATTTGGGACTGTCTCAGCACGCCGCCGTGCGGGAGGCTGCAATCGAAGCAATCCACCAGTTCGGTCTGGGCGCGGCTGCTTCCCGTTTAATCACGGGAACGCTCGCTCCTCATACAGTCTTGGAAGAGCAGCTCGCTGCATTTAAAGGTACCCAAGCGGCTATCTCCTTTACCAGCGGATACGCCGCCGCGGTCGGTACAATCACCGCGATCGCGAATCGACAAGATGTCGTGATTCTCGATAAATTAGCCCACGCCTGCCTAATCGACGGCGCCCGGCTCTCCGGAGCTCGCTTGCGAGTTTTTCCACACAACGATTTGTCCAGGCTTAACGAAATCCTGGATTGGGCCCACCTGCACCACCCAAACGCGAAAATTTGGATCATCACAGAATCGTTGTTCAGCATGGACGGCGATTACTCCCCGTTGCGTCAGCTGGTCGAACTCAAGGACGAACATGGAGCGAATCTTTTTCTCGACGAAGCTCATGCCACCGGTGTGATTGGGCCAGCAGGGAAAGGATTGGCTGCTCACTTGGGACTCGTTCAACGGGTTGAAGTTCAGATGGGTACTCTCAGCAAAGCGCTCGGAGGCAGCGGCGGCTTTATCGCCGGCTCCAGTGCACTGATCGAACTTCTGATCAATCGAGCCCGAAGCTTTATTTTCTCTACGGCGCCACCGGCGGCGGTTGTTGCCGGCGTGAGCGCGGCCCTGACCGTTGTCCAATCAGCGGAAGGCGAGCGGATGCGCGGCGATCTTCGCCGAAACATTGACCATTTGCGACAGGACCTTCGCCTCCCCTCAGACCGCCACCTTAGGCCCGTTGAAAGGCTTTCCAGTCCGATCATCCCATTGATTGTGGGAGAGGAGAACGCAGCTCTAGAGAGCGCAAATCAGCTTCAGCAAGACGGTTTCCTTGTTCCGGCGATTCGTTTCCCAAGCGTAAGCAGAGGATCGGCGCGGCTTCGGTTGACTCTTTCGGCCAGGCATTCGTCCGAACAGATCACAGCTCTGGTTAGGTCGCTGCACCGTGTTTTGACGGATCATAAGCAGTAACAGAACAATTCGGGGGTCGCCTGATCGAGGGAAAGAGGGCGTCCGCTACCGGCGATGCCGGCGTTATCGGCCTTATTCAGTTGGCCTTAAGCGCCGCCAATCTTTCCCAAAAGCAAAGAGCCGGGCCCGTAGACCCGGCTCTTTATACAAAAATTCACCGCCTCGCAGGCGGCCCTGGCGCCGGCTTCGCAACTCTCGGTATGCAGAACTCAGTGCGCCGTCGAAACTACTTCGTCAACCGAACCGTCTTATGCCAGAACTGCTTCCAGCGTTCCTTCTTCTGGCGACGGATTTCGGAACGTCTGATCACTTCACCGATCAATAACGGATAATCCGATAGCGTTTTTGTCTTCATACTCAGGTTATTCTTCCATGCAGGCTGATTGTATCTTCATTAGACGCTCAGCTCGCTTTATTGTTCGACGCCGAACTTGCGGCGGATTGCAAACAAACCCCAAACCCGTGTCTTGTGCAACTATTAGTTTTTCTAATGGAGCGCAGAACATGCACCCGTGGGGCCTGGCTCCGCAAGGTCTCCGGTAGCGGTCCGGCGCGTGCGAACTTACAACGCTTTCGCGAAGTTTCGCAGCGAGCGATATTGAAGAAGAACTTCTTTCAGTGCGATTCCGATCGCCGCGATCTGATTCTCGGTCTCCGCTACCCAGGGCGTCCGCACAGCCAACCTGAATGCATTTGAAGGCAAATCAGAAATATTTGCCCCAGACACTTCGTCAGCTTGAACCCACCGGACCGGCTCGGCATCTAACGGCTGGATTCTGCTGGCCCGCACGACCGCCGGCCAAGCTACCTCGTTAGCGATCGTTCGATCGGAGGCTTCAATTTGCAGGCCGCCGACCGAATCATTGGCTCGAATTGAAATAAACCCATCGGCATCAAATGCCAGCAGTTCGTCCGGCAGCGGAGTCTTGCCCCAGTGAACATTCCAACATTGACGGTCGAAATAGGTCTTTGCCCTCTGCGGTAAGCTCAAATAACAGAATAGAGCATAATCATGCGCTAGGAGTGGCGCCAGATCGAGGTCCACCAAGAGCTTCAACAAAGCCAGGCTCCCGACCGAGTCTGCCTCCGCGCTTCCGGCAAAAATTACCAGACGAACAGGAACTTGCTCCTGCCGTTGCCCGACAAAGACCAACCCTGGCACATTCTCTTCATTCCGCGTCGAAGTCGGGAGCGCCAAGATATTTTTGGACTCGGACAAAAGCTTTATTGACGGATCCAATCCCGTGACGGTTGCAAAAGCTTGAGACGAAAACATCGGCAAACCCTTCTCCTAGAGATGACAGCTTTGAAATTTTTGGTCGGGGTGATTGAGCGAATCTATGGCGAAGATGAGCTAATGTCTACTAGTTTAATATTCTTATCCGCGCTTTTCCCAAGCTATCCCCGGGGCGTTTAGCTGATGGCTTTTATGCCAATATCATGTCGTTCATCCTCTCGTGTGCAAGTTGCTCACTTAGAGGATAATAGCTCTAGACAAATAGTTGGAAGTCAGATTGGTTCCGCCCCTGTATTTCAGGTGTCTTAACTAAAAACCGGCTTATTTTATCGGCCGATTTCTGGAAGATCCGACCGCCGTCCCTCGTCGAATATTGTGGCGCTGAGCGCCCTTATCTTAACCGTTGCCGCTCGCGCTGGCCCTTGAAAGTGGGGTGGTGCCTGTTACTATGCCGCGCTTTAAATTCTCACTATGCGGTTTCCATTGGCTCTTACATTAAAGGTCGCCGGCCACATTATTCGGCACAAACTGCGAGGCACGAGAAAATTCGCTACCGTGCTTCAGCTTGAACCTTTGCATACGTGCAACTTGACTTGCACGGGCTGCGGACGGATTCGCGAGTACTCGACATCTCTGAAGAACGTGATGGCTCTGGAGGACTGCTTATCCGCGGCTGCCGAGTGTGATGCGCCCATGGTCTCAATCTGCGGTGGCGAACCGCTGATCTATCCTCATATCGAGACCTTGGTAAAGGGTCTCCGCGAGCAAGGACGCATCGTCTACATTTGCACCAACGCGATGTTCATGAGGCGGAAAATGCGGGATTATCTCGCGGTTGAATTTTATCTTCACCCCAATGAAACCGAGCCCCTTCTCCAGCGACTGCTGGACGAACGGCTCATGACACCGGCCGAGGCGGAACAAGTTAAGCAGGTTCCTAAAGACTCGAAAAAGCCGGTGATTTCTCCATCCAAATGGATGTATTGGAATGTGCACCTGGACGGACTGGAAAAGGTGCATGACATTATTGTTGAGCGGGAAGGCGTATTCCGTGAGTGCATCCTGGCGATTCGGATGGCAAAATTGCTTGGTTTTCAAGTCGCCACGAATACAACCGTTTATCGGGAGACGGAAATGGACGAAATCGAGACCATGCTGGCTTTCCTTGGCACACTCGGCGTTGATGGGCACACGATTACTCCGGGCTACGATTATGATGCCGCGAAGAAAGATATGGCTGATCGTCTCGGTATCGACCCATCTGCCTTTTTCTTAACTCGCCGCAATACGATGGAAAAATTCTCCACGGCGAAGTCTTGGGGTAAAAAGTACCCGTTGCTTGGCACTCCAGTTTATTGGGATTTCTTGACTGGCGCGCGCGATCTTACCTGCTCAGCCTGGGCGATCCCGACGCGTAATGTGATGGGCTGGAAGGGGCCTTGCTATTTCCTTACCGATGGTCAAGGCCACTATTCGTCCTATCAGGAGCTGCTGGAGAAGGTAACTTGGGAAACCTACGGAGTGGTGGATGGAGTTGCCAAAGACCCGCGGTGCGAGAACTGCATGACGCATTGCGGCTACGAGCCGACGGCTGCGCTTGGTAAACAGAGTAAGCCGGGTGATCTGTGGAAAAACATAGCCTTTAATTTTGGACCACGTCCGAAACCGAAAGGAGATGTCGAATTGACCAAAGTCTTCAATGGGGTGTCAGCGAAGACGGCCAAACCAGCCGAGAAAGCGGAACTGGCTGAGCGATAGGTCTATTCGAATTCAGGATGGGAAAATGGTGAACACCTCGGATCTTTTGTCCGCAGTCAATTCGGCAATCTCGAAAGCACAGGAACACCTGCTCGACCTGCAGTCGCCAGAAGGCTACTGGGTGGGCGAGTTGGTCGTCGATTCGACACTCTGTTCAGACTACATCGCTTTCATGCATTGGGCGGGTGAGGTCGATGTCGAACTCGAGCGGAAATGCATTGA
>WNFT01017817.1_pt1 | contig 10053 bp, 7 predicted proteins | sample 5400191 | NCBI WGS metagenome assembly WNFT01 (sample SAMN13153359, study PRJNA577476) | soil metagenome | isolation source: 80 cm saprolite under Madrone tree | place: USA:California | collected 2016-06-14 | reverse complement strand
GCTGTCGCCTTCGAGTTGTCGATGGGAACGATAACGGTACCACCAGGTTGAACGAGCGGTTGTCCACCCACACCTGAGGCAACATCTTTGGTCCTCAAAGGCTTCCCCCAGGTCAATCCACCATCACTGGAAGTACTCAATTGTATGAGGGAACTTGGACTATCATCCCACTGAGCGTAGCAGTTTCCATAGAAAGGACTGGTAGAGGAATTATCACAGACTATCCAATCCTTGTCGAGATTTCCATTAGTCGTCTCGACAACAATGGGATCACCCCAGGTACGTCCGCCATTGGTGGACCTGCTGACAATTACCGCTAAGTAATGCGCTTTATTTTTCTTTATGGTGATGGCCAGCGAGGAGATCAGCCACACATTGTTTTTAGCATCGTAGGTTACAGCGGGGTCGGTGACATTATCATAAGGGTTCGCCGGATCCACGATTTTGGTGATCCCTGGTAGAAAACCGTTTGTCCAGGTGATGCCATTATCGCTGGAAGTCGCCCAACCAATGTTATCACTTCCACCGTGACTGAAGCGCCCTACCTGGAAAGTAGAGACGATAGTCGAGCCAAAGGCAAAGATATCAGGCTCGACTTCGGTTTGATGCTCAGCAACTTTATTTTTGTAGGGATCAGCACTCAATTGGACGCTAGCCATACTCTTGCGAGTATGGCTGTTTGCAGCAAAGGAGTACGCGTGTGAAAAGAGTGCGAGTACGAACGCAAGTGTAAGAACCAGCACAAGTCCAATCTGCGTGCGAAAGCGTGAGTTGCTAGCTAGGTTTGAAAACATATAGGGTACCATTGATATTCCCCATGTAAAGTGCACCATTAGAAATGGTGGCCGCACCCAGGAAGGTTGCATGACCATTAACAAGATGGTAGTCGAAGAGAGTGCTTCCGTCGGCTGTATTAAGCACAACCATGTCGGTGCCCACCCCTACCACCGCTACGCCCGGCACAGCCATAACAGAGCTTTGCACATTGCCATTAAGACAATCTTCCCAGAGATATGACCCGTCGGCTGGATTAACGGCCCTCAAGCCCCCAGCGCATAGCGTGCCATTAATCGTCGTTTGGTTTCCGGCTATGTACAACGTGGTGCCGTCCCAGGCACTGGATGAGATGTTATCTCCCGCGGTTGAAATCTGATCCTGCCACACTGGGCCAGCCGCAATATCGGTACGATCAAAGGCATAGTAGTTGCGATTCTTGTTGACAAGGCCCACCATGTGATGTAGATTGCCGTTAATCGTGGCATCGAACAGTGTGGGCGTACTGCCAAAGTCGTTGTCACCCTTCAAATTTGGCACCTTCCAGGAAGCTACATACGAGAGGTCCGATGCGTTTAATTCTACCAGCGCCAGGGCCAGATTTTCATGCTTGCAATTACCAGCATTCCCGGTACCAAAGTAGATTGTACCCGCCGACTCATCGATTGTCGGTGAACCCCAAACAGTGGCTCCTGTGCAGCCATTGGGTACAGTGTTAAATGTGTTCAAGATATTTCCGGTCACCGCGTCCATCTGCACAACTTTCCCTTGTACCAGGGGACAATCGCCGAAAGAGGCCACACCTTCATACACATCCCCATTGTAGTAGGCCGGCGAACTCCACAGGAAGGTAGCCGGTGGTACACCCAGCTTCTGCTGCCATAGAATCGCTCCGGTAGCGGCGTTCAGGGCATAGAATTGAGCATTGCCTCCCCCCACAAAGACGACAGGTGTATTTTGCCCATTGATCGATACGTTGGCAACTGTAGCAGTACTCGCCACGCCTGCAGCAGTGGGATGACACTGTGCATCTTTTGTAATACCCAGGCTCTTTGACCAGATAGTTTTTTTAGTTTTTAGATTTGTGGCCCGTTCGTGACCATCCCAGGAGCCCCAGTAGAGCACGTTATTGGAGACTATAGGCTGAGCAGAGATCGAGCCTTTGGTCGAGTGCGACCAGGATAGGGCCAGGTTTGGAGCGGTCGATGGATTAATAACAGTCTCAGCAGCATTGAAATTGGTACGGGCATTACTACCAAGAAACGTCGTCCAATCTCCCGTGTCAGCATGGGCATCTTGCCTGGGAGTCACTGCGACCAGGATGATCGCGGCAAGTATGATTACGAGCCCGGCAAGGAGCATCGAGAACCTTCGATATTTCCACATTGTGTTTCTGGCAAAGTAATTATTCATAACAAGCCTCGTGAGTTTCGCGCACATAGAATGGCGTAAATAAAGCTTCTCTTGCACATGGAGAAACAGGTCAATAATAGGCAATAGTTCGGCTATTATCAGAGTTGGCGCTTGTGAAATGCCTCCATCGAACTGATGGGAATGCAAAAAGCTGTACTCCCATCAGTTCGTGTCCTATGAGCATTTATTTGGAGCGAGCCAAACCACCTGGCGTGAATGCAAACAGTTCTCCGTGATCGTCTCCTACATAAAGTGCACCATTGGAAATGGTCGCAGAACCCTGGAAGACCGCTCCTGGCCTGGAAGCAGTGTAGCTAAACAGAATAGTTCCATTCGTAGCGTCAGCTACATTGAGCGTGGGACCGTCCCCGAAGACTATCAAACCTGGCACACCCATTGTCCATAATGCCGGGCCATTGTTCAAGCAGTCTTGCCACAGGTATGATCCATCAGCCGGGTTTATTGCCCTCACGCTGGATACGCATTTCGTGCCGTTGATGGTCGTGGCATTCGCGGCTACATAAAGTGTCGTACCATCCCACGTACTTGACGCGTCGTTGACCTTGTAGCTGCCTATCTGCTTTGCAGCCAACTGATCTTGCCACAATGGGCCAGCACTCAAATTCGTGCGATCAAGGGCATAATACGTTCCATTGTTACTGAGGGCACCTACCATTTGATGCAGGGTACCGTTAATTGTTGCCGGGAAAAGTGTTGGAGTGCTTCTGAAGTCATTGCCACTTTTTGTTGATGGAATCTGCCACGAATTAACATATGACAGATCTGACGTATTTAACTCTACTATAGAATTCGCGTATGGCTCTGCCTGTGAGCAAGTACCAACCCCACCTGTGCCGAAATAGAGCATACCGGTCTGCTCGTCAATTGCCGCAGAACCCCAGATAGCGCCGCCCGTGCAACCATCCGGCACAACACTGAAGGTGTGCAAGATTTTTCCTGTCGCAGGATCTAACTGGTAAAATTTTGCCTGTACTATCTGACAGCTAGCGAGCGGTGCCGTACCTATATATAGGCTTCCGTTAAATAGAGCTACCGAGCCCCATATGAAGTGTTGCGGACCACCCAGCGGTTGACGCCAGATTTGCTTTCCTGTCATGGCATCCAGTGCATAGAAATTTGAGAGAGCGCCGCCTTCAAAATCAACGGATGTCGGTTGCCCATTGATCATTACGGTGGCAACGGTCGAGGTACCAACCACTCCTAGTTTGGGAGGCTCGCAGCCATTCTTTGTCGTGAGGCCCAGACTACGTGTCCATATATTGTTCCCGCTTGTGAGCTTTGAAGCCTGCACGCGGCCTGACCAGAGGCCCCAGTAGAGCAAGTTATTGGCCACCACCGGTTGTGAAGTGACCGGGGCTTCGCAGCACGTCGTTTTATGCCATAACATCTGCAAGCTCGCGGCAGTTGATGGATTGATGATCGTTTCGGCACTATTGAAGTTACTTCGTCCATTATCCCCGAGATATGTATTGGGCCAACCCGGATTGTCAGCATGCACATTCAGCCTTGGCAGCACAATAGATAGCGTAACCATGAATAGTATTGCTATCAGTAGAAAAATTCGCAGCCAGAGAGGCTTGAAGATGTGCCTTATGCCTTTGAGTACAGAGTTCATTGTTCTTTACCTACCTTCGTTTGTGTAACACCCCTAATACTATCCACTCATAAAGTAGAGGAAGAAGGTGGAGAACACGTAAATAATGGGTAGAGATGTGGTTAAAATACTCCTTCAATGATAGGGATATTACCTCGTTAGTGTTTCGAGGCAATTTGAAAGGAATATTCTTATGCATAAGTCAAACTGGCGGTGATAAAATCTCAACCTGAAGTTGCTAATCGTTACCATATCATAATGGAGCTTCTGCGAGACAATAGTGGTACACATGATACAGTATGCGAGAATTGTAAACACGCTGGAAATATCCTTATCGACGTAAAATTGCCAGTGACGCGTGGTGGAATCACCGATCACAGGTGACAGGAATGCCTAATGATGATTCAATCTGGTACCAATATATGAGAGTTCTGAATAGAGATATAGGGCTGTAGTATTGTATGAGTAACCAACTTGAACAATTACCGAGAGATCCGTCACACAAGCACCTCCACCGGCTGCGTCTCCTCCCAATTGTTGAGTTTGTTGATGAAAATATAACGCTGAAAGTGCCGGTACCCGGCATATCAAGACGATCTGGAGATAGCCTTGTAACACCACTGCCTGGCCTTGAGCCCTGGGAGCAGGAGCAGCTCCAATTAAAGCGCGAGGTGGCGAAACCTGAGACCCGGCATTTCGATGTGGACGACCCGGAGTTCGAGAAACTTGCAACCATCCCCATGATAGTACTCAAGGGTATATCGAAGCAGCAAGGCGAAGCGGCGCCGGTAATGGAGTCAGAAATCACGGGTGCGGCAAGTAATGCAAGTATTGTCGGCCTGGGTAATATCGCCGGTTACGTATTCAAATATGCCAACAATCTCCTGATCCAACGTGGGCTACACGCCAGCTTCTTCGGACTCTTTTCACTGAGTATGTCCGTCGTCTCTTTGGTCTCATCCATCTTCGACCTTGGTATGGATAATGCCATGATACGTTACATGGCCATCTATCGTGGGAAAAAGCAAACGCATTTATTACGCAGCCTGACCATATTCTGCACAGCTATGGTTGGCATCACGGGCATATTGGGAGGATTGTTAGTCCTCTTTTTCGCCTTTCCCCTGGCCACTCTGCAAAATAAACCTGATATCGCACCGTTTTTACAGTTCATGGCTCCGCTGGTTCCATTGTTATGCTTGCAGACGGTCTGGCTCGGTGGTTTGCAAGGGTTGAAGGAATTTAAACAACGTGTAATCATACAGCGTTTCGTGGTACCGTTGAGTACGTTTCTGCTCATGCTCGTCGCCATCTTATTCTTCCGCAACATTATCGGGATTGTTATCGTGACCTTCCTCAGCGTGCTGCTCACCGATGTAATCAATCTGTACTTTCTGTTTCGCGCGGTTTCTCGTATCAGTAAAGCTGAGAACGAGGAGAACGAGGAATATAAAGTGCGTGAGTGGCTGAGCTTCGCCACGCCGAACTTTTTGACAACCATCATCAGCACTATCCTGGACTCGATCGATACGTTGTTGCTCGCTTTCTATGTTCCCGCGGTAGCGATTGGACAGTATGCAGCCGCCCTGAAACTAACAGGCTTTATCTCAATGCCGCTGAGTACGCTTAATGTCATCTTCACTCCCACCATTGCTGAACTCTACGCCAAAAAAGAGATGCAAAAACTGGCTGCCATGTTTAAAATTATGACGAAGTGGTCAATTGCACTTTGTCTGCCAATTTTTGGCGTAACAGTCATCTTCGCCGTGCCTTTGCTTGAAATATCGGGAAAAGATTTCGTATCCGGCGGGCCGCTCATGATTGTGTTAGCGGTTGGCGATATTCTGACCGTTGCCGGTGGTTCTGGTGGGTACATGCTTCTGATGACGGGTCACCAGAAAGTGTCGGTCATCAATTCGATTGCAGTGCTCATTCTCAATATCATCCTGGGCATCATCCTGACTCAGCACTATGGCGCGTTTGGTACGGCGATCAGTACCAGCGTTGCTCTCATCATCATCAATGCAGTGAGAGTGGTGGAGATTCGTCTCTTGCTCAAAATGCATCCATATCGCTGGGATATGCTTAAACCACTGGGTGCCGGAGTGATAAGCGCATTACTCACGGCTGGACTGCTCTACCTGCTCAATGCGATGATTGCATCCAACTCCTTTTTGAGTACTCAATTCCCCATTCAGCTTGTTCTGGTGCCAGTGTTTCTAGCCTCTTATGCAGCTCTATTGATTGTGTTTAAAATCGACCCCGAAGATCGCATTATCGTGGATAGTCTGCGTAAAAAGCTTCCCGTTGGCAAAAGCAAGAAAACAGAGTGATCATCCTTCCTTCTAACTGACCGTCTGTGGTTTCTCTCTGCTGTGTTTATAAGCCAGGGCGGCTGCAATCAGCAGGAAAGGAGAAGCCAGGAGCGCCCACCAGCCCACAATAAAGAAAAACGCGATTGCCGCCACCACCAGCAACACCGCTCCCACAATGGGATTGAACGGTACCAGCAGCGAGCCGACAAACCCGATCAAGACGACAAGCAAACCGAAAAAGAAGTGCGATCTATCATTTGTGATCCCGCTGACTCTGCCCAAGGGATTCCTCTGCACCTTTTTGTCCCGTTCTCGTAATAGTGACGCTGTAACTGGTACTCACAATGAATATGTACCCACAAAGACTATCTATATGCCAGGAGTTGTGTAGCATGCCCGTCCTGTGCCTCTCAAGAGAGTGTAAAGCAAAAATATCAAGTCATACATCATCCAAAAGTGTGATTTTGTAAGATCCGTTGAGCGTATTTCTGAGGACCGCTTGCACCAGACTCGGTCCACTACACTGCCTGCGATCGTCTTGCCTGGGGCTGTGTCATCGCATAGGTGTAATTTTTGGTGTATTCAAGAGTCGTTATATCCGCCATATCCGCCATAATTCAGCCATGCAACACAATAGAATGCATGCTTTTATATGTAATTACGGCATGATTCGGCCACGAATATCCGCCATATCCGCCATACTCTACAACAACCTTGTTATTTATGCTACAATCGTGGCACTTTTAAGTATGTTTGGGAAACGTTAAGGAGGGTATTATGGCAAGAATGAGTGAATCAAGACTAAGACAGCTTATTAAGGGTGGCGAGACGAACACGGTCGAGTTAAAGGTAGCGGCTCCGCGGGCGGTTGAAATGGCTGAAAGATTATGCGGTATGGCAAACGCTCAGGGTGGCCTTGTTATTATCGGTGTTGAAGATGCCACTCATAAAATCGTTGGTGTATCTGATGATCGCATCGGTGAGACGCTTGATGTGATTTTGAGAGCTACACGACAAGTAATTAAGCCTGAACTCGTACTCGAGCCATCGGAGCCAGAGGTATATGTGGTATCTGGTAAGAAACTGGTTATTGCTACTGTGCCATCAAGTCGTGGGCCGATTTATCAGTCTCAGGGGATTTTTTGGATGAGACGGGGAACTCACACAGTACCTCTCAATTTGACAGAAACGTTAGAAATGGCTAATGACCGAGGTTTGCTTGACTGGGAATCTCAGTCTGCGACTAACACGACTATAGAGGATATTGACCTGGAAAAAGTGAAGGCTTATTCGGAACTACGGTCGGTGAGTGGTCATCAGATAAATCGATTCAAGGATATGGAACAAGTGTTGACCGGGATGAAGTGTGCTACTGTAACGAGCAATGGTAATGTGGTGCCTACGAATACCGGTGTACTGTTCTTCGGGCATAATCCTCAGATGCATATTATACAGAGTGAAGTAGTATGCGTTTTGTTTCGTGAAACCATTGGTGCAGGCGCTAGTCGATATGCTGATCGTAAAATTGTAACGGGGACACTTCAGGAGTTAATAGATGGGGCTGAAGCATTCCTAAACAGGTATATTGCTGTGGGAGCGCGAATCGAAGGGTGGAAACGGATTGATATACCAGAGTATTCCATTGAAGTGTTGCGTGAGGCTGTCATTAATGCCGTAGTGCATCGCGATTATAGCAAGCGCGGTGAGAGTGTGCGGATATTTTATTATCCTGATAGGGTAGAGGTACATAGTCCAGGTCTCCTGTTGCCGGGAATAACGGTTGAACAGATGGAGAGAGGTGAGGTGAGATCGAAGCTGCGCAATCCTGTACTTGCTGGGTTATTAAGGGATATCCCGGGTTATATGGAGCGGATCGGAAGCGGTATCAGATTCATGTTAGACGAGACAAAACGCATGGGACTTCCTACTCCAAAGTTTCGGGAAATGGGCGAGTTCGTTGTCACCTTTGGAAAATCACCCGCTTTATTAGTCCCACAACCAGAATCACGGTCGCAATCAAAGAATACTTTATGGAATGAGTACGAGAGTCAACATGTAGATGCGCTTGAGCAGGAACTACCTGACGAACAGGAGCATCGATTAATAAAAGCATTGGAGTATGTGCATGAGCATGGTTTTATTACGAATGTCCTGTACAGGCAATTAACGAGTGTCTCGGATAGAACAGCTCATAGGGACCTGGAGCTATTAGTACAACGTGGGAGGCTAAAGGGTATTGGTCAGAAACGAGCACGGCGATATGTTCTGGCATAGTGACGCCATTTCGGTTTGTGGCAGTGTAGATGATAGATGCAGCTGTGTGCGGTTTAAAACAAAGGAAGTGCCGGTGGAGGGATTCGAACCCTCAACCCCGTAAGGGGACTTGTTTTTGAGACAAGCGCGTATACCGTTCCGCCACGCCGGCCTGGGATGGGCTTCTAAGGCCAATTCACTGTTACGCTCTTATCCAAGGGGTACATGAATTAGCACCGAAACAAACGCCGTTGAGACTAGACAATCAGCGTCACGCAAGAGCATACCACACGTGATAGCGACCGTCAATAGGTTGAAAAGATGTTCATGTCGCTGTGATTGAAGCGCTACGCTCTGTGGGATATGAACTGCGGAATACTATTATTTGGGATCGCAACAATCTTGTGAATAATATTGGTATCTTTGGCTGGCCGAGTAACTACATCACAATGGGCACCACATTCGAATATCTCCTTGATTTCTGGCGGCCACCAATAGCAAGTCACCAAACACGCGCAAGTGAGGTTATTGAAGACGAACCAGATAATGGGGAGATGATAGAACCATCTCCCCCTGACACTGGTGAGGAATAAAACTCAGCTACATCAACGTAGCTACAGTTTCGTACAGTGGAACTAACAAACCCAAGTCATCGAGTCTGTATTTGACGCCATGGTTGTGCCTTGTGCGCGCATCGAAGTCGATGTAGATGTAGCCTCGTTCGATGTAGTCGAGGAAGCTGTCGAGACTAGTCCTCTCGTAGATGTTAGCAGAAGTGTACCGATATTCATCAACACCACTGGCCGACTTCCTCTTGTCAGCACGCACAACAACCAAGTTGTAGATTTTGTTGTAGAGAATCCTTTCTAGCAGATCAAAAGGCCAAACGGGGCCTTCCCAAGCTGAAGTTACCTCTGATACTGCCTCTTGGACAGCGGTAGCATCCCACAGCGATGACATCGCCGTTCTTCCCGGTTTGATATTCCTGACCCGACCTAGCCACTCTTTGTAATCCGCACGTGGCTTCACCTTATCGATGTCGAAATCGACCCGGACCTGGCGATTGATTCTGTCAACAACAACGCGGAAGCCTCTTCCGGTGAAAATCTTCCCAGAAACGGTAATGGAAATGCGCCATTCATCCAGCGTTTTGTGCTTCCACCCGTAAAGCGGAAGAAGATTTTTCACATACCCGTTGTTGGCCGGCTCCTGGTGGAAGAGGGTGAGATAACTACCCCCTTTTGTATGAGTTTTGAGTTCATACGGTCCATAATCTGGAGCCTGAAAGTTGTTTTCCTTGATGCCCAGAAGGTCTTCAAGGGTGTTGCCTGCACCTCCCTGATTTCCTGGGCGTCTGTTCGGCACCCAGCCCATATCACGGATCTGGCGCAGTTTCTTCGCGAGTTCATCAATGGAAAAGATGGGCTTCTCCGAACCCGAAGATGAGTCATCCAATATACTATACCTCGCTTTGTACTCACTAAACTGACGACGAATCCCCACCACTTGTACATTCTCTAGCGGATCACAAAAACCGGAAAAACACAAGTGCGTAGTTCTACGCGGGTGTATGAATTCGTTGTAGGCAATCAAGCGGCATATTCCTCTTCTTCCCAGAATGAATCATACGTGTCATTGAGAACCGCCGTGCGCAAAGGCAAGAGGGCATCGAGGCCTTCAGGA
>WNFT01008730.1_pt1 | contig 10054 bp, 5 predicted proteins | sample 5400191 | NCBI WGS metagenome assembly WNFT01 (sample SAMN13153359, study PRJNA577476) | soil metagenome | isolation source: 80 cm saprolite under Madrone tree | place: USA:California | collected 2016-06-14 | reverse complement strand
TTCACGAATTGCGTCGGAGTCATCGTCGTCGGATAGACGATCGTGAATCGATCGCGCTGCACAAATTGAGTAGTAAAGCTCTGCTTATTGTTTTCTAAAACCGTCTCCCAACCAGTCTGCCCCACCACCACGCCGCGACCGATCTGCTGCGTATCGGGTAGGAATTCGGCATAGCGCACAACCGGCACTGGAAGCTGATGCGCGCCGCCAAGCGTCGATGCGCCACTGCCGTCGCCGTAAGCGGCCTTGTAAATTGAAAAGTTGATTTGATCGCCGCCTGGGCCGGCGTTCACTTCGTCAATAGCTGCCGGCAAGGTGCAGACGTTGCCACCAATCGCGCACACTCCATCGCCTGGATTAAAGTCGTGCGAGGTGCCGGTGTTATTGACGGTGAATGTTCTGAGCGGAACTGTCGGTGCGATTGCCAATGGCGAGACTCCGCCGTTTTTCAGGACGACAAAATCGCTGAGAGCGTCTGAATTCAAACGCATCGGCAGCATGGCGATGGGATCGGCTTCAACGTCGAGAGTCGTGACGGTGCTTAGAGTACCAACTTCAGTTGCGACCGTGTCAGAACCGCGAGCGGTAGCGACCGGATCGCGGGTTACAAATCCGCAATCCGCAATCGACTGATCCGGTCGCTACCGCTCGCGGTTCTGACACGGGTGCCACGGCCCGACTAGAGTCGGTACTCTGGACGCCGTTGCTAACGATGTGTAGTTGCCGGTTAACCGAATCTACAACAACCACGTCATCAAAGCCGCTAACCGACACCCGAGCTTTAACCAAGGTGGCGTTGGTTTTCGCCGCTTCTAGACTCACGCCAGCAGCGTGCAACGGCGTAGCGATCTCGGCAGTCACAGCACCCCAGGCTTGCTTTGCGCTTCGCTCGATCACATGAATAACACCGTCGTCAGACAACGCAGCGATCTGGTCTTGATCGTTTCGCGTGAAATTGCCGATGGCAATGGACGAGAGAGTGAACGGCATCGCTCGCGTTTCGACTTCAGGTGGCGCAACCTTCGAACGCAGCGATCTGGTCTTGATCGTTTCGCGTGAAATTGCCGATGGCAATGGACGAGAGAGTGAACGGCATCGCTCGCGTTTCGACTTCAGGTGGCGCAACCTTCGCTCGTTCTTCTTCGTCGATCGAAAGCTTGCGATCGCGTCCGTGCACAATCACGAGATCGTTTCCGGCGGCCACAGCCAGATCCATTTCATAGCTGTCATCCAATTGGCCGAGCGCTAATGATGTTGCCGGCGCCGGCAGAGCAATTGTTTCCGGCTCGTGTTTCAGCGCGCCTTCGGGCCCTTCGAAAACCAGTACGCTGTAGCGCAAACTGTCAGTTTGCGACTGTGAGTTAACATCAGTCCGCAAACTAACAGTTTGCGCTACGTCCGTGACCCCGACAACCACGTCGGCCAAGCCGTCTCTTCGATTGATCTCGCCGGCCGTCATCGCGGTCACTCTACCGGGCAATTCAATCACGTGCGTGCTGCCGAAAGCGCCACGGCCATCGCCAGCCACCCAGTAGAGTCGGTTATCTCCACGCGCGGCCATTACCACATCTAAATGTCCGTCAGCATCGAAGTCTCCCGCACCGATGAAGTCCGGCTTCGCGGCCGCTTCAAAAACTTTGGCCGGCGAAAGAAATGGCGCATCGGTAAGTTCGCCGCGCGCTTTGCGTTCTTCAGCCTCGTGGGTGTTGGGATAGATCGAATCGACGTTGCCGCGATGCAAGGCGATAAAGGCAGCAGGCGGGACGCCTGCGTACCCGGCATAAGCGCTAATCAGATCCGGCACGCCGTCCTCATCGAAGTCTCCGGACGCAAGAGCCAACGGTTGGGCCTGCGAGAGGAACTGTCCCCGATCGGATTCGACAAACTGAAGTCTATCGAAGGTTGAGCCTGTTGTTGAAGGGGGAAGAGCAATTCGGGAACATCGATGCTTACGAAGATTGTCTGGCCAACCCCTATTTGGGATTGGAGCGACTCGACGACGCCATCGCCGAATACGAACGCATCCTCAAACTCAATCCGAATTATCCATTGGTGCACTATCACCTCGCTCAAGCTTACGAACGCACAGGGCAACCGGATCAAGCCCGCGCCGAGTATGAACAGTTTCTACAAGTCTGGAAAGATGCCGATGGTGACGTTCCCGAGATCGTCGGAGCCAGAAAAGCACTTTCAGGCTGAATAAGCATTCCTGCCGACTGCTTCCTGCCTACTGCCTTTCACGGTCCAAAGCGTTGCCGATACTCTGTTGATGTAATGAACGCCTTGACCATCTCGGCCTGGTTATAGTTCCCATTGAATTGGTTCAGCTTCGTCAGCCAGAAATCATAGCCGGTGTAATCTGAATCGGGAGTAGTGTTGGCATTGCGGCGGAGATAATCGAAGTACTGCGCCAGCACGAACACGCGGTTGACTTCCTGCTGATTCAGGAGCGGGTTTTCGGCTACGTCGCGTAAGGCGCGAGCGCGCGCCGCCACATCGAAAGTGGTAGTGGCTGAGCCAAACTCACCAATTGCTTTATTGCGATCCGCGGCCGATGGCGTGATGTGTATATTCGCGAACAGCGCATCGACGAATTGCGCCGGCGGCAGCGAAGTGGGAAACGCGGAGCTGAATCGCGAGCGTTGGGCAAAATCTAAAGTAAAAGCCTGCTTGTTATTTTCCAGGACTATCTCCCAGCCCGGCTGCAGGACGACTACTCCCTGGCCAATCTTCTGGGTGTCCAGCAGGAATTCGCTGTAGCGAACAATCGGAACTGGGAGTTGATGCGCGCTGCCGAGCGTTGACGTTCCATTCGCATCACCGTAAGCAGTCTTGTAAATGCGCTCGACGAGATAACCGGTCTCCTGAAATTCGATTGAGAGGAAGAAGGCGGCGGACACGTTGATTCGCTTCGCCTGGATGCACGACTGATCGCTGCCGCAGGAAGTGATTTGATTGGTCCAGAAGGCGAGGCCACTTGAGTCAGGCTGTCGATTGAGAAAATCGTGATAGTGCTGGCAGACAAAATCCTGCGTGTCGTCTATCACGTTCGTTGCCGGCTCGGTCGCGTTATCCATGATCGTGACGGTGGCTGTTGTGGGTGCGGTCAAGGTGGCGAACAATGGATTCCTCAAGTTGAGGTTGAAAGTCCTGGAGCCGTTGACGTAAGCGTCGTCATTGATCAGCACGGCCAGACTCTTGGAGCTCTCGCCCGGCGCAAACGTCAACGTGCCGATCGCTGTGACGTAATCACGTCGCTCGCTGGCCGTAACGTCTGAAGTGAAATATTCAACACTAGTGGCGCCGGACAAATCGCCGGTGCGGTTAACCGTAACTGTCACCGTAGTGCAGGCCTCAACGACGCTGTAATTCGCTGAGCTGAATTGCACGAGTGTGGGATTCGGCACGGCTGCCAGCAAATCAATAGTCCTGCTCGCCGAACTTGCCAGGAACGCGGCGGTTCCGGCGAAGGTCGCGGTGCTTGGGTAAGAACCAGGGGAAACATTCGGACTAATAGAACAAGATGCAGTCCCGGCGGCGTTGGTCGTGGTCAGACACGAGTTGCCGGCAAAAGCAAAGTTAATTGTGGCGCCGCTGAGTTGTACCGGCGGCGAAGCCGAAACGTCGATCAGCGTAGCCGTAAGCGTCAAAGGCACATTCCGAGCGCCGCTGGCGGGACTCAGATTCATACTCAGGAAGGTTTTGTGCTTGCCGTCAGTCCAGTTGACGCGCGCGACATTGGAGGTCACTGTCTGAGTGCCGACGGTGGTGCTAGCCACCACGGCGTCGATGCCTGTAAACGTTCCGGAGAAAGTGAACTTCGCCTGACCGTTGGCGTCCGCGCGCTCAAGGAGTGTCTGTAGATTCGGGCCAATCACCGTAAGGGTCATGGGCGTGCCGGCGGGGCTACTCACGTTTTTGAGAGTCGCCGTGAAGGTTACGGGCGTGCCTTGCGTTGGAGATGGTTGAACGTCCTGGGGCGTGAGCACGATCTGAGGGGCGGGGTTCGCGGGCGTGAGGCTGCACGTCCCGTCAGCTTTCGTGATCTTGATCACCCGATCAGTCTGGGTGGCGTACAGACATCCGGACGGACTCACGGTCATGAAGTCGCCACGCGAGCCGCCTGTATAGATGTCGCTGCACCCGATGCTGCACAGGCTCGGCGGAGTGTCTGGCAGAAGGATGGTGTCGATGCGTGTAATGGTGCCGTCGTTGCGGTTGACGTAGAGAAAGGGCTTCGACGCATTGGCGGCGTTTGGCTCAAGCTCTATGCCATCCGGGTGACCAGGCAGGAAAGTGAGGGTCGTCACTGTTCCCGGCGTCGGTGCGTTGGTGCCACTCACGCTTATGATCGCGTCGCCAGCAGCGGCATAAAGCGTGCCGTCAGGGGCGAATTTAATCCCGTCGGCCCCTCTCGAGCAATAAGGCGTGACCGTACCCGGCCCGTTAGCGAAGTTCGTGACCCGGAAGATTCCGTCACCGGTCGAGAAGAAAAGATCTCCACTCAACGGGTCCACTTCCACGGCTAGTGCACCACTAGGGGCGGGAAAAACGACGATGCGAATCTCGGTACCCGTGGCCGGGTTCACTTCGACTATTTTGGCGGGATTCTGTGATGCTCCATAGAGTCGCCCATCTTTCGTGAAAGTCAGCCCGTGAAGGGTCACGCCCCCCGGGTCTTGAACTGTGCCTAACAGCGTCGCCGGGCCGGCGGTACCGCCCTGCGGCCCGAAAAGGTAGATGTTCTGGTTATTGCGGTCACCGACCAGGAGATTGCCACTCGCATTAAAAACAAGACCGATGGGGCCAATGTTTAAAAAGCAATCAACCGGGAAATTGCTCGCGAAGGTGGTGACGGCATATCCAGGCGCAGCGGTTCCTATCCCGTAATGTCCGAAGCTAGAGCAAAAGCCTGATGCATTAACAAAATTCACTGTGGCGCTGCCCGGCACCGGCAGGTTACCGTCGCTCACGTCCAGCGCCGTGTACGTTACGGTCTCGGCGACATTGTCCACCGCCGTGAACTGCACCTTCCCCGTCGCGTCCGTGGTCGCCGTGGTCCCTGAGATGATGGAACTGCCGTTGCCCTGCGAGAGGTTGACCACTTTGCCCGGCGACGGTTTGCCATTCTCTTCCTGCAAGGTCACGGTAATAGTTGTCGTATCGCTGCCATTCGCGTTGACCGTGGTCGGATTGGCGCTGATGCCGCCGGCTGTTGCCGGAGGGCTGCCGAAACTAATAGTCGCCGTCTGGTTCAGTCTTACGCCGCCGGCGGTGGCCGTGAAGGTAACGGTTTCGGGAGTTGCATCTGTAATCGTGAACACGATGTCGCCGCCGGCCACGGAGGAGACGCCGCTGGCCGGACTTATCACGGCGTGACTTCCCGTGCTGGGGGAAAGAGTCACGGTCTTTCCCGGAACAATGTTACTGTTCGCATCGCGCAGCCGCACCACGACCGCCGCCGCCGATTTGCCGTCGGCGGGAATTGACGAAAGTAAGTTTATGTAAAGGAGGGAGGCCTTGACCGAGGAGATCGACGGGTCTGTGGGACCAGGCACTTGGCCCGTCAAAGCTAAGTAGAGGAGATCCACATTGGGCGAGCCTACGCCGACGTGGGCGAGGTCGGTCCCCATGCTCGCGGCTGAGTGGAACGCGTTAGTACCGGCGAGCGAATAGAAACGTGCGTTAACCAATCCGAGTGGTTGCTGTAGTTTTTCATTCAGCAGAGCAGTCATGGCAGCCCAAATCGGAGTCGCCAGGCTTGTTCCGCCGTGCGCATCAGGCGTCGGGCACCTTCCTAAATCTGCCTGACACACTCTGGCTCCGGTGTGCGGGTCTGCTATGGTCACCACGTCCGGTACGGATCGCATTGGGCCAACAATAAATCCGTTCTGGTAATCGGGTCTACCAAAGAACCGGCTCACGCCGTATCCACCCTGACCGGTTGGCGGTACCTTGCTTAAGTCGTCCCACCACGTTTCACCCCCATACACCAATCCGGGCACGACTGTCATCGATGTTCCACCTACCGCTGTGGCGTTGGGCGAGTCGGCCGGAACAGTAATAGTGTTCGCGCTGCCATTCCGACACGTGCTCCCGGTATCGCCGGTCGCGTTGAATACGCTGATGCCGGACGCTGCCGCGCTCTTAAGGATCGCATCAATGCTCTGCACATCGGCGAGTGTCGTCTGGTCTTCGCAATAGTTAAAGCTGTTGCTGATAATCGTGACGTGGTCGTTGACCATCGCGTTGAAGAGCGTCTGGAAGCTCGTACCTGGACCCGCAAACGGTGCGTCATAAACAGCGAGCTGCGCTCCTGGCGCGAGGCCCAGGATTGTCTCGATCCCAACTAGCACATCGCCCTCCTCATCGGGAATGCGCGGCGCCCCACCATTGACGTGCACCTGGCTCACGTTGGCGAGAAGTGTGGAAGATAGGCCTGCCAAGGCTAACCAATTGGCAACATCGTTTGGGCTGAAGCTGCTGAATGCGACCACTCCTATTTTCTGACCAGCACCGTTCGCTGAGCCGTGCATGTCGGTATTAGCAGACGGCCCAATCTGCGGATCCTTACTGGCTACAGAATGATCGTAGACCGCCGGGAACAATATCCTGGAAAAGGATATGTTCAACCATTTTTCCATTATGACAGCGATGCGGGCGTCAAATTCCTTAAAAAACGCCAAGTGACCTGGATCAAACAAATTAGCCAATGCCGCGTCACGCTCGCTAAGCAATGACTGAATCTGCGTCGTTAAATTTGCTATGGATCCTAGATTCGCAGCCAAGAGATGAGATGGTCTCGGCACGGCGAGGTTTGAAAGGCCGGTCACCGCCAGAACGTTGCTCGCTAGGAACTGCGGTAAGACGGGATCCTGGTCGTTCGAGAAAAAGCGCTGCCCGCCCCGCTCGAAATTCTGGATCTTCACTCTGAAGGTGCGCTCGGCTTGGGCGCGCGTGCCACGCACGGTCAGCGTCAGTCGATTCTCAGATCCTTGCACAAGCGTAAACCCACTGCGCCGCAAATAATCTAGAACGGTGCCGTATGCCTTCTGAGTGGGGCCGAAGCGCGCGGTGATCTCGCGCTGGCTGAGAAAGTGGCGGAAGGAGGGCGAGCGCTGGTCGTACACGTCTTTGAAATAACGGTCGAACCCGGCTTGGTCTGCGTGCTTCAGAATGATGGTGAGCGTCAACGGAGCATCGGCAGCCATCTTTTCCGGTAGCCTTGTGGCCCCGGCGAGCGCGGATGGCACTTCACCGGCGAGCCGCACCATTCCCTGGCGTGAATCTCTTGGGGCGTTCGAAGTACTGTCTTCGACAATGTTACTTGGTGTGGTGCTGGCTAAGAGCGGTCTATTAATCGTGTTGTTCACGGACCGATCCACGAATAGATCACCTGGCAAGGCAGTTGTGTTGCTCTCTGTTTTGGTATAAGCCTTAGACAGCGTCGGCCGTCCGAAGTTTAAGAGGCTTCCCAAGACTATCGTGGCAATCACCGCGACGGTGGCGGCGCGCGATGTTCTCAAATTGCTTCTCATCATGACTCCCCCTTAACTCGCTTAGCTTCGCGCTGAACCTTAGCGATGAAGACAAAGCGAATTCTTGCAGATCCGGTCCTGACCACTGAGCGTCTTCATCCCGTGCGCCCTGCCCTGTGCGAGACACTGATAGATGTTTTGCACTTCCACGCCGGCAAAGTCTCCAGCCTCCTCGGGCGTCAACATCTCGCTGATAACTCGACACACAGGACAGTGCGCCGTCACCGATCGCCGAACGATCCGCTCCTGCTCGAAAAAAGTGATCTCGACTCTTCTTCTTTTTGTTGTCGTCACGGTCGGTGGTAGAATCCACGTCTCTCCTTCTTGTTGTCTAGAGCGCAGAGAATCTACTCGACGGTTGGCGCTCAGGTCTGGAAGAAAACCGGAAATAGATCGGAAATTATTCGATAATCATGGATCAACCTCGCAAAAGGTATCTGCTCGATGACTATTGGCTCGCGCCGGACGAGCAACTGCTAAGTCGCAGCGGACAAGCGATTCATCTCCCTAAAAAACCGTTTCAGGTCTTAACGTATTTGGTCGAACACCGCGATCGATTCGTAAGCCGCGCGGAACTCCTGAATCATTTCTGGGAGGGAAAAGACGTCTACGACGACGCGTTGCGCAAATGCGTGGGTGCCATCCGTAAAGCCCTCGACGATCAATCGGACGAAGCGTGCTTCATCGAGACGCGCTGGGGGGTAGGCTATCGCTACATAGGTCCGGTAACTGAGCAGATTGTTCGCGAAGAGACGATAACTGAAATAGAGAAGACCCGTGGAGTAAAGATCGTCTTTGAAGAAGAAGAGACTCATGATGAAACTGCGTTAGATGAGAGGCCGACGGTCAAGCTCGCGCCCGCGCCAGCCTTGAGCTTGTCTCCCGCGCTCAAGCGGCATCCGACGATTACAGCCTTAGCTCTTATTTTTCTCGCCATCGCCATTGGCACAGTCATTCTTGTCAGTTCTCGCCGGCACCCTGCCATCACCGAATCCCACCCCGCGCCGATCCGTTCCGTCGCCGTCCTGCCCCTCAAGAATCTAACCAACGATCCCGAAAGCGAATACTTCAGCGACGGCATTACCGAGAACCTAATCAACACCCTCTCGAGAATTGAAGGCTTGAAGGTCATCTCGCTTGGCTCTGTCTTAGCCTTCAAGGGGCAAGAGATCCATCCGCGGGAAGTGGGAGAGAAGCTGGATGTCAGTGCCGTGTTGGAGGGCAGCGTGCTCAAGAGCGGCGAGAGGGTGCGTATCAACGTCAGGCTCGTGAGCACGGAAGACGGCGAGGTGCTGTGGGCGAGCGACACTTATGAGCGCGCCGTCGGAGATATCTTTGTCGTTCAGGATAAGATCACGCGCAGCGTGGCCGCCGGATTAAGGATCAGACTGAGTGGAGAAGGCGAGCGTCGGCTCGCCAAGCGATATACAGACAACGTGGATGCGTATGAGGCCTACCTGAAAGGCCGCTACTTCCTGAACGAGAGGACGCCGGACGGGATCACGAAGGCCATCGAATATTTCCGGCGGGCGATTGAAATAGATCCGAATTACGCCCTGGCATATGCCGGGCTGGCCGGCGGCTATGACAAAGTTTACTGGTTTATCCGGTTACCTCCGGATGAGGTGATGCCGAAGGAGAGGGCAGCGGCGACGAGAGCGCTGGCGCTCGACGAATCGCTGGCCGAGGCCCATATCGCGATGGCGACCGTCTATGGCAACGCCTGGGATTTGTCGAACGCCGCGAGGGAGAATGAGCGTGCGATTGAAATCGACCCGGGCAACGCGGAGGCGCACCACGATTACGCATATTGTCTGGTGCACTTGGACAAGCCGGATGAAGGAATCGCCGAGATCAAGCGAGCCCGCGAGCTCGATCCGCTCAACATAGTAATGAACGTGGACGTGGGGGAGATTTTGCTCTACGCGCGGCGCTATGACGAAGCCATCGAGGCGTTGAATCACGCGATTGGAATGGACGCGAGCCGCGCGAACGCCCACTATGACCTGGCACAAGCTTACGACCACAAGGGGATGGATGGGGAAGCCGTTAAAGAGTATCTCAGGGATGAAGTCCTCAGCGGCGAGACCCAGGAGACGATAGCGGCGTTAAGAGATGGATACCGCGCCTCGGGACTGAGAGGCTTCTGGCAGAAGAAACTTGAGCTGGCGAAAGAAAGCTCTAGGAGAAGCTATACCTTGTCGATTATCCCGGCGAGATTGTACGCACGCCTCGGCGAGAGAGACCGCGCGTTCGACTGGCTGGAAAAGTCCTACGCCGAGCACTTGCCCACCCTCGTCGATCTGAAGGTTGATCCAATGTTCGACGGCCTGCGCTCAGACCCAAGATATATCGACTTGCTACGACGCGTCGGATTCCAAACTTAACTGCACTCACGGCCCAAAGCGCTGGCGATACTCTGTTGACGTAATGAACGCCTTGACCATCTCGGCAGCGACGAAGTTGCCGTTGAATTGATTCAGCTTTGTCAGCCAGAAATCGTAGCCGGTGTAATC
>WNFT01026361.1_pt1 | contig 10057 bp, 11 predicted proteins | sample 5400191 | NCBI WGS metagenome assembly WNFT01 (sample SAMN13153359, study PRJNA577476) | soil metagenome | isolation source: 80 cm saprolite under Madrone tree | place: USA:California | collected 2016-06-14 | reverse complement strand
AGTAGTCGTGCCTTTGGCCATGCAGCATTACCTCCTCTTGCAGCGGAACCTGGTTTACACCGCAATGACGAGGGGCAGGAGACTCGTGGTTCTGGTCGGCCAGAGGAAGGCGCTCGCAATCGCCGTTCGCAACGATCGTGCCGCGGAAAGATTTTCATGCTTATACGACAGACTTGTCAGAAGCCAAATTGATCCTAGCGGGCGGTCCTATAGCAACTAAATGCGAAAGAGGGAAGCCAATTCCCGTTAGTCAAAATCAGAAGACGAATGGTCCCATCGCGGAGTGCGTGCAGTTAGAATTTAACGTGATCATGGATGAAGATCTAGTCGAGACCGACCGCTCGTTCTGGGGACTTCCTTGAGAATTGGGGCGTTGGCGGGTAGGGCGAGTGGTCGATAGGGCGACCTTCATGGGCGCCGGCGACGGCGGACGTTGAGGTGTGGGTACTCGAGGCTTCGCAAACCACTTCGTAACGGACCAGGCCAAGGCCAAAGGACAAAGAAAGTGATAAACACGTCTTGCGAGTCAATCTTTGCTTCCCATCCCATCATCCAAACGACTCCATTATTTACGCTGCCATGCGCTTTTCCGGCTGAGGGCCCGCTCGTTCGTGCCGTCCAGCTCCTTCTCAGGCCGCCGGACTCCCCTCATTCACGGCAACACGCTGTTGAGCGTCTGCCCGACTTTGTCCAGAACGACATCGCGAATTTTGTTGGCCATGGTGATTTCTCGCAACAATTCCTTATATTTCGTGCGTTCGCTCGCACCCTCGCCTTTTTTGACCATGTTGATGCGCAGGCCATATTCCTTGTAGCGGTGGCCAACCGCTGTGACGACATTTTTATACGCCGTCTGCCAGTCCTTGTTACTGTCGATTGCGGTCTTGTCGATCACCATTTTCGCCGCCGCAAGAGCTTTCTTGCTGACATCGTCGGTCTCGGGCGCGTCGGCATATAAGGTAAGCTCGGCCACAGCGTGAGCGATGAAGGCGTCGGCCTCATTGTGGTGCGCGAAGCTCGAAACGTCCTGCCAGTCCTGAATGATATGGGTTCCTTCATGCACGAAATTGAGGTGCCTCGCTCGGGGTTCCATGTTGTAGATCATGAAGTAATTTTCTTCGTGCATGTACACTCCCGAAACATCTGCCAAGACGGAGAGCGTCTGGCTCACCTCAAATCCTGGCTGGCGAAGCACATGCGCCGCGTGAAACTGCCCGACCTCCTGATCGAAGTCGACAATCAGCTTGGCTTTACCCGCAATTTCCTCACGCCTGCTCAGCGCCAGGAGCCTTCGCCCGAGGACATCTGCGCCGTGCTGGCCGCGGTCATGGCGCACGGTTGCAACCTCGGCGTCTACACAATGGCGCAGCTGACCTCGGACGTCACTTACGAGCAGCTCAAACAAGCGGATCGAGACTGGCATCTGACCGAGGAGGCGCAGCGGAGCGCCTTGGCGGAATTGGTGAGCGCGATCGCGGACCTCGACACCTCTTCACGTTGGGGCGAAGGCAGGACCGCGGCAAGCGACGGGCAGCGCTTCTCGCTGCCGCGCCGGGTCCTCCAGCAGACCTACAGCACCCGATTCAGCGACTTCGCCTTGGAGTTTTACACCTTCGTGGCCGATAACTACGCCCCCTTCTACAGCCTGCCGATTGAGTGTACCGACCGCGATGCTGCCTTCGGACTCGACGGTTTGCTTTACAACGAGAGCGAGCTCGAGATCGAAGAGCATTACACCGACACCCACGGCTATACCGAGATCAACTTCGCCGCCTTCGCCATGCTGGGCTTGCGCTTCTGCCCGCGCATCCGTGGGGTCCAGCACCAGCGCATCTACCGGATCGATCCCAACTGCGACTACGGTTCGCTTGCATCTTTGGTCAGCCGCGCCTACCAGACCATCGACACCGAGCAGATCGCCGAGCAGTGGGACCGCATGGGTCAACTCTACGCCTCGCTCAAAACCGGCCACGTCACGGCGTCAGGGGCCTGAAACGACTGGTAGGCTTCAGCGCCAAGAACCGTTTCTACCGCGCCAATCGGGATCTCGGACGCATCTTCAAGACCGAGTTCATCCTCCAGTACCCTCTCGGAGCCGGAACTGCGCCGCCGGATCCGGCGCGGCTTGCTCAAGGTCGAGCAACTCCAAGAAATTTGGTGCTCCGTGTTTGGCTAACTTCCCGATCAATCTGCATTGGAGCAAACCGACAGGGCCAATGCCTAGCGACGTGTATGTCGCTTGTTGAGAGGGAGAAGGATCTTTTTGCGGGACATTTTCGCGGAAACTTTTTAGGCTCGCGGGCATGGAGAAAACTCTGCGCCTGCCCAACGGCGAGCAACAAGCAGTATTAGATCAAGTCCAAGTACGGCTTGTGGAACGGGCCGAACTGGAGAATTTCAAACAATTGCTCAATGAGCATCACTATCTGGGAAGCCTCAAAGAAGTGGGTCAACGCCTGCACTACGTAGCCACCGATGCACGCGGTCAGTGGCTGGCGCTGCTGGTCTTCAGCGCTCCGGCAAAGCACCTCAAGCATCGGGACAAATGGATCGGATGGAGCCCTGCACAGCGCCACCGTCGCCTCAGTCTGGTTACCAACAACAGCCGCTTCCTTATCCTGCCGGGGCGCTCGGTGCCCAACTTGGCCAGCAAGATATTGGGTTTGACCCTGCAGCGTCTTTCGGCCGATTGGCAGGCTTGCTACGGCCATCCGGTGTTGGTGGTCGAAACCTTTGTCGATCCGGCACAGTTCTGCGGCACGGTGTACTCGGCCAGCGGCTGGACGGAACTTGGCCAGACCGACGGCTGGGGCCGCCGGCGACGCGATTATTACGTCAAACACGACCAACCCAAACGTCTCTTCTGCCGTCAACTGTGCAAAAATGCCTGCCGCAGTCTGCAGGCCGAACATCTCAAAGGGGCCCTTGCGGTGGTCGAACAAAAGGTAACGCCAGCCTGTACGTGCACGGTAAAGGAAATCCGCTCGATGGTTGAGCACTTCAAGGCCGTGCCAGACTTTCGCAGGCGCTTTGAGTCCTATCCGCTGTGGTCGATGCTCACAATCCTTCTTTTAGCCACGCTCTGCGGTGCTCCACGCGGGCAGAAGGATCTAGCCAAGTTTGCCCGGGGCTTGAGCCAAGCGCAGCGCCGGGCTCTTGGTATCCGGCCCAACGCCCAGGCCAAGTATCCGGTTCCGACACAGCCGACCTTTTGTCGTCTGCTCCAGCGCGTCGATGCACGTAAGGTGGAGGAAGTCATTGTGGCCATCCAGGAGCAAGTGCGCGGTCCGGCGCCCAAGGAGCAATTGATCGTCTTTGATGGTAAGCAACCCAAGCACGGTAGCGGCGCCTCAGTTTTGAGCGCCGTCACCGTACCAAGCCAGCATTACTTGGGCAGCGCAGTCGTCGGCCAAAAGACCAACGAGATTCCCGTGGCGCGAGAGTTGTTTAAGCGCCTGGAGTTGGAAGGCCGCTTGGTCTCCTTGGACGCCTTACACACTCAGGATGAAACCGCGCGCGCTCTGGTCCTCGAACACGGGGCCGATTATCTGCTAACGGTCAAGGGGAACCAACCCACCGTGCGCGAACAGATCGAAAAACTGGTTACCACCCCGCAGGTGGTTTTTTCCCCCTCAGGAGCCGACGCCTACTCAAGCTAATTCTCAGGAAATCAACAAGAGCCGCAAAGAAAGCCGCACTATTGTTACCGCGCCAGTCAGCGCTGAAGAGGTCTGCTTCCCATTGGCCGAGCAGGCGGCCCTGCTGTTGCGTCAGACCGAAGGTCGCAAAGATGAACTGGTGGCGCTGATCAGCAGCCTCGAGCCCTCGCGCCTGGATGCCGTAAACTGGATACGTCTGAATCGGGACGCCTGGGGCATTGAGAGCGGTTTGCATCAGCGCTTGGATATCTCCCACAACGACGACCGCTGCCGGGTCCGTAACCATAACGCTATGTTGGTTCTCGGGATGATGCTGCGCTTAAGTAATAGCCTTTTCATGGAATGGCGCGCCTACAAGCGACGCCCAGATCACGTCACCACGACAGATTTCCAATCCGCCTTGTCAGAAGATCACCACCGGCCAGCACTCCGCTTGGTCTTGAGCAAATCTCCTAACCTCAAACGGCTCTCATGAATTGGCGCCTTTAGCGGCGTTCGTGTTTTCTAATCACTTGTAGGACCACAAGAGATTTCAATCGTAACCACCTTATTCCTAGGATATTACGCTACATTTTCAACCGTCAGAAAGCAGCCACTAGACCAATTCTAGGCTATTATAACTACTTTTTGGCTTGTTTTAATGCTTTGAAGCAATTTGCATTGCATTCTCTGCTGCTTCCTGAAAGAATCTCCTGTCGGATAGGCCGGTACATAGGAGTAAATTCCCCAGTTCAGAGATTGTCTGCTCGAACTGGGGAATGTTTTTTCGAGATTGCGTTCCCTGCCGCTTCCTGAAAGGATTCCTTTTCGACGAATTGATTTGGCAATCATTCCAACTTCCCTGGTTCAGATCCGCACGCTCTGGACCAGGGAATGTTTGTGTTTTTTTTACAGTTGCGCTTCCCGCTGTTTCATGAAAGAATTTCCTCTCGGCTAGTTTGATGCACATAGAAGTGATCTCCCTGGTTCAGAGATAGGCTGATGCTCATTCAAGCTTATCGGGTAGAGAGTCGAAGACCGGGATCAATCGACTTCGAACCTCCTGAACCAGTACTGATTGGCATAGTGCAGTTCACACCAGGCATCGTTCAAAGGGAAATAGAATTCGAGCCAGATGCCGAAGCCATAAAAGTACTCGCGAAACATACCCTTACTGCTCATCATCAAGCCATTGGCATCAGCACATGGAAGGCGAAACTGATCAGTATCGATGATGACCATTTGGGAACGCCATTTATTGAGAATGCTACTGAAGGCTACCGGATTTGGCTGCCTTCGTCATTGCCTTCCCACTGGTCCTGAAAGAATCTCTTTTCGACGAATTGGCAAGATTCCGACTTTCCCGGTTCGGGAGATTGGCAGCTCTTGAACCGGGGAATTGTTGAGCAAACCGTTCTTGCTTGCCATGCCGGTTGCAATATTTAAGAGGGTGTGTTCCTCTTCTTCCTTGGCGACTGGTTGACGGACCCAGTTTTTTACCTGTACGGATCTAAAATCACCGTTGCGGGTATTGTAGCTTTCGTCATTTGCGTCGTTACCGGATTTTTTCTTTGGTGGGTTCTGCAGAGCGATTTCACGTCGCGGTTCCTGGCCAAGATTGGGCTCGATAAAACTTTTTTTGCAGTCGTCCGGTTTTCCCTGAGCGTGTTTGTTATTTTGGGTTTCGTCTTCCTGGGCCTGGATCTAGCGGGCTTTGTCATTCCGTGGGAGCAGCGCATCCCAGGCGTAAATCTCAGCCTGGGCCAGATTCTGCGCCTGGTTTTGCTTGTCTTCGCGGTGTTCTGGCTCTCCTCGTTCCTCAAGCGCCAACTGGCACTACGCGTGCTCAGCCGGAGCGGGCTCGACACATCGCTGCAGTATGCGATTGCGCAGATCACCAGCTACGCCATCATCATGCTTGGATTCTTGTTAGCACTGCAGAATACCGGGATTGACCTGTCGGCGCTAACTGTGTTCGCCGGAGCCGTGGGAGTAGGCGTTGGTTTCGGTTTGCAGAACATTTCGAGCAACTTTATCAGTGGACTTATCATCCTTGCTGAGCGCCCGATCAAGATCGGCGACCGGGTCGAAGTCGATAAAGTAGCCGGGCAGGTTATCGACATTCGCGCCAGGAGTACCACCATCGTCACCAACGATAATATAACATTGATTGTGCCAAACTCGGTGTTCACCGCGCACACGATCATCAATTGGAGTCACGGCGACCAGAAAGTGCGTTTTCGGATACCGGTCGGCGTAGCCTACGGAAGCAATCTGGATACAGTGCGGGAAGCACTTATCGAAGTGGCGAAACGCCACTCCGCTGCGCTCGCCCATCCTGAACCCACGGTTTTTCTTGAATCATTCGGGGATAGCTCACTCAATCTCGAACTGGTAGTATGGAGCGCAGAAATGAGCTTTCGCCCTCGCAGATTTCGAAGCGACTTAAATTTCGCGATTGAAAAAGCTCTCCGGGAACGCGGCATCGAGATTCCATTCCCTCAACGCGATCTACATATTCGAAGTCGATCGGAAATATTCGCGGAGCGGGGCTAACTAGACTAGCCACTTTGCTGGAACCAAACGCCTCACAGAATTCCTGCCGCACCGCGATCCGTCAGGCCACCGGATAGAACCACTTCCAATGCAGAAGCCGCTCCAGGATTCGTATCCCGGTCAGGCTCGGTTTTCGTTCATCCAGTCGATTACTCAATCGCCCAGAGCGGGAACGACTGTCCCGCTTTAAGGCCAGGATTTTGATGATAGACAGTCCGCCAGCCAGGCGAGGCGAAGACATCGGTCCACATGTCGAGCATCGGCAGGAGGAAGTAGCGCCCCGACGTGTCGGGAGAAGAAACGATAACCGGTTCTTTGGTGAGATCCAGCCACGCAAAGGAGTAGAGCGTGGAGTAGAGCGTATCGAATTTGATACGCACGACGAGTTTCAAATTGCCCGGGGGATACGCAGGCGCATTCGAGAAAGTGTTCATAGGCCCCTTTAGCATCTCCTTTCCGGCTTCGACATTGGTGGACTGTCTACGCGTAATATCCACCGAGAGGAGCGGGTAAAAGTACAAGTAGGCGTTGACGCCGATGGCGTGCGCCTCCTGCAGCGAAAGTCAGCGATTTTTGAGGTTTAAATTAAATTGTGCCAAAAGTCGTCCCAACTTCTATGATGCAGAAACGCTGCTCCTTTTCGGATTTGCGACATGCGCATTGGCTACGCTCGCGTCTCGACCGACTAGATTGACCCGGCAGGGTGACAACGCGAAGGTCTTGGCAGAAGTGGTTGTGATATCGACGTTGTCTCGACCGGGATCCGCAAAGGATTAGCCGAAGTTCTTCGCGAATAAATGACGATCTGCTAATCGAGCAGATCAGGATAATAGGTCCCACGGCGAAATTCTGCCTCATGGCATTTCATCTCGTTGTAAACGTGCTCCAGTTTTTTGGGCGTCGATCCAGCCACACTCCGAGTTGAAAGCTTCCTTCAAAACTCCAGATCCCTCCCTGCCGGCAGATAGGCAGGAAGAGGAACTGAGATGAGACGGTTTTGCTCTGGTAGAAGAGGGTGAAGAAGGCTGCCTTTTTCGCCCGAATGTGGCTACAATTTCGGCATGCCACAGGTACAATTACCGATCTTTCCGGCAGGAGTCACGCACATCAATTCGGAGGTCGCCTTTGAGGAGCGGGATGGAAAGGTGTACTACTTTAATGGCCATCTGCCGGTGTTTGTCCATGAGAAGAGTGCTCTGGCGACTTTCCGGCTTTTTAGTACCCAATTGGTCATCAATGGGAATGCTACTCAAGCGGAGATATCTCGTGCATTCGGGGTGCCGCTGGTCACAGTCAAACGCTATGTGAAGCTCTACCGGGAGAGTGGAGCAGCGGCCTTTTTCGCTCCTGCCAAGAAGCGCTCGGGCAGCAAATTGACAGCGGAAGTTTGCCAACAGGTCCAAGGGTTATTGGACCAGGGACTGACTGTGCCCGAAGTGGGTCGGGAGGTGGGGATTTTGTCCAATACCTTGCACAAGGCGATCCGCGCGGGTCGTCTGCGGCCTGGAAAAAAAAAGATTTATCCAACGATGCGATAGCGAGCACGAAGAGCGAGCGCAGTATAGCAGACATTCAAGCCCCGTTGGGTCGAGCAACGACGCGCAGCCTGGAACGGGTGGCGGCGAGCGTCGGCATGCTCAATGGGGCTCCCATTGAGTTTGAACTGGTTAAAGATGTTCCCGATGGCGGGGTACTGTTCGCTCTTCCGGCATTATTGTTACTTGGACTCTTGAGCAAGAGCCGGGAGATGTTTTCGATGCCGGAGGGTTTCTATCCGCTGGAGAGCATCTTTCTACTTCTGGCGCTGATGGCCCTGGCGCGTATTCCTTCGCTCGAAGCGTTGCGCTATGTGGCGCCGGGAGAATGGGGCAAGTTGATGGGGCTGGATCGCATCCCCGAAGTGCGCACCCTGCGTCAAAAGATTACCCAACTCTGCTCTGAGCAAGGCCTCGCTGAACGCTGGAGCAACGCTCTGGCAAAGCAATGGATGGCGCAGGAACCCGAATGCGCCGGGGTCTTTTACGCCGATGGTCATGTGCGGGTTTATCATGGAAAACTCACCGATCTGCCTCGGCGTTATATTGCCCGAGAACGGCTCTGTTTGCGCGGCACGACCGACTCTCTCGTTAATGCCATGGACGGCCGGCCTTTCTTTGTGGTCAGCTGCGCCGTCGATCCCGGATTACTGAGTGTGTTGCGCGAGCAGATTGTACCACGGCTCAAAGCCGATGTGCCAAACCAGCCCACTGAAGAGCAACTGGAAGCCGACCCACTCTTAAGCCGCTTTACCATCGTCTTCGACCGCGAAGGCTACTCGCCACGCTTCTTCGCCCAGATGAAAGAGGAGCGCATCGCGATCCTTACCTATCACAAGTTCCCTGGAGAGCTTTGGCCGGAGCAGGAATTTCGGACCCACAAGGTCAGCCTCGTCAACGGGGAGCAAGTCAGCCTGGAACTGGCCGAACGCGGTGTACGACTCTCCAATGATCTATGGGTACGCGAGGTCCGTCACCGCTCGGAAAAAGGACACCAGAGCTCGATTTTAAGCACCGATTACCGCTCTGATTTGACCCGGGTAGCCGTGGCCATGTTTGCTAGATGGTGCCAGGAAATCTTTTTCAAATATATGCGTCAACACTACAATCTGGATCGATTAATCGAGTACGGAACTGAATCCATTCCTGATACAACCCGCGTCATCAACCCTGCCTGGCGCCAACTCGACAGCCAGATCCGCCGCCAAAACGGATTACTTAACCGTGAACTGCTCCAATTCGCAGAAATCCAGTTGCCCCAAGAAATGGAGTCCCAACAAGTCGAAGCCTATCAGCGCAAGAAGGGTCAACTGCAGCAGGCCATCGAAGAACGCCGCCCCAAAATCGAGCAACTTAAAGCTCAACGCAAAGCGCTTCCCAAACACATCGAGATCAAAGATCTGCCTGAGCAAGATCGCTTTAGTAGGCTGCGTTCAGAGAAAAAACACTTCATCGACACGATCAAGCTCATCGCTTATCGGGCGGAAACGGCCCTCGCCCAGCTTGCCCGCGAGAAGCTCAAACGCCTCGATGATGCCCGCTCACTGATTCGACAACTCTTCCGCACCGAAGTCGACCTTGTTCCCGACCAGCAAAATAAAACTCTTACCGTGCGTTTGCACCCAACGAGCACCCAAGCGCATGACGAAATCGTCCGCCACCTCTGCGTAGAACTAACAGAGATAGAAACTGTTTTTCCAGGCACCGATCTGCGCCTCGTTTATGAAATCTCCGGCTCATCCTAATTCAAGGGAATCCGGCGGTCTGAGCCTGGGTAGACATGTCCAGCATGCGGTTGATCCCTGTCCGAATTGCGGCGGCAAACTTGAAGCTCGTGCCGATGATACAGACAATGTTCTCGCGCATCGGATGAACGAGTATCGAGAGAAAAGCTTCCCAGTGACAGACTTTTACGGGAGACGAGGTATATTGGCCCGCGTCGATGCCGACCGCGAAGTGGCGGTGGTATTTGACGACTTGAGCCGTTTGATCAGTGAATGATCCCCATAAAAACACCTCTGGAAATCAACAAGATGCGGGCTTCCTGCAAGCTTGCAAGCCAGATCCTCGATGCGCTCTCAGCAATGCTGAGTCCTGGAATAACGACCAAGGATGTTGATCAGGCTGGCGCAAGGCTGATGCTCGAGTCGGGATGCAAGAGCGCTTTTCTTGGTTACCGGCGATTTCCCGGCAATATCTGCATCTCGATAAATGACGAGGTTGTGCACGGAATCGGCGGCTCACGGCGAATTCAATATGGTGATATCGTGAAGCTTGACATCGGTGTCGTCCTGGACGGATTCGTTGGCGACACGGCGGCCACGATTC
>WNFT01006858.1_pt1 | contig 10057 bp, 8 predicted proteins | sample 5400191 | NCBI WGS metagenome assembly WNFT01 (sample SAMN13153359, study PRJNA577476) | soil metagenome | isolation source: 80 cm saprolite under Madrone tree | place: USA:California | collected 2016-06-14 | reverse complement strand
CCCGTTCCAAAAACAAATAGGAAAGCTGCAGAGACTACCGTTGTTACGTGCGTGTCTATGATGGTGAGGAAGGCTTTGTCGAAGCCGGCATCGACGGCAGCGGCGGAAGACTTGCCGTTACGCATTTCCTCGCGGACGCGTTCGAACACCAGAACGTTCGAGTCCACACCCATACCGATGGTTAATATGACACCGGCGATGCCTGGCAGCGTCAGCACGGCGCCGAAGAGAGCCAGCACGGCAAGCAGGATGACCAGGTTCAGGATCAAGGCCAGGACGGCGTTGCCACCGGAGAGGCGATAGTAGACGAGCATGAAAAGCATCACGACGACGAGGCTGAGAACCGAAGCCTGGACGCCATGGCGGATGGAGTCCGCACCCAGTGAAGGACCAACGGTGCGCTGCTCGAGATATTTGATCGACGCGGGCAGAGCACCTGCACGGAGAACCAAGGCCAAGTCGTGAGCGCTCTCCTGGCTGAAATTGCCCTCAATCATTCCGGAATCATCGATGCGGCCATTGATGCTCGGGGCCGAATAGACGCGATGGTCGAGCACGATGGCCATCTGGCGGCCGATATTTTGCTGGGTAAAAGGCCCGAAACGGCGCGCGGCCTCCGGCGAGAGCGTGAAATTCACCTGCCACATACCAGGGTTGGTCGTGTTGCGATTTTCCACCGCGCTACGCAGGTCGCGGCCGGTAACCACAGACGCGCGGCCCAGCACATACCAAGTTTCGCCAGTATCGATTCCACCTGTTGATTTGCGGGTCTTGGGGTCGTCGCGGACAAGTTCCGTACCTGGCGGCAGAACGCCACCGTGGCGGCTGAGAGCCTCTGTTTGAGAAGTATAGGTAGTTGGATCTTCGACCAATTTCAATTCCAATTGGCCGCCCGCCTGGATGACATCCCTGGCGCGAGTCGGATCGCCCTCGCCGGGGAGTTGTACGAGGATTTCGTTGGCGTTGCGGCCGCCACGGAGCTGAATGGTAGGTTCCGTGAGGCCCAGGGCATTGATGCGCCGCTCGATCGTTTCGAGCGACTGAGTCATCGTGCTTTCCTGGATTTGGGCGACGGCGCTGGGGCGAAGCGTCAAGGTGTAGCCGGAGGGATCACCGGCGGCAGGCGTCATGTCCCAAACGTTGCTGTATTGCGTGCTGACGATATCGCGCACCTGCGAAAGCTGGGAGGGATCGATGTTGCGCAAGAGAATGTGGGTGTCATCGACGCGGCGCACTTCATCGTAATGAATGTTTTTTGTGCGCAGCTGGGTCGTCAAGCGATCGACGGTGGTGTCCGTCTCCTGCGCGATGGCTTCTTGCACCTGGACCTGGAGGATCAGGTGCGTGCCGCCCTGGAGGTCGAGCCCCAGCTTGATCTGCTTGGAGAAATTATCCTTCACTTGCGCGAGCGAAGTGGGGAATTCCGGATAGCCAAAAAGAAAATAGAGGCAGAACAGAATGACGGCAAGTATGAAGAGCGCTTTCCACTTCAGATTGGGATTCATGGTCAGGAAGTAAGACGTGTAATCCGGCGAAGGGTGGGCTTATTTTGCATCTTCCGATGCCTCCACCTGAGCAATCGCCGCACGCGAGAGACGAATTTTAACCTGCGGTTCGCTGGAGATTTTCAAGATGACCGAATCACCATCGATACCGTTAACCGTGCCGTAGATGCCGCCGTTGGTGATGATTTTATCGCCGGTCTTGAGGGCAGAGAGCATTTCCTGCACCTTTTTACGCTGGCGCTGCTGGGGCATGATCACCATGAAATACATGATGGCGAACATGAGGCCGAGTGGAATGAGGAAGCCGCCAAAACCGGCGCCGCCTGTAGCTTGTAATAGGATTGCCGCCATCATTGTGTATTCAGCTGGTCCTTGGTCGAGAAATTTTTATCGGCGCGTCAAACGTTCTTCTCAAGGAAGAACGACAGAAAGGCCGTACCGCGGGTAAATCACCCGCGCTTCTGCCTAACCGACTTCCATTCGATTCGTTTTGGCGCCCCGCGGATGGCTCGCGTGCCTCTCGTCTTCAAAAGCCTCAGGCCTGAAGGCCTGAGGTACATATTCGTTCAGGCCGCTCCTTCAGCATAGCGCGCGTGCATCTCAGACGAGAAATTCGCTAGGTTCCCAAACTCGATAGCCTCGCGGATTTGGCGCATTATGTCAAGGTAAAAGTGGACATTGTGGTGGGTGGCCAGGATGGCGGCGGTGAGTTCTCCGGCAGCGAAGAGATGACGAAGATACGCACGAGAATAGCGGCGGCAGACGGAGCAAGCGCACTTGGGATCGATGGGGCGCTGATCCTGCGCGTAGCGCGAGTTCTTGATGAGGACGCGACCTTCGCTGGTGTAGAGGCAGGCGTGACGAGCGGCACGGGTCGGGAGCACGCAATCCATCATGTCGATTCCGAGCGCGACGTAATCGGCGATTTGTTCGGGGCGGCCGACGCCCATAAGATAGCGCGGACGATCCTGGGGCAGTAGCGCCGTTACTTCGGCAGTCATCTCGCAGGTCATCTCATGCGGCTCACCAACAGCGAGGCCGCCAACAGCGTAGCCTGGAAAATTCAAATCGAGAAGTTGGCGCGCGCTTTCGCGCCGCAAGTCCTCAAACGTCGCGCCCTGCACGATGCCGAATTGCCATTGGTTGAGATCGCCGTTTCGGCGGGCGCATTCTTGAAAATGGTTGCGCGCGCGGCGCGCCCAGGCAGTGGTGCGCTTGAGGGCGGCTTCGGCTATTTCACGCGGCGCGGGCGTCTCAATGCATTCATCGAGAACCATGGCGATGTCCGACCCCAGGGCGAGCTGAATCTCGGCGGCTTTTTCTGGGGTGAGAAGATGCTCCGAGCCGTCGAGATGCGAGCGGAAGCGTACCCCTTCATCGGTCATTTTTCGCAGTTCGGAGAGGCTGAAGACTTGATAGCCGCCGGAATCCGTGAGGATGGCACGCGGCCAAGACATGAATTGATGCAAGCCGCCGAGCTTGCGGACCAGCTCGTGGCCGGGGCGCAGATAAAGATGATAGGTATTGGCGAGGATGATTTCCGCGCCGAGTTCTTCGAGCGCTTCATTGCGCAAGCCTTTGACGGCGGCTTGCGTGCCGACCGGCAGGAAGAACGGCGATTGCACCACGCCGTGAGGAGTAGTGAGGCGGCCGCGGCGCGCCCCGAGCGAATCAGTTTTCAGGACTTTAAACGAAAAACTCACAAGCCGAGTTTATCAGAGGAAAATCCAAGCCATCATGGTGAAGAATAGAACAACGGAGAAAGTCGTTCCGAATGCAATTCCAAGCGCCTTTCCGATCGGCGCTTTCTTCGGGTCCGCGGCGGAGAAACCAACCGCCATCAGGATGATGGCCCAAATTGCGAAAATATCCAGGCTCCCAAAAAAGATAAGCTGCCAGGCGGGAGCGCTGTCCCCAAGGAATGCCGCTGGATTCGACGCCAGAAAGTTCTGCGGATCGATGCTTTGGGGATCTTTCAGGAACGTGACTGGAATTGCCAAGAGTTCTCGAAGCGACATGGGAAGATGCGCGAAAGCTGTGATGGCAAACGCCGTGCCGAAATTCGTTCTTACTCCTCCAATGAGCTTGAAGGCCGCAAAATTAATCGCGGCCGAAAACAGGATCAGCAGCGGCCAGCCGATGACTCCCCGTACATACTGCGAGATCTTCGATCGCTGCGCTCCTTGTTCGTAAGCGGCCTCCTTCTGGTCCTCGGGCAAAGCCTCGATATGCGAGGCCGCGAACTTGTTTTTCTCGATCTGTTGCCTGGTATAGGTCACCCAGTCCGCGCGTTTGACGAGCGTGGCACATAGCCCGAACCAAATCACGATCAGTAGAATCATGGACGCAATCCAGCTTGGCCGCTGGACTAGGTCCTTAAAAGTGGCGCCCGGCGAAAAAAATACGCCCACGATGCGGCTGATCGCACTCATCTGAGGCTGCGGCTCAGGCGCAGCCGGGGGAACGGCAGTTGTCGTTGCCATCTCAAGATCCTCCACCACAGAGTTGCGTAGTACTGCCTTCTGAGAGGGACTACGCACGAGCACTATAAAATATTTCGGTGAAAGGATTCTAGCGCGGAGGAAAAGAACTTGACAGTTGAAAGTTAAAAGATCCAAAGAAAATCCGAGTAGCTATTTCAATCGCGCGTTGTACACTCAAAACAATGGTCACTTTGTTTGGTTCTGTTCCTGGTCTATTCGACGACTTCCGGCTACAACAACAACTCGATAGCCTACCCAGGCCTCGAATTGTCACCATGGGGTGGCGCGACAGAATCATTTTACTGTTTGTCTTTTTGTTCTTATGCGTTTGGACGACTCTGTGGACTCGAGCAATTCTTGAAAGCTGGAGAAGCCAGCCCAATTGGGCCGTATTCGCCATCCTTTTCCTGGTCATCTTCGCTTCTTTGTGGCTGTACGAACTGCGTCGCGAACTTCGGAATCGTCCGATCTTAGCAAACGGCGAATTCGCTCTAGGCAGAGTCACTTCTCAGCAAGATGTTGGCGGAAGAACTAGAAAGAGCAAGATTGCTTACAAATTTACCGATGCTCACGGGCGAACTTGGACTGGAAAGGGATACGACACGACAAAAGCGTACACAGAAAACATGGCGGTTATGGTCTTCTACGAGCCCAACGATCCATCGCGAAATGTGGCTCTCTGCACAACAGTGTGGAGATTGCGTTCAAAAAACGGGGACCTGATTTCACCTTTTTGAATATCATTGCATTTCTAGGGGCACAACAAACTTCAATGCGGTGTGCGTTGCAGAAAATCCGACGACTTTCACATCCTTCAAGCCAGTTTTGCGGCCGGCGGCGAGGACATCGTTTTCGGTGATGTGCTTTTGGCCCTTGGGATAAACGATCCAGAGGGCGGCCGCGCCTTGCAGTGATTTCGAGGTTTTCGGCAAAGCGCCGAGTTCTTCCTTCGATTGCGCGGCGAAAAAGACGCATTCCGAATCAACGGCAACTTTACCTTTGGTCACGGATTTCGTGAGCGCACCTAGTTCCGCGAGAAATTCAGCGTCGAAGCCGCCGATCAAAGAAACTTTCGCTTCGGGTTTTACACCAAGCTTTTCGATGCGCGACTTGGGATGAAGGATTTTGTCGCGCCACTTTTCGGCGGCCGCGCCAAGATGAAAAATCGCCAGCCCTTCCGCCGTTTGCAAACGGAGTTCACCGTCCACCGCTTTCGCGGATTTGATCGTCGAGAAGGGAATCTTCAGCCGGAAGCCGCCGCGGAAGAGAATCTCGCTTGTTTCGAGCAGCGCCTTCCCTGCTGACTGCTGCTTGCCAAACTGCACCTTGCACGTTACTTCGTTTCCCATCAGAGCTCCCCTGTCTCACCGGCCAACTTGTTGCTGAACCGTCACTCTTCCTAAGCGCGGGGCCATCCTCGGCGACAGACACAATAGTAAGCTATGAGGTTCCATGGCAACCGCAACTACAAATACGGTGGACTGGAAGTTGATCTGGGCGCAGCGCGGCTTCCGCTATTTCTTTTTTGCTATGTTCGTGTCGCTTTTCGGCAGCGGGATGAACTTTGCGGGCGTGAGCTGGTACATCATGGCGGCGACGCATTCGACCGTGAAGGTCAGCGGGCAAGTCATCGTCATGACGCTGCCGGGACTTTTTGTGCCGTTCCTCGGCGGAGTGCTGATCGACCGCATCGACCGGCGTTACCTCGGCGTGCTGCTCGATCTTACGCGGGGCCTTTTCGTTCTCGCCACCGCGTACATCGCGTGGCGCGGCCATCTCCAGCTCTGGCATCTCTACGCGATGACGCTGATCACCGGAACGGGCTCCGCGATGTACTGGGCTACGGTGAACGCCCTGGTGCAGGAAGTCATTCCGCCGAGCCAATTCACGGGAGCGAACGCCGCGGTGCTGGTGGGCGTGCAGAGCGGGATGCTCATCGCGGGGGCCTTCGTCGGCTTCCTCTACAACAGCGCTGGAATCCAAGGGATTCTGGCCATCGATGGCGCGACTTATTTCTTGTCGGCCTACTGCCTGTACCGCGTGCGCCGCGGGTACACCTCGCCGCGCGAGAGCCAGAAATATCCGCGGGAGTATAACGAAGCGACCGAAGCGACGGCCGAAGCGCTGGAGACGGGAGAAAATCCGGAAGTCGCCGAAGCGGGCCTCTCGCTCGCTGTTTACGCCGATATGAAGGAGGGGTTCAGCTATTTGAAACAGCAGCCGCTGGTGCGCGCCCTGGGCATCACGCATTCCATTATGATGGCCGGCGTGGTGAGCGCAAACGTCGTTCTGGTGGCGCTGGCCAACGACATTCTGCGCTCCGGCCCGCGTGGACTGGGCTTTTTGGAGGCGGGCTGGGCCACTGGAGCAATCATTGGAGGGCTGATTGCCAGCCAGCTTCCGCAAGCGCTGCGCATGCCGCTTTATGTCGCGGCGTGTGCCGGACTCGCAGCCGGGCACATGGCGACTCCGTTCGTCGCGTTTCTCGTGGGCGCGGTGATTATGCAAATATTGTTTGGATTCTGCCGCGCGCTTGGCGGCGTGGTAGCGCAATCTTCGCTGATGGCCATCGTGCCCAGACATTTCATGGGCCGAACACAATCCGCAATGGCGATTCTGACCACGGTCGTGCAACTTTTCATGAGTTTTGCGCTCGGATGGGTAGCGCAGGGAGCGGGTCTGATCGTGGCGTACGCGCTGCTGGCCGTGCTCTACACGGGAGCAACGGTCTCCGCCATCCGCGCGCGCCAGCTCTTGCGATAACTTCGTTGGCGCGGTGTTTGCCGCTGGGTTTGGCTTAGCTCAAGACGGCTTGGGCGCCACGGCCGCTGGCGACGGAATTACTTTCCCGCCGAGCAAATCCACGGCCGCTTGATAGAGCTTGGCGCGCAACAGGTAGCGTTCGTTGGCGCGCGTGATATAGCGCACGGCGATCTCGACTCCGCCAATCACCGGCTTCACGTTGATTGCCGGAGCCGCGGTCAGCGCGCTCATATCGCGCGAACGCGCAGCGCGTTGCCACTCCTGTTCGGCCTGTTTCGAGCTTTCCGCGGTGGCTTCAGCGACCTTTTTCTGAATCGCGTCGATGATGGGATAAGGGTCCTGCCCGGTGGGAAGAACAAGCTGCAATTCGTCCCAGAGCCATTGGCCGGAAGTGGAAAAATTAAAGTAATGGCCTTCAATGGCAAAACTATTTGTGAACGTCACGCGCCGTCCTGTCGGATGGCCGGAGTCGGTCCAGTTGCCAGTCTCGAGCAACACGGTATGAAACATGCCGAGCTCAACCACTTCGCCGCTAACACCGTTGATTTCCACCCAGTCGCCCAGCCGGATTCCGTTTTTCCCCATCAGCACGAACCATCCGATGAAGCCCACGATGAAATCCTTCAATGCAACCGTCAGGCCTGCGCCCGCGAGCCCCAGGAACGTTCCGAGCTGGCCCGGCGGGCCGAAGACCACCAGCAAAATAAACAAGACCGCCGTCACCTGGAGTCCCACGCGCGTCACCGTGCGCAACGTTTCGATCTGTCGGCGATCCAGGTGTGTCTTGCCCAGCAAACCCTCGAGCCAGCTATCGAAGAAAACTCCTACGAGAGCGATTACCAGGATGATCAGCACGCCCTGCAAGGCCCGATGCAATACTCCGCGCTGCCGGAGGGTTACCAGACCGTTCCACTGGGAATAAATTGCCGCGAGTTGCTTCTCGTAGTCGCCGCTCCTGTCAAAATTGACGAGATCCTTTTGATCCAAAACAATCTTCTGCATGTCCGCCAGCGCTGCCGCGGATTCTTCGTGGCTGCGGTCTTTTCGCGAAGTGGCGGCAGGCGCGCCAACCGCTGTTTTTGCGTGTGCCGCCAGATCCGGAGAAGCTTTCTTGGCGGCCTCAATTCGCTGCTCTAGAGCGTCATGCTTGGCAGCCAACTCGGCAGCCGCAGCCAGCGCGGCCTGCTTCGCCTTTGCGAGCAGTTCTTGTTTTTGCCTTAAAACTGACCACTGATTGTATCGGTGAATTAATCCAAACTGCTCGGGCATCGGGGATGGGTATGCCGGAACGGCCTTATCTACTTCATTAGAAACTGCTTCATGTTCCTGCTCAATCTCCTCAATGCGTCCCTTGGCGTCACCACCCGCCCGCTTCAGGTCCTGAGCCGCGTCATCCACTTCATCTTCATCGGACTCGATTTGCGCCTTAACTTCGTTCAGCTTGTCGTCCAGCGCATCCTTCTTGCTGCCACTGGCCTTTGCGACCTCCGCCGTTAGCTGCGCGGCCAGCGCTTGATCTGCCTTCTGGAGTGCCTGCGCCTTTTCCAGCCGCGATTCAAACTCCTTTGCCTCCGGGCTCAAGACGGGCGGATGTGCCTCAACATCACGCCGGGCGCTCTCATAAACCAGATCCAATTCGTGATCGGCTAACCGTATCGCTTCCCTTGACAATGCTTGCTCTTCAGGAGTGTCCGCTAGTTGCACGAGCTTCTGTGCGGTCCGCAGCGGCGACTGGTCTACCCGAGCGCTTTGTACTCCTATGGCCATTTTTGGGCCGCCGCCGTTCGCCGGCTGCTCCGTGCGGAACAATCCATACACGACTGCACCGAGGAGCGCTACGAGCACTAACGCGGCAATATTTTGCGTATTCTTCATGGCTTCCTGCCATCCGCACCCTATTCTAATGCATGGAGAGAATCCGGGCGCGCTAAGTTTTTTGCACCTCCAAGTGTGGAACCTTTGCCCAGCAGTTCTCTATGATCTATTCTCAGAAAGGGACAATCATGCAAAGGTCAAACCCTCCTAAATTTGTCTTTGCTTTGCTGGCCGTGGGCGCGGCATTTCATTTTTCGTCCCTGTACGCGCAATTGCCTGAAGTGATGGCTTCGCACTTCAGTGCGCGCGGCGTCGCAAACGGCTGGCAGACAAAATCTGCCTTTTTCAGCGTGTTGATCGGCGTTAGCGTTCTTGCCGCGGTGCTCGGATTCGGCATCCCGCTCCTCATCAAGTTGTTGCCACCGGAGTTCATCAATCTTCCCAATAAGCGCTACTGGCTGGCTCCCGAACGACGCGCGGAGACGATGGACTTCTTGAACGGCTATTTTGCCTGGTTCGGCTGCGCCCTCTTCACGGTCATTCTCCTGACGATTAACTTCGCGATTCAGGCCAATCTCCATCCCGACCACCGGCCCGACGCCACTCCCATGTGGTACGTCCTCGCCGGTTTCATGGCCTTCGCCGTCGTGGGAACCGTTCGTATCTTCAAACGCTTCGGTCAAGCACCGGCGGACAATACTCCCCCCAAATGAAATCGCCTCCAGCATGACCGGAGGCGTTCCGTGTTTTCGCTTATCGATTTTCGAATTTCGATTCTAGAGGTAATCGCGCGACGGGCCTTCGAGGAACGCGCGCAGCTTGCGCGAACGCGACGGGTGCCGCAGCTTCCGCAAAGCCTTCGCTTCGATCTGGCGGATGCGTTCGCGAGTAACGGCGAACGACTGGCCCACTTCTTCGAGCGTGTGTTCGCTGCCGTCATCCAAGCCAAAACGCATCTTGATGACTTTTTCCTCGCGCGGCGTCAGCGTTTTCAAAACGGAAGAAGTCTGTTCCTTCAAATTCAAATTGATCACCGCATCGGACGGCGAAACCACAGCCTTGTCTTCGATGAAGTCACCGAGATGCGAATCTTCCTCTTCGCCTATCGGCGTTTCCAGCGAAATCGGTTCTTGCGCAATCTTCAGAATCTTGCGCACCTTGGACACTGGAATGTCCATGCGCTTGGCGATTTCTTCACTGGTCGGCTCGCGCCCGAGTTCCTGCACGAGCTGGCGGCTGGTGCGTACCAGTTTGTTGATCGTCTCGATCATGTGCACCGGAATGCGGATGGTGCGCGCCTGGTCGGCGATCGCGCGCGTGATGGCCTGCCGGATCCACCACGTCGCATACGTTGAAAACTTGTAGCCGCGGCGCCACTCGAACTTGTCCACCGCCTTCATCAGGCCGATATTGCCTTCTTGAATCAGGTCGAGAAATTGCAACCCGCGGTTGGTATATTTCTTGGCGATGGAAACGACCAGCCGGAGGTTA
>WNFT01008854.1_pt1 | contig 10058 bp, 11 predicted proteins | sample 5400191 | NCBI WGS metagenome assembly WNFT01 (sample SAMN13153359, study PRJNA577476) | soil metagenome | isolation source: 80 cm saprolite under Madrone tree | place: USA:California | collected 2016-06-14 | reverse complement strand
AGGCCCAATCTCGGGATCCATACCCAGCCGATCTCGTTGATCGGGCTGCCCGTCGTGGCGGTTCCGGTGCCGCTCGTGCGGCTTCCGATCGGCGTCCAGATCATCGCGGCGCCATGGCGCGAGGACGTGGCGCTGCGGATCGCGCACGCGCTCGAAGTTCTGGGCGTCGCGCGCGCGCCGCGGCCGAGCCAGTAGCCCGGACGGATCGCGGATCGCGTCACCGGGCCCCTCATGCGGGCCACCAAACAACAACCGAAGCAGTCGATCATGGATGCACGGCCCGCGATGCCATGTAGGCACGCCAGCCCCCGAAGCTTGAAATATCTGGTGCGCCGGCAATCGCTGCGACCTCGACCAGAAACCCCTTCACGTGGGTGCCATCCGCAAGCGCCAGCGTGCCGATCGACAACGGCGGCGGAACACCCGCCACGAAGCGACCAAACCCTTCCCCCGACAGCGCCCACAGCTCGAGTTCGATCGCGCTGCCCACGCCGTCCGCGACCCGCAGCAGGCCAGGTTTGGGCGGCTGTGCATCGCCGAGCGCGAACAAGCAATAATCCGGCGCGGTCGTGGCCTCGGCGAGGAAGCGTCCGCCGAGCGCCCGCAGCTCGCCATTGAGCGCCATGCCGGAGAGATGAGCGCCGACGACCGCGATCGCGATCTCACCAACGCCCGGTGCGGCGCCGATCGGGGCGAGCGCCGCATGGGCACTTCCGGTGGCGCCGAGCGGCAGCGCGGCCGACGCATGGAACACCCGCGCGAGGCTCGCAAGATGAGCGTCCTGACCCGCCGGCCCGAGAAACGTTACTCCGAACGGCGTGCCGTCGGATGCAATCGCGGCCGGCACCGCTATCCCGGCGAGATCGAGCAGATTGACGAAATGCGTATACACGCCGAGGTTGCGGTTGAGCCGGATCGGATCCGCTTCGATGTCGGCGACCGTATAGGCCGCCGGCACCGTCGGCACCATCAAGGCATCGACCTGCGCGAGCGCGCGGTGCGCGTCGCGGCGCAGATCGGCGAGGCGGTAGAACGCGCGGAACGCGTCGACGGCCGAGTGTTCGGCGCCGCCCAGGATGATCGTTCGCGTCACCGGGGGGACCGCAACCCGGATCGACGGCGCGAGCCCCCCGAGCGTGCCGAGCGGCAGCACCTTGGAGAACGGATCACGCTCGTCGGGACCCGCGATCGCAGCGAGCGCGGCGAATGCGTCGTCGGTCGTCAGCGCGAAGATGGCGACGCAATCGAGCGTCCGACAGGCCGGGACGATGCCGGCAGTGGAAACGAGCCCGAGGCTCGGCTTGAGGCCGACGATGTTGTTGAACCCGGCCGGCACGCGGCCCGAGCCGGCGGTATCGGTCCCCAGCGCAAGCGGGACGAGCCCGGCGGCCACCGCGACCGCCGATCCCGAGCTCGAACCGCCGGGGACGAGCACGGGATTGAATGGATTGCGCGGAACGCCGTAGGGCGAGCGTACGCCGACGAGCCCGGTGGCGAACTGGTCGAGGTTGGTCTTCCCGATGAGGATGGCGCCCGCACGTTTGAGCCGCTCGACGACCGTCGCGTCCCGTTCGGGCCGGTAGGCAAACGCCGGGCATGCCGCCGTGGTGGGAAGACCCGCAACGTCGATGTTGTCCTTCACCGCGACCGGTACGCCGTAGAGCGGGCGATCGCGCGCGCCTTTTGCAGCGACCAATGCGGCGTCGGCGAGCGCCGCCGCCTCGTCGCGAAGCGCAATGAATACCGCCGGGTCGTCATGCGCACGGATCCGCGCAAAGCTGCGCGCGACTGTTTCGCAGGGCGTCATCGTCCCACGGCGATGGGCGTCGAGGATCGAGGCGATCGTCGCGGGCAAGCGCAACTCCGCTGTGACGAGGCAACCAACACCGGCCGTCCGGCCGCTTTTGTGCGCAAATTCACTGTGCCGTGCAATAGCGATCACGGCATCGCAATCGATCGCTCGCGAGGGTCGAAAAGGGTCTACTTGTTCATGTTCCAAATGTCGGTCGCGAGTTTCCAGTCGCCTCCGACTTTCTGCCAAATCACTACGTACTTGCCTTGGATTTCTTGCGACGGCTGCTGCCGGCTTTTCGCCGAGACCGCACCCACTTCGCGCAACGCCTCCGATCCGAGACGCTCCACGTCGATCGTCGTGAGCTTCAAATCACCAATGGCTTCGGCAATTTTGCGCCAAAACGCTTCTATGTCGCTTCGCCCTCGAACCATCTCGGCGTTCGGCGGTAGCAGGTGCGCGCCTTCGGTGTACATCTTCGCGATGGCTTGCATGTCGCCCTTGTTGAAAGCGGCGATGAAAGAAGCATTCAGCTCTTCGACCAGCAATTTATCTTGCGCCATGACGGTGCTCCGGCTTTCCGATTTCGGCGTGCATCCCGACCACGAGCATACATTATGATCTCGATGGCAAGAAGGATCCGGTCCGAAGGTCCGAACAATACCGCTCAGGATCAGTCCGACCGCACGGGGAATCGTCGTTCACGATTTCTTGAGCCCGGGCCCGGCTGACCCAAATCTCGCTATGATGACGCCCGGATATTTTCGATCGCATGGTTTGGCGATCTAGATAATCGCCCTTTCAGGCTCCGAGGTTCGGTCGGTGACCGCGTAACCTCGATCAAGGAGAAGAGAATGGCCCGTCTCACCATCAACGGAACTGTGCACGACGTGAACGTCGATCCCGATACCCCGCTGCTCTGGATCATCCGCGAAAACGTGGGGCTCACCGGCACCAAGTACGGCTGCGGCATCGCCCAGTGCGGCGCCTGCACGGTGCACATCGACGGCGTTGCGACCCGCTCGTGCGGCGTGCTCGCCAGCGACGCGGTGGGCAAAGAGATCACCACCATCGAAGGTCTCGCCAGCGCCGGCAGGCTGCATCCGGTGCAGAAGGCGTGGTTCGATCTCGATGTACCGCAGTGCGGCTATTGCCAGACCGGGATGATCATGGCGGTCGCGGCGCTGCTCAAGGAGAAGCCGAAGCCGACCGACGCCGATATCGACGCCGCGATCACCAACATCTGCCGCTGCGGTACCTACCAGCAGGTGCGAGCTGCGATCCACGCCGCCGCCGGCGCCGCGTGAGGGAGGGAGCCATGAATTACGTGCCGCGTATGAACCGCCGTTCCTTCCTCGTCAGCGCCGCCGCCGCCGGTGGCGGGCTCGCGCTGGGGCTGAACATTCCGTTCGGTCCCCAGGTCGTCCGCGCTGCGGACGGCTCGCCCGAAATCACCGCCTGGGTCGTCATCCGGCCGGACGACACCGTCGTGATCCGGGTCGCCCGCTCCGAGATGGGCCAGGGAACGCTCACCGGCATCGCGCAGCTCGTTGCCGAGGAACTCGAATGCGACTGGTCGAAGGTGACGACCGAGTATCCGACGCCTGGCCAGAACGTGGCGCGCAACCGCGTGTGGCGCGATTTTTCGACCGGCGGCAGCCGCGGCATTCGCGATTCGCAAGAGTACGTACGCAAGGGTGGCGCGGCGGCCCGCATGATGCTGATCCAAGCGGCGGCCAACGAATGGAATGTGCCGGCGACCGAGTGCAGCGCTGCCAACAGCGTCATCACGCATAAGCCTTCGGGTCGCACCACTACGTTCGGCAAGGTGGCGGAAGCAGCCGCCAAGCTCGAGCCGCCGATGGACGTTCCGTTGAAGGATCCGAAGGACTGGAAGATCGCCGGCAAGCCGCTCAAGCGCCTCGACACCGTCGACAAGCTGACCGGCAAACAGGTGTACGGGACCGATCTGAAACTCCCCGGGATGCTCAATGCGACGATCCGCGATTGCCCGGTGTTCGGCGGCAAAGTGAAGAGTTTCGACGCCGCGAAAGCCGAGACCCTGCCGGGGGTCAAACGCGTCGTGCGCGTAGGGGAGAGCGCGATCGCGGTCGTCGCCGATACCTGGTGGCACGCGAAGACCGCGCTCGACGCGGTCAAGATCGAGTGGGACGAGGGCGAGAACGCCAATGCGTCGAGCGCCTCGATTGCCGCAATGCTCAAGGAGGGTCTCGACGCCCAGGAGGCGTTCGTCGGCAACCAGAAGGGCGATGTGAAAGCCGCGATCGCGGGCGCGGCGAAGACGGTCGAGGCGGTCTACAGCTATCCGTACCAGAGCCACGCCACCATGGAGCCGATGAACGCGACCGCGCTCTACACGCCCGAGCGCTGCGAGGTGTGGTGCCCGACCCAGAATGGCGAAGCCGCGCTTGCGGCCACGTCGGAGGCGTCCGGTGTTCCGGTCGCCAACTGCGATGTCCACAAGATCCACCTCGGCGGTGGCTTCGGCCGGCGCGGCATGACGGATTACGTGCGTCAGGCCGTCGCCATCGCCAAGGAGATGCCCGGCACGCCGGTGAAGCTCATCTGGTCGCGCGAGGAGGACATGCTGCATGACAAGTATCACCCGATCACGCAATGCAGGCTCACCGGCGCGTTCGATGCGAACGGCAATCTGACCGGATACCGCATGCGCATCTCGGGCCAGTCGATCCTCGTCTCGGTGTTTCCGGCACGGCTGGAAAAGAACGGGCGCGATCCGATCACCGTGCAGGGGCTCAACCCCGGCGGAACCGAGGGAGTGTTCGGCTACGATATCCCCAACGTCCTGATCGACCATGCCATGCGCAATCCCCATGTGCCTCCAGGGTTCTGGCGCGGCGTGAACAACAACCAGAACGCCATCTATGTCGAATGCTTCATGGACGAGCTCGCCCACGCGGTCGGTCAGGGCCCGCTCGAGTTCCGGCGCAAGCTGATGGTGAACCACCCCAAGCACCTCGCGGTTCTCAACGCGGCGGCAGAGAGGGCCGGCTGGGGCAAGCCGGCGCCGCAAGGGGTCTATCGCGGCCTCGCCCAGCAGATGGGTTACGGCAGCTACGTGGCGGCGTGCGCCGAGGTGTCGGTCGCCGACGGCAAGCTCAAGATCCATCGCATCGTCGGCGCCATCGATTCGGGCAACATCGTCAACCCGGCCCAGGCCGAACGCCAGATGGCGGGCGGCTTCGTGTATGGGCTCTCGGCCGCGCTCTACGGCGAATGCACCGTCAAGGCCGGCCGGATGGAGCAGGAGAACTTCGACACCTACAACGTGATGCGCATGGACGAGATGCCGAAGGTCGAGACGATCATCATGCCGAGCGGTTCCTTCTGGGGCGGCGTCGGCGAGCCCACGATCTTCGTTGCCGCGCCCGCGGTGCTCAATGCGATCTTCGCCGCGACTGGCAAACGCATCCGTGCGCTCCCGCTGAAGAACCACGATCTGCGCAAGGCCTGAACGATGGGAGCGGCGGCCGCCCCTTTCAGGTGATCATCCGCCCCGAAGGTGATCATCGCAAAACGATGAGCACCTTCGGGATCTTTGAGCACCTTCGAGCCATGAATGCCACGCCCGCGACTCTCGCCGCCGCACTGATGCTTGCGCTGATCGGACTCGGGATGGCGGCCTCAGCCGAGCCGCCGGCCGGCGCCAGTGCCTGCTCCGGCTGCCATCCGGCGGACCGCAAGGTTGCGATCGCCGCCATGCCATCCCTCGCCGGCCGCAACCCCGCCGAGATCGTTGCGGCAATGCAGGCGTTTCGCTCGGGCGCGCGACCGTCGACCGTCATGGATCGCATCGCCAAAGGCTTCTCTGACGCGGAGGTCGAGGCCATCGCGGCATGGTTCGGGGCGCAGCGATAGGATCTTGAACGTGAGCCGAAGGATCGGTCGCCCGACGCGGCGCAACTTCCTCTACGGCGCCGGCACCGCCGTTGCGGCGCCGCTGATATGGGCGCCCGCGCTCGCCCAGGGTTTGGCTGGACGCGTGATCGTCGTGGGCGGGGGATTCGGCGGCGCGACCTGCGCGCGCGAGCTCAAGCGGAGCGATCCCAAGCTCGACGTCACGCTGGTCGAATCGAACCCAACATTCACCGCTTGCCCGTTCAGCAACGCGGTCATCGCGGGGCTGCGCGAGCTAGCGGAACAGCAGTTCAGCTACGAGGCAGTTGCCGCCCACGGCATCGCGCTCGCATTCGCCGCCGCCGTCCGGGTGGACCCGCAGGCGCGGACGGTCACGCTGAGCGAGGGAGCCTCGTTGCCGTACGATCGGCTGGTGCTCGCGCCCGGGGTCGACCTGCGCTGGGGCGCGATTCCGGGCTACGATGAGGCCGCGGCGAACCGCATGCCGCACGCCTGGAAGGGGGGCGAGCAGACGATGCTGCTGCGGCGCCAGCTCGAGGCGATGGCGGACGGCGGCCTCGTCGTCATCTCGGCGCCACCCAATCCGGTCCGCTGCCCGACCGCGCCCTACGAGCGGGCGAGCCTGATCGCCTATTACCTGAAGACGCGAAGGCCGCGATCGAAACTCATCGTCCTCGATGCCAAGGACAGCTTCTCCATGCAAAAGCTGTTCGAGGCGGCGTGGCGCGAGCTCTACCCCGACATTCTTGAGTGGGTCCCGTTATCGAACGATGGCCGCGTCGCCTCGGTCGAGCCGGCGACGAATACGCTGGTCACCGATTTCGGCCGCCATCAGGCCGGCGTCGCCAACGTGATCCCGCCGCAGAAGGCCGGCCGCATCGCCGAGAGTGCCGGCGTCGCCGACCGCACCGGCTGGTGTCCGATCGATCCGATCAGCTTCGAGTCGCGCCTCCAACCGAATATTCACGTCATCGGCGACGCCGCGATCAGCGGCGCCATGGCGAAGTCCGCGTTCTCGGCCAACGCGCAGGCAAAGGCGTGCGCGCTCGCGGTGGCAAGACTGTTGCGCGGCGAGACCCCGTCGTCGCCGAAACTGATCAACACGTGCTACAGCGCGGTCGCGCCGGATTACGCCATCTCGATCGTGGGCGTGTACAGCCCGTCGAATGGGCAGTTCGTCGACGTCGAGGGTGCGGGCGGCGTGAGCCCGCTCGATGCGCCGCGCGAATTCCGTGCCCAAGAAGCAGCCAATGCGCAAGCGTGGTTCCGCACGATCACGGCCGAGACTTTCGGCTGAAGCCGCACTGGCGACGGCGGTTGCGACCGTGCTGCTGGCGAGCGCCGGCAGCGGGGCGCGCGTGGTCGCGCGCGCCGACGAAATGCGGCTTCGCCCCTACGTCGTCGCTGGCGATGCGATCGAAGCCTCGCTGACCGGCTTGCCCGGGGATCCGGCGCGCGGCCGCACGATCGTCATCAATCGCCGCGTCGGACTGTGCCTGCTTTGCCACACGGGGCCCTTTCCGGAGGAGAAATTCCAGGGCAACATCGGGCCGGACCTCGGCGGGGCCGGTTCGCGCTGGAGCGAGGGCCAGTTGCGGCTGCGTCTCGTCGATCCCGGGCAGATCAACCCGTCGACCGTCATGCCGCCCTATTACCGCGTGGACGGACTCGTCCGGGTCGCGCCAGCGGTACGCGGCAAACCCGTTCTCTCGGCGGAAGAAATCGAGGACGTGGTGGCTTTTCTGACCACGCTGCGTGACTAAGTAAGATGGTAGCGAGATCCGGGAACCTTCCCATGCGGGCGACAAGTACTGGATCGCGTCCGCAAAGGTGGGGATGGAGCCGGGCAGTGACACAGAACAAGTGCGGAGGATCCATGAACGAGCAGCGGCGGCAAGAGACCGCAACCCGCCGGCAGTTTCTGACCATTGCTGGAGGTCTCGCCGGCGTCGCCGGCATCGCGCCGCGCCTGGCCGTGCGGCCCGCCGAGGCGACGCCTGCCTCGATGGCTGCCGCCATTCGCGACGTCGTCGGCGAGGCACCGGTGCAGCCCGGCAAGGTGAAACTCGACCTGCCCCCGATCGTCGAGAACGGCAATGCGGTTCCTCTCACCGTTTCGGTCGAGAGCGCGATGACGGCGGCGGATCACGTCAAGTCGATCCATATCTTCAATGAGAAAAACCCGCAGCCGCACATTGCGAAATTCTTCCTCGGGCCGCGTGCCGGCAAAGCCGTCGTTTCGACGCGGGTGCGGCTTGCGGATACGCAAAAAGTCGTGGCAATCGCCGAGTTGAGCGATGGCTCGTTCTGGTCCGACAGCGTCGACCTCATCGTGACGCTGGCTGCCTGCATCGAGGAGTGATGGTCATGGCACCTGCGCTGATCAATGTGCCGGCCAAGGCCAAGCGCGGCGAAATCGTCGAGATCAAGGCCCTGATATCGCATCCGATGGAGACCGGCTACCGGCACTCGGCGATCGGCGCTTTGATTCCGCGAAACATCATTCATACCCTCGTGTGCACCTATGACACCGAGGAGGTGTTCCGGGCGGAGCTCTTTCCGGCGATTGCCGCCAACCCGTTCATCTCGTTCTTCACGGTCGCGACCAAGAGCGGCGTCGTCGCGCTCAGCTGGACCGGCGACGACGGCCAGACGCAGACCCAGTCCGCGCGCATTGCGGTCGAATGAAGCTGGCCGCGATCATCGGCCGATCGAAGACCGGCGTCGCGGCCCTCCCTGCGCTCTATTTGCTCGCATCGGCCTGCGTGGCCGACGAGATCGCACAGCCGCAGCAGCGTTCGGGGTATGCGTTCATGAGCCGCGAGACGCAGGCCATGCAGGACGACGACCGCGTCAATCCCGGGATGCTCTGGGTGCTCGAGGGCGAGACGCTGTGGAGCACCAAGGCCGGGAGCGCAGGGAGAGCCTGCGCCGACTGCCACGGCGATGCCGCGAACGCCATGAAGGGGGTCGCGGCGCGATATCCCGCCTTCGATGCGAAAAGCGATCGGCCGATCGACCTCGAGCAGCGGATCAACCGATGCCGGAGCGAGCACCAGGCCGCAACCGCGTTCGCGTGGGAAAGCAAGGAGCTTCTGGCACTCACGGCGTATGTTGCCCGGCAGTCGCGCGGGATGGCGATCGAGACCGGCGCCGACGCGAGGTTGCGGCCGTTCGTTGATGAAGGCAGGGATCTGTTCGGACGGCGTCAGGGGCAGATCAATATCGCCTGCAGCCAATGCCACGACGACAATTGGGGCAGGCGCCTCGCCGGCAGTACGGTGCCGCAGGGCCATCCGACCGGCTACCCGCTCTACCGGCTCGAATGGCAGAGCATGGCGTCGTTGCAGCGCCGATTGCGCGGGTGCATGATCGCGATCCGCGCGCAGCCGTACGACTATGGCGCGCCGCAAAACGTCGATCTCGAGCTCTACCTGATGTGGCGCGCCAGCGGGATGCCGATCGAAACGCCCGCCGTACGGCCGTGAGTGAACAGATGACGATCGCAATCGCCCGCGTCGATACGATCCATGAAGGCTACAGCCGGTTTCTGATCGCGACGCTGCGCTTTCCCGATGGCCAGACGATGCGTCGCGAGATCGAGGATCATGGCAACGCGGTCGCGGTGTTGCCTTATGACCCCGAGCGCCGGACCGCCATATTGGTGCGGCAGTTTCGCGCGCCGGTCTATCTCTCGACGAACGCGCAGGAGCTGCTGGAGGCGGTTGCCGGTGGCGTCGAAGGTAGCGATACCGACCCGGCGGCCTGTGCGCTGCGCGAAGCGCGCGAGGAGGCAGGGCTCGATCTGAAAACGCTCGAGTACGTCGCCACCGGCTGGACGATGCCCGGGATTTCGACCGAGCGCATGGACTTCTATCTGGCGACCTACCGCGAGCAGGATCGCGTCGGGACTGGCGGCGGCGTGCCCGCGGAGCGCGAGAACATCACGGTCATCGAGCTGTCGCTCGACGAGCTCGCCGCCAAGGCGGATCGCGGAGAGCTGACCGACGTCAAGGCGCTGTTGCTCACCCAGACGCTGAGGCTGCGGCGGCCGCAATTGTTTCGCCGCTAAAGTTGCAACAGCCCGACCGCGGCGTAAACGAGCGCGCCCATTGCGGCGGCTGCCGGAAGCGTCACGATCCAAGCGACGACGATGCTGTTGGCAATGTTCCAGCGCACCGCCGATGTTTTGCGCGCCGCGCCCACGCCCACGATCGATCCGGCAATCGTATGCGTGGTCGAGACCGGGATGCCGAGCCAGGTGGCGAGAAACAGCGTCGCCGCCCCGGCGGTCTCGGCGCAGAAGCCCTGCACCGGGGTGAGCCGCGTGATCCGCGAGCCCATCGTCTTGACGATGCGCCAGCCG
>WNFT01006856.1_pt1 | contig 10058 bp, 10 predicted proteins | sample 5400191 | NCBI WGS metagenome assembly WNFT01 (sample SAMN13153359, study PRJNA577476) | soil metagenome | isolation source: 80 cm saprolite under Madrone tree | place: USA:California | collected 2016-06-14 | reverse complement strand
GGCGATTGATCAGCTCGACATCGACGATCGGCGCTTCCGGCATGGTGAGGATCGGATAACTCGCCCAGTCACACGCCAGAACGCCGCCCTGGTCGAAACGCACCTCCTCCTTCAAGGTCCAGCTCACCGACTGGATTATCCCACCTTCGATCTGATTGGTCAGCCCATCAGGATTGATGATCAGACCGGCATCGACCGCGGCGATGGCGCGTGGCACGTGAATCTTACCACTGTCGCGATCGACTTCGACCTCCGCCACCACGGCCACGTAGGAGGCAAGATTCTTATACCTGGCAAAACCGATCCCGCGACCGCGCACGCCGTCACCTGTCTCACCATTCTTCCAGCCGACTGTGTTGGCGACCGACTCGATCACGGCCCGTGCGCGCGGATCGCTGAGATGCGCTAGGCGGAACGCAACTGGGTCAGCACCAGCCGCGGAAGCCAACTCATCCATGAAGGACTCGACCGCGAACACGTTCGCATAGGCGCCAAGCGTGCGCAGCGAGGACACCCAGACCGGCATCTCCAGAATGAAGTGATTGATGATCTTGTGATTGGGTAAGTCGTAGCTGGGAATTGCGTTGCGATCGCTGCCGCCCGCCGGCAACGGGATGTTGCGCCCAAGCGGCCGTTTTTGCGGCTGCGCCAGGCTCCAGCTTGCGAACAGATTGCTGCCATCGGGCGCGCCGGGACGCACGCCATGCGGACCGCTCCACAGCTCGTAGCTCCAGTCGACGATTCTGCCGTCGGCAACCGCACCCTGTGCCTTCATCACCATGGCCGAGCCGTACGGCTCCCATGCAAACTCATCGTCGCGCATCCATTGCACGCGCACCGGGCGACCGGGAACGGCGCGCGCGAGTAGCGCCGCGTCGAGCGCGACGTCGTCGTGCCCGTTGCGGCCATAGCACCCCGCGCCTTCCGCGAAGATGCACCGGATCTGCGCGGGATCGATCTGCAGGGATCTGGCGAGGTCCTGCCGCAGCGGAAATACGCCCTGTGTATGCGACCAGATGGTCAAGCTCCCGTCGCGGAATTCGGCAAGCGCGCAGGACGGTCCCATCGAAGCATGGGCGAGGTAAGGCTTCCGGTAGGTCGCCTCCACGACGCGCGCGCCGCTGGGGCGCGCGCTCGCCCGCTTCTCACTGGCGACCGTGTCGACGGTCCGCAGCGAGAGCAGCTGCTCATAGACCTTGCCCGTATCGGGGAGCTCGGTGCCGCCCGACCAGCGCGAGTCGCCACTCAACGCGGCACGGGCCTTGATTGCCTGCTCCTCGCGCCCGGCAATGACGCCGACGAAGCTGCCGTCGCGCACGACGGCAACGACTCCCGGCATCGTCCTGACGGCAGCTTCGTTGATGGTTTCAAGCTTCGCGCCATAACGCGGCGGGCGCACCACACGGCCGTGCAGCATGCCCGGCAAGCGGATGTCGTGAACGTAGGTGGCGCCGCCGCTAACCTTAGCCGGGATATCCAATCTCTGAACCGATTTTCCTACGATCTTGTATTTTGAGGCGGTTTTCGGCTCGACCTTCGCCGTCGCCTCCCGCCTGAGATCGACGGCTGCAGCGAGTTCGCCGTAGCCGAGCTTGCGACCGCCGGGCGCGGTGACGATACCCTCGGCGAGGGTCAGCTGGTCTGCCGTCGCGCCGAGTCGCTTGGCAGCGAGATCGATGAGTATCGCACGCACTTCGGCGGCAGCGATGCGCAGCGCCGTACCGCTATTCTCGATCGATCGGCTACCGTCTGTGTGTCCCTCGTTTGGCGTCCGACCGGTATCGCCGGAGATCATCTCGATCCGCGACAACGGCAGATCGAGCTCTTCTGCCGCGATCTGCGCGAGCGCGGTGAGGATGCCCTGCCCCAGTTCCACCTTGCCAGTGAAAATGGTTGCGCTGCCGTCGGCATTGATACGGATCCAAGCATCGAGCCTGCGGTTGTTCTCCAGGCTTCCGGGCAACCGTTCCTGCCCTCGCGCAAGCTTCGGATCGAGCGAGAACGCAATGACGATGGCCCCGAAGCCGGCGGCAAATTCGCGCCGATTGACAGCGGGGCTGGTCACGTGCGCGTCCTCCCGCTCGCCTGCGCGGCCCGCAGCACCGCGCGAACGATGCGATTGTGAGTGCCACAGCGACAAAGATTGCCGGCAAGCGCCGCGCGCACGTCCTGCTCGGTCGGTCGCGGATTGCGGTCGAGCAACTCTTTCGCCGACATGATCATGCCGTTGATACAGTAGCCGCACTGGGCCGCCTGCTCTTCGATGAACGCGCGCTGGAGCGCATGCGGCTTCTCGAGCGAGCCCAGGCCTTCGATGGTCGTGATCTCGCTTGTGGTCACGGTGCTGATCGGTGTGACGCAGGAACGCACCGCCTTGCCGTCGACCAGCACAGTGCAGGCGCCGCATTGCGCCAGGCCGCACCCGAATTTCGCACCGTTGAGCTCAAGATCATTGCGCAGCACATAGAGCAACGGCGTATCCGGTTCGGCCGGAACCGAACGGCTCGCTCCGTTGACTTTGAGATTGATGGCCATACCTGGCGTCTCCAGAGACCGCTCGCACGAAAACCGCGGGGCGCCCAGGCGGTTTATTCTGCGCTGCTGCGGGCGTGGCGTCGAGGCCTTTATGAATAGCGCCGTCCCGCCAAAATCGAGCGCTCTAAGACGAGGAGACGTCGCCTCGCGCCCAGCTCGCGCGCGCGTCGGCGCAGAAATCCACGAACCTGCCCGCCGCAATCGCGCTGCGCATGCCCGCCATCAGGTCTTGATAGTAGGCGAGGTTGATTGTCGTCAGCAGGATGGCGCCAAGCATCTCGTTCGCCCTGACGAGGTGGTGAAGGTAGGCGCGCGAAAAATCGCGCGCCGCAGGGCACGCGCTCATCTGATCGATCGGTCGCGGATCGTCGACGTGGCGTGCGTTCTTGAGATTGATCGGTCCGAAGCGGGTGAAGGCGAGACCATGTCTGCCGTTGCGGGTCGGCAGCACGCAGTCGAACATATCGATGCCGCGGGCCACCGCCTCGAGCAGGTCCTCGGGCGTGCCTACTCCCATGAGGTAGCGCGGGCGATCGGGCGGGAGCGCAGGCACGACGCCCTCGACGATCCCGAGCATAACCTGCTGCGGCTCGCCTACGGCGAGCCCACCAATGGCATAGCCGTCAAATTCGATGTCAGTGAGCACGCGCGCGCTCTCGGCGCGCAGTGCCGAGTCGTCGCCGCCTTGGACGATGCCGAACAGCGCGTTACTTTGGGGCGCCTGCTCGAAGGCGCGTTTGCTGCGCTCGGCCCAAGCGAGCGAGAGTTGCATGGCGCGACGGAGCTCGGGCTCTGGTGCGGGCAAGCGCAGGCATTCGTCGAGCTGCATTGCGATATCCGAGCCCAGCAGGATCTGAATCTCGATCGCGCGCTCAGGAGAAAGCTCGACCACGGCCCCGTCGAGGTGCGATCGAAAGGTCACGCCTTTGTCCTCGACTTTGCGCAGCTCCGATAGCGACATGACCTGAAAGCCGCCGGAATCGGTCAAAATCGCGCGCATCCAATTCATGAATCGGTGCAGGCCGCCGAGTGCCGCGATGCGCTCGGCACCGGGCCGCAACATCAGGTGATACGTGTTGGCGAGCACGATCTCGGTCCCGTTGGCGCGCAACGCCTCGGGCGCAAGACCTTTCACGGTTGCCTGGGTGCCGACCGGCAAGAACGCCGGTGTGGCGACGGTGCCGTGCGCAGTCGCGATCTCGCCGCGGCGGGCAGCACCGTCGGTCGCGAGCAATCGGAACGAGAAGGCGTCGGCCATCGATATATCTTAGCCAAGTGGACCGCGTTCTTGTCTGCGGCCCCGCGCGCGCTTATGGCCGGAACAGCATGCAGGCATCGCCGTAGGAATAGAATCGGTACCCTTCGCCGATCGCGTGCGCATAGGCGCGCTTCATGACGTCGAGCCCGCAAAGCGCCGCCACCAGCATGAACAAGGTCGAGCGCGGCAGGTGGAAATTGGTGAGCATCACGTCGACCGCGCGGAACCGGTAGCCTGGCGTGATGAACAAGGCGGTCTCGCCGTGAAACGGGCGGATGACCCCATCCTCGTCGCTGGCGGTCTCCAACAGGCGCAGCGAGGTCGAACCCACGGCGACAATACGTCCCCCTGCCTGCCGCAGGCGGTTCAGCGCAGCCGCGGTCTCAGCAGCGACGCTTCCCTGCTCCGAGTGCACGCGATGCGCAGCGGTATCGGCGACCTTGACCGGAAGGAATGTCCCGGCGCCGACGTGCAGCGTTACCTTGTACAGAATGATTCCCCGCGCGATCAGGCGCGACGTGAGCGCATCGGTGAAGTGCAGTCCCGCCGTGGGTGCCGCGACAGAGCCCTCCGCCTGAGCGAATATCGTCTGGTAGTCAGCCCGATCGCGCTCGTCGGGCGGGCGCCGGATGTAGGGCGGCAGCGGCATGGCGCCGCGCTCATCGACCGCCTGGTCCAGAACGGGCCCATGAAATGCAAACGCGAGCGTGACTTCCCCGTCTTCGCCTTTAGCTTCGACGGTGGCATCGAGCTGGCCGAGGAAGCAGACCTTGCCCTCGTCCCCGAAGCGCACCACGTCGCCGGCCGCCAGCCGCTTGGCGGGTTTTACGAAGGCGCGCCAGCGCGAGCCATCGAGGCGCTGGTGCAGCGTCGCCTCGATGGCGGGCTCCATTGCGCCGCGGCCGATGCGACGCCCGCGCAGGCGAGCCGCAATGACCTTAGTATCGTTGACCACAAGCGCGTCACCGGCGCGCAGCAGGTCGGGCAGATCGCGCACGCTGCGGTCATCGAGCTCCGGCGTCGAGCCTGGACGCACGACTAGCAGCCGCGCCGCATCCCGCGGCGAAACGGGACGCAAGGCAATGCGGTCGGACGGCAGTTCAAAATCGAACAGGGCGGTGCGCATGGCCCTTCATACAAGGGCCCGCGCGGCAGGTCATCGCCTGGGCCAAGCCGCACTACGGAACCGACGGCCGGGCTTTGTCCGGGCCGTAGATACATACCAGTGCGGCAACGGCTTCCGCCGAATGGAGATTATCAACGCACTCGCGTCCGACCTGTTCCGAGCAGGTACAAATTCCCAGATGGAGTTATCGCGTCCGCCCAAATGACGCATTTGAGGGTTTCGAAATTCCCCTGCTTTGTCGCGGTTGCGTCAAATGATTTTCACAGGAGTGGCGTATCTGATGCGCACAATGAAAGAAGGCAGGAGAGGCCAATGGGCGCCGTCATGGTGAGATGTCCGCAGACCGGACGGGACATCCCTACCGGTTTGGTCACCGATCGCAAGAGCTTCGAGTCGATGCCGGTCTTCTTCGCGCGGGTCCACTGCCCAATCTGCCGAACCGAGCATGAATGGTTCGCGAAAGAGGCGTGGGTGTGCGAGGCCGAGCTGCGCGCGCAGGGCAACGCACTAGTTTGATTTCTCTTCTACGCGATGAAACGGCACCGATCACAGCTCGCGTTTCAAAGCAATCGCCGCGCGAAGGCGGCTCACACGATCATCCATCTGCACCCATTTTGGCGGAGATAATTCGGTCGGGCTCGACAACGGGCTCGCCGCGCTTGATCTTGTCGACGTTTGCCATGCCTTCGGTCACCTGTCCCCAGACGGTGTATTTGCCATTGAGAAAAGGCGCATCAGCAAAGCAGATGAAGAATTGACTGTCGCCGGAATCTGGGGATTGCGCGCGCGCCATCGAGACGGTGCCCCGGCGGTGCGGCTCTTTGTTGAACTCCGCCTTGAGCTTTTTGCCGGAGCCGCCGGTGCCAGTGCCATGCGGGCAGCCGGTCTGCGCCATGAAGCCATCGATGACGCGATGAAACACGACGCCGTCATAAAAGCCCTGGCGCACCAACTCTTTGATGCGTGCGACATGGCCGGGCGCGAGATCCGGACGCATCAGAATGACGACCTTGCCCTTAGTGGTTTCAAGCGTGAGCGTGTTCTCGGTATCCATCATGGGACATTCTCTGCTTGTCTGAGCTTGCGATCGTCGATCAACCGAATGGTGAACGGCCGGCCCGCCAGTGCGTTCCCAAGGGCATCGCTGAGCGGCAGGGGCGCACAACGTTTGATCATCTTAGCCACCGCAATGCGATAGGCCAGCCGTTCATCATCCGACGCGCCGGTGGACTCGAATGTGATCCTCGGGTGCCCGAAGAGTTCGCCGTTACGGCGGAAGCTCATCCGCACCGTGATCTGCATGCCCGCGCGCGACTGGTCGATGGGTGGAGGAATCCAGCAGGTCCGCAGCGCGGCACTGACCTCGTTGAGCGTATTGAGCGGCAGTTGAGGTCCTTGCGCGACCGCCTCCCCCACCAGCGAAACGAACGCCAGCGTCCCCGCCATGACACGCAGCCAGTTGATCACGGCTGGTCCCGAATGCCGACAAATGGCAATGACGATCGGCCGGCCTGCGAATGGCCGCACGCGCCGATTCTCCTCGTCATTTTGCGTCGGCGGCGACCTGCACACGGATCATGCGGTCGGGATCGACCACCGGCTCGCCCTTCTTGATCTTGTCGACCACTTCCATGCCGGACAGCACTTCCCCGACGACCGTGTACTTGCCGTTGAGGAAGGCGCCGTCGGCATACATGATGAAGAACTGTGAATTCGCCGAATTCGGATCGTTGGCGCGGGCCATGCCCACCGTACCGCGCTTGAACGGCACATTGGAAAATTCGGCGGGCAGATTGGGATATTTCGAGCCTCCGGTGCCGTCGCCGCGTGTCCCGTCGCCGGTCTGCGCCATGAATCCGGCGATAACCCGATGGAACGGTACGTTATCGTAATACTTCTCGCGCGCCAGCAATTTGATGCGCTCGACGTGCTTGGGGGCGATGTCGTTGCGCAGCTTAATGACGATGCGCCCGTATTTGGTATCGATCAGGATTGTGTTCTGCGGATCGGCGCCAGCTGCCAGTGGTTGCGCGAGGGCGGGCGCCACACAGATCAGAACGGCCAAAGCTGCGAGCAGGCGGATCATGGACTCTCCCGGGGCTCAACGGCCGGACGTGCCGGCGAACTTTGCTTTCAGGCGGGCGGCGACCGCCGGCGGAACGAACGGCGAGACGTCGCCGCCCATGGATGCGATCTGCCGCACTAGTGTGGCGGTGATCGGGCGAACCGTCGGCGCGGCCGGCAGAAAAACGGTCTGCACGGCGGGCGCCATGGCCGCGTTCATGCCCGCCATTTCCATCTCATAATCGAAATCGCTGGCGCTGCGCAGCCCGCGGATCAGGAGCGTCGCGCCCTCGCGCTGCGCCGCGGCGACAACGAGATCGGCGAACGTGATGCAAGCGAAATCGCAGCCGCTCGCGCGCGCAAGTGCACCGCAGGTCTCGTCAACCATCGCACGCCGCTCTGCGGCCGTGAACAAGGGCGCCTTCCCGGGATGGGTGCCGATCGCGAGGACCAGCCGATCGGCGAGCCTGGCGGCTTGGCGCACGACGTCGAGATGCCCACTGGTGACGGGATCGAACGACCCCGGGAAAAGCGCGGTGCGCGGCATGAGGGCGGTCTAGCGTGCGCTCCGGGGGCCCGCAAGGTCGGCGCCAGCGCATTGGGTGCTGGCGCATGCCAAGGTCGTGGGAGGCGGCCGCGGCGCCCGGCCATGGGGCCGCGGACCCACAAAACCTTGTTCTTCCTCATGCGCTTGCGAGCCTTCGTGAATCAGAACTCTGAGCTTGCGTAGGCTTGCGCACTTCCTCCGGCCCTAGCGGATCCCATCCGCGGTGCCGGATTGCGAATAAATGATGCATCGGATTGCCGCCGCCCTCGCCGGCTGTTGCCTCCGAACCTGCGCCAGACGCTAGTATCGTCCACCTCCTGCGCAACAGCACCTCAACGTGTCATGGAAATCACCGCTGCCGTGGTGCGCGAAAAGTTCGGCGCCTTCACGATCGAGAAGGTGGTACTCACCGATCCACGGCGGGACGAAGCATTGGTGAGGATCGTGGCGAGCGGCATGTGCCAGACCGACCTGCACGGCCGCGACGGTTACTACAACATGCCTTATCCTGCGGTATACGGCCACGAAGGCGCAGGAGTAGTGGAGGCCGTCGGCACCGGCGTCACAAAATTCGCGCCGGGCGATCATGTCGTCATCTCGTTCCCCTGGTGCGGCTCTTGCCCGAATTGCCGCCGCGATATGCCGTTCCACTGCATGAAAAGTGTGGAGCTGAAGACGCGCGGCACGCGCCCCGACGGTTCCGCGCTCATGAGCAAGGATGGCGTTCCGGTTTACGGCGCCTTCTTCCAGCAATCCTCCTTCGCGACCCACGCCATCGCCAACGAACGCTACATGGTGAAAGTCAGGAAAGATGCCCCGCTGGACTTTCTCGGACCATTCGCCTGCAGCGGACAAACGGGCGCCGGTGCAGTCCTTAATTCGATGCGGCCTGAACCGGGAGATTCGTTCGCCGTATTCGGAGTGGGCGCCGTCGGGTTAGCCGGGCTGATGGCGGCCAGAATAGCCGGATGCGAGCCAATCATCGCCGTCGACGTGCACGAGGCGCGGCTCGCGCTCGCGCAGGCCCTGGGTGCCACGCACGTGATCAACCACAGGAGACGCACCGACGTGGTCGGGGAGATCCGCAGGATCACCGGCGAGGGCGTGCGCTTCTCGCTCGAGGCGTCGGCGCAGCCCGCGGTTTTACGCGAAGCGGTCGAGGCGCTGATGGCCGCCGGCACCTGCGTTCTTCTCGGGAGCGCGCGTCGCGGGACGGAGGTCTCATTCGAAATGCCATTTCTACAGTTCGGCCGCGTGGTGCGCGGCGTGATCCAGGGCGAAAGTCGGCCGCAAGAATTCATCCCCCGGCTCGTCGACTTCCTCATGCAAGGGAAAATGCCGGTCGACCGGATGATGACGTTCTATCCGCTCGGTGAGATCAATCGCGCGGCGCAGGACTCTTCGAACGGGACGACGATCAAGCCGGTGCTACGCATGCCGAATTGAGGCGTGTCGAAGTGGCTGTGATATCGTTGGTCGGCAAGATTACCGACGGTGAGTCGACCGAAGGACCCATTTAGCCATGACACGAAGCCCTTCCTGTCTTGCGCTGGTCCTCCTTGGCGCGATCCAGTTTGGCGGCACAGCGAGCTTCGCACAAAGACCACCAAGCGAACGGGAGCTGCGTGTCTACGCCGGACTCCACGATGCCGCCGCGCGCGGCGAGGTCGCGGAAATCCAACGGCTGATCCGTGAAGGCGAAAAGCCGAATGTTCAAGATGCCAACAGCCGCACGCCTCTGCACGTCGCCGCGTTCCTACGCCAACACGGCGCGGCGCGCGCGCTCCTGCGGCTGGGCGCCAATGCGAATGCGCTCGATGCCGAGCGCTACGACATTCTCATGATAGCGGCGGTGAACGATGATCTCGAAATGCTCGACATTGCTCTGGAGGGCGGTGGCAACGCACGCGCCATCACCAGCCACTATAACGACACTGCGCTGATCGCCGCCGCCCATCGCGGGCACGTCGAGATCGTGCGGGCTCTCATCGCGGCGAAAGCGCCGCTCAACCACGTCAATGATCTCGGCCGAACCGCCTTGTTAGAGGCGGTCGTGCTCGGCAACGGGGGCCACAACCACACGGCAACGGTCGAGGCATTGGTCAAAGCCGGCGCCGACGTCACGTTGCCCGACCGCCACGGCACGACACCGCTGCAACATGCCCGAACCCGCGGCTATTCGCAGATTGCACGGATCCTGGAGCAGGCAGGTGCGCATTGAGCCGGCACGCTCGGCGTCGCGCTGTGGCAATACTCCCACGAGGGAGCTACGAGTTTCACGGCGCTTCGCTCGAGCGCCGCAGTTGCGCGCGAATGAAAGCACCGGCCGACCCGATTGCGCGGCGAGCATCCTCCAGCTGGGCGGCCCAGAGGTGCCAAGCGTGAATCATGTGGGGCCAAATCTCGAGCCTGACCCGCACGTCAGCCGTCCCCGCCCGCCGCGCGATACGCACAGCATCGTCGAGCAGCGTCTCAGCTGAGCCGACCTGCACAAGCAAGGGGGGTAAACCGGCGAGATCCGCATGAAG
>WNFT01018469.1_pt1 | contig 10060 bp, 8 predicted proteins | sample 5400191 | NCBI WGS metagenome assembly WNFT01 (sample SAMN13153359, study PRJNA577476) | soil metagenome | isolation source: 80 cm saprolite under Madrone tree | place: USA:California | collected 2016-06-14 | reverse complement strand
GCGTTCGTAACAGCCTTTAGGACCGTCGAAATTCACGTTGTCGCTGTCTTGAATAGATAATTCTGGCCCAGAATCGGGGGCTTGCATGACAAAGGCTTCCCATGAGGCCGGGTAACTGAGGTTCCATCCGTGGGTGTTACTGATCTGCACCCATTCATCGGCTGCGTGAACGCCGCCCAGCGCGAACAATGAAAAAATTAAAAATTTCGCGATGCAACGATTCATAAGCTCTGGCACCTTCCTCCGCTAATTGTAAGTAATGGCTAGTGTTGGTCGACCCTCACGAAGCTACCTGTTAGGTGTTAGTGTTTGGCTTTTCGCATACCGGTTCAGGACGCGTCAAGGCTGTAGGGGAGAACTGCCCTTATGAATTTTTGCGTGGATCGAGTCAAGCTTTTCTGCGAGTCGTTGAGTTCTGTCGCCGCTGCCGCTTCTCCGGGGGTTAAGGCGAAATCGCCCGACCTTTATGGCCTAACAGGCAACAAGCTCAGCCCAAAGCTTCTCCTGAATGGTCGGCACTCTTGTAGGCGGACAAGCAAACGCCAGAAGTGTAGAAATGAAATGCCGAAGCAGCGAAACAAATCCAAACGCAACTCTGCCGCTGCTGAAGAACATGACTGCAACAGACGCGCCCTCTGCCAGGAGAGGATAAGTCGGCTACCACAAACCATCGTTCCAACCCATCATCAGCCGAACATCGGACACGTTCGACTTCGCGACATCGACGCTGTCGGCGGCGCACATGATGACGACGACGAACTCCTGTCGGCCATCGCCAAGGTCTCGCTTGTGTAGCGGTGCCACCGAAGTCCATCCGCCACTCCGTCCACCCGCAACCTCCGCATCGTTGGTGACCACGCCGGTGAAGTTGCCGGACTGCATGCGCGCGGCCATGACAGCTTTCCACCGTGACAATGGTGCCGCGACGGGGTGAAACGTAATTTCGACTGTATCGAACCAGAGTGTTGCCATTCGACTTCCTAGTTTTTGCGCGTGTGTGTTTTGTGGTGACTCCTTGCTGCCAGCAATGGTTACTGATGTTAGAATCGGTCGTCGACCTCCACTATGCCAGCGATTTCATGCATTCGGCCAGTCTAGAATAGCGTCATCTTGAGGTTCGGCGACAACAGTGTCATCGGCGCGGCGGCTTTTTGTTCTGCTTCGCTTACCACTGTTTTAACTCACCCGCTTGCTCGTACGCTAACGAGATTTTGTCATTGCTGTGTGGAGAGCAAAAGACGCACAATCCCTCGCTGTGAAGTACTGCGAGATCATCGCGGACAATTTCAGCAAAGCCGGTTGGAGTTGGGGCTGTGTCCTAGCCGTGGATTGTCACGGACGAACAATCTTCTTTGCGTACGCGCTACGGTTTGCCCAGCGGACGAATTTCGCCAGTGATTTCAGTCACAACCAAATAGCCCTCGATCGTGCGAGGGATACCGCGTTTTGCTTCGGGCGTTTCCTCTGCCAGCATTACTTTGAGGCAGGATGTCTGGCGATCGTCGAGCACGCCGACATACACTCCGACGACACCCGGAATCGCAAGCAATCGTTTGTCGTTGTCAGCGAGCACTGTGTTGATGTCGCGCTTCGGCGAAGAGGAATCGGTCTGCGCCATGTTATGCCGGCAACTTGCGATGAACGTGGCGCCGACGAGCAACACTAGAATTAATGCGTATCGCCATTGCTTCATCTTTCAAACATCGGGCGAAAACAAATCATTGATCCGCTTCAAGCGCAGCAAGATCGACAATTATACCTGGATGGACAATCACTAATTGCCGACCATCGTTGCGCCGAGAAATGTCAGCACGTCGTCGATCGGGTTCGCGATTGCGTTTGTGCTGCTGCTGGCAAAGAGCAAACCGATGGCGCGCGGATTCGTCGTCACATCTTCCACCAGGAGCGATCCGGAATCGCCGCTGTTCAGGAAGCTCTTGCTATTATTGAAGACAACGATCTGCCCAGTGAAAATCTTAGTGAAGGCGGTGCCGCCCGCGCACTCGTTGTCGTAAGTCACCCTAATAGTTGCGTTCAGACCGTCGATGAAGCTGCGGGTCAATCCGGTCGTGCGTCCGCTTTTCTTAACCGCTTGATTGATGGATGCGGCGAGTGTTTGCGACGAAATTGGCCCGATCTCGAGAATCGCACCATTGGTCTTGACCATTCCAGGATTAACCTGGGCAATCGCGCAATCGACATTGTTGTCGGGCAATGAGCTCGTCTTTTCGAGCGTGGCGACGCTCTGCGCGCCATCCACGTTGCAACCCACATCGATCAAGCCCGGTTGAATGATCGAGTCACCGGTCATCGCGACGGTGCCGTTGCCACCCGGAACGATGTCGGATTCGAAGACATGATAGTTACTTAGAATGTACTGCTGGTCGCCAATCTGCACGAGCGATCCAAGCGTGCCACCGCAGCAGAAACCGTTCGCTAAATCTTGGCTCCAGCCACCGGACGTGCCGAGGCGGATTGGAGGCACTTGAAGCCTGCGATGCCGACGCCCACCAGACGCGCGAAATTTGTCCGTTGGATGGATCTGCACACCGATGCCACCAACCGCTCGAGGGAGCTTACGAATCGCTTCCCCTGCGTTCGCAGCATCGCGATCGACGTAAACGGTCAATACTGGAGCACCACCGGCATCGACGCCGACCGCAGTTCCCAAAATCTCCGGCTGCTGCATCAGGGTCGGCGTGACCTCACCTTGAACGGCCATAACCGCTCGAACGGCGGCATGCGTATCATCCAGAACGCCTGCGGGCGGAGCAGCAAACGCGCCGATTGGAAGGAAAACGAAGATAATTGTTGCGAGGAATTTAAATACAAGCCGGATGAATCGATTGATCGGAAACATAATGGAATAGTTGAGGGTTGAAATGATACAACGAAAGACTATCGGTCGCTCCTCGGACAAACGCGAGCTTTAAGTAAAACGCAAACACTTCAACAATGATGTGCGTTTGAAAATATTTTGCAGATTTGTTTGCAATCTCTACTGCACCGGTAGACTATCAATCTATACGAAAGTAGTAGACATTAGAAAGCACCAACAAAATGAAAGCGATTTTGATTGAAACGATCTTGGTAATCGAAGCGATTCTGTTTTGGGCGGTGGCTCTGCCCGCCGCGTTTATCTTTTTCAAAGCCGCCGCTCTCTGGGAGAGAATCGAGGCCTCGATGCCGCGGGGACCAATTGGCCGTGTGGGGGCCGCGCCTCGCGCTGCCTCAGAGGTAGTTCGCGGTGTATGAGCGATCGCTACGATGGTGAACCCCGATCTGGTGGTGCGCGACGAAAACGGTGAGGTTTACATCGTGCGCTACAAGGCGGTGAACGCGATGTTGCTGAACGAGTTCCTCAAAGATCATCGCACAGTGCAGGAACAACAGAGAGAAATTGATGCCCTTAAAGCGGAACTAAAAGAACAAAGGGCTCTCATTCAAAAGGTGGACGATAAAATGGAACTCGACAGACCTGCACCGCAAACCGTTCTGAATAATCAGTAAAGCGCCGCGCCCAACGAAGCAGCGTTACCTTTCGCAATTAGCCGTCACGCTTCACCGCGTGGCGGTTTTCTGTTTTGCTCCCCGCTACCGCTCTTTGAAATCGCCTGCTTGCTCGTGCATCTCGATCACGTTGCCAGCTGCATTCTTGCGAACTTTGATGTCCTTCTTAATTCGGCGCCAAGCGGACCGGATTACATTGATATTGTGGGCTTGTGTCTCCATGCCCAATTATTTCGTAGCAACGTTCGCTTTCGGATGGCCGACTGACCCGGTAGTCGCAAACATTTTGATCGCGTAACCAATTGCGTTGCTGACGGCATTCGGCTCGGCATACCACAGCCGCCCGAACGGGAGCGCGTTGCTGATTAGATCAAACCCGCGCCGGTCCTTGCGGGGGCGGACTTGGTAGAGATGCGCGGGTTGCAATTCAAGCAGCAGCAACCGCTGCAAGAATAGTTACATGAAATGCAAAGCCAAGGATGTTGCTTGAACTCGAACTCGCAGCTCGACAGGTCACCTCTGCCTCGATTCTTAATTCAACTTGCCCAGATTCGTCATCCCAATCGGCATCTACACCTAAGATTTGCCAGCTAAAATTATCTTGCCCTACCCCGCCAATGATGCTGAAAGCGGTTTTCGTTACTGAAGCTGTCGCATTTGCCTGAACGAACTGTTTTCTAGTGAAGACTGGCCCGAGCAACACGGTAAAGGTTTCTTTGCCGATTTCAAAGTTGTTACCTTGAGACTGCGCTTCTAGTCGGACATCAAATTGTCCATCGATGATGAGCAGTCGGTTTGCATCATCGGGACCAGCGACTACAGCTTCGATCTGTTGAAGATTTTGGATTTGAGCGGATGGAATTTTGACTGCCATGTGATCTCATTGATTTTTATTAAACGATCACTTGCTTAACGTTTTGAATTGCAAATGTCCATGCAATTGAGGGCATGATTTTTGACTCAGCCAAGGATTCGATAGTACTGCAGCAATCTAAGGTTGTCCTCGCCAATTTCCATGAATTCCTTGGCTCGATGTTCCAAGAATTGATCGACCGAATGTTGCCCCGAGTGCGTCAGAGCGTGCGCAAAATCGACAAATTCCGAAGGCATATAGTCGGATTTATGTCCGAGGAATAGGGCTGCTGTCTTGTTCACATTCTCGAAGGCATCGCAAATCTGCCATTTAAGTTCCCTAGCCGTTGGAAAACCGTACGGACAGCTCGCGCCCGCACCTAATACCAAGATAGTCGGCGTCGTGATCACTGCCTGCCCTTATCCACTATTTCATTCACTTGCTAACTTTTTTTGAGAGCAGGCGAGTTCGGAGGGGACAACCGAATTTCGTTGCGAATCTGTTGCGAAATCGGCTGAAACTCGATTTTCTATGGGCAGCGCGTACGGGAGTCGAACCCGTGCACCAGCCTTGAGAGGGCTGTGTCCTAACCACTAGACGAACGCGCCGCAAATCGCGTTTAGAATAACTGTACTATATGAGCCGGCAAGTCAGTCGGCCCCCGGGAACACCACCTTAATGTTTCCGATGGTGTTTCCGTGCAGGCGTGGGTGTGGCGCTCGGCGAAGGGGAGGCGCCTGGCGCGGGCGTGGGGGTTGGCGAAGGTCGCACACGAGGTTGATTAACCGAATTCGAGTGGGAGGCCTTCAACGACTCCAATGTCAACTTCATTTCCGCGGTCGAAGCCAGAGCCGACATCCGGTCGTAATAGACGTTGTAATAGTTACGAAGGAGGTTCCGTTTTTCCAAATCCGTCCGCGCGGTTTTGGCCGCTGCTTTCGCCGCCACCACTTGCGGATCGTACGCCACGCGGTTTTGCAATTGTCGCCACTCGATATGCACCCGGCGTGCATCAGCTTCTTTTCCCAACGATTTCTGCTTAAAGGCTTCGTCAAGCTGGGAAAGCTCCGGCACGTCGGGCACGGCCGGCTCCGGAGACGCCGGCGCCGTAGCCTCTGGTTGTTTTTGCCCGGAGTAAAGATCTACAGCCGGCGGTGCCGTATCTTGCGCGTCCAACATCGATGTTGCCCCGCCCAGTATTCCCAAGAGAATCAGCCGTATTAGTTTCATTTTTCTGTTGCGGTCGGAGTGAGTCGCCGTAGCGATTGGCCTAGACCGAGCGGCGCGATCCTACGTAGCGTCGTCCAGTCCTGAGGCTTCGCAAAATATAACAGTAAAACATCGGCTGGAGCACTTGGCCGGGGAGTCGCCGCGGCAACCGCTCTATAGCAATTTATCGAGTTCATCTCGGTTTCGTCCGGTTTTGTAATAACGTTCCCTTCCTGCCGCTTCGCGGCGGGTTGAAAACTTTCGCTCTGCAGAAGAACCATGGAACATCGTGTCTTGTAGCCTTCGATTTGCGGGAATTGTGTCGCCGAACGCGGTCGCTCAAATCTTCACACGATCCGACATAACGACGGACAGTCTTCAGACTTCGCAGAACGTAACAGTGGAACATTGACCGCAACTGGTCGGGGTGACAGGATTTGAACCTGCGACCTCCTGGTCCCAAACCAGGCGCTCTACCAAGCTAAGCTACACCCCGCTATCGTGCGTGATGATTATCACGTACCGCCACTCCGCGCATTAATCATTTTTCAGAAAAGAACCTCTTGCCAATCGGCCCATTCCATCGGAGGGTCCCGCGTTGGAGTTGAGTGGCCCGGGTTGGCTGCTTCCTGCCCCTGCGCCACATGTTTAAGCACGAGAAACTCAATCTTCTGATTTTCATCGTCCTGCTTCTCTTGCAATTACTCGGAGTTGTTGGACTCCTGACGCGCTTCCATCCTTTTTATCTGTTCATCATTATCCCGCTGTTTTTCTGGGGCGGGATTAGCACGACGCTTTATCTGCATCGTTACCTGACCCATCGCGGCTTTGAAATGCCGGAATGGCTCAAGTTTATATTGGCAACCGGCTCCGCCGTGGTGCTTGCGGGTGATCCCGTCACCTGGGTGGGGGATCACCGATATCATCACCTGAAATCGGATACGGACGAAGACATTCACAGCCCGGTGCACGGCTTTCCCTACGCCCATATGATGTGGCTGATCCGGAAGCCGGCCGAATTTCGTGAGCGCTCAAAACGTTACGCGGCTGATGTAAGCAAAATTTGGTATTGTCGGCTGTTTGAACGTGCAGGGATCTACGTCCTGCCCCACATCGCTGTCGCCACGACTCTCTATTTCACACTTGGATTGGCTGGAATGCTTTGGTGCCTCTACGTGCCGATGCTGGTGATCTACAACGTGACTTGGTCAGTCAATTCGATCTGCCATATGCCCAGACTTGGATATCGCAGCTTTGATACGTCCGATCATAGCCGAAACAATTTCTGGATCGGTGTTTTTGGATTCGGCGAGGGCTATCACAACAATCATCATGCCCAGCCGCGTTGCGCGGCACATGGACTCCGCTGGTGGGAGTTTGATCTCACCCGCTACGTCATCTGGACGCTCGAGAAGTGTGGCCTTGCCTGGAAAGTGGTCTGGCCTGCGAGGGAAACCAAAACTTCGACGGATCCTGCGCCTGACCGCGCGATAGTGGTTAGCTCACAAGCTGAGACGCTAGCCTGAATTTCCTACCCGAGATTCGGCGCCAGCCGCTTCTCAATTGCAGCGACCGGTTCGTCTCTCCTCGCGGCATAATCAACAACCTGGTCGCGTGCGATTTGTCCGACGCCAAAATATTTTGCCTCCGGATGCGAAAAGTAGAGACCACTCACACTCGCCCCGGGATGCATCGCAAACGATTCCGTTAGTTTGATGCCGGCGTTCTTTTCGGCGTCAAGCAAATCGAAAAGTGTTCGCTTCTCCGCGTGATCGGGACATGCGGGATAACCCGCTGCCGGCCGAATGCCGCGATATTTTTCGCGAATAAGATCGGCATGCGACAGATTTTCATCGTGCCCGAATCCCCACGCGATGCGCGCTTGCTTGTGCAAATACTCAGCGAACGCTTCCGCGAATCGGTCTGCCAGTGCCTTCGCTAAAATTGCGCTGTAATCATCGTGTGCAGCGGTAAACTCCTTCGCGAGTTCATCCGCGCCATGAATTGAAACGGCGAAACCGCCGAGATAATCCGCCGATTTCGGACTGTGGATTGCGGATTTGGGGTTTGATTTCGGCGCAACGTAATCTCCCAGGCAATGATTGAATTGCCCCGCGGGCTTCTGCATCTGTTGCCGCAAAAAATAGAATGTGGCGAGTCTCTCTCTTCTCGTTTCATCAGCGTAAAGATCGACATCGTCACCGACGGAGTTTGCCGGCCAAAAAGCATGGACGCCGCACGCCGTCAGCAAATTCTTTGTGGCGATCTGTTCGAGAAGTTCTTGCGCATCGTCGAAAAGTTCGCGGGCCTGCTTGCCGATCACGGGATCATCAAATATCGCCGGGTAGCGGCCGCGCAGTTCCCAGACGTGAAAGAAGGGCGACCAGTCGATGTAGTCCTGAAGATCGACAATCGCTGGACAAACCGCCTGCGCTCCCATGAAGTCTGGCGTCGGTGGTTGGTAGGCATTCCAGTCTATCGGCGCTTGATTTGCGCGCGCTTCTTCCAGCGTCAGCAATTTTTTCCCGCGAGTCTTCGCGGAATGCTCCTCGCGCAATCGTGCGTAATCGCCACGCGTTTTCACATCGAACTCCGATTTCAATTGCTCGTTTAACAGAGAATTTACAACGCCGACCGCGCGCGACGCATCCACAACATGGACAATGCTTGCTCGATAATGCGGCGCAATTTTAACCGCCGTGTGAGCCCGGCTGGTAGTGGCGCCACCGATTAACAATGGCAGATCGAATCCCTCACGCTCCATTTCCTGTGCCACATGGACCATCTCATCGAGAGACGGCGTGATGAGTCCGCTCAACCCGATCGCATCCGCTTTCTTTTCGCGCGCTGTTTCTAAAATTTTCGCTGCCGGGACCATCACGCCAAGATCGACAACATCGTAGTTATTACATTGCAGGACGACGCCGACGATGTTCTTGCCGATGTCATGCACGTCACCTTTCACCGTTGCCATGACGATGCGTCCTTGTGGCTTCGCGCCCGCAGATTTCTCCGCTTCCATGAATGGCATCAGGTAAGCGACGGCTTTTTTCATTACACGGGCGCTTTTTACTACTTGTGGAAGAAACATCTTGCCCGAGCCGAACAAGTCGCCCACCACACTCATTCCGGCCATAAGCGGACCCTCGATAACATCGAGCGGACGTTTGGCTTTTTTTCGTGCCTCTTCCGTATCGATGTCGATGTAATCAACGATGCCTTTTATCAGCGCGTGCTTCAGACGCTCTTCCACAGTTTGCGTGCGCCATGCTTCATCTTTGATCGGCGTTTTGCCTTTGGTTTTTACCCTTTCCGCAAATTCGACCAGCTGTTCCGTCGCATCAGGGCGCCGGTTTAAGAGCACGTTTTCCACGCGCTCGCGCAATTCCGGTTCGATTTCTTCGTAAACTGCGAGCTGTCCTGCATTGACGATTCCCATGTCGAGGCCAGCCCCAATAGCATGAAAAAGAAATGCCGCGTGCATGGCTTCGCGCACCGTATTGTTTCCGCGAAACGAAAAAGAAATATTGCTTACGCCGCCACTTACGTGCGCGCCGGGAAGATTCTCCTTTATCCAACGTGTTGCCTCGATGAAATCGACCGCGTAATTGCTGTGCTCTTCGAGACCGGTTGCGACAGTCAAAATGTTCGGATCGAAGATAATGTCATTTGCCGGGAAGTTCGCGCGCTTGGTCAAGAGGTCATAAGCCCGCGCGCAGATGTCGATCTTGCGGTCAAGAGAGTCTGCTTGGCCGCGCTCATCAAAAGCCATCACGATGACGGCCGCGCCATATTGCCGAATCAATCGTGCCTGTCGAAGAAATTCCTCCTCGCCGTTCTTCAAACTGATGGAATTGACGACGGCTTTGCCTTGCACGCATTTGAGGCCCGCCTCGATCACGCTCCACTTCGAGCTGTCGATCATGAGCGGAATGCGCGTGATTTCCGGTTCGCTGCCGAGCAGGCTCAGGAAACGGGTCATGGTCACTTCGGAATCGATCATTCCTTCGTCCATGTTTACATCGAGGATATTCGCTCCGCCCTTGACTTGTTGACGCGCAACCGCCAGCGCGCCTTCGAAATCGCCCGCCAGAATCAATTTCGAAAACTTGGGCGAGCCCGTGATGTTGGTGCGCTCGCCAATGACGACGAAACCCATCTCTGGCGTGATGTTGAGCGGCTCGAGGCCCGAGAGTCGGAGAATCGCGGATTGCGGATTGTTCGCCGCAGTGAATTCGTCCCGCGGCGAACGGATTGGGGATTGAATTTGTCGCGGTTTGCAATCGCGCACGGCTTTGGTAATGGCGCGAATGTGTTCGGGTGTGGTTCCGCAACAGCCTCCAACCAGATTCAGCCAGCCGTTCTCCGCCCACTTGGCAACTTTAGGCGTAAACGTTTTCGGCGTCTCGGGAAAACCAGTCTCGGATAACGGATCGGGCAGACCCGCGTTCGGATACGCGCTCATAAAGTACGGCGAAATGCGTGCGA
>WNFT01016423.1_pt1 | contig 10060 bp, 10 predicted proteins | sample 5400191 | NCBI WGS metagenome assembly WNFT01 (sample SAMN13153359, study PRJNA577476) | soil metagenome | isolation source: 80 cm saprolite under Madrone tree | place: USA:California | collected 2016-06-14 | reverse complement strand
TGCAATTCATCGAGCGCTTGGCTCGCCTTCCAATCGTCGCGATCGATGGCGATCTCGTTTTCGAAGCGATCGCGTTGAAACGAGAACATCACATTTCTTATTGGGACGGAGCAATTATCGCGGCGGCACACCGTCTCGGAACAAAAATTATTTACTCCGAAGATCTGGCCCACGAGCATTCGTACGGTTCAACACGAGTGATTAATCCATTCCGAACACGGCAGTGAAACGCTGCAGCCCCGATGGTAGTACGGCGATAGGCTGTGCGAGAGTAGGACGTCGCCAGAACAAAACACCCGCTTTGGGAAACCAGAGCGGGTGTTTAGTTTTGCGTCCCCGGCTGGGGAGCGCACGCGCCTCGCGTGCTGGCGAAGGCGCCCTCGCCTTCGCGAACTTTTACCGTGACTCCGGGCGCAGCAAATTCCGGTCGCGGTCGTAAGGCAACGGACAGCGCGGCGGCAAAGCGTCGCTCGAACATTCCTCCTGCCACTGACGCCGTTCGTTTTCACTGGCGTAGTACTTGAGAAAGATGGCAATATCGTGCTCATCACAACAACCGATCGGGCTGATATGCCATGCCCCACCAAGTTGCGATAAGTCTGGCGTTTCTTCGCGCAGCGCTTCAGCCCAAAGCCATGTATAAAGCTCGCAGTCGCTCAAATGATCTGTGTTCTCCAGAAAACAACCCACCTCTGCAAGGGCACGCAGCACGTCATGAAGTTTTGCATACAGACTTGTCTCATCAAGTTCGGCCGGCGGTATCATCTCGACCCCGCGCTGAACGAGACGATTGAAATTTGTGTCCCATGCTGCCTTCTCGAATTCGCAAATTCGTGTCAGAAAAGTCTCCTCGATTTCTCGCGACACCTCTCCAAAACCACCGCTAATCATCGAGCCATCGGCTAGATCATCGAGCTCGCCCTTCATCTTCTCGATGCGAATTTCGCGATCGATATCGACTTCATCCTCGGGCGCCGGATCAAATGCAGACATAGTTGCAAGAGTGGGCTTATATTATTGCCAAACAAACCGCGCCATGCCAATGGCAATTGAAGCTCATCTCCCAATCTCGATCGCGCACGCGATTTAGTTAGGGGAGCGCACGCGCCTCGCGTGGTGGCGAAGGCGTCCCTGCCGTCGCGAACTTTTACTGCACATCTGAGCGCTTCGTTGGCCCCGCAATCGGTGCCGAAGCCAGACCTTTCTTCAAATTAGTGACAGAGTGATCCAGCACTTTCCAGGAATGCGCGGAGATCACGTCACCAGAAAGTTTGCCGGTCTTTTTGCGTTTGCCTGTCCGCCTTGTCCTCATACCATCGAATCGCAGTTCAACCATCAACTCTCAACCTTCTGTTGCCCGGACGACATAGACGGGCAGGGCGAGAGGCCGAAACAAGCGGGAGCGAACGAGTCAGTAGGACGTCGCCAGAACTGAATGCCCGCTGGGTCAATCCCATCGGGCATTTTGCTTCTACGTCCTACCGAGCACGCCCGTAGACGGAAAAGCGCAAGTCCCTCATGCCCTGCGGCTGCAAGAACACACGCAGCACTTTTGTGAATCCTTAGTTTCCTTCACTCAAGGCATTAACCATAGATACCGTCGGGAACCAGGCGCTTAAGTGTTCTGCCAATTTGTTCTGAGTCGACAAGTTTTTACGGATTCTTCTTCCGCGACGCAACGATAGTGGTATCGTCGATTGCCGCCTTCTACTTCAGGAACTTCTCCAAAAAAGATTATGTCCGGACATTTGCCTTCGTTGAAATATTTGCAGCCTCCGCAGGCTAATGGATTCGGGGCTGACGTTCCTCGCGAATAGGTTTCGATAACCTGATCACAGTACGTAATCCACTGCCTACATTTAGGACATCTGAATTGCTGATCTTCATCAAGTTCGGCTGAAATAGTGGGAATCGAAGTAGCCGTTACGAATTCTGTGGACTGATCTTCCTTCCAGTAGCCGACTTCAACACCGAAAACCCGACCATCGCCTTTAAGCACGAGAAAATCGGGAGGTGCGATGCTTCCCTTCTTCGTAATCAATCTTTGATGCAGCAACAGCGGGACTACGAAACCGAATCTGCGGTGAATCAAGTAAAGATAGATCAGGAACTCGATTGCAAGACCCCTGGATTTGGGAAGAACGGCATCCATAATCTTATAAAATTCTTTCCCTTCTTTCCCCCAAACTATCCGGCCTTTGTATCGTCTAAGGTGCTGAAATCTTGTTTTTTGATCATCGTCCTCAAAAAAATCGGTTAAGCCGAGAGAGGATAAGGCGTCCAGTAATCCGTTTCTGAGGTTCGTATCGGTGGAGATGTTTTCTTGGAGAAGTAATTTGTTTGCTATCCTGAGGACAATCTCCACCAAAGCCGTTCGATGCTCATCTGAGGCGGTGGAAATGTAATATCCGCGAGCAAATACGACGTAGGTCACCAAATCCGCGAGAATCATGCCCCTGTGAAAACGACTGCCTTTTTGGAGTCCACCCTCTTTCCTACCGCCGGCGTAAAGTTGACGGGCAAATTCACGATAGAACCGCCCAAGCCTCTCCAATCGCTCTTCATTGCGTGCGTACGCAGGCACATTTTTGAGGAAATACTCCTCTATCGCTCTTAAGTGACGTACCGATTGGTCTAATCTGTCGAGCGCCTTATTCATAGGCTAGATTTAACCAGCGTTCTCTTTGGTCACCTCGCGTCAGAAACCATATCCAAGCCGTTTAATGATCTGGCGGCCCTTTTCCTTGCCGACCTCGCGATAGATGGACAGCAGGTCAGCGAAGGTCCCTTTGCCGCCTACGATATTCCAAAATTCATCCTCCAATAGGATTTGGTTCTTCATGTCCAGATGCTTGACAGCGAAACTGTGTTTGTAGTTCGCGCGCGAGCCGTATGGGTTGTAAGCCATGGCAAAATATGTGTTGATGCGGGGTGGTCCTGCTGCTCGAAGGGCCTGCGTTCTTAAGAGCCGATCTGTCACTTCAATGGCTTGTCCCTTGTTTGGTTTGGGAGATTTGATTTCAAAGTAGCACTCCTTGTCTGACTTCGTTTTCAGATACAGATCCGTAATCGTTCGTATCGGTATCGTTAATTTACCGGAATTTGCCGCGATCACGGCGCGAACGGTTTTCGGAAAATCGATGCTGCGGCCCGAGTCGATAATCGACCGCACACGTTCGATCTCCCTCAAGCACTTCGCGGTGACTTTGCCAACGAGCTCTTTGCTTCGTTCAGCTTCCTTATGGTTGTCGAGTGCGATCAACTTCGCACACGCTTCGAATGTTGTGCCGAGCGAAGTCGAGAACGAGCGCTCGAACGCGAAGATACGAATAGCTTCTGGTGGAAGAATGGCGAGGTGAAACGGCTTTAGCTTTCCCTTTTTGGCATCGGCGAGCCGAATTACTTCCTCTGGCTCCTTCGTCAGCTTTTTCTTGTGCTGTTCGAGTTGAGCTTCCAAGAAACCTTCGAGAAAACCCTTAATTTTAATGCGCGTTTCGGCTCTAATCATTCGCTTTCCAAATCAGAACCTCTTCGAAGAAATCTCCCGAACGGCGACCAGTCCTCCGATTAACGTGCCGCTTTAGTCGTTGCTCGACAACGAAGCCTGTCTGTTGCGCGACATAATCGTAGAGATCATTTTTGTCGTTCACCACGATGACGACATGTCCGCCCGGTTTCAGATGTCGGCGAACATTAGCGAATACTTCCCCAATCTCATTGCAGTAATTCTTTTTCGCCTTGATCGAATGCCCCTTAGACGCCGCACCGATCTCCTGCTCCGCTTGAAATGGTAAGCCGAGCAATTCATACGCATATCGATGCTGCTCATGGTAATCGATGAGCCCAACGTATGGAGGGGAAGTGATCGCTAAATCAAACTTTGGAAGACGGGCAAACCTGGCATCGTCGTGAAGAATGAGCGTCTTATTAGGTCGTGCTACGCGAGACAACTCTTTGATTCGATCGAGAGTGTCTAAAGCGTACCGGTTGAGAAACTGCAACGCGTCTTGAGTTGGCTCACAGGTTCGCGCGTGCTTGTAGCAATAGTAAGGCTCCGTTTGCGGATGCTTTGGAAAATCGAGATCGAAGTGCGTCGTGAGCCGCGCAGATCTCGCCGAGCGAGAGAGAACCACTTTTAGCACATCGGTATATTCATACTCTTGTAGCAATTCGCGGAACAAAAGCAGCTCGGCGAGAGAGTTCGGATGAAACCACCGCTTCAGATAGGCGCTCTCCGTTTCAATTGACGACGCCTTCTCTCCGAACAACGATGACGTGAGTGCTTTGTTCAATCGCTCGAGAATGTCACGGATCTCGCGCTCTAGTTTTCGAAGATCATACACGTCCGTCTTAACTTTCATTAGCAGGCAATTGAATGCGCTTACATCGCAACCAATGCTGTCGATGCCGAGAGCCTTTGCTTCGACGAGCGTTGTCCCGGAACCAGCAAACGGGTCATAGGCGACTTTCGGCCTGAATTTGCGAAGAAATATTTCGACCAGCTGCGGAATGAATTTACCGAGATACGGATGCAATCGGTGGACATGTTTTGTCCGCTCTTTTTCTGGCAGATCGACCTCGCGCCAGTTTAGATTCAGCGACGAGAGATTTGTTCCGGGAGTGACGCTTCGAAAACTAGTAAACGCTGGCATCCCGTACGCGGGGCTATAACCAAGCTTTTGGCCGTTGCTCTTCTCACTCTCAAACAGATCATGTTGGTGAAGCACACGGTAAGCCGGTGATTCTTCTCGAACGACACGACGGCCGTTCGCCCGAGCTTTTGTCTTCTGGCTTTTCGGAGGAATCCGTTCTCGTTCGCGTTTTCGTTCTTCCTTTCGCGCCTCGACCAACCCCTTCATCAAATCCAGATGTTTGTATTTTCCGCGAAGACTGCGAACGCCCCGTCTTTTCTCGCGCTTTCGCTTGGCGACAAACGCTTTCTTCGCTTTAGCCTTTTTTGGTTTAGATTTCTGTTTGGTTTTGGCGCGAACTCGCTTCATGGCCGAATTGATCGTCCCGCTTTAATGCGCTAAGACAAAGATTACATCAACCGAAAGGTTTCTATGCTTACCAGCCAAAAAGTTATCGATGCGATCAATGAGCAGATCGGATATGAGTTCAGCGCGGAGTTGCAGTATTACGCGATCGCGGCGCATTTTGCGGCCGAGGCGCTCCCGCAATTGTCGCAGCATTTTTTCCAGCAGGCCGAGGAAGAGAAAGGGCACGCGCTCCGGTTCATTAAGTACGTGGTCGATGCCGGCGGACGTGTGGTGATTCCGGCCATCGACGCGCCGAAATCGAAATTCAAAACGGCGCGGGACGCGGTGAAGCTTTCGCTCGACCAGGAAATTCACGTCACCCAGCAAATCAATGGGCTGGTCGGGTTGGCGCGAAAGCAGAACGATTACATCACGATCAATTTCCTACAGTGGTTCCTGACGGAGCAACTCGAGGAAGTTTCATCGATGGATAACCTTCTCAAGATCCTTGAGCGCGCCGGCACCGATCTGTTGCAAGCGGATGAGTATCTCGCGCGCGTCGGCGTGAAGGCAATGCCGGCACCACCGGCGGAATAGATTCAACAGGCGAGACACCCGTTGGCCGCACAGGCTCGCCGCAGCGAGTCCGTCCTGTGGCGGACTGGAAGCCTATGTTCCGATATCAACCGCGCGGGCGACGATTTATTGCAGGCGGTTGAGTATTTGGTACGCGTCGGCGTGAAAGCGATGCCGGAGCCGCCGAAGGAATAGGTTTAACGGGCGAGGACGCCCGCGGGCCGCACAGGCTCGCCGCAGCGAGTCCGTCCTGTGGCGGACTGGAAGCCTATGTTCCAGCACCGATGAATATCCCGCCCACGTTCGTTAAAATCTTGCGTTTCAAACCCGGGCCAGCGTTGAATGCCGTGATGAAGACGAAATTACTGCTCAGCCTAATTGCCGCCGTGAGCCTCACCGCCAGCAGCGCAGCACTCGCCGCCGGCGCGAAAAGTTATCAAGTCACCGGAACGATTCTAGAGGTTAAGCCCACTATGATTGCCGTGCAGAAGGACGGCGATCGATTGGAAATGGACCTCGATCCCCAAACCAAAGTGACCGGCGAACTGAAAGTTGGCTCGACCGTCACGATCACCTACGTAATGAGCGCGACGAAAGCAGATGCGAGCGCGGCGTCAGGTGCGCCGGGCGCGGCGAAGAAAGAAGAACCGGTAAGTTCTCCGAACCCTGCTCCAACTCCGTAATCATCAATTTTGCTACAAGTCGATTCAGACGCTGTAGCCACGCGCCTGTGGCGCGTTGCGCTCGCAGCTTGCGGGCGAGGATCATGATAAGGACGGCCCGCAGGGCCGTGGCTACACTGCCCTGTGGTACGGCGACGTCATCGTCGTCGGCCGTCGCGAGGAAAAATAATCAAGCAGATGCCCTCGCGGTACGGCGTCGCCACGCGCCGAGGACGAGACCGCTGAGCGCGAAAGCGACGAATGGCCGACCCATGTTGATGAAAACGAGCGGCCACGGATTTGTTTCAAACGCGGAGAACGCTGAGATAGTCGAGTACTCCACAAACAGGAACGCGAACCAGCAAACGATTGCGATTTTCAATCCGGCTGAGTCGACTGATCAGCAAGGCCAGTGCGTAATTGACGAAGATCGACGCGACGATCGCGATCATGTACGGTACGGGGCTGTGCGTCCGCTCGATGTCGGTCATCGTCTTGGCGTGATAGTTCAACCACATCTCGCCAAATACGGCGTACCAACCCCAGCCGATCAGCTGATGCAGAACGACGAGAATCCAGACCGCGAGGTGATTGATCTTGTTGTTCAAAGATTTTCTCGATTATCCGGCGGTTGCAATTTCGATTGCAAGCGGATTGTTGTAGCGGCGCTCTGTGAGCGTCGCATTATTTTGTTCGGCGGTCATAGACCGCCGCTACAGTTGCGCCGTTACACCGCCGCCGTTTCGACTTCGGTGAGCGACAGATCAGGCACAGCAGTATCTACCGGCGCCGGCTCAATCGAGATAATTTCTAATTTCGAAGTCCCGTGCTCGGTATTGAGCGTCACAACCTCGCCAGGTTTGTGGCCGAGCAACGCCTGACCAATGGCAGTTTGATACGAGATGATGTTGCGCTCGGGATCGCCGTCCCACGCACCGAGAATTGTGTAGGTTTCTTCTTTTCCTGAATCCGAGTCGCGCAAGGTAACGATTGTGCCGATGGAAACGCGCGAGGTGTCGGGATTTTCAAAGGCGGTTCCGCGCGCATTGTGCAGGGCCTGTTCGAGCTCGGCCTTGCGGCGCATGAGGACGGCTTGCATTTGCTTGGCGGCTTTGAATTCAAAATTTTCGCTGAGGTCGCCGTAGGATCGCGCGAGCGCGATTTCCTTGCTGTTCTCAGGAATTTTCTTCTTCACGAGCTCTTCGTGTTCCGCTCGGCGCTTTTCCAGACTGCTCCATGAGACAATCAAAGGCGCCGCCTTTTCTACCGGCTGCGCGCCCGTGATCATGCTCTCCAGTTCCGGATAAAGTTTGACCATCCGCGCGAGCAACGAACGCTTCGTCAGTTCGTCAAACAATGGACTGAGTTGAAGCCGCCGCAGCGCATCACGGGCAATGGCGATGTCACTACCGGCAAAGATATCGCCGAGTAATTGTCGATCTTCGATCAGCAAGCGCTGTAATTTGCTGCCGCGAGCGCCAGTTTTGAATTGATCGCGCTCAATCGCGGACAAAATCGCGGCCAGCAATTCCGGCGTGATCAATTCGCTCCACTCGTGCCGCTCATTGCACAACCACACGAGCATCTCGCTCGTAGCAGAATGTTCGCGGACGCTGCGCTCAAGCGCCGTTCGCAATTCTTCGTGCCGCCCGGCGCCGCTGAAGACGTGCGGAATTTGCGCGACCATTCGGCCATGGGTTGCTTGCATTAACCGTAAAGCACGCGTGCTCCAGCGCTCCCCGAGCGCAGCCGGTAATGCTTGCAAAACCCGTTTTTCCTTAGCGGCCGGTAATTTCGGCAAGATCGAGATCAAGCGCGATTCCTCATCCGAAATCAGTTTCACCAGCGTCAGACCGACATGGGTCGTTCTCAATTGCGGAACGCGCTCGAGCAAATCATCGCGGCCCAGAATCCATTCAAAGGCAAGCTCCGGATGCAATTTCTGATTGCGCGCCGCGGCATTCTCAATCGTGGCGACGATTGGCTGCAACTGCTTTTCGGGCTCCTTGAATTGCTGATGGAACTTGATGATCTGCTCGAGCGTCGCGATTTGCTCTTTCGGTTGCCGCGCCTGATTGAAAGACGCAATCAGCTCGTCCGCATGCGAGACTCCTTCGCCGCGCAACTGGATTGGCTCCGTCTTTTTCGCGGGAATCGAAAAGGCGCCGCTCGATTTGAGTAATTTCTTGGTCGATTCCCACCAGCGTTTCCATTCTGCTTCTGTAAAAAGATCACCGATCAACCAATTGCTGATCTGCTGCACGGTCGCCTGCCCATCGAGACTCTCCAGAATATTTCGCATAAGCGCCGGCGGATCCTCTTTGGCGAGTTTTTTGATCGACATGAGATCGCTGGCCTTACGCGCGAGAAAATGTTCCGCCGGAATAACGGTGAGATTGTCCGCTGCGTATTGCAGTTGCATGGGATGCATTTTTTTTTCGGCGAAATCGATAACGATTTGATTGAGGAGGAGATTCCACTCGGCCACGCGGCCAAAACCCCAACTTTTGTGCAGGCAAAACGCGCCCGGTTTGAGTTTGTCGAGTTGATCGGCGGCTTTCGCGGTCAGCTTTCCGGATTCAACCAGTTTCTCCAATTCCGCATCCATGCGAGGTCGAACAAGCTACGATGAACGCGACGTCGCGCGAGAGAAAACTGGAACGGTTGTCCCGGCGCGCAGGTGGATCGGCCGCTCTGCGGGCGATGCCAATGGGACGCGGCTTCGCCGCCAAATTTCAATATCGAGCTCGCCACGGGACGAGTCCGTCCGTTGGCGGACAAGGGACTGCTCGATCCACCTCGCGATTTACGATTGCGGCCAGCGCGCTCGCGTGAAACGCTACGCGCCATGCCCGCGCATACGAGCATCTGGTTTTGGATCGCGTTTCACGTCGGTGTCTTTATCGCACTCGCGGTAGACCTGGCCAGTTTCAAACGGCGGGCGCGGGCGTTGAGCATGCGCGCTGCCACCCAACGCAGCGCACTGTGGATGGTACTCTCCTTCGGCTTTTGCGCGGTGATCTGGCAATGGCAAGGCCCAGAGCGCGGCCTCGATTTTTTGACCGGCTACCTGATCGAGTACTCGCTCAGCGTCGATAACATCTTCATCTTCGTTTTAATCTTTGCTTACTTCCGCGTGCCGCCGATCGCGCAACATCGCGTTCTCGTCTGGGGAATTGTTGGCGCGCTCGTCATGCGCGGAGTGATGATCTGGCTCGGCGTCACGCTGGTCGCGCATTTTCATTTTGTTCTCTACCTTTTCGGCGTCTTCCTGCTCGTCACTGCCGTGCGCATGTTTTCGGGAAAGTATGGAAAGCAAGAGTTTGAGGACAGCCTGGTGATGCGCCTCGTCCGGCGCTCCGTTCATGTAACCAATGAATTTCACGGAGAGGACTTCACCGCCAAGATCGACAACCGCTGGATGCTGACGCCGCTCGCGCTTGTCCTCATCGTCATCGATGTGATGGACCTCGTTTTCGCGGTCGATTCGATCCCTGCGGTTTTTGCGATCACTCAGGACCCTTTTATTGTTTATACGTCGAACATCTGCGCCATTCTTGGGTTGCGCTCACTCTATTTCTTGCTCGCAAACCTGATAGATCGTTTCATTTATCTGAAAACCGGCCTCGCGCTCGTGCTCGCGTTTGTTGGAATCAAAATGATTGTGGCGCATTATTTTCCGATCCCGACTCTGCTGTCCCTCGCCGTCATCGTGCTCATCCTTGCCGTCACCATTACGGTCTCGATGATTGTGACGCAGAACCGGACCCGGACAGAGAATCGAAAATGAAGTGTTGCTTTCGGCGCTCAAAATTTGTTTAGTCGTTTTAGGCACCTTATGAA
>WNFT01014980.1_pt1 | contig 10060 bp, 9 predicted proteins | sample 5400191 | NCBI WGS metagenome assembly WNFT01 (sample SAMN13153359, study PRJNA577476) | soil metagenome | isolation source: 80 cm saprolite under Madrone tree | place: USA:California | collected 2016-06-14 | reverse complement strand
TTTATCCAAGACGATTTCGCCGCGCGCCATGGCGACGATGCGATCGCACGATTGGAACACGTGATGCAGGTTGTGGCTGATCAGTATCCCGGTAACTCCCTGAGCCGGGAGACGACGAACGAACGCCAGCACCTTGGTTGTTTCCTTGACCGAAAGATGGTTCGTCGGTTCGTCCAGGATCATAACCCTCGACTTGAAATGCATGGCGCGCGCTATGGCGACGCCCTGGCGTTGGCCGCCGGAGAGCTCGTTCAGCAGCGCGTCGGCCGAGCGCACATGCAGATCGACATCGGAGATGGCGCTCATCGCATCGTCGCGCATGCGCTGGTGATCGATCAACCCCAGCCCAGCAATCGCGAAGCGGAGCGGCTCGCGCCCGATGAAAAGGTTGCGCGCGATCGACATGGTTGGAACCATGGAGTTGTCCTGGTAGATCGTCTCGATGCCCAGCTTCATCGCGGATTTAGGTGAGGTGATTTCGACCAGACGACCATCGATCCTGATTTCTCCGCGGTCCGGACGGTGGACGCCCGCGAGAATTTTGATCAAGGTCGATTTGCCGGCGCCGTTGTCCCCAACCAGGCCGCACACCTCGCCCGGCGGAACGTCAAGGTTTACACCTTTGAGGGCGTGCACGCCCGAGTACCATTTGTGCAGGTTGCGGATGGAGATCAGAGGCGTTGTCATTTCATACCTCCACCTTGATGCGGCGTGCGGTCTGTCGCAGCCAGGAATTGGCGACCACGGCGAATATGGTCAGGCCGCCGATGGCAAATTTGAACCAGTTGGCGTCGACGCGAGACAGCACCAGACCGTTGTCGATGACGCGGATGAGCAGCGCACCGACGATTGCGCCGAGAACCGTGCCGACGCCCCCCGTCAAGGCGGTGCCGCCGATCACTGCCGCGGCCACGGCCTGCAGCTCCAGCCCGTCGCCGATCGAGGGAAGCGGCGCGCCCAACCGGAAGACTTGGATCGTTCCCGCGAAGCCCGCCAGCATTGCGCACAGGATGAAGGATGCCATCTTCACCCCGCGCACCGGGACTCCCATTGCGGCTGCGGCATCAACAAAGCCGCCGGTCGCGTGGATCCAATTGCCGAAGTTCGAGCCGCCCAGCATCGCCCCTACAACCAGAGCGATGACGGCGAACCAGATGAACGAAGCGCGAAGTATTCCGCCCGGACCGACGAATTGGGTGAATACGCCGATCGGCAGCTCGCTGGCCAGCAGCGGCGGGAATCCGCCTGTAATGACGACAGTCAATGAGCGCACGATAAAAAGCATCCCCAACGTGGTAATGAAGCTGGGTATATTGAACGTCAAAGTAATGAAACCGTTGGCGAAGCCCACTAGGGCAGCGATAAACAGCCCGAGCAGCATTGCCGGGATGAAAGGGACGCCGGCGTTCGTCAGTAGCGCTACGGACACCGGCATCAGGGCGAACATTGAACCCACGGACAGATCGAACTCGCCGCAGATCATCAGCACAGTGACGCCGATCGAGACGAGGCCCACCTCAGGGAGCAGACCGAGAATACCGCGCAGATTCTCGACCGAAAGGAAAACGCCGTTAGAGCGGATCTCGAACACCAGCGTCAGAAGGACGAGCAGTGCAACCCCCGCCAACTCCGGCTTCTCGAGATATATTCTGAAAAGCCTCCTCACAGCGCTTCCCCCACGCTGTGAATGCACCGCGCCGCCCACGGTCGGCTGGACCGGTTGACTCATCGCTTGCCTTGCTTCGAAACTGGCATTATCGAGTCGACCTGATCAGGGGTGACGACTGCCTCACCGGTATCGATGTCGGCCGGCGCCAAGCCGATATTCTTCTTCAGATAGACCTCCATCACCGGCATGAAGCCCTGCTCATAGGGCTGCTGGTCGATCTCGATCTGGATATAGCCGGCTTTCATCATTTCGAGCACCTGCGGCACCAGATCAAAGCCGCCGAGAAGCACCTTGCCAGGCGGAACATTGCGGTCCTTGAGAACCTTGGCCACGCCGGCGTGCCAGAAGCCCATATCGAAGTAGGCGGTAGTATCGGGGTGGGCATTGAGATAGGCGCCGACGCGGTCCGAGACGACGGCCAGATCGGTACCCGAGTCGATCTTCTCGATGGTCACTTGACGATCAGGGTTCGCCTTTTTGAACGCTTCCAATCCGTTCATGACGCCTTGGGCACGCTGCTCGGCCCAGTTCTGACCGGGAGCGCTCACGCCTACCAGGACACGAACCGATCCCTCTTTGGGGAAGAGCGCCGACAGACGCTTGCCTAGGGTCGTTCCGGCCGGGATGAAGTTCTGTCCAATGAAAGCCTCCCTAAGCCCGAGTTCAGGACCCGCGGTGGCGTCGACGTTCGAGGAGATGACCGTTATCCCCTTCTCCCTGGCGTCCCTTAGCACGCCGACGAACGCGTTATTGTCGACGAGCGACGTGATCAAAGCATCCGGCTTGCCGGCAACGGCCGCTTGCATGTTGGCGACTTGCTGTTCAATCGAGCCTTCGGTCTGCACGAAGATGAACTGGCCTTTCGCCCCGACCTTGGTGCAGGCGTCGTCGAAGCCGAGCTTCACCGCCTGCCAAAACGAGTTAGTCGTAGCCGAATGGCATGTGAACGCGATGTTGAGCGTCTCCGCGGCCGACGCGGACCCGGCAAGCATAGACGAAAGTACCAGTGCGCCGGTCCAATGGCCGGCCAATCGGATGGCGAACGCCGCGCAGGTAAGGATCTGCCTGAGGCTAGAGGGGAAACTTGGGATTAACATAGGTTTGTTCTTCATCTGAATTTATCTACAGGGTTAACAACATCTCGAAAGCTATTTAGAAGTCTCACCAAAACGGCAGTCGCCGCGTATTCATTGCGGAGAAAGTTCCGCGGCTGGATCGCCAAGACGTAGATCAATTGCATTCTCTTCGTAAAATCCGCGCTTAAAAATCAAACAATCGATGGGCGCCGTCTTGCCAATCAGCACCTCCTTTGACAGGGGTGGCCGGTCGTAAGGCGGTATCGGCTCCTCACCGATGAGAAGGATGCGATCGCTGAATCCTTCCTGTCGCAGTGTTGCGGTTGCGTAGGCTCCGGCTCTACGTGCGCCGATGATGACAAACTGTGCGGTCATATTCTCAGCTTGTCAGGCCTCCGACAGAGCCCGGAACGGGAAGGATGCGGCTTCTTTGGCGCGTACGCCAAAGTAGGATTGGGTGACCTGGGTTGTCCGGGGGAGAGTAGCATATGAACCGCTGACCTAGCCAGTGGATCTACATTGGAGGACCAATATAGCCCAGACAACGGAGCCAGTCAGATGCGGATTCCTGCTCCAAAGAAAAGATTCTCTTTTTTATCGCTTTCCGAAAAACCCAGTTTTCTCTGCAGGATCGCATGTATTGCGTACAGCCTCCGCTTCTCTGTCGAGGAGACCAGCTGTAACAGAACGATGTACGACGTCCATGGGAACGGAAACTTTCGTGAGGTAATTTTCCGTCGTTCCACAAATTCGAAAGCATGTTTCGAGAAATAATAGCGATCAATTGGTACGATGTACCCGGTGTTCGCCGTCGGCAAAGGTCTTTGAAGTTAATAACCGCTGGAGTGTGCGACGAGATCATCGCGTAAGAAACTCTGTACGCCGGCCAACTCAGGGCACGACCGCCAGCAACTTTAGGTCACGGCTCTGCGAACTCGTACAAATTTGAATGTCCGATTTCATCGCCCTTTGAAGGGGCATGACTAATACAACTTGTACCAAAACTAACGACATTAACTCCAGCCATCTACATGCTGATGGCAAGGACCGGATTCAAGCCGATGTGGACGGCTCCCGGAAGTCGCTTGAAATTTCGCATGATATAGCAGGGGATACCCAGGCCGTTTTGGCAAACGCACACCTGCTGATGCAAGCGTCTGGGAGCGCGACGCCGAGACTTTCGCGCAGCAACTCGAGACCAGATCGGCGGCGAGAGCAGCGAAAGAAGAGCGCCCTGAGATGGGACAGGCGATCAGGCGACGCTTGAACGAATTTTGCAGGGTTGTCATAGTCGAGCAGGTCTCGGCGTAAACTCCGCACCCTTCTGGACTGGGAAATCGGTAGACGTTCGCCTCGCGCCATTACCGCAGCCGCCCTCCAAAGAATCGATGAGCGTGCCACGATCTCCGACGGCCGCTTACTCACTGCCTCTTCGCGCGTTCAGAGACCGAACGGTTATCGGAAAGTGGTCTGTCTTCGTTGAGAGCTCTCCAGGAACTGGTGGCCCAACACGTTGAACTCGAACGAGTTGTAAAAATTAATCGAACTCACCCGTCCGCGGTTTGAGCAGCAAAGCCAGCTCCTTACACAAGTCACTAATCCGCAGGTATTTGTGTACGCTAGCTAGTCGACAACACCGATCCTTGCCTTTAATGAGTTACTCATGTTTCCCGAAGGTCCTAAGAGTACAGAGTTTGGATTGCTAGTTGCGCGGTTGAAGTGGCTGCCGCCGGTGGTCACAACCTGCTCTTGCTCAGGCCCCGGGAATCACAGTCGATATAAGTGAAAAGAGACAGCGTAATAGATTTTGAATCGCTACAAGCTGCACATAGGTTGTCTATAGTTCACAAGTACAGGAGCCCCCTATGTCCAAGAGAGTTTTAATCTCGTTTTTTAGTCTCGTGGTTTTGCTTACCACTTCGTTTTTAGCACAAGCTCAGGTTAAAAAACCGAAAATTGGTTTTCTGCCCGGTGTCGTCGATCCATTCTATCAGGTGATGGAAGTCGGTGTCAACGAGGCAGCAGCGGACTTCGGTCTCGAAGTAGTGACCCAGTATCCACAAACCTGGGGGCCGAGTATTCAAACCCCGATTTTGGACGCGATGGTGGCACGCCGCGACCTGACCTACCTGATTATTGCTCCTACCGATAAAGAACAGATGGTTGCGCCGCTGCAGCGTGCCATTGACGCCGGCATCAAAGTTATCACTGTCGATACCTTCCTGGGCGATGGCGATTACGTAAACGGAACGGTGACGTTCCCGATCTCGTACATCGGCTCGGATAACGTGGAAGGCGGCCGCATCGCTGCCCGTGCGTTGGCTAAGGTCGTCGGGGACAAAGGCAAGGTCTACATCCAGAACACCAATGTCGGCGTCAGCACCACTGAGCAGCGTGGCAAAGGCTTCAAAGAAGGCATTGCCGAACTCAAGGGTATGGAACTGGTTGGCGAGGACTATAACTTAGACGACGCTGGCACTGCTGCCCAGCAAACATCAGCCAAGCTGCAAGCTAATCCCGATCTGGTAGGTATCTTCGGCGTTAACGTGTTCAGCGCCCAGGGCGCAGGTAACGCGGTTAGGGCCGCGGGCTTGGGCGGCAAGGTGCAGGTTATCGCGTTCGACGCCACAAAAGACGCTATCGAGAATCTGCGCAATGGCGTGGTTAGCCTGGTTATTGCGCAGAAGCCACACGATATGGGTTATCTGGCGATAGAATTCGCTATGGCGGATGCGCGCGGCGTGACAAGCCTGCCGCGGCATGTAACCACTGGCTACGCAGTCATTGACACCAAAAACGTCGATGACCCATCGATAGCTCGCTTCATCTACCGAGTCGGTAAATAACCCCCAAAGCATTCTGTGGGTTGGGAAGTACCAGGGATACTTTCCAATCCGGGCATACAACTGGTTAGGCAGACTCTATGGCGACCAGAAGCCAGGGTGTAGCAGCTTTCCCATCGCGATCGGCTCGACAGAAACAATTAGTCCTTGTTTTCAGTCGTGTGTGGGCCTGGGTGTTTCTGGCCGGATTGACCGCTTTTTTTTCGGCCAGCGTAAGCATCCAAAGCCATGGGGATGTTAACTTCCTCACGATACGAAACTCGCAAAATATCCTGATGGCAATCGTCCCGGTTCTGCTGATGGGATTGGGCCAGACATTTGTCGTCATTGCCGCCGGGATCGACCTGTCGGTTGGATGGATCATGGGGCTGTCATCAGTGGTGTCGGCGCTGGTAATCGTGGCTCTCATCGACAAGGGAACCAACGAACCCCTGGCAATTGCGGTCGGCCGTCTGGCTGGCATCGTGGCAGCGATGATTCCTGGGCTAATTAGCGGGCTTATCATTGCCAAGCTGCGTATTCCGTCGTTTATCGTCACGCTGGGCATGTCGTTTATTGCACGCGGTATCGCCTTCTTACTGTCAGGCGGTAATGTGGTTGGCGGGCAGCCCCAGGGCGTGCGCGACCTTGGGAATGAAGCACTTCTGTATCTGATTTCAGGGCCAAACGGCGGGTTGTACTTCCTGCGCGCTCCTGCGGTGACCGGCGAAGCACTGCGCCAACTGGATCGCATTTTACAGTGGCCGGTGGTGATTACGTTCATTCTGCTGCTGATAATGCTGTTTGTCCTCCACAAAACGCAGTTTGGACGACACATCTATGCAATCGGCGGTAATCGTGAAGCAGCGCTGCGTGCGGGCATTCCGGTGGATCGGCATATCATTGTCCTGTATACGCTTTCGGCGGCCACTGCCGGAATAGCGGGTGTCTTGAGTACGGCGCGCTTTTCGGGCGGCTCCTCCATCGCCGGTGATCCTCTGCTGCTGTCATCAATTGCTGCCGTGATTATCGGCGGGGTCAGCATGTTTGGCGGTCAAGGCAGCGTCAGCGGAACTTTGATCGGCGCGCTGATTATCGCGGTGATGACGACCGGTCTTGTCATGCTCAACGTGCAGCCTTTCTGGCAATACATTGTCGTCGGTGTCATTGTGATACTGGCGGTACTGATCGATCAGGCGCGCGACCTCATCATCGGCAGGATGGAAACGGGATAAACTTATGGAACCCATGCTTTCCGTCAGGAATCTGGTCAAGCGGTTTGGTGGTCTGACAGCGGTCAACCATGTCAGTCTGGACGTGTATCCGGGTGAAGTCGTCGCGACAACGCCGCCGGAAAATCGACCCTGATCAAGTGCATATCCGGAGTGTATCAGGCCGACGAAGGCGAAATTTTCTTCCAGGGCCAGCGGATCTATTTTGCGCGTCCCATGGATGCCCGCCGGGCCGGTATTGAGACAATTTATCAGGACCTGGCATTGGCGGGTAACCTGGGCGTTAGTGCGAATATTTTCATGGGAAGAGAAGTCAAGAGAAAATACCTGGGCGGCGTGGTTCATACACTCGACGAGACCTTCATGTATGCAGCATCCCAGAAAGTCCTGGATACGCTGGACATTCGTTTCGCCAATCTCGAGCAAAAGATCGAAAAATTATCTGGTGGACAGCGACAGGCCGTAGCAATCGCGCGAGCGGTTTACTGGCAGGCCAAACTCATGATTATGGATGAACCCACTAACAACCTGGGGGTAGTCGAACAGCGCAAGGTGCTGGATCTGATTGGTAAACTGCGCGAAGAGCAGGTGCCGGTCATCCTCATCAGCCACACGCTGCCGGACGTTTTTGCGGTCACGAATCGCATCGTGGTCATGCACCGGGGGCGCAGGGTGGCTGAGAAGCGCACCAGCGAAACGAACAGCAACGAAATTGTGCAATACATGATGGGCGCGCTAGATGACACCCGTGTGAGCTAAAATATCTAGGGAGAACGTAATTCTTCACCAGGAGCAAGGCTCACTGCCTGAACCACGTCACGCCGTCGCATAGCCAAGCCGTTGTAAGACGTTAGGATACGAATCTCGGGTCACCGACGCGGAAACAATAAAGAAAACCTGCGGATGGCGCACGATCGCCATCAACGCATAGCTCGCGGCGAGAACAATACCGCTCAGCACCGTCATCTGATTCGGTGTGAGCTTCTTCAAGATCGCCGGCTGACATCTCCTCTATCACCGAAGTTTAGCGACTTTGCGCAGCACGTCTACCTCCTGCGCAACCATTCGCGCTGTGGCACGATGTCGGGTAAAGGCGACATGCAAACCTTCCCGGTTTGCCATCGCTGTTATAGAGCGGTTATCCTCCACGCGGATCATTTCTGTCCTGCTCGCGCCTTGCGCCTTAGACGTGACCCCTATGCTTGTGAGCTAGAGATAGGTCCCCGTTTCGGTCGGGTGGAACTGCCACCCGTTGCGATAATAGGTCCGGCAACCCGGTTAACAAACCAGCAGATCGGGCCTGCTACAACTCCTAAGACCTTACGCCTAACGCGAATCGACCTTAATTGCCGGTCTTATCGGATGTGACTGCGCTCAGGAGAAACAGCTCGAAGCCCCTATTCGATGGCGTGACCATCACCATACCGACCATGCCTTTCGTCGGTTGAGTAATCAGATGAAAATGGATCACTCTGAAATAGATCTTGGTCGGGCTGATAACCGAGCTTGCCAGAACCAAGTCGGACATCTCCTCAACTGCGACGAAATTGCCTTGGTTCTGTGCCGCCGTCGCCGGAAACTGTTTTGCCAGCACATTATTCATGAGGGCCGTCAATGCGGCCGAATCTCCTGTGACCTGATCGGCCCAAAGTGCTTGCTCTCTTTCCCGGTCGACGAGCTGGAGTGCGCTCGCATTCAGCACGCCCGCCAACATGACCACTAAAACTAATCTCATACCTACCACCCCCCCTATTCCTCCAACCTCCTAAAATAATGTAGCATATTTCCGCGACGCCGCATCTTTGGTTCGCCAAAACCGCTCCAGATCAAGACTACCCTGTCCAACCCAGGAAATCTTGGAGTTCTTTGGTCAGGCGTCTCGTCGCCGGACGCACCATCTTCCATTTCGCCAAATCGGGGGAGGCTCACGTAGACAAAGAACATCTGTGTTTCAGTGGATGCGGGAGTTCGGGGTGGATCAAGGTTTGGATTATTGATACGCTTAAGATTGTGTGAAGTGCCGCGGAAGCCAGGGATCGCCGCACGGTTCGTGCGATGATCAAACCAGGAAACCTCCACCCCCCTACCCCCAGAAAAGAATGATCCTACGACTATTGTTTTGCTGCAGTGGCTGGGATTGCTCTTCCTCCAGCGCTGCACGCGGAAGACATCCTTCTCGGAGCGTCGGTCCAACTCACCGGATCGACGGCTAATACCGGTCGTTACTATCGGGATGGATACGAGTTCGCCATCGACAAGATCAATGCGGCCGGCGGAGTCAAAGTCGGCGACGCCGGCCAGAAGCTTACCCTCAAGTTGTACGATAACCAATCGGATGTGAATCTGAGCCTCCAACAGTACGTGCAGTTGGTTTCGGCCGACAAGGTCAACTTCCTTCTTGGCCCTTTCGCAAGCAATTTCGCGCTCGCGGATTCCGCGATCTCGGAGAAATACGAAATCCCCATGGTACAGGGTGGCGGCGCCTCGGACCAGATCTTTAGCCGCGGGTTTAGATACATCTTCGGCACGTTACCCGCTGCCAGCGATTACTTTGGCAGCACGATCGAGATGCTTGCAAAACTCGAGCCTAAACCGACCACGGTTGCATTGCTATATGCCGACGACGCTTTTGATGTGGCCGTGGCCGACGGAATTCGCCCGCTTGTGACAAAGAGCGGGTTCACACTTGCGATAGACCAGCGCTACAGCTCCAACGCGTCGGATTTCAGTTCGCTGTTGTCGGAAATTAAGAGCAGAAACGTCGATGTGGTGCTCGTGGCCGGACATGAGACCGAGATTCTCAACTTCGTGCGTCAGGCGAAGAGCTTGTCGGTGAGTCCCGGCGTGCCGACCGCAGATTTCCGTCAGGCGCTGGGCGGGGACGCAAACTGGGCGTTCGGCATGACGCCCTGGCTGCCGTCGCCGCAGCTCAAAGACCCCTATTTCGGCGACGCCGAACAGTTCGCGAAGGCTTACAAGGCAAAATTCGGGTATGACCCGGATTATCACGCCGCCTCTGCGGTGGGCGTGCCGGTAGCGCGGTACGTTCTGTATGCATACATAATTTCGGCTGCGGGAGCATCAGTCAGCGGAATCATCCTTGCGTCACGGGTGCGCAATCTGGATCCAACAGTTGGCCTCGGCTATGAGTTCTCAGCGCTTACGGCCGTCGTGCTCGGTGGCGCACGGCTTTCCGGCGGCCGAGGCAAAGTTCTCCATATATTCGCCGGTGTGCTCATTCTGGGCGTCGTCGCCAATGGA
>WNFT01013720.1_pt1 | contig 10060 bp, 7 predicted proteins | sample 5400191 | NCBI WGS metagenome assembly WNFT01 (sample SAMN13153359, study PRJNA577476) | soil metagenome | isolation source: 80 cm saprolite under Madrone tree | place: USA:California | collected 2016-06-14 | reverse complement strand
TCTCATTGGCCCAGTACAAAAAAAATCATGAATGGCAGGCCGCCGTTGGCTTCTTATTCCTTCTCTTGGTCTTGCTTGTGATCTGGCGCCTCCGCCCCCACTGATGCGGCAGCATTTGCTGTACCTGGACACGCAATGAAGCAGCTGATCTCCAGCCGCGCGCCGTCCGTCAACACATGCACGGCACCGTCTTTATCCGTCCGCAAGATGCGCACGCCCGCATTCTCCAATCGCTCGATGAGCTCAGCGTTGGGATGTCCGTAAGGATTGTCTTCTCCCGCGGATATGATTCCGACGAGCGGCTGCACGGCACCGAGGAATTCCGGCATCGTCGAGTTCTTGCTTCCGTGATGGCCGATCTTCAGCACATCGGCGTGCATCGTTTCAGCGCCATTTTCTGAAATAATTTCGCGTTCCACTTGTTTTTCGGCATCTCCCGGCAGCAAGATTGTCCGGCTTCCGTAGTGCAACCGCAACACCAGAGAATCGTTGTTCTTTGCCGAAGGCGCGACTTCTTCAAGAGCCATCTCCGGCCACAAAAACTCGCCATCGACGCCATCCCAGCGAAAGGACTTGCCACGAAGCTCGTGCTCAACTGGGATTTTTCGCTTCCGCGCCAGTTCTTCCAGACTCGCGAGGGCTAGAGAAGATACTTCACGCCCGATCCAAAGTCGTGCGACGCGAAAATTGTCCAGGATTGCAGTAAGCCCGCCCAGATGATCCTGATGCGCGTGCGTCAGCGCGACAACGTCCAGCTTCTGAAATCCCCGTGACCATAGATACGGGGACACTGCTTCTTCGCCCGGGTCGATACCATTGTGTTCTTCGTTCCCGGGAAAACCGCCGAATGCTCCGCCGCCATCGATCAACAGAGTTTTTCCACCGGGAGAGACGACAAACAGCGAATCGCCCTGGCCTACATCAAGAACCGTCAATTCCAGGCTGCCCTTCGTCCACTTTTCGCCGAAGGGATAAACTGCAATTGCCAGCGCACAGGCGATAAACGTCGCGCACAATCCCCAGAGTACAGTTATCCGTAGCGGATGCTCCAACCGCATCTCTACGGCGAGTAGAATGGCGGCGGCGAAAAACAACACAATCAGCCAGAACGGTGGCCCGGGAATCCGGTAACTCCACCGCGGAAAATGCGCGAACCACTGGACAGTGTGCAAAAGCAGCGTGGTTAGCCAGGCAAGCGGGGCCGCGAGGAGTTTACCCGTTGCAGGGAGAATCAGCCCCGCTGCCAAGGTGAGAAACCCGAGGGGGACGACAACACCCGTCAGCGGAACGGCGGCCAGATTCACAAGCGGCGCCGACAATGGTATGCGATGAAAATCGCGTGCCATCAGCGGCAACATTCCGGCTTGCAACGCCATTGTGAGCACCAGCAACTCCCACATGCGAAACGTCAGAGACAATCCGCCAACAATTGCGTCGCCCGTTGGTTTTCCCAATCGCTGCGGTAATCGCGAAGAGAGCCACTGCGCCAGCGAACGCAGATCGATTCTGAATTGGATTGCGCGTGGCTCGTGAGCGGCGTCCCGAGTTACGTCTTGACATCCTCGCAGCGCACCCACATACGGCTGCACCGTCTTCTCCAGCCACGGCAGCGCCAACCCTGCAATGCAGCCGATGGCGACAAAGGTCAATTGAAAGCTGGAATCGCGCAGGGCGAGCGGTTTTGCTGCGAGCAGAATCAGAGCTGCCACCGCCGCAGAATTCAGCAACTCCAATCGACGGTAGAAAAATTCCCCGAGCACGACAATCGCTGCCATCATTGCTGCGCGCAATACGGGAGCACGCTGCTCGACGACGGCCACATAAGCGGAGAGCATCGTGAGCGTGAACAGCATCGTCCACACTCGCGACAGCCGCAACTTCCGTCCCACCCAGTAGAGCGCGAAAGCGAGTGCCCCTACGTGCAAACCTGCCACAACGAGTACGTGAAATACACCCGTCTTCTGAAAATCCGCAGCTTCCGCCCTGTCAACAAAATTCCGGTCACCCAGAAGCATCGCCCGCAACACCCCCGCGACCTGCGGAGAGCTCGCGAACAGCTCATCAATCTCTTCGCGCAATCGCCTTCGTGTTCGCGCGAGAACCGATCCGATCGTCGGAGCTGGCGAGGCAATCCGTTCGATTAGCTCCGGCGCTCTCAGAGTGGCCACCAGGTCGATATTCTGCTGCGCCAGATACGCGCGTCTGTCAAATGCGCCTTCATCTTTGAAGATTTGGGGCCGCTTTGCTTCCGTCAAGACCGCCACTTCGTCTCCCGCATGAAGATCCGGCGGCAATGCACCTTCCGAACGCGCGCTAAAACTCAGGCGCAACCCGCCTCGTGCTGCGTGGAGCGCTTCTTCAAACTCGACTCCGGAAAGCCCGATTTCGTATCCATAACCCCACGGCAGGCGCGTCGGCTCATCGCGAAGGTGGCCGTGCCATCGCAAAGGCGTCTTCAAAGGAAGGTGTCCCTGCTCTACAAGCGAGATCACGTGATCCGTATCCCGCGGCTGTTCCGCAATGCAAACGCCCACGAATCCAAGCAATACCCAGGTAAGAATAGAAGCGACAGCCGCTGGGACGAGACGTCCGATTCTTACAAGGAGGATTCCGGTCAGAATGAAAATAGCTATCATTATGAAAGAAGATGCGAGGAGGAGAAACGAAGCGGCATTTCGGGCAATCGCGGGATGCAGGCCGAGCACGATACCGCCGGCGAATGCCGCAGCGATCGCTACGCCCGGCAGCCTCATGGCACTCTTCGCAACCTCACGAGCGTTTCGATGTGAAATGTCTGCGGAAACAGGTCGAACAGATGCATTTCTGCGATTTCATAGCGGATACCTGGCCCCTTGATTTCTTTTGGTTTCCGAGATGAGCCCGTCAATACCGCTAAATCGCGAGCCAGCGTGGACGGATCGCAGGAAAGATACACAATCTCTTTTGCGCCGAGCTCCGCGAGCTTCTCTGCGGCTTCCACACCCAATCCCGCTCTTGGCGGATCCAGGATTACGAAGTCTGGTTTTTCTTCGGTCTTTTTCAGAAACTCTTCAGCATGTTCGTTGTGCGACACGATCGTGACGCCCGCAATCTCCGCATTGGCATAAAGATCCCGCGTCGCGGCTAGATTAGCATCCACGCTCACCACTTTTTGGAACGTCTTTGCGAGCGGCAAGGTGAAGAACCCCACTCCCGAATAAAGATCCAGCGCCAGCGCGCCATGCGCATTGGCAGTCACGGTCGTCAGCAAATCCTCGATCAGGAAGCGGTTCACTTGAAAGAACGAAAGATGGCTGGCCCGGTATTTGTGTCCGCCGGCTTCGTGCGTTAAATACCCAGGCCCAGTCAATTCAAACCGGTTTTTTTTCTGATCAAGTAGCAACAAACTTTCGATCTGAGGCAAAGCCTCCCGAAAAGTAGATGCCAGCTCCGCCGCAGGCCTGGGGAATTTCTCAAACGCCACGTTCAGCGCAATCTTTTCGTCCGCCGAGTCGGCAAAAGCTTCGATCTCCTGGATGCCCTCCGGCAATCTTCCCGAGCGGGCCATCTCCTGCAGCTGCGTAAACGTGTGCGCGAGTCGCGGAGAGAGCACAGGACACTCATCGATCGGCACAATGACCGAACTCTCCGGCAAGAAGTATCCCAGCGCACGGGGCATCCCGCTTCGTACCGCCCATTGCGCGCGGTTGCGATAGCCATACGGCTCCGCGGAATGCTCCAGGATCGCGTCATCCCATGTGATTCCGCCGAGCCGCGAAAGTGTTTCGCGCAAAATATCTTTCTTGAGTCTCAACTGCTCCGCTGCCGGAATGTGCTGGTAGTGGCAGCCGCCGCACTTCTGGAAATGAGCGCACTTTGCCTTTTCGCGCTCTTTCGCCGGTGAAGTGACCTCCAGCAGTTCGGCCCAAATCAATTTCTTCTTTCTCGATTTCGCGTTTGCTCGCACTTCTTCCCCGGGCAGAACATAAGGCACGAAAACGGTATTTCCATCGGCGTGTGCCAAACCGTCACCGCCGTAAACGAGCTTCTCAATCGATAATCTTAACTCATCAGCCATAATAATGTCCTATTCTAAGACAATTCGCCTCTGCAGGGGCGAGATTATGCCGCCCCATCTCGTTCTTGAATGCCGGACGATTTTGCCGGCTCACGCTACGACAAGTAGAAAAGACTCAAGCGCGGGATTCCAAACTCTTCCAACAGCCGTTTCTGAACGTATTGCTTCTCGACCATCGTCAGTTGCTCCGCTTTCATCTTCCGCCGGTACATCGCCAGTTGCCCGTCCATTTCGCGCCGGATCCTAAGCATAAGCTCCTCCGGCGCATGACTCGTCAGCAACGCATGTATCTTCTCATCCAAAATTGTCAGCCGGCGCTCTAAATCTTCCAGGTCCAGCGTCCCCGGCGCATCAAGAAGCCGGCCGCTTGACTCCAGCGATTCCGCAATCTCCTTTAGCCGCACGGCCATCTCCGGCCGTTGCGGCAAACTCTGTTCCGCCGCACGTTTCAAATGCCCGACATTCTTCGCGAAATACGTTTTCAATTCATCTCGCGAAAACGCTTCGCTGGCCGCTGCGCGCGCGGTTTTCGGAGTGCTCCCCGCTGCCGCCTCCTGTTGTTCTTCTGCTGCTTCCAGCACTGCGTCCGTACAATACGCCAGGTTTTTCAACGGCTTGCCCGCTCCCCGGCGCGACCTCTGATAGCTCTCGAACGCCTTGTCGATCCCTTTCAGCGCGGCTTCCAGCGGCACCCCGGCTTTCTGCCACGCCTCCATGATTGCCCAGTCCAGCGGCGACACCAGCAGATGCGCCCCGCGTTTCTTCCAGAAGTATTCTTCGATTTCCGTAAAGTAGTTGAAGTAGTTCCAGCCGTCCATTTTGTTGGCGGTGCGCCGCTGCCCCCGCAAGGATGGTGCTTTGTCCGATTCGGATCGCGCCCGGAGGAATTATCGCTGCGCCTTCTTCGCTGTCGCCGCCGGTGGCAGCCCGCGAGACTCGGCGGAAGCGCCTTTTCTCCGCTCGGCCGGCTGATTTTTCTCCCAGATTAGCCGCAGTCCCTTCAGCGTCAGAAATTCATCCGTGTGCTGGATGTGCTTTGACCCTTTTGCGACCAGCTTGGCCTGTCCCCCAGTCGCCACCACGGTGACTTCTTCCCCAAGTTCTTTTTTCATGCGCGCGAGCATCCCGTCCACCATGTCCACGGCGCCATAGAACAAACCCGCCTGCATGTGCGTCACCGTGTTCGTCCCAATTACTTTTCCCGGATCTTTGATCTCCACGCGCGGCAACCTTGCCGCGCGCACAAACAGCGCCTCCGAGGAAATTCCCAGTCCCGGCGCAATCACGCCACCCAGGTACTCGCCTTTCGCGGAAATCGCATCGAACGTGATCGCCGTTCCAAAATCCACCACGATGCACGGCCCGCCATACTCATGAAACGCTGCCACGCCGTTCACGATACGATCCGCACCCACCTCCGACGGATTGTCCACCAGAACGGCCATCCCCGTCTTCACGCCGAGTTCCACGAACAGCGCTTTCTGTCCAAAATATACTCGCGACATTTCCTCAAACGCCCAATTCACCGGCGGCACCACCGAACTTACGATCACGCCGGTGATGGCCTTCTGGTCCAATCCAGCCAGCGCAAACAAATTCCGAGTGAGCACGCCGTACTCATCCACCGTGCGTTCACGCGCGGTCGTCAAACGCCAATTCGCGATCAACTCTTCACCGCGAAAAACGCCCAGCACCGAGTTGGTGTTTCCCACGTCGATGGTCAGCAGCATCTAGCGCGCCTCCGTGACGTCGCCTGAAATTACCGCTGTGACTCGTCCGTCTTCTCGCTCCACCTGCAGTAAACCCTCCGGCCCAAGTCCCGCGGTCGTACCGACATAGCTCTCGGTTCCGTTTGTTACGCGCACGCGCTTGCCTTTCGCATAACTCGATACCGATTCAAATCGCGCAACCACGCTGGCCACGCCTTCCCGCAGGAAGCGATTGTAATCGCTCTCGAATTCGCGCAGCAACCGGACCAACAACTCCATTCGCGAATGCCATTTGCCTGTTTCCGCGCGCAGGGAAGTTGCTACGTTGGCAAGCTCACCGGGAAACTTCTCCTGGTTCACGTTCAGGCCGACTCCCACAATTACGAATCGCACCTGATTTGGTTCCGCGTGCATCTCTGTCAGGATGCCGCCCACCTTTTTCCCGCGAACGATAAGATCATTCGGCCACTTCAGGTCAACCTCCAGCCCAGTCAGAGCCTGCACCGCGGTATGTGCGGAAAGTCCCGCCATCATGGTTAGCAGCGGAGCCTGCACCGGCGCCAGTTTGGGCCTTAGAAGAATCGTCACATAAATGCCTGCCGCTCGTTCGGAATGCCATTTACGTCCCGCCCGGCCGCGTCCGGCGGTTTGCTCTTCCGCGAGGACGACGGCGCCTTCCGGCTCGCCTGTATGTCCCAATTCCAGCGCTACTCGATTCGTCGAATCCGTCTTGAAAAAATGATAGATGCGTTTCCCGAAAAGGCTGCCTTTCAGCCGCTGCTTCAGCATGTCCGGAGTCAGGATATCGGGGACTTGCTCCAGGAAGTACCCGGCGCCTGCTTGGCTCTTTACTTTCACGCCCAATTCGCGCAGCCGTTCCACCCACTGCCATACCATGGACCGCGAGACGCCAACCTCTTTCGCGATGCGCGCGCCGCTGATCACGATGGTGGCATTTTCCGCCAGCAACGTAAGCAACCCTGCCAGCCGCCTGTCGGTCGGGCCCGGTAAGGATTCTTGAGTCATCGGGATCTCGTCGCGCCTCTTCGCGCCGCCTAAGCTTACGTTCCCTCGATGCTGTCCACAAGCAGGCTGAGGTTTGCGGCAGGCGCCGAGTGCGTGAGCATCCCCGAAGAAAGAAAGTCCGCGCCAGCCTCCGCGTAAGCGCGCGCGTTCTCGAGCGTGATCCCCCCGGAGATTTCGATCACGCTTTCCGCGCGTATTCCGCGCGCAATTTTCACGCACGCCGCCGCGCGTTCCGGAGTCATGTTATCCAGCAGCACCGCCTCCGCCCCGGCCTTGAGAGCGTCAACCAATTCTTTCTGATCGCGAACCTCGACCTGCACCGGCAACGGTCCCGGGCCGACGACCTCCGGGTCCAACCCGGTGCGCCTTGTCCAGCGCTTCCTTGATTCCGCCGGCCAGCGCAATGTGATTCTCTTTTAAGAGAATGGCGTCATAGAGTCCGAACCTGTGGTTCGCGCCGCCGCCTGTCTTCACCGCATATTTTTCCAGCGCCCGCAAACCGGGCGTCGTTTTCCGCGTATCCCGAATCCGCGTTCTCGTCCCCGCCAGTTGTTCCACGAAGCGGCGCGTTAGCGTCGCGATCCCGCAAAGATGCGCCAGAAAATTCAGCGCTGTTCGCTCGCCGGTAAGGATCGCGCGGGCATTTCCTTTGATCTTCACAAGCTCCGCGCCGGGTTCTACAAATGATCCATCGTTGTGCGGGCATGTGACTTGGATCTCCGAATCCAGTGTACGGAAAATCTTTTCGGCAATCGGCAAGCCCGCGCAAACCAGCGTCTGCCTGGCGAGGACGTGACCCCGTGCCGTCGCCCGCGGTGGTACGGTCGCCGCGGTCGTCGCGTCTCCCGTACCGATATCCTCTTCCAGCGCGCGCCGTACAAGGTCAACAATGTACCTGGAATTCCAATCCATAGGCCCCCGAAAAACTATGAATTCTTTTCAAGCTGCGACAGCCGGTCCTGCAACTTCCGCAGCTCAATTCGCTGCTCGGCAAGAGTAGCTTCCAGCCCCTGGATGATCATCTCCGGCGCGCGACTGCGGAAAATTTCGTTTCCGAGCTGTTTTTCCTTCGAGATGATGGCCTTCTGGAGCCCTTCGATTTCTTTGCTCAACCGCGCGATTTCAGCTTGTGGATTGACTACTTCTGCAAACGGAATGCGAAGTTCAAACTCCGCGGTGTTGCGAAAGATTCCATCCCCGAGAAGACGCTCGAATTTCACCTGCAGGCTCGAAAGAGATGCCAGTCGTTGTATCGTCTCAAGATTTTCCTCGACAAGTTCTCTGACCACTGCATCCTGGCTCGAAAGCTCGGCTGCAATCTTTTTCTTTGAGTCTACTGGTGTTTCCGTGCGCATCGTGCGCACCAACGTAATCACATATTGCAATAGAAAAAACTTTTTCTCTGCAACTGGATCAATTCGGTTTGACTTAGCCTCCGGAAAGCTGCTCAGGGCAATCGAACGAATACCCGCTCGTTGCGGCAGTTTTTGCCACAATTCTTCCGTCAGGAACGGCATGAATGGATGGAGCAGCCGCAACGCTCGTTCGAAAACTGCAAACAGATTTCGCCACGCCGCTGTTGCCCGCGCTAAATTCTTGTCCAGTAGCCGCGGCTTGACCCACTCGATATACCAATCGCAAAAATCACCCCAAAAGAAGTGATAAACACTCTGAGCGGCTTCATGGAACCGGTAGTTTGCCAGCGCCTCATTATTCTGTACGATCGCTTTTCCGAGACGTGAGAAAATCCAGAGATCGACCAGTTCGATTTCGTCTCCCGATTGGTAGGGTGCATTGTCACGCACCTCAGGAAGTGCGACATCCTCTATTTTCCCACCGGCCTGCTCAAATTTCTCCAAATTCACAAACAGGAACCGTGCCGCATTCCAGATCTTGTTCGCAAAGTTCCTCGAGCTTTGAATGCGCTCCTCGGTCCAGATTACGTCGCTTACCGACGCAGTAACTGCGAGCGTGAAGCGCATCGCATCCGTCCCGTATCTGCGGTTAACGTCGATCGGATCGATTCCGGTGCCTTTGGACTTCGACATCTTCTCCCCGTCGGGTGTGCGCACGATGGAATGGAGGTAAACGGTGCGAAAGGGAACTTTCCCGGTGAAGTGCAGCCCCAGCATGATCATCCGCGCCACCCAGAAAAACAGAATCTCGTAGCCGGTGATTAGCAAACTCGTAGGATAGTACGTCTTGAAATCCGGCGTCGCTTCCGGCCAGCCCAGTGTGGAAAAGGGCCACAATCCGGAGCTAAACCACGTATCCAGGACGTCCGGATCCTGCTCCAATTTTGTCGATGCACACTTCGAGCATTTCTCAGGCGCTTCCCGGGCTACGATAATTTCCCTGCAGTTCCCGCAATGCCAGGCAGGAATGCGGTGGCCCCACCAGAGCTGCCGCGACAGCGTCCAGTCGCGGATGTTTCTCATCCAATTGAAGTATTCTTCGCGCCTGTTATCCGGCACGATTTGAATCTCGCCGCGTTCCACGGCCGCAATCGCAGGTTCCGCCAGCGGTTTCATCCTGCAGAACCATTGCGTCGAAGCCCGCGGCTCCACGATGGTCTTGCTCCGCTCGCAAAGTCCAATTGCGTTTGTGTGCTCGGTGATCTTTTCAAGCAGGCCCAGCGCCTTCAAGTCCTCAACAATCTTTTTCCGCGCCTCGAACCGGTCCATCCCCGAGTACGATCCAGCCGCCGCGTTCATTTTGCCGTCGTCGGTCATCACATCAATTTCTGCTAATTTGTGACGACGGTCCACCATCGTATCCGCGATGATCGGAATCTCCCGATTCATCAGCGGCAGCAGCACCTTTTTGCCAACGAGATGGGCGTACCGCTCGTCTTCCGGATTCACCGCCACCGCCGTATCACCCAGCATCGTTTCCGGCCGTGTCGTTGCCACGACCAGAAACTCGCTCATTCCCACCACCGGATACTTGATGTGCCACAGATGCCCTTGCCGCTCCTCGTGCACCACCTCCAAATCACTCAGCACCGTCAGGCACACCGGACACCAGTTCAGCAACCGGTTTTCCCGGTAGATCAATCCCTCTTCATAAAGCCGCACGAACACATCGATCACCACGCGCGACAACTCCGGCGACAGCGTGAACCTCTCCCGCGACCAATCGCAGCTCTCTCCAATCTGTTTCATCTGCCGGGTGATCATGCCTCCCGACTCTTCTTTCCACTTCCAAACCCTCTTCAGGAATTCTTCGCGCCCCAAGTTTCGGTAATCGATTCCTTGTTCCGCCAATT
>WNFT01008959.1_pt1 | contig 10062 bp, 6 predicted proteins | sample 5400191 | NCBI WGS metagenome assembly WNFT01 (sample SAMN13153359, study PRJNA577476) | soil metagenome | isolation source: 80 cm saprolite under Madrone tree | place: USA:California | collected 2016-06-14 | reverse complement strand
TGGAGCGTGGCGCCTTGCTCTGGACGAGCCGGCATACCGACATCATCCACTGCGTCGCCTTTTCCCCTGATGGGCACACGCTCGCCAGCGGCGGAGATGGTGCCACCGTTCGCCTCTGGGACGCCTCCAGTGGCACGCACCTACAGATGCTCACTGGCGATAGCGGCCCGGTGTACTCGGTGGCCTGGAGTCCCGATGGGAGCCTGCTCGCCAATGGGAGCTTCGATGGAATCATTCGGCTATGGGAGATGCAGGGGACACAGCAAGGTGCCAGCGTGCGGATGCTCGCGGGGCATACCCACTGGGTGTACGCTCTAGCCTTTGCCCCCGATGGACGCACCCTGGCCAGCGGGGGTTGGGACCGCACCGTCAAGCTGTGGGACATGGCAAGTGGGCGCTGTCTTCAGACACTCTCAGGGCATACCCACAGAGTGGGCACCGTGGTCTGGAGCCCGGATGGGCGACTCCTGGCCAGTTGCGGCCGTGATGAAACGATCTGGCTCTGGGACGTCGAACTGGGCAGCTATCGGACGGCACTGCACGGGCATACAGCCGGTGTGCGTGGCCTCGCCTTCACGCCTGACAGCCGCAGCCTGCTCAGTGGGAGCACAGATGGTACCTTACGGGTGTGGGACGTGGAGAGTGGGCAGTGTGTGCATATCATGCAGGGCTATGCGGTCTCGCTCTACGACGTGGCCTGGAGCCCCGCTGGCACACAACTCGCCAGCGCGGGCACGGATAGGCTGGTGACCATCTGGGCGGTAGCCGACAGGACGCCGCTCAGGGTACTGCGCGGCCATAGCTGGAGCATCTATGGGGTGACATGGAGTCCCGATGGTCGGCTCCTGGCCAGTAGCGGGTGGGACAGTGCCATTCGGCTGTGGGACGCGAGCACGGGAACCTGTGTGCAACTCTTGCGGGACCCTGACTACATCGACGCCGTCTTCTATGGCGTGGCGTGGAGTCCGGATGGGCAGTGGCTGGCCACTGGGAGCTATCAGCAGGGGGTGCAGGTGTGGGAGGTGACCACAGGCACCTGCCGGTGGGTCGGGCGTGGGCTGCCAACCAGGGTACGCCGTGTCGAGTGGAGTCCGGACGGGACGTGCCTGGCCAGTTGCTGCGATGATGGCAGCGTCTTCCTGTGGGAGGCCTCCGCGTGGCCTGGAGTCCCGATGGGACGTGGCTGGCCAGTGGTGGCGGAGGCAGTGAGAGTGAGGAGCTCTTCGTCTGGGATGTGCAGAGTGGGGAGCGCCTGCACGCCTTGAGCGAGCCGGGCGCGGTCGTGTATGCGCTAGCCTGGAGCCCCACCGGCGTGGTGCTGCTCAGTGGCGGCAGCGATGGCATGCTGCGCTGGTGGGATCTGCAGCGTGGGGAGTGTGTGCGGGTGCGAAAGGCGCATCAGGGGGTGGTCCAGTCGCTCAAGTTGAGCCCAGATGGTCGTCTGCTGGCCAGTTGCGGGGACGATGGTGCTATCAACGTCTGGGAGTTGGAGAACGGCGAACATTTGCGCACGCTGCGACGCGATCGACCCTACGAGCGCCTCGATATCACGGGCATCCGAGGCTTGACCCAGGCGCAGAAGGCCACGTTGCGTGCCTTGGGAGCCATTGAGGATGCTGCCGTGGACAGCCCCTAGCACACTGCCCAGGTCTGACTCCCACTCTGCTTGGCAGAGACGTGCACCGAAACTTTCGAATGTCACGAGACATCACGGCCGGTGACGTCCATCTTGACTGACGCAGATGATGAACTCTCGTATCATTGACATGACCATATTCATATGTTAAGCTTTTTGATAGTAAATATTTCTGCACGGCTAATGGGCAAAGATGTACCTCATTCGCCCTCGTATCCCCAACGAGTTCCAAGGTGCGGTGTGCTACACAAGTAGAGATCTTTGTAGAGCACAAGAGATAGCTTATACCTTGGATAGTCATTTCAGGAGGAAAAAGTCATGGCTGACACATATCAATCGATTGTGTCAAGTGTTTCTCCCTCGTCAGTTTCTCACCCGTTAGAGCCGCTTACGGCTGAAGAGATCGCAGCAGCAGTCACTATTGTGCGCAGCGAACGCAACCTGAGTGAGCGCGTCCGCTTTGCATCGGTCAGGCTCCACGAGCCACCGAAGGAGGTGGTGCTCAACTTCAAGCAGGGCCATCCGGTCACGCGAGAAGCGTTTATCATCCTGCTCGACAATACCGATGGGAAAACCTACGAGGCTGTCGTGTCACTCACCCGGGGCAAGGTGACATCGTGGCATCACGTTCCCGACGTCCAGCCTTCCATCATGCTCGATGAATTCTTTGAATGTGAACGAGCAGTGAAGGCACATCCAGACTTCCAGGCTGCCTTGAGAAAACGCGGGATCACCAACCTTGATCTCGTGATGGTTGATCCCTGGTCGGCTGGCAATTACGGAACTCTCGAAGAGAATACACGGCGGCTCTCACGCACGATCTCGTTTGTTCGGTCCCACCCTATTGATAATGGCTATGCTCATCCCATTGAGGGGGTTCTTGCCCTCGTCGATCTCAACAAGATGGAGGTGGTAAAGATTGAGGACAACGGCGTTGTTCCCCTACCGCCTACTAATGGCAATTACACGCCTGACGCGGTTTCGCTGCGCACCGATCTCAAGCAACTGGACATTGCCCAGCCTGATGGTCCCAGCTTTACCGTCAACGGGCACGAAGTCCACTGGCAGAAGTGGCGTTTCCGGCTCGGCTTCAATCCCAGGGAAGGCCTCGTGCTCTACACCATCGGCTATGAGGACCAGGGGCGCGTGCGTCCCATCATTTATCGCGCCTCGTTGGCAGAAATGGTAGTGCCCTATGGTGACTCAAGCCCCAACCACTACCGCAAAAATGCCTTCGATATGGGCGAATATGGCCTGGGCATGCTGGCCAATAGCCTGGAACTTGGCTGCGATTGTCTGGGCCACATCCACTATTTTGATGCGGCGGTGACCGATAGTCGCGGCAATGTGGTAACCATGCCGAATGTGGTGTGTATGCATGAAGAGGATTATGGCGTGCTGTGGAAGCATACGGACTTCCGCCTGGAGACGACCGAGGTGCGGCGCTCACGGCGGTTGGTCGTCTCGTTCATCGCCACGGCTGGCAACTATGAATATGGCTTCTTCTGGTATTTCTACCAGGATGGTACCATTCAGTACGAAATCAAGCTCACCGGCATCATGAGCACCGGAGCTGTGCCCCCAGGCGAGAAACCCAAACATGGCCAGTTGGTCGCGCCGCAGTTGAATGCCGTCTACCATCAACACTTCTTCAACATACGCCTGGATATGATGCTGGATGGACGGAACAACTCGGTATACGAAGTGCACACCGAGTCTCTGCCGCTAGGTCCTGAAAACCCGTACGGCAATGCCTGGACCGTCAAATCGACGTTGCTAGCTAGCGAATCTCAGGCGCAGCGGGTGATTGATCCGCTGTCCGCTCGCTATTGGAAGGTGGTCAATCCGTCGGTCCATAACAGTCTCGGCGAACCTGTGGGCTACAAACTGCTGCCCGGCGAAAATATTCTCCCTTTTGCGCATCCAGAATCCAGCTTCCTCAAGCGTGCTGGCTTCGCCACGAAGCATCTGTGGGTGACTCCGTATGCGCCAACAGAGCGTCACCCAGCTGGTGACTACCCGAACCAGCATGCAGGTGGCGCTGGCCTGCCCGCCTGGACACAAGCCAACCGCTCTATTGAGAATACTGACATAGTGCTCTGGTACACGCTCGGCGAACATCATATTCCCCGACCCGAAGATTGGCCGGTCATGCCGGTCGGTTATATTGGGTTCACACTCAAGCCGGTGGGCTTCTTCGATAACAATCCGGCACTTGACGTGCCTCTCCCGGCACATCAGCACGGTGACTCCTGCGAGCACTGAAACAGGTGCCGTCTGTCCTTGCAAATGTTCTAACTAGCAAAGAGAGGAGAAAGGTATGGTCGATACGTATCAAGCAATGGAGTCAGGTCTATCCCCGGTAGCGGTGCTACATCCATTGGAGCCGCTGACAGCAGAAGAGATCGCAGCAGCAGTCACCATTGTACGCAGTGAACGGAACTTGCATGAGCGAGTTCGCTTTGCCTCAGTTGCACTGCACGAGCCTGCCAAGGAAGTGGTGCTCAACTTCAAGCAGGGCGATCCGATCACGCGAGAGGCGTTCATCATCCTGCTTGACAATACCGACGGGGCGACCTACGAAGCAGTCGTATCGCTCACGGAAGGCAAGGTGACATCGTGGCGACACGTTCCCGGCGTCCAGCCTTCCATCATGCTCGACGAGTTCTTTGAGTGCGAACAGACAGTGAAGGCTAACCCGGAGTTCCAGGCCGCCCTGCGCAAGCGCGGGATTACGAACTTTGATCTCGTGATGGTTGACCCCTGGTCGGCTGGTAACTATGGTGCCGAAGAAGACAAGACATTACGTCTTTCGCGGGCGCTCTCATGGGTCAGGTCCGACCCTAATGATAATGGCTATGCTCGCCCCATTGAAGGCGTCATTGCCGTCGTTGATCTCAACAAGATGCAGGTCGTGCGGGTTGAGGACTATGGGGTCGTGCCGCTGCCACCAACCTCGGGCAACTACACACCCGACGCGGTTGGTCAACTGCGCACCGACCTCAAGCCGCTCGAAATCACCCAGGCGGAGGGTCCCAGCTTCACCGTCAACGGGCACGAGGTTCACTGGCAGAAATGGCGTTTCCGGCTCGGGTTCACGCCACGCGAGGGCGTCGTGTTCTACACCGTGGGGTACGAAGATCAGGGCAGGGTACGTCCTGTCCTCTACCGGGCATCGTTAGTCGAGATGGTTGTGCCCTATGGCGACCCCCGCCCAGCTCACTACCGCCAGAACGCCTTCGATGTGGGCGAATATGGCGTGGGCATGCTGGCCAATGCCTTGGAGCTTGGCTGCGATTGCCTGGGCCACATCCACTACTTTGATGCAGTCGTGACCGACAGTCACGGCAACCTGATGAAACTGCCGAACGTCATTTGTATGCATGAAGAGGACTACGGCATCCTGTGGAAGCATATCGATTGGCGTACGAATCAGACCGAGGTGCGGCGCTCGCGACGCCTGGTCGTCTCCTTCATTGCCACCGTTGGCAACTACGAGTATGGCTTCTTCTGGTATTTCTACCAGGACGGCACTATTCAGTTCGAGGTGAAGATGACGGGCATCATGAACACTGGGGCTCTCCCGCCAGGTGTGAAGCCAAAGTATGGTCAACTGGTCGCGCCACAGCTGAATGCTCCCATCCATCAACACTTCTTCAACGTGCGCCTGGATATGATGCTGGATGGACAGAACAACTCGGTCTATGAAGTGCATACAGAGGCTGAGCCGCTGGGTCCCGAAAACCCGCACGGTAATGCGTACTTCGCCAAATCGACGCTGCTGTCTACCGAAGCAGAGGCGCAGCAGGTGATTGACCCGCTGTCGGCTCGCTACTGGAAGGTGGTCAATCCTGCCGTCCTCAATGGCCTCGGAGAGCCGGTAGGATACAAGTTGATGCCTGGGGAAAATGTCTTGCCCTTTGCGCATCCAGAATCCAGTGTGTTCAAGCGCGCAAAATTCGCCACGAAGCATCTGTGGGTCACGCCATATGACCCGGAGAATCGTTACCCGGCAGGAGACTATCCGAACCAGCATGCAGGTGGGGCCGGATTACCAGCCTGGACACAAGCCAATCGTTCCATTGAGAATACCAATGTGGTGCTCTGGTACACGGTGGGCGTCCATCATGTTCCCCGCCCCGAGGATTGGCCGGTAATGCCGGTGACCTACTACGGCTTCACATTAAAGCCGGTGGGCTTCTTTGAGCGCAATCCAGCGCTTGATGTGCCTCCCCCGGCACACAAGCACGGAGATTCCTGCGAGCATTAAGACAACGAGGACGTGCTCGATAATGAATTTTCACGACCAAGATCGGCAAGGTGTTGTCACCCTGAGCGCAGCGAAGGGTCTGTCTCTATGGGCACAGAGATGCTTCGCGGAGTTTACACTGAGCGAAGCGAATGTGCTCAGCATGACAGGACCGGTTTTGATTGTGAAAATTCATTATCGAGCACATCCCGCGAGTTTTTTGCTGTAGTGTAAACATTGAAACCCAAAGCAGAGGAGACAAGCTTATGTCCGAAACCTTGAAAGGCGCTTCAGAGACTACCCCGACCCCAATCAAAGCTGCCGGCGAGATTACACTCAAGAAAGATGCTATCGGCATGTCCGAAGTGTTATTCCAGTCAATCACCGCCATGGCACCAGCTGCAGCAGTAGCCACCGCCCTGTCGCCTGTCATTCCCTTCGCTGGTGCGTCACTGCCACTGGCCATCGTGCTTGCAACGATCTCCTGCGCTTTTATCGCTGCGTGTATTGGTCAACTGGCTATCCATATTCCCTCCGCAGGGGGAATGTATACCTACATTAGCCGCAGCCTGGGAGCTAAGTTAGGCTTCTTGTCTGCCTGGACCTTCTTGCTTGCTCAGCCGCTGCTGTTACCCCTGGTAGCACTGGTCTGGGGGCCATACGCAGCGGATATTTTCCACACCCTGACTGGTATCAATACCCCCTGGTACTTGTGGGCAATACTTGGCAACCTCATCCTTTTTGCTCTGACGTATCGCGGTATCAAGCTCTCGGCAGATACTAGCGTGATTCTGGGAGCAATTGAAATCACTATCATTGTGGCGTTGAGCCTCACCATGATCGTTACCTCTGGACACAACGACCTGGCAACCTTCACTCCAAAGTACAGCGCAGAGCCCGGCTTGGGTGGTTGGGTTGGTATCTTCCAGGGGATGGTTTTTGCGTTCCTGGCCTTTGTTGGCTTTGAAACGGCTGCACCGCTGGGTGAAGAAACGGCGAACCCGAAACGCAACATTCCGCGTGCGGTTGTCTACTCTGCTATTGCAATTGGCCTCCTCTACATCCTGGCCTCCTATGCTGGTGTGAATGGCTGGGGCATTGCCAAGATTCAGGGCTATCCCGCTTCTGCTGCTCCCTGGGCTGATTTGGGCAAAAAGTTCTGGGGTAATGTTGGACCGGTCATTATCAGTTTTGCTATCCTCAACAGCGCTTTGGGCAATGGCAATGCTGGCATCAACGCTACTTCGCGGGTGGCCTATGCGATGGGACGTATCGGCACGCTTCCACGCGTATTTGCCAGGCTCTCGAGCCATCAGACGCCTGTCGTAGGCATTATCGTCCATACGGTTATGTCTATCGTCGTTTCAGTTGGCTGCGCTTTGCTCCTTGGTGGGGTACAGAATGCTTTCAACCTGATTGGAGCAGTCCTCACAGTAGGCCTCCTGTTGCTCTACTTCGCCTCCTGTGTCTCAGCATTCGTCTTTTACCTGCGCGAACGCCGACAAGACTTCCACATTTGGCAACATGTGATCGTTCCACTGATACCCTTGATCGTCCTTTGCTTTGTGTTTGCGGCGCAAGTGTATCCTATCCCTCCCTATCCGCTGAACTTGACCATACCCATTGTTGTCGTCTGGATATTGCTCGGCGTTGGCTACCTGATCTACCTGATGCGTACCAATCCCGTTGCCCTGGAGAACGGCAAAGAGGTATTCCTCAAAGATTTAGAGCCTGAACCGACAGGGCTAATAAGCGGTCTGTTATAGGGCTCTCATCTCTACCTGCTGGTCTCCTTGCCACTCTGTGAGGAAGCCAGCAGGTGGAAACTAGCTCTTGCACTCTTCGACCCGTCCAGAATCTCATCCACGGTGAGGCTTGATCTTAGCTGGCCTCCGCAGTTTCTGCTCTGCGTTGTAACTACTCAGGTGTCTGATTCCTCACCGCCTGCGGCGGCTCGCGCCTTTTTTTGCAGCGGGCCTGGCAGCCTGCGACTGCCAGGCCCGCTGCAAAAAACGCTTGCGAACCACCGTAGAGTGCCGATTTATCGTGCACGTCACGTGTGGTGAGGAGTTCTGAGTAGTTACGAAGAGTTACCCCCTATGAAACATAGCCAAATAGTCCCATTTGAATGCAGTTTCCTTGTCAATCTTGTGTGAGGCGAGTAGACTGCGCAGAGATAACAGTCACGTCTTCTAGTATAGATATTTCATGGAGAACAGAACACATGGCGGTACATGAAGGATTAACCAAATCATCCGGCAATCAAACGTCGTCCATGGCGAAACAACGGCCGTTAGCTTCGGAAGAATACATACCGAAGGCGATGCTACATATACTAGGGACATTCGACATGACCACCACGTTTGTGGTGTCTATCTACCTGGCTACTTGCGCTACAACACTGGCTGCAGCAGGTCCAGCAGGCTTTACTCACTTGTTTCTTGGAGCTATCGTTTTTTTCATTCCCTGCCTCATTGCCACCGCTCAGCTAGGTATCATGTTCCCTCATGAAGGAGCTCTCTATAACTGGACGCACAAGGCACTTGGGGGCTATTGGAGCTTCTTCTCCGGATTCTGCGCGTGGTTTCCCGGAGTACTGATAGCCTCCAGTTTGGCTGATCTTTTTGTGACCTACATTCAAGCGATGCGTAGCGATTGGCTCGTTGCGCCTTGGCAGCAGGGTCTAGCCATTAGTGCACTCCTCATTCTTGCTGGAGTAATGGTACTCCAACGTTTTCGTACCATCCAGAATATCATCAATGTGATCGTCTGTCTCATGCTCGTGGCTTTCTTCCTGATTGGGCTATCAGGGATCGTTTGGCTTGCCACTGGACATCATTCCGCCACCGACTTTAGCCACTGGGCTGACTGGGGTGTCAGACCCGACAATTACGCGCTGTTCGGGCTCACCGTGTTTGCCTACATTGGCACGGAAGGACCGTTGAACATGGCAGGAGAGATCATCGGACGCCCCGTAATCAAGCGCCACCTACTCTGGGGCATGCTGATCATTTTGGCTGCCTACTTGACGAACACCTTTGCAGTGCTGCTAGTGCAAGGGCAGAATGCGGCTTACAACCCATTCGCCATGGTCACCACGGTGGATATGGTGCTCGGTAAGGTTGTTGGCAGCATCACCGCTATTTGTCTTATGAGTTCCTTTATTGGTGTAATGCTTGTATACAACTATCTATATGCACGACTACTTTTAGTAGCAAGCATTGATAGACGCTTGCCTATTGGTGTAGGTCGACTCAATAAATACCGCGTACCCGCCAATGCTATGATCTTCCAAACGGTCCTGGCCGTCATTTTCACGGTCCTTACCTTCATCGTTGCCCCAGCTGTTGCTCACTTTGGCAACCCATCAGATTTCGTCGTGGAGGTGTATAATGTGAGTCAAGCTGCGGCTGCACTGGTCTGGGCAATTTCGGCGGGTTTCCTCTTCGTTGACTTGCTGGGCTGCTATCTTCGTGATCGACGAGGCTTCCTGCAACAACGTATCTTTCCTATGCCCATCCTATGGGCAACCATCGTCATTGGCACCATCGGCTGTGTGCTCGCTATCGTTGACACATTGCTGTATTCGTGGATCCCACAGATCGGCAACGGTCAATGGTGGTATATTGTTGGTAGCCTCACGCTTATCTTCCTCATTATCGCTGGCATTGGCAGTATCTTTGCCAATAGCGAAGCAGCCTGGCAGCAAGATTTGCGCCTATAGAGGCAAATCGCCGTCCTCCTGGCAGCTTTTCGCTGCAGATGTTATACTAACAGCAAATTTGCGAGCCCGCTGGGTTTGTGGCGGGCTTCGCTGTGACTGCACGCATCCGCCTTCCACCTATCCTATGTCACTTCCTGGAGGTGCACCAGAAGCTTCTATATGCAACGTTGCATAAAAAAGGTTAGTTAACAACAAGGAGGTTCTTCACCTGATGGCTATCGAAATGATCAACCCCTATGACGTCGCCGTTGCCCAGTTTGATGAGGCTGCCGAACGCCTTGGGCTTTCGCAGCCGCTACGGGCTATTTTGCGCAAACCCACACGTGAACTCACCGTCAATTTCCCCGTTCGCATGGACAATGGGGACGTAGAGATGTTTGTCGGCTACCGGGTACAACACAACATCAGTCGCGGTCCTGCCAAAGGCGGCATTCGCTTCAGCCCCGAAGTCTC
>WNFT01006852.1_pt1 | contig 10062 bp, 7 predicted proteins | sample 5400191 | NCBI WGS metagenome assembly WNFT01 (sample SAMN13153359, study PRJNA577476) | soil metagenome | isolation source: 80 cm saprolite under Madrone tree | place: USA:California | collected 2016-06-14 | reverse complement strand
CCCATCAGCATCGCGAGGCCGCCGTCGCCGCACATCGCGATCACCTGGCGGTCCGGATGGCTCACCTGCGCACCGATCGCCTGCGGCAGCGCATTGGCCATGGAGCCATGAATGAAGGATCCGAGCAGACGCCGCTGGCCGTTCATCCTCAGATAACGGGCCGCCCAGATCATGGGAGTGCCCACGTCGCAGGAGAAAATGGCGTTCTTCGCCGCGAGCTCGTCGAGCAGGCGCGCAAGATATTGAGGATGGATCGGCTTCTTGTCTTGCCCCTCGGTCGCCAGCTCATCGAGACCCTTGCGTGCCTTCCGATAATGGTCGAGCGAGTCCTTCAAGTGCGCATCGAAGTCGTTCTGGGCGAGCTTTGGGAGGAGAGCACCGATCGTCGTCTTCGTATCTCCGATGAAGCCGTGATCGACTTTCGTGCGCCGGCCCAGTTGTTCTCCGCGGACGTCGATCTGGATGACCGTCGCGTCCTTGGGAAAGGACTGTTGATAGGGGAAGTCGGTTCCGATCATCAGGAGCACGTCGCAGTTCATCATGGCGTGATAGCCCGAGGAGAAACCGAGCAGGCCGGTCATGCCGACGTCGAACGGGTTGTCGTACTCGATGAACTCCTTCCCACGCATCGCATGCACGATGGGGGCTTTCAGCTTGCCCGCGAGCTCGATCAGCTCCTGGTGGGCTCCGGCACAGCCCGCGCCGGCGAGGATCGTAGTCCTCTTGGAGTCGTTCAGGACCTTCGCCAGGCGGGCCAATTCGTCATCGGAGGGACACACCGACGGTTTCGGTTCCGGGAAGTGACGGGGCCCGCGTTCGACGGCATCCAGCAAGGCCACGTCGCCGGGAAGGACGACGACGGCGACACCACGCCGCGAGATCGGGGCTCAAACAACTTGACTGACAGCGGACTGACGCGCTCGAAACGCTCAAGTACGCGGCCCCGATCAACGCGAAAATCCGCGTCAGGTCGGGGCCTTATTGGAGCGGAACACCGGGTTCGAACCGGCGACCTTCGCCTTGGCAACGAGGCAGTCCGCCATCCACGATTCTCCACGACCCTCCCCGAATCAGCAAGGACCTGTGATTTCCTTAGGGTCCTCAGGCTCCCCCTCCGAGCCCAGCTCCACGAATCTTCACGCGGATTCTCGACCTTCATGTGCCCAGAATGTGCCACGATCGCGCCGCAGCACCACGCGCCCCTCACTCGACGTCATGCAGGTGGCAGCCCTACTCGGATGTTCGACCGCGCACGTCTACCTGCTGTGCGAGCAGGGCAAGTTGCCCCACTCCCGCAACATCCGGAACGCGATCAGGTTCGACTGCAAGGCAGTCGGTTACGTTCTTCGGAGCGCGATCTCCAAGGATCATTCCTGAAGACCATGCCGAGACCCCCTGTATCTTCACCGTCCGCCGACGACTCTGCGAGCCTCGACGACGTCCGGCGCGTCCGAGCCGCCCGTGATGCGCGAGAGTGCTCGGGCGACGTCCTCTCTTGCGCGCTTCTTCTTCGCACCGGAGGTGATGGCGTGAAGGCTCAGCGCCGCGCGCAGCTCGAGGCTCGTTGAGGACTGCCTGCGCGCGATCTCGAGTGCCGCTGCGATCGAGCGGTCCGCTTCCGCCGCGTCCCTCGACTGCAGAAGCTCTCCTCGCAGACGATGAAGCTCCGACTCGAGCCAACGCTCTTCGCTCGTCTCGATCGACCCGAGCGCCTCGGAGACCACTGCAAGCGCCTTGTCTGTACAACCCAGGCGGGCATACATGGCGGCGAGGAGCACGCAGGCCATCGTTCGGCCGTGCCAAGCGCCTTCCCACGGCTTGCTCACCAGCTCACCGGCGCGCTCCTCGGAGAGCGGCGCACCGAGCTCCGCGTCGGCCCAACGGAGCACGAGGTCCGCGCGCCGTGTCCACAGGCCGAACGCCCCCTGTCCGGCAAGATCGAGCGCGCGGTGCGCGAGCTCCTTAGCCTTCGCCGGCTCCCGACGCCACGCATGCAGCGTGGCCCAGTCGCTTAGCAGCGCGGCGCGCTCCCAGGAATCTTTCAGCGCGTCGGCGGCCTCGTAACCTCGACGCGCCAAGGTGACAGCTTGATCCGGTTTTCCCGCGAGCCACAGCGCGTAGCCGCCCCAGGCCATGGCTGCGATGCGGGCCCCCGCGGCCTCCGGCGCCGGTGCCCCCTCTGCCACGCGGAAAATCCCGATCGCCTCGAACCTTCGGCACGCGTCCTGGAGATCCCCGCGGATGAGCACTCTGAGGGCTTCGAGCTCGTTGGCGGACGCGCGAAGCGCGCCGGGCAGGTGCTCGAGCAGCGGGGCGGCCGCGCGCGCATGGTCGCTCGCCGCGCGCAGGTCCCCGCGCACCACGCCCAGCACCTCGAGGCGGATCAACACTTCGGCGAGCGACGCCTTGTCGTCGAGGCGTGCCGCGAGCTCTCTCGCCTTCTCCAGCATCGGAAGCGCGCCGTCCGTCAATCCGTCGCGCTCATACAGCCGCCAACCGAGACCGAGCGCGGCGCGCATCCCGAGCACGTCGCGCTCTCGATTCTCCGGCAAGTCCTCGGTGAGCACGCGGACGCGCTCGTAGTGCGCGACCGACTCGTGCAATCCGTAATGCAGGCCGGTGCGGTCTCCCGCGGCGAGGTAATAGCGGGCCGCCCTCGCCGGCATCTGTCCGCGATCGAAGTGCACCGCCAGCTCCGCGGCGACTTCTTCTTCTCGCCGCGCATACCCCGCCTCGAGCCGCTCCCCGATCTTGCGGTGCCACGCCCGGACCGTCGCCGACGTGCTCCGCATCAGCGCCGCGTGCTGGAACAGCGAGTGACCGAACGCGTACCGCGATTGAATGGTGCCATCCGGCCACGTCTCGGTTCCGATGTACTGGAGGAGTCGCCGCTCGTTCGCGAGCGACTCGCACGCCGAGTCGACGCCGTCGGCGTCGGCGTCGAGAGCGTAGGCGACGACTCCGGCGGTGAAGGTCATGCCGGCGACCGCTGCCACCTCGATGATCCTCTGTTCGGCGTCTGCCAATCGATCGATCTGCGCGTCGATCAGCCGGCGAATACTGTCGGGCCGCCGGACCGCGACCTCTTGCACGCTCGTCGTGAGATCCCACCGCCCGTCACGCTCGCGGAGGAGGCCCTGCCCTTCGAGATCGTCCACGAACGTCGTGATGAAGAGAGGGTTCCCGCTCGTCGATTGGTGGAGCGTTCCGGTGAACGCGGGCGGAAATCGGTGGTGCGGGAAACGCTTTGCGAGGTAGGCGTCGACGGACTCGACGCTGAGACCGTCGAGCGCGATGGTCGACGCCTGCCGATGCGCAATGAGCTCGGCCGTGAACTTCGAAACGGAGTGCCCGCGCGGCACCTCGGCGGGTCGATAGGTGCCGACGATCAGTAATCGCGCTGGTTCGCGCCTGCTCGCCATGAACGCAAGGAGCTCGGCCGTCGAAGGGTCGGTCCAGTGGAGATCGTCGAAGACAAGGATCACTGGGCCGTGGGCGCTCAATGCAGCGAGCGCCTCCACAAGCTCCTGGAACGAGCGCGCCTGCGTCGCGCCGCTCGTACGGCGCTGCAGTTCGGCGAACCGAGCGGCGCTCACCAGCCCCGGCATCTGCGCGAGCCAGGTGGGCGCGTGCTCGGTGAACACATCAATGGCGCGCGCACCGCCACGACCTCGACATAACGTGCCGATGGCGTCGAGCACCGGGAGAAAGGCCTGCCCCGTCCCGTATTGCTCGACGCACGAGGAACGACCGACGAGCGACCCCTTGGTGCCAGCGGTCTCGACGAACGCGTCGACGAGCGTCGTCTTGCCGACGCCCGCCTCCCCCGTCACGAAGACGGTCGTACGGCGATGGTCGCGAGCCGACCGGAGAGCGGCTTGTAGAGCGCTGATCTCCTGCTCGCGTCCGACGACTCGATTGGCGATCGTCTCCGCCGGCGACTCCTCGTGGCCGACCGACCCGCGGTCTTCCGCGTACTCATGCTTGACCTCGGCGACGAAGCGATAGCCCCGCCCCACCACGGTCTCGACGACACCCTCGCCAAGGGCGCCGCGCAGATCGTGAACGTGGGTCCGGAGCAAGCTGTCGCTCATCGCGATCCTCCCCCACACGGCCTCGACGATCTCCGCCTGCGTCACCAGCCTTTGCGGGTTCTGGACGAGGTAGCGAAGGATCGCGAATGGCTTGCGACGAAGCGGAACCTCCTTGTCGTCGCGCCACAACCGCTCCGCGTCGAGATCCAGCAGAAAAGGGGGAAACGAGAGCAGGTGAGCCTCGGGGCTGTGGTGCGGGAAGCGTACACGATTTGTCGCACGTTTGACGGACGTCAACCCGGCCCACGGGTAGGGAAGGAACCCATGGTCCAGGTCGCAAACCTCCACAGTCACGAGAGAGCGCCATGAGGATCATCGGCGTGTCTGTGCCCGTGCTGATTGCGAACATCGAATCGGCGACCGCACGCTACGGGTCGCTCCTGGGCGAGGAGGTCAAGGCGCGGTTCGTCATGCCGGGGCGCGGACTGACGCTCGCGCTCTTCGGGAACGTGACGCTCATCGGCGGGGCCGAGCGAGACCTCGCTCGTGTCAAGGATCTGCGGGCCACGTTCACGGTCGACTCGCTCGCGGAGTTCGAGGCCCATCTTCGATCCTGGGGCGCAACGATTCTGCAGCCTCCGGCCCCCACGCCCGCGGGCAAGAACATGGTCGTCAGGGACGTCGAGGGTTTGGAGTTCGAGCTCGTGGAGCCGATGAATCGGAGGATGACGTGGTGAACCGAACCGCAGTCCTGTGGGCGCTGAATGCGATGGCGTGCAGCGCAATTCAGGCGTCGGCTCCCGCATCAAAGCCTTCCAGTGCCAGCAGCACAGACCTTCCGCCGGCGGCGGCCGCGCTGACGCCTTACGCAACTGTCACGGACGAGCGGCTTCAGCATCCGGAAGCCGGCGATTGGCTGATGTATCGGCGCACTTACGATGGCTCGGGCTTCAGCCCTTTGAGCCAAATCAACGCGAAGAACATCGCGAATCTATCCCTCGCCTGGTCGCTCAATACGGATCTGGTCGACGCCCACGAAACGACGCCCATCGTCAACCACGGGCGTATGTTCATCACCACGCCCGGCAATAACGTCGTCGCACTCGATGCCCGGACCGGCAGTCAGCTTTGGCGGTATGTGAAGAAGTATCCCGAGGGCCTCTTTCAACTGCATCCGACCAATCGGGGCGTAGCTCTGTACGGCGACCGGGTTTACATGGCCACCACGGATTGCCAGCTCGTGGCGCTCGAGGCCGCCACGGGCAAGGAAGCCTGGTCGGTTCCGATCGATGATTTCAAGACCGGCTGCTACGCAACGCTGGCGCCGCTGGCTGTGCGAGGCAAGATCCTCGTTGGTTACTCCGGTGGGGAATTTGGCGTCCGCGGCTCGGTAAGCGCCTACGACGCCGGGAGCGGCAAGCGAATCTGGCGCACCTACACGGTGCCCTCACCTGACGAACCAGGCGGGGACACCTGGAAAGACGATGGATACAAGCGTGGAGGCGGCTCCATCTGGATCACCGGCGTCTTCGATCCCGCGTTGAACATCACTTACTGGGGCACCGGAAATCCGGCGCCGTGGGTCGCTGACAATCGTCCCGGCGACAACCTGTACACGGACTCGACGCTGGCGCTCGACGTCGAGACCGGCCAATTAAAGAGCTACCACCAATACACGCCTCACGATTCCTTTGACTGGGACGAAGTATCGGCGCCCCTGCTGATCGACACCGAGATCGACGGAAAGCCGGTCAAGACGGCCACGCATGCCGGCCGCAATGGATATCTCTGGATTCTCGATCGCGATCGGGGACAGCTGAAGTTTCTCCACGCCTTCCCGTTTTCCAATAACAACGTGTTCACGTCGATTGACGCGCAGACGGGAAGACCGGCCGTCGATGAATCGAAGCGTCCCGGCGCCGGGCAAGGTGCCGGATTCTGCCCGAGCATCGGCGGCGGCAAGGACTGGCCGCCGGAGGCGTGGAGTCCGCAGACGAAGCTCCTGTACGTTCCTGCCAACAACAACATCTGCACCTATCTGCCGAAAGGCGGTGTGCCAAAGCAGGACACCGGCGGGTTCTATGTTGGATACGAAGTGGAGAGCATCTTCGGATCCGTTCGCACCGCCGCGGGCGCCGCCGATCATCTCGGCGAGCTTCAAGCGTGGGATTTGAATACCGGCAAGCGCGTCTGGCAGCACAACTTCAAGACCATTCTCTGGGCGCCGTTATTGGTGACGGGAGGAGACCTGTTATTCGCGGGTGGAACGCCCGATCGGGAGTTCAGGGCGTTCGACGCGCGCACGGGGGATCAACTTTGGAGCTTCCCGGCTCCCGCCGGCGTGATTGGCATTCCCACGTCCTTTGAAGTCGACGGCGAGCAGTACATCGCCGTCACCGCTGGTTGGGGACTCGACGCGCAGGGCGTTCAGAACGGGATCGACAAGATTCGAGGGACGACAACGGTGGTTCCCAAGGCCGGTACGGTGTTGGTCTTCAAGCTTCGCAAAGCCTGAGCGGAAGTCAGGTTCGGAGCCACTCATGGATAAAAAGGACAGCCGAACGGAAAGATCGCACCCGCGCTCGCGCCGTGAGTTCTTGTATGCGGTTGGTGGCGCCGGAATCGTGTCAGCTGCTGGGCTGGCATCGATGGGCGCCCGGCCGAGTGCCACGAAGAACGACCGCAGGAGGAGCCAGATGGAGAGCCCGATCGAGGTAGTGCGCAGGTTCTGCAAGGCGTGGTCCGACAATCTCGGGGCCGCCGAGCTGGCCGCGTTTTTCACCGACGACGCTGTCTACCACAATATCCCGCTGGCGCCGGTCACCGGCAGGGAGGCCATCGCGAAAAACATCGCCTCGTTCATCCGCCCTGGCGCGCCAGGCATCGAGGGCATCCAGTTCCACGTCATCCACATCGCAGCCAATGGTCCGGTCGTAATGACCGAGCGGGTGGACGCCTTCAAGCTCCCCGACAAATCGTTCGAGTTGCCGGTCATGGGGATCTTCGAAATCAGGGACGGCAAGATCAAAGCCTGGCGCGACTATTTCGATATGCAGCAGTTTACAAGCCGGATGGGATAGGGCCACCCGATGAATAACGACCACTCGCGGCGTAAGTTCATCGGTGGGGCCGGTATCTTGTCAGCCGGGCTGGTGCTGACGGCCGCCCGGCGTGCCGGAGCCAGGTCTGTGCGGCTCTCGATCCCCGCCGCCACGAAGGACATCGTACCCTTCAAGGTCGATGTGCCGCAGGCAGCGTTGGACGATCTCAAAGAGAGGTTGGCCAATACCCGCTGGCCGGACAAGGAAACGGTCACCGACTGGTCGCAGGGAGTGCCGCTGACCAAAGCGCAGTCGCTCGTTGAATACTGGCGCGATAAGTATGATTGGCGCCGGTTCGAGGCTCGCATCAACGCCTTCCCGCAGTACCGCACACAGATCGACGGGCTTGGAATTCACTTCATCCACGTGCGCTCCCCTCGCCGGAACGCGCTGCCGATCATTCTCACGCACGGATGGCCGGGATCGGTCGTGGAGTTCATGGAGATCATCGGCCCGCTCAGCGATCCCACCCGCTACGGGGGGCCGGCGGAGGACGCGTTCCATGTCGTCGTGCCGTCGCTCCCGGGCTTTGCCTTCTCCGACAAGCCGGCCGAGACGGGCTGGGGCGTGAACAGGATCGCCCTCGCCTGGGGGACACTGATGCAGCGCCTTGGTTACAAGCGCTGGGTGGCGCAGGGAGGCGATTGGGGGGCGGGCGTGACGCACGCCCTGGCGCATCAGGGGCCCCAGGGCTTGATCGCGGCCCATGTGAACTGGCAGTTCGTCTTTCCCGAAAAGCTGCCGAAGGACCCCACGCCTGCCGAGCGCAGAGCCATCGACCGGGCGTCGTGGTTCGCCAACGATCAGAGCGGCTATTTTCGCGAACACGCGACGCGTCCGCAGACCATCGGCTATCCGCTTGCAGACTCGGCCGCGGGTCAGGCGCTGTGGATCTACGAGAAGTTTCAGGCCTGGACCGACAATCACGGCAATCCTGAAGACGCGCTCGCGGTCGACGCGATGCTCGACGATATCAGCCTCTACTGGTTCACCGACACCGCCGCATCGTCGGCCCGCATCTACTGGGAGAACACCCGCGCCGGATTTGGAGGCCTCCCCTCCAGAGGCAGGATCGAACTGCCAATGGCCGCGTCGGTCTTTCCGCACGAGATATTCTGCCCGCCAAAGGCTTGGGCTGAGGCGCTGTGGCCCAACCTGTTCTACTGGAATGAGCTCGACAGGGGCGGGCACTTCGCCGCGTTCGAGCAGCCGAGGCTCTTCACCGAGGAGCTCCGGAAGGCCTTCAAGTCACGGCGAGGTTAGGGATGTCGTCCGAACCCCGTGCGGCGTTCACTGGCGCGCTGCTCTCATCTCTCTTTTGGATGACAACGGCGGACGCAGGGCCACTGTCGATTGCACTTCCAGGAACGAGAGCGTTCCCGGAGAGCATCACTTCGACGTCTGATGGGACACTCTTCATTGGCCGGCTTGGTGAAGGCGGTGTCGTCCGCGCCAATCCCCGGACCGGAGCGGTTGCGCTCTTCGTTGCGCCTGGCGCATCAGGCTCGCGGTCGATCACAGGCGTGTTTGCAGACGACGCCTCCGGGATCCTCTGGGCCTGCTCCAATGATTTGAGTGTTTTGGGCGGCCCCTCAGGCGGCGGCGATCACGTCAGCGCTCTAAAAGGCTTCGATCTTCGAACGGGCGCCGCCCAGCGCAGCGTTCCCCTGCCGGAACCGAATGCTTTTTGCAATGACATCGCGGTCGATGCGAGCGGTGCGGTCTATGTGACCGACAGCGCCGGACCAAACGTTCTTCGGCTCCCCGCGGGTGCCTCGACGTTTGAGGTCTTCGCCTCAAACCAGCAGTTTCTGCCGCCGAACGCAGAGAGCGCCGGGCTCGATGGGATCGCTTTCGGCGGCGACGGCAACCTGTACGTGACGACCTACGCAGCTGGCGGTCTCTTTCGCATCGATGTCGACCGCGGACGGGCTGGCCGCGTGACCAGGCTTCACGGGGCGACCCTCACCCTGCCAGATGCACTTCGCCCGCTGGGTCAGGGCAGCTTCCTCCTGGTTGAAGGCGCAGGAACCTTGGACCGGGTGGATGTCGAAGGCGACGGATTCAAAGCCGTACCCATACGGGACGGGTTCCGCGCGCCGACGTCGGTCACGCGCGTAGGTTCGACCGCGTGGGTCAGCGAAGGCCAGCTGTCGTTTTTCTTCGACCGCGCGCGCAAGGGCGAGTCACCTTCTTTGCCGTTTCGGATCTACGCCGTCCCCTTGAACGCGAAGAGAGCGCGATGAGGATCGTCGGCGTATCGGTGCCCGTGCTGATCTGCATCCTCTGCGTCAGCGCTGCCGCAGGCGCGCAGGATCTCGGCGAAGCGCTGGTGGTCACCGCCACGCGCACGCCCGAGGCGAACGCGCCGTCGAACGTCACCGTGATCGAGGGCGCCGCCATCCGCGACTCCAAGGCCCTCGACGAAGCGCTGCGAGCCGATCCCTCGTTCGGCCTCTTCCGGCGCAACTCGAGCCTGGTCGCGGACCCCAGCTCGCAAGGTGTCACGCTGCGGGGCCTCGGACCCTCCGGCGTCTCGCGCGCGCTCGTGCTGGAGGACGGCGTGCCACTCAACGACGGCTTCGGCGGCTGGGTCTACTGGGGGGCCGTGCCCCGCCTGGGCATCACGAGGGTGGAGATCGCGCCCGGCGCCTCCTCGGCGCTGTTCGGCTCGTCCGCCATGGGCGGGGTGGTGGAGATCGTCTCGCGCGCCATCGTCGATCGCGCCGAGGTGGAACTGCAGGGCGGAAGTTTTGGGACAGGCGAAGCCGGCCCGCGCCGGGCGGCTCCGACATCCGTCCCGACAAGGGCGGCTTCCTGAAGATGACCTCGAAGGGCATCGAAGAGGATTTCGCGCAGGACCTGCCGAAGGCGGACCGCAGGATTCTCGCCGCGACGCAAGGTCCCACCAACGGCGCGGCGTTCGG
>WNFT01006851.1_pt1 | contig 10062 bp, 9 predicted proteins | sample 5400191 | NCBI WGS metagenome assembly WNFT01 (sample SAMN13153359, study PRJNA577476) | soil metagenome | isolation source: 80 cm saprolite under Madrone tree | place: USA:California | collected 2016-06-14 | reverse complement strand
TCTTTGGAATGAAAGGCGGTGCCGCGGGTGGTGGCCTTTCGCAAATCGAGCCCAGCGCGAAAATTAATCTCCATTTTCACGGCGATTTTCACGCCATCGCCTCGGCCCACAATTTGCTCGCCGCTCTCATCGATGCGCATCTTTTCCACGGCAACGAGCTACGTCTCGATCCCGAGCGCATCACTTGGCCGCGCACCATCGACATGAACGATCGCGCGCTGCGCCGTATCGCTGTTTCGCTCGACAGCAAAAAAGAGGGCAGCGGCCGCCAAACCGGCTTCATCATCACCGCCGCTTCGGAAATCATGGCCATCATCGCTCTCGCGAAAGGTCGCCAGGATCTTCGCCGGCGCCTCGATTCCATCGTCGTCGGCGTCACTCGCGACGGAAAACCGGTGAGCACTCGCGACCTCGGTGCCACCGGCGGAATGATGGCACTGCTCGCCGAAGCCATTCTTCCCAATCTCGTCCAAACCACGGACGGCACGCCCGCCTTTGTTCACGCCGGACCCTTCGGCAATATCGCCCACGGCACGAGCAGCGTCATCTCCCAGGAAATGGGCCTGCGCCTCGCCGACTACGTCGTGAACGAGTGCGGCTTCGGTTCCGATCTCGGCGCGGAGAAATATTTCGATATCGTCATGCCGCAATCCGGCATCACCCCGGCGGCCGCCGTCCTCGTCACCACCGTGCAGAGCTTGCGCAATCAGGGCGAAGGCGATTTCGAGCGCGGGCTGCCCAACCTCGGCAAGCACGTCGAAATCCTGCAAAAATTCGGAGTGCCAACCATCGCCGCGATCAACCGGTTTCCCACAGACACAGACGCCGAGCTGAAACGGCTGGCCGCTTACTGCTCGGAACGCGGAGTAGCTACGGCGCTCTCCGAAGGATTTGCGAAGGGCGGACCCGGAGCGAAAGAACTTGCCGAGAAAGTTGTTGCAGCCGTCGCCAAGAATCCCGCACCTGCCGCGCATCCCCTCTACTCCCTGGAAGAACCGTTCACGGAAAAAATCCAGCGCGTCGCCCAGAAAATTTACGGCGCGAGCGATGTGAATTTCAGCGAGCAAGCCAAAGCGAGGCTGCAGCAATTCACAGAATGGGGCTATGGAAAATTACCTGTCTGTATCGCCAAGACGCAATACTCCTTGTCCGATGATCCCAAGCGACTCGGCGCTCCAACCGGCTGGACGCTCAACGTCACAAACGCCTCGCTCTCTGCCGGAGCCGGATTCGTTGTGTGATTTCCGGCAACATGATGCTCATGCCCGGCCTCCCAAAAATCTCCCGCGCCTCCTCCATCGACGTGGACGACTCCGGCGCCATCATCGGCGTTTGAAGCGCCGTCCTGCCGATGTCGTTCGAACGTGCTGTCCTTTGGGTCAGCTTGCACTGCACTGTACGTTTGTACTATGGCCGTCGAGCTCGCTAGCTGCAAAAATAGAGGAATGTCCGGGCCGTCACGTGGACGGCTCTTCGCAGCCTTAGCTTTTTCTGGGGATACGTCGTCCAGGCACACGAGGGACAATCCTATTTTGGCTTCCGCAATGCAAACTCGTTATTCGACCGCCTCGGCGCCGGCGAACCCTTCGACAACGCCCAGGGCAAGCGCTCAGAACTCTCCAATGAAGAATCCAGTAGCTCACGAAGTGCCGCTGCTCGCGACCGGGGCGCGCCCAGGAGAAAGTGGCGGCCAGCGGATGCTGTTCACGGAAGAGGCGAGCACCGTTCTGGCCTTTGAGAATGGCGGAGTGATTCGGCTCTCCGCCGCGGTGGCCGTCGGGCAGTTGCTGTTTCTTACCAACGTGGGAACCAGGCGCGAAGTCGTGGCGCAGGTGATGCGCAAACGCGACTTCCGGCCGACGAGTTGTTACGCCGAAGTGGAATTCAGTGAGCTCTCGCCCGGATTCTGGGGCATCGAGTTTCCCGAAATGCCGGAACTCTCGCCGGCAAACGCCCAGCAAAAAGAAGCGGCCAAGCTGGTGCAAGCAGCGGAAGCCATCGCTGGCGAACCAAGCGCGCCGGCACGCGCTCCCAGCGCGCACGAAATCACGGCTTTGAAGCAGCAAGTCGAGGCGCTGCGCGAGCAACTGAGATTGCTGCAAACGCAGGCCGGGGCGGAGAATTCATCCGCGCCCGAGGTGACTCACGATGCTCCTTCGGAATCCCAGCAAAAAGTTGCCACCAGCGGCCGATCGGGAGCGCTGCGGATCGGACTTGCTGCTGCTGCGTTATTGCTCGTTGCCGGAAGCGCGGCACGGTACCTGCATTGGCTTCCCAGGCTGCCGCAGCCGAGGACAATTTCGGCTGTGGCAGCCTCCAGCATCGCCGCTCACCCTGGTCCAACTGCGATCTCCGTGCCTCAGAAGACGGCGGACACACACTCCAATTCCGCCACCACAACACCGGCCGGCAACGCTCTTACCCCTCCGCTGAGCGCAGCTTCGCAGCACGCGGTGCAACCGGCGCCTACGAGAGGGGCGGGGCCTTCCACATTCGCCGTGCCCGAGCCGCCCGCACCCCATGATGCGGCTGTAGATGCGGCGGTGGTGCCAGAAAAATCCGTCGTTGCCGCCTCCGTCGGGAAGCACACTGTGCCGCGTCCATCGAGCACGGCTGCTCCCGATTCGGCAGTGCCTTCTTCAGAGGAAGCAACTATCGTCCCGCCAAAACTGATCAAGTCGGTCCGTGCGATTGCTTCACCGGAAGCGCTGCGGGACTTTGTCACGGGCAACGTAACACTTGACGCCATCGTGGACCCTTCGGGACACGTGAAAACGATGAAAGTGCTCACGGGGCCGCCTTCCTTGCACAATGCCGCCATGGAGGCCCTCAAACAGTACCAATACGAACCAGCCACGCAGCGGGGCAAGCCCGTCGCCGCCCACGTTACCGTCACTGTTAAATTCTTGTTCGAGCCATAACCCGCCTGATTCACGGCTATGCTTCTTGCTTTTCCCCTGTAATGGCCGGCACCGGCTGGCCATCGAACAACAAGGGAAAGAATTGTCCGCCCATCCTGTCCCCGCGAGGAATTACGGGAACGCCCGCGAGAAGTGGTTCATTAGAATCCGACATGACGCCATCACGAAAGACGTTAATAACCGTGGCGCGCCGCGGCGCGGGCGTATCGTTCGCGCGCGAACCGTGCATCGTTCGGGCATGGTGAAACGAACTTTCACCCTTTTTCAACTCAATGGCAACGGGCTCGAATTTGTCTTTCAGCTCTTCGGGAAGAGTTTCGCGGATGCCATCCATTTCCCCGGTCAGAACGGGTTTGGGCAAGTCGGGCCATTTGTGGCTTCCTGGAACGTAATTCAAGCAGCCGTTTTCCCGGGTTGAATCGTCCAAGCCAATCCAGCAGGTGAGATGGGCCAAAGGCGTGGTTCTTGTCCAGTACGAATAATCCTGGTGCCAGGCCACTACACCGCCATGCCGTGCCGGTTTGCAGAAAAGTTGGTCGTGCCAGAAGCGCACCGGACCATCCAATAACTGCGATGCCGGAACCAGGAACGCGGGGTTCCAAAGCAGATCGTGAAAGCCGGGAAGAACGCGCCAAGCGCCCAGGGCGTGAAAAACGACGCGGTTTGGGTCCGTCGATTCGTTCGAGTGGTATTCGTGGAATAAATGCCGACCGGCGTGCGCCGGATCCATCAGTTGTTCCAATTCCGTGCGCAGCGCTTCCACCTGGTCGTCGGACAGAATGCGAACGCCTTTTAAGTATCCATTTTCGCGGAAAAATTCGAGCTGCTCCTCGCTCAGGCGGTACCGGTCCCAGTCATCGGAGTTGCGTGAGCGGGCAAACAGCGTGCAGACCGGGTGGTGGTAACGCGATAAATCTTCGATCATGCTAGAACTCAGGGCGACGAAAAATTCCTGCGTCGAGCGCCGGCCTATGAACAAAATGAACGGCGCTCGCAGACTTGAATTTTAAATGAGTCGCGCGGGAAAAACAAAGTTCCGTACTTGTCAACAGCTGGCCGTTACTTTGCCGCGGCGTGGTGGTCGTAACTGATGACCCGCGTGATTTTCCATGCTCCGTCTTTGTATTGCCACAGGTGAATGAATCTTCCTTCCCCGACTCCCTCTGTATCCTCGTGCCCCGGGTGGTGGAAGCGGTGAACTCCCATCTCAACCGCGCCATAGCCCTTCATGTAATGGACCTGCAGAGTCCCGGGAACGAGTTCGCGGGTCACTTTGCCGCAGATATTCTTCTTTACGCTGTCGGTCAATTTGTCTCTGCCGAGCGTCACGCCGCCCTGATCGTGATAGAACTCCACATCGTCGACGAAGAAGCTGCTGAACTTCTCCAAATCGCACCGGTTGTATGAATCGAAAAGGGCAGCATCCAGCGATGCGATGGCCTTGTCCAGTTCCTCCTGCGATTTAATGCTTTCCAGCGACGGAATAGCCTGGGCCTCTGCCCGCGCAACCAGTAATGCAAGTAGAGGTAAGAGCAACGCAATTCGTGACAGAGCAATGAGCCTTTTCATCGAGGACTCCCTTTCTTGGGGTCGGCAATACAGTCAGGTATACGTGCCTTAGCTCCGGAATGTTCCGGTAGCTTTCGGTATTCGCTATTTTCAGTAGTGCCCGCGAACTCTGGCCGCGGAGTTGGCGCTTATTTCAGTTCAATTTCCAGGATTTGCCCCTCGGCGCTCCCTGCGTTGCCAAGGGTGTGGGTGATCTTGGTGTCCACCCAGTGGAAATCGCCGCGCTTCAACACGTGGGTGAGTGATTGGCCGTCGGGCGCTGTCATTTTCAGGGTGAATCCCGTCAGCGCCACGATAAGGTATGGGCGTATATGGGTGTGCATAGCAGACGCGGCGCTGGGGGCGAGGACCCAGTTGTAAATGCGTGCGCTCGGATTTTCTGCGGCAACTGCCGCGGCTGCAAGCGCCGACGGTGTTCGCGGACGCTCCAGGATCTCGACGTCCAGAACATCGTAAGGAACCGAGCCCACATTGTGGACCCTATGCGTGTAAGAGCTACTAGCAAGGGTGAGCGCAGAAAACGTTCCCGGATCGGAAGCCGAAGGTGGGCCTTCCTTCCCGTTCAGTACTTGCTGTGTGATGGAGGTGCTGGAGAGGGGAATGGCTACGCGGTCATGCGTATGAGTGTGGAAGAGTGTACGTTCGCCGGGCGGCAGAGTCAGGTGAATGACGACAACCCATTCATTTTTCAGTACCACGTGATGGAGCGGCTCATTCTCTACAGGCACGGGCGCCGACGCCTCCTGGGTAGCAAACAGAAAGGATAAGCAAAAGATAAGCGCTGGATACGTTTTCACGTTCATCATCCCTGGGGCCCGCCTTGGCGAAGGGCATCGAAGGTATCGTACAGGAAGAAGTGGACTCATGCGGCTTACGTTGGGAATCTCCAGAGTCATTTCTGACCGGCGATTTCATTCCACTCGCGCTGGCCGCGTTCGAGCACTGCCGCCAAGTCTTCCCGCAACAGAAAGCGTTCCTTAATCAGGTTCATGGCCGCCTCGGCAAACTTGCCCATATATTGTTCGCGCGAAACGTAGCGTTCGGCGACGGACGGCCGCGGATCGCCCGATTTTCCGCGCTCTGATGCGTTGCGAGCAAAAGGGAGAAAGGAACCGAGGAAGCTGAGACGCAGATCGGGAGCGCCAATGCTGGGATCCCGCAAATTCCAGCCTGTGTATGTAGCGACAGGTACTTGCAATTCCGGCAAGCGCACGCCTCCCAAGTCGTTACCATCGGCATCCGTTTGCGGAACCAAAACGGGAAATGGTTTTCCAACTCTGGGAGGCTCGTTGGAAATGATTCCTGATTTCCACTGCGAACCGAAGTCGAGATGGTATGCCAAATTCATTTCATGAGGTGTATTCACGCCAGGAATTTTCGGGAATGTCCATTTGCTTAGCGGAACCAGCGTGCCGTCTACAATTTTAGGATAGGTGTTCGGCGGTGGTGGCGTTCCGTCTTTAACCCACTGGTCCATGTCGGTGATCAGCGCGCGCCAGAACCATTGGACGGGATTCGGATTGTGTCTTTGTTGCGCGGTGGAATCCGGCGAACCGGTCGTGGCCTTCTGTGGCGGAAAGGCAGCGGAAAAATGCTGTAACCCGGCGAGCAAATAGATGCGGGCATTTTCACCCGGCGCCGAGTCTTTCAAGCCGTCGGCTGAAGTGTGAATCAGGGAAGCGGAACGGCCCCAGTATTCGTAGGAAGTATTGGTGAAGAAAATCTTTGGCGCTGTGTGCGACTTGTTCGCAGCATCCAAAAGGCCTGCAGTTTCGCCGGTCTCCGGGTCAGTTTCGGGGAGGTCATTGTAGGGGAACACATCCGTCGGGAAGAAGAAGCTGGACATGGGTTGCGCGTCACGCGAAGGCTGCGCGAATCGATGATTGAAACTGCCACGGCCGGCGCCGGCCACGTGCGCAATGACGCCGTCCATAACCTGGCGGCCTTGCTCGTCGGCGTTAAAGTCCTGGTAGAGGAAATGGCGGAGGAAGCGGCCACTTTGCGAAATTCCTACCGCATAGATGCGGCGGACCGGAGCCGTGGCCTGGGGATCGTATTTAAGATAAGAGAGGAAATCGCGGACCGCTGCCAGCCCGGCGCCAACGACCACCGGGTCTTTTGCTTCATAGACGACCTCATAAATTTTGCCCGGCAAAAAACCACCGTCCAAATGAATGAAATGAGGATCGGCCACCAGCTGGCCTTCCACGGAATGGCCAAAGCTCCACTGGCTGCGAGGGATTGTTTGCCGCGGGCCACCCGGCGTGTCGCGAACGGTGAGGACGTTTTTCGCGCTGGCAGGATCGTCGACGGGATAACTTTTTCCTCCACCGGGTCCCAGCAGGATATGTCCCAGAGGCATGTCGTCTCTTTTTTCGGATGGTGTGAAATCAGAACGCACCAAGCCGCGAATTTCTTTTCCTCCTGGATCATGAGCAACCGGAGCGGAGAGGCGGAGATTTTGTGCTTGGTCCGCGACATCAAACTGCCAGCCGAGCCAGGCAATCGTGTAGCCTTCACGCAGCAGAAATCCGTCTCCGAATTCCGCGTTTGGGTCTGAAGAATTTCCACCGTTTACCAGGCGCAGAATTCCTCTCCCGCCGCGGTTGGAAACTTCGAACAGCACGGCGTTGTTTCCCTTGGCCATGTCCTTGGGTTTGAAGAGATAGAGGTCTGCGGAAAACTCGACTTCCCCTTGGGCGTTGCGCGGAGCTTTATCCAGATCTACGATCTGCTGGTTATGAATGTTTTCTGGATTGATGGCAAAGTAGACGCGGCCAATGATCCTCTCGTAGGCGCCGGCCAATCCGAAGGCGCGGCCGTCTTGAACGTCGACGCGGGACAGTACCTCGACGCGGCTGACGTGCGCGTCAGCGGAAAAAGCAAAGAAAACGATGAGGGTGAGGACCCAAGTCAGGCGCAGGGGACGAATAAGCCACCTCCAGAAGCGCCACAGCTTACAACAGATTGGCAAGAGAGGCAGGCGGCTTGTCAAAACCCGAGGTGCAAAATCGCACCTTAGGCACCCGACCTGAAAATAAGGATCCCGCAGGGAGGCGCGAAAACAACATGCCCGATGAAAAGGAAATCCGGGAGGTCGTTCGAGAGGAAAAACGATCCGAGAAGACGGGTAAATACAAACCGCTACCCAGGAACAAGCAGAGGAGAAAAAACCACGGCCAGGATGCGCTGGAACAGACACAGGATTGGCTGTGCCACCAAGGCGAAGGCTATGGCGGGTGCGCGACTTACAGGTGGAACTTAAGCCGCCCGACGTGCTTCCCAGTAATCTTCAAACTCGCCATTGAGATGGCAGCAGCGTAGAGCCAGGATGGCGTTGGCTCCTCGAACGGTCCAGAACATGCCGGACCTCTTCAGACGGGAAGCGACCACCGTCTTGCATCCGGCTTCGATGACGCCCGAGCCAACAAATAGGTGTTGGCGGCGAAACTTCGGGTAGCACATGCGCTCTCGATTCCGCTCAAAGTAGTCTGCCTCGGTGCGAATTTTCTTCGCCACTTCGCGGTTGTCGGATTCGATGGCGCGTAGCACGCCAACCAACTTTTCGATTTTCCCCCGATCCAGCAGGCGCTTCTGGTGGATCTTCATCCAGGCTTTTTGCTTTCCTTCCTCATTGGGGAACAGTCGACGAGCCACCTCCCAAAGATGCTGGCGAGCGTGGTAGAGATCGACAATCTGCAGGGCGTCCGGAAAGTGCAGGGCGACAAGATTCCAAATCCATTCGGCGCCGTCGCCCATCACGACCTTCTGGAGTGCGCGGCTCCAGCCGCGTCCCCAAGCTTCCGCATAGATTCGCCGGCCAAACTCTTCCGCGCTCTCGATCGCTCCGGTATACGTGGTGGAATCGGGATCACGAATCGGATAGCCTTGCTTGTCCCACTTCGTCTGGGTGAAGACGCATCCCAGTTTGACTTCCCGAGTATGGGCCGGTTGGCCTTCCGTCTTGCCCTGCCGACCGACCGTCTCTTTCTTCACCACCGGAACTCCCGTCCCATCCATCTGCACGTACAGAATGCGCCTTGGCTCGCCGACAACTACGGGCAGCTCCAACTGCAGGGCTTTGTGGATCTCGGCTTGTTCGCGCTGAGCGATAGCGGCTCCGATGGCCTCTGCGGTACGCTCCACGGATTTGGTAGTCACCTCCAGGCCGGCCAGAACTTTCATCTGTTGGCGGCCATGATCGAAGGGTGCCTCCTGGCCGACGATCGCCTGCATGCGGCGTACCCCGGGAGAGAATTCCGTATTCTCGATATCCAGTTCGACATCGGCGGGCAATTGGCCGACGCCGCAGTGCGCGCATAAATAGTAGGGACGCAAAACTTCCACCAGCCCCACGACGGTCAGCACCGGCTTGATGCGCCGCTCGCGGTAGTGGGCTTGTTGGCCGCAAGGGCAAGCCCGCGTGCGCCCTTCCTCGATGGGAGCTGGGAATTCGAGTAGTTGGCCCAACGCCGCGGCACCTGCCCGGTGTAGAGCCGCGCGCATGGCCATCTCGGTCGCTTCCAGATCGAGGCGCCCGGTCTTGCGTCGATCCTCGAACACGACCCGCAAGAACTCTCCTACTTCGCGCGTGATCTCTTGACGGATCGCTTCGATCGTTTTTTTTTCAGCTCCGTTCCTGACTCCTCCTCGAGAGGCCGCAAACGGCATATCTCCGTGTTGGTTCCCAGAAACTCACGACTGAGCTGCTGGAATTTACGGAACTCCTCCACTTCTCGCTCGGCTTTCTGCATGGCCGCAGGAGTGGGCAATGCTTCCGAGATCGTCTTGCCCTCGACCTTATAGGTGAGTCGGAAATGGGGGCCGTGACCCGGCTGACCGGGTTGATGGCAGTGACACTCTGGCTTACCGCATCGACCCGAGGTGGCGGTGATGCTGCCGGGGCGCAGGTCGCCGAGCTCTGCAATGCGCTGAGCAATCCGCTCACGTCGCTGTTCTAAATCAGAAAGGGATTGGGGCATATGGTGGCCTCCTATTCCGAGCGTATAATATACGCAAGGAAATAGCCACCCGAAAAGAATATTAGCCCCTTTTTCCCTTTAAAGTCGCCCGCCCGGCTATGGCTCGCTGCTTGTCCGCCACTTTGCAAGCGCAGTAGAATGGATGTTTCCAGATCGAGGAGGGAACCCCACATGGCTACCGCGGAGCAGATTGTTCACGTTTCCGAGTTCACCAACGAGCCTTTTATTGATTTTTCGAAGGCGGAAAACCGGACGCGGATGGAAGAGGCGCTGAAAAAGGTGAAGGCGGAATTTGGGCGGGAATACCCGATGTGGCTCAACGGGCAGAAGGTAATCACCACGGAAAAACGGACGTCCACGAACCCTTCGCACCCCTTGGAGATTATTGGCGTTTTCCAGAATGCTACCTCGGAGATGGCGCGGCAGGCGGTGGAAGACGCGCACAAATACTTTGACACATGGAAGAAAGTCTCCGCGCAGGAGCGCGCGAAGTGTCTTTTCCGCGCGGCGAAGATCGTGCGCGAGCGGAAATTCGAGCTGAACGCGCTGGTGTGCTACGAAGTGGGCAAGACGTGGGTGGAAGCGGATGC
>WNFT01014585.1_pt1 | contig 10063 bp, 6 predicted proteins | sample 5400191 | NCBI WGS metagenome assembly WNFT01 (sample SAMN13153359, study PRJNA577476) | soil metagenome | isolation source: 80 cm saprolite under Madrone tree | place: USA:California | collected 2016-06-14 | reverse complement strand
ATCTTGCCGAACAGTTCGATCGGCGGCGAAGAATTCACGATCTGGAGCAGCGTTTGGTGAGCGATCTCGAATTTCACGGAATCGTCAGCCGCAGCCCGGCCATGGTCGACCTCTTTGAGATGGCGCGCAAGATTTCGCAGCATTACGTGAACGTTCTTCTTGTAGGCCCCACGGGTTCAGGAAAAGAGCTCGTGGCCCACGCCATCCACCAGCTGAGCCCGGTAGCCCATCAACGATTTGCTGTTTGCAACTGCTCTGCGATCGTCGATACGCTGCTGGAGAGCCAGTTATTTGGCCACCTTCGCGGCGCTTTCACCGGCGCCACCGAGACGCGGGCCGGCCTATTTGAATATGCCAACGGTGGAACGGTATTTCTCGACGAAGTCGGCGAGACTTCTCTCGCCATGCAGGCAAAGCTTCTGCGCGTCATCCAAAACAGGGAAATCCAGCGCGTGGGCTCGCCCGAAATACGTCGAGTGGAGGTGCGGCTGATCGCGGCCACCAACCGCGACCTGCGCAGCGAAGTGGCCGCCGGAAGGTTTCGCGAAGACCTCTTCTATCGCTTGAGTACGATCCAGATCCGCATTCCCAGCCTGGCCCAGCGCCTGGAAGATATTCCGGCTCTGATCACTTTCCTGATCAAGAAATATAACGCCGCTTACGGAAAGCAGATTCAGGGCCTCACACGCCGCGCACAGATGGCGCTGCTGCAGCACCCTTGGCCCGGAAACGTGAGGGAGCTCGAAAATGTGATCTCCAGCGCATCCTTGGTGGCGGTGAATGATTTCATTGACGTGCATGATCTCCCGGAACAACTGCAAAAACCGGACCGAGCCCTAACACTGGCAAAATCCTGGCGGCCGCTCCCTCTGCAAGACGTCCGCCGCGAGCATATCGAACGCGTCCTCGAATTGTGTTCGGGTAACCGAGTCCGCGCGGCACAAATGCTGGGCATCGGGCGAACCAGCCTGTATCGTTACTTAAAGCGGGAGGGTAGAGTGCGGCCAGCCAACGGAATCCCCGCGGTTTAGAATCCGCAATCAAGCAGCCCCTCAATTTGCAGGGGGAAAACTGCGCGCTTCCATCTCCAACGAAAGCGACCCTGCTTTCGCCGACCCAATCGCTATGCTAGACTGCCTGGAGCGGGTACAAATTCCTGCCGATGCGTGGAACTTCGGGCTTTGTGCAACGATTCCCCGTGAACCCCGCCAGGCCCGGAAGGGAGCAACGGTAGCGGGACCGCTTCGTGTGCCGCAGAGTATCCGAAGTTCCTCCCATCGCTGAGAGCAGACGGCTCCAGAAACTGGCCCAGTAACGGAATCCATGAGCTATCAGGTCATTGCGCGAAAGTGGCGTCCGCAAACGTTCGCGGAAGTTGTCGGACAGCAGCACGTCACGCGCACTCTGCGAAATGCGATTCAAAGCGGCCACGTGGCGCATGCTTATATTTTTTCCGGCGCCCGAGGCGTAGGCAAGACCACGACCGCCCGCATTCTGGCGAAAGCTCTCAATTGCGTTCATGGACCCACACCGTCACCTTGCAATGAGTGCGATTCGTGCCGTGAGATCGCATCCGGGAGTTCGCTGGACGTACTCGAAATCGATGCCGCCTCCAATCGAGGCATCGACCAGGTTCGTGAGTTGCGCGATATGGTGCGCTACGCGCCCGTGGGCGGACGCTACAAGGTCATTATTCTGGACGAAGCGCACATGCTCACCGACGAGGCTTCCAACGCGCTGCTCAAGACGCTCGAGGAGCCGCCGGAAAAAGTGGTCTTCATCATGGCCACCACGCAACCCGAAGATTTGGTGGAAACGATCCGCTCCCGCTCGCAGCATTTCCATTTCCGTGCGCTTTCCTTCACTGAAATTGTGGAGGCGCTGCAAAGTATCGCGTCCAAGGAAGGACTGACGGTGGAAGCAGGCGCGATCGCCGTGGTGGCCCGCACGGCGGATGGCAGCCTGCGCGACGCGCTTTCGTCGATCGAACAGGCGCGCGCGTATTGCGGCGCGGCAATTAGCGAAGCGCAAGTTCGAGAATTGCTCGGGATTGTACCGGCAGAAGTGCTCGACGAATTGGTCGCGGCCATCGAGAACCGCTCTACTGAGCGCGCCCTCGGCCTGGTGCACCGCTTGCTCGGGGAAGGACAAAATCTGCAGCAGTTCTGCCGCGAAGCCATTTCTCATTTCAGAAACATACTCGTCGCGCGCGTTTGCGGAGCAGATTCGGATCTGATTGCCGCGCCCGCTGAGGACCGCCCCAGACTCGCTCGCGCCGCAGCCGGCTTCAGTGAGGAAGATCTGACGCGCTTCTTCCAGATTTTGCTGCTGACGGAGGACGATCTCCGCCGCAAGCCGGATCCCCGCCTGCATCTGGAAATGGGACTGCTTCGGCTCGTCAACGCGGCGCGGCTCGCTCCTCTTGAGGAGGTTCTGGCCGAACTTTCTGGCAACGTTCGGGCCGGCAATGTTCCCGCTCAGCCATCCGCTCCGAAATGGAATGCGGACGCCAGCGCACCAGCCCCCGTTGTGCCGGCGAAATCCGCGGCTTCGCCGCCCGCGCCGCTATCAAATAGTTTGAATGCTTCGATTCCGGCTCCTGCCGCTGCACCGTCCGTCCTCAACATCTCCGCCGATTCAAGTACCGGCGCTGCTTCGGCAGTGGCGCCGGCGCTGGAGCGGGCCACAAGTCCGAGCTCCCCTGCCTCCGTTACTGGCCTCGAAGCCGCCCAGGTGGATGCGATCAAAGCGGAGAGTTTTGCGCAAGCGCAGTTTCTCGGCGAGTTGGTAGAAAGCGCAGCCCGCTGGGAGCTCGAGGCCGGAGAAGTTCGCCTGTTTTTTCCGACCGAACGACGCGCGCTCGCAGAGTTATTGCAGTCCCGTGATCGTGTAGAGAAATTGCGCACCATCGCCAGCCGTGTACTTCGGTTCGAGCAAGACCCGATCGTGCGCGCGATGCTCGAGCGGTTTGGCGGCCGGATCTCCGAAGTGAAACGCCGGGATGAAGGATGAGCCATGGAAGTGAAGGCACTGCAACAGCTCCTTTCCCAGTTTCGGCAGATGCAGGAAAATCTGCAGAAACAGGTGGACAGCGTTAGCGTGGAGGCCTCTGCAGGCGGCGGCATGGTCGTCGTCAAGATGAACGGCCAGAAACAAGTCACCGACGTTCGCATCGAACAGGAAGTTTTTGCCGCCAAGGATCCGGAATTATTGCAGGACCTCATTCGCGCCGCGGTGAATGAAGCGTGCCGCCGCGTTGATGAGGAACTGGCCAGCCAAATGAAGGGTCTCGCTAGCGGGCTTCCAGGAATCTCAGGTTTGAAGATCCCGGGATTATTCTGACTGCTTCACGTGAAAGCATACTCCCTGTTTGCTTGCGGACGCCTGCCGGGCTTCGGTGATGCCTGACTTCGCCGAACCCATCGCTCGGCTTATCGATCAATTCAAACGACTGCCCGGGATCGGCCAAAAAACAGCGCAACGCCTTGCCTTTCATCTCCTGCGCGCTGGCCCGGAAGAAGCGACGGCGCTTGCGGAGGCCATTCGCGACGCCAAGTTGAAGATTCGTGAATGCAGCATCTGCAACAATATCACCGATACCGATCCTTGCTTCTACTGTACCAGCCCAACGCGCAATCGCAGCGTGATCTGCGTCGTCGAAGAACCCCACAACATCATGGCCATTGAACGAACGCGCCAATATAGCGGTCTTTATCACGTGCTGGGCGGAGCCCTCTCGCCGCTGGAAGGAATAGGGCCGGATCAACTGAAGCTGAAAGGACTGATCGAGCGGCTGAAAACGGGGATGGTGCAGGAGATCATTATCGCCACCAATCCCACCGCAGAAGGCGAAGCCACCGCAGTCTATGTTTCAAAATTAATCAAACCTTTGGGAGTGCGTGTCACGCGTATTGGCGTGGGCATACCGGTAGGTTCAGACCTCGAGTATGCCGATGAAATCACGATGCTTAAAGCCATGGAGGGGCGCCACGATCTCTAGGACCCCGCTCGTTTAAGTCCCTCCATTCCCATGCCGGCAGGAGCGGCTATTGGCATCTTTCGCACTCCTGTGCCCGGATTTCTCGACCTGCTCAGTTTGCGAGTGATACGCTGGTTCTTCGCTCTGGGGAGCGACTGGTGCGGGAGCCTGTCCCAACTAACGATCCCGAAGCACAGAAGCGCCGCAGTACGCGTATCGTGCAAGCGGTTCCGCTCTCCGTCAGTGGCGTCGATGCGCTGGGGCGCCCTTTTCAGGAGCGCACTTCCACACTAATTATCAATTGCCACGGCTGTCGCTACCAGTCTAAGCACTACGTTCTCAAGAACATGTGGGTCACTCTGGAGGTCCCTCATCCGGAGAGCGGACACCCGGCGCGAACCGTACGCGGCCGGGTGATGTGGATCCAGCGGCCTCGTACCGTGCGTGAGTTATTTCAGGTGGGCCTCGAACTGGAAGTTTGCGGTAATTTCTGGGGCATTGCTTTTCCTCCGCAGGATTGGTTTCCGTTTCCGGAAGGCCTGGCAGCAGTACCTTCACCGGCCGTTTCCACAACACCCTCTACGCCTCCGGCGAAGACCCCTTGGCCGCCGCCGTCGGCCGCCGCGCCTGCAGAAGGGAACGTGCGCACGCTGCCGCTGGTGCCTTTAGTAGAAGAAGCCCCGCCGATCGAAGGCCTGGCTCCTCAAATCGCGCAGCTGATCGAGGAGGCCAAACAAAATCTACAAGCGGTCCTCCGCCAGAGCGCTGCCGAGGCCGTCTCCCTCGAGGCCCGCCCGCTCATCGCCTCGCTCGAGCTCCAGCTTAGGGGCATCGCCGAAAAGTCACTCGAAGCGGCTGCCGGCCCGGCTGCCGAAAAGGCCTTTCAGCAAGTGAAGCAGCTTCAGGTCGATGCCTTCCTTCGGGACTTTAACCGCGGCATCGCAGAAAGCGCCAAGCGCGCCGTGCAGCAGTTGGCATCCCAATTGGAAGAGCTCGAAAAGAAACGCAGCGCTGCCTTCGAGCAACGTCTCCAAGAACAGATCCAGGAAAGCCTCGAACGATTGCAGAAGCAGGCCGCCGATTTGCGGCCGCAGATCTCGCCTCAGAGTCCCGGCGTCAATAGACAAGCCGCGCAAGCTCAAATCCCGGGCGTTCAGGAACTCGAACAACGCGTTCGCGCTCAGGTGGAACAGGCAAGCGCCAGACTTTCTGAAATTGAAAGCGCCTCGCGCCACTTGCGGGAGCAAGCCGCCTCCGCTTTCCGTTCGGCGCAATCCGATTGGAAAGCGCAAGTCGAAGCGGACCTCTCCGCGGCAGCGGATCGCTGGCATCAGCGGATCGAAAGTTCGATCGAATCCGCCAAGCAGCAGCTTGCAGAAGGGCTGGCGCACGCGGCGCATCCAGCCGCGGAAGACGTGGAGAAAGATCTCATTCTGCGGCTAGGCGGCATAGGCCAAGCCTTCATGGAGGCGGCCAAAGATACCGAGAGCAGGCTCCATGGCTTGCACGCTTCGCTGGATCGAGAAAATGAGCGCGCTCAGGAATCCCTGCGGAAATTTCAATCCATCGAGAATCAATCCGCCAAGCTCCAGGGGATCGCTCGGGCCGCCGAGCAGGCGCTCGAGCAGCGCGCTGGCGCCTTGCTCGAGGCGCAAAGCCAGGAGTTGGCGCGGCGCGCCGAGGGTGCCATCACCGCCTGGGCAGAACGCCTGCAGCCTGTGATGTCGGGTGTGCAGGAATTGGAACAGCGCTTTCAGGCTCAGATTGAACAGGCACGGATCAGCCTTGCCGAAATCGAAAGCAGCTCCCGCCATCTGCAGGAACAATCGGCCACCGCCTTTGCCTCTGCGGAATCCGGCTGGAGAGCGCGGGTCGAGGCGGACCTCGCCGGAGCGACCAATCACTGGAATCAGGGGATCGAAAGTTCGATCGAATCCGCCAAGCAGCAGCTTGCAGAGCGACTGGCGCGCCAAGCTCAATCAGCCGGAAAACAGTTAGAGAAAGACCTCGCTCTGCGGATTGATGAAATCAGCCGAGCCTTCGTGGATGCAGCCAATGATTCCGAGGCCCGGCTCAATACCTCGCGCGCGTCGCTGGATCAGGGGAATGAGCGCGCTCAGGAATCCGTCCGGAAGTTGCAATCCATCGAGAATCAAATTGAGAGTCAATCCGCCAAGCTCCAGGGAATCGCCCGGGCCGCGGAGCAGGCGCTCGAGCAGCGCGCTGGTGCCTTGCTCGAGGCGCAAAGCGAGGAGATGGCGCGGCGTGCCCAGGGCGCCATCACAGCTTGGGCAGAACGCCTGCTGCCAGCCCTCGAAGCCAGTGGCCAGCAGACGGTGACTCGGCTGGCAGCGCAGCTCCAGGACGAACTAAATGTTGGCCTGAAAAATGCTACAGAAGTGCTCGCTCGCCTGGAAACCAGAGTTGCATCGGCCGAAGAGGTTTTGCGGAACCCCGAACAAAGCCTGGCCAAGGCTTCCGAGCAGGCCATCCAGTCCGCGTGCGAACAGGTGAAGGACCGGATCAGCGCCCTCACTCGTGACTTTCAGGAATCAGGCCGCGCCGCCTCCGAAAAGTGGATTTCTGAAATCGACGCCAAGGCCACCGACACCACCCATCACACCTTCGAGTCCCTGTTCAAGACGGCGGAATGGTACGGAAAGAAAGCGCACACGCAGATGCAAGCGGCAATCGACAAGGGTATGGAGAACGCCCTCGGTACCCTGAAAGAAAAAGCAGGCGAAATGTCGGGAATTTTTGGCACCGAGCTCGATCATTACAGCCGCAGCTACGTAGAACACACCCAGGGACAGGTGGAAGAAGCGGCCCGGGAAAGCCTGGAACGGATGCGTAAACAAGCTGAGGAGATGGCCGCAGCTTCCGCAGGTTCCATCGTGCAACAAGCCCGGGAGGATACCGAGGCGGCTCTGGCGGATTTTCGCGCGAAAACCGACAGCCTTTCCGCTCAGATCAAGACGCAATTCGAAGCGCAAGCAGCCAGCGCCGGCACAGAATCCGAAGCCGTTTCGCAGCAGCTTTCTGCGGAGTTCCGGGCCGCTTTGAAGCTGCAGGTACAGGATGAGCTGGGCGGCGCCAGGAAGGAATTGCTCGCGCAAATCGTATCTGCCCGGGAAGAACTGCACCTTGAATCCGAAGCGCAGCAGCAGAAACTAGCCGAGGGCGTAGCGGGCATGAACGATGAGGCCCTTGAGGATTACAGGCGAAGGCTGGAGACCGCCTCGAATTCCTGGCTGCTGACCACAGTTGCAAAGCTCAGCCAGCAATCGGATCAGCACGTTCAAAGGCTCACCAAAGCCGCGGAGGAGCGCCTGCGCGCTGCCTGCACCGAAGTTTTCTCTGGCGTAGGCGACGCTCTTCGCCGCGGGCTTCTGGATGTCGACTCTCCCCCTCCGCCTCCACGGAAAACCGGCGAATGACCTTACGCTCGCTTTCGCATTGCGAATCGCATTTAGGCATGGCCTACCGGCGAGACTTCAACCTCTCAGGCGACCGAATCGGTATAATGGGCTCGTATGGCCAATCATGCCTACGTGAGCTTCTGGACCCGTGAGCGCGCCGCCGAGACCACGCTCGATCGCTTCCAGCGCTTTCTCGAAACATTTCCTCTTTCCTCTGTTTGGCGTGAATTCACCGGTCTCGTCATTCGCGCCGTGAGCCCCTCGGAAGTTCCCTTCGCCGAGCACGACCTTCGCGGCACGCTGGCCGGTGGATCGGACATAATTGCCCTGGCGCGCGAGCACGACAACGCGGATTGCTGCTATGAAGTGGAAGGCCACTGGGACCTGTGGCAGCGCAACCTGGAAACGGGCGTGTGGCAAAAAGGCCCCGAGCGAGTGCTCCTGATTTGTAACGGCCGCGCGTACGATGAGGGCGTTGCCGATGACTCAGGCGATTTTCTCGCCGACACCGGTTTCGAGCACTTGTTTACCGGGCATGCCGGCCTCCTGGGAGCCTACGGAGCCCGCAGTGCACCCTCTGACCCCGTGGAAGCGGAGTTCTTGGCCTGGATGACCCACGAGGAACACCTGCACGAGTACTATGAGAAAACGAGAGCCAACATTCAGCTCCTGCTGAACTGGGTCGCGTCTGTGGAAAAAGCGCTGCCGCTGGAACGTCACTTCGTATGGTCCGAAGGAGAAGAGAATCTTGAGGCGCGGTTGGACGAAATTCTCGCAGTGCACTAGCCTGATGATGGCCGCTGTTCTGTCGGCGTCCGCCTTTCCGGCGCAACGCGACAATGCGCCCAAACCCGTGAATGAGCTGACGCTCGCAGGGCTTCGTCCCGGCCGCGATTCCCTCACGAACGCATTCAAGCGCTATAGGCAAAAATTTCTGGTGAGCAAAACGAGCGCGGCGAACAAAGAATGGCGCGACACCTGCACCGGCCGTTCCCTGCTCCTCGCGGTCGATTCTCAATCCGTGATTCAAGAGATCACGGTGTCCCTGCTCGTGCCTCGCGACGGAAATTGCGACAACCGCCGCTTTGAATTTCTGAATCTCGACGACTGGATAACCGGTAAAGGTTTGCGTCTGGGCGATTCGCGCAATCAGGTGGTTGAACTTTACGGTGAACCAAGATCCAGCGAACCCGTAGTGCGTGACGATGCAGATTTTGAACTGCTCCAATTTGATTTTGAAGCCGTCGGGCCCGGGGTGCCTCAGGAAATGCAAGTTTATTGTGAACGCGACTCCGGCCGGGTGGTCGAAATTATCCTTTCCGCCACCGGCCGAAACGCGCCCAAAGTCAGTGACCCAGGGTGATAAGATTCGAGGTGTGTTCTTGATTTTCGCAATCGCTCTATGCTGTTGTAGCAATGCCAGTGGGCCCGGATCCGCCCTCACCCTGGAGTTCAAATGAGCGGCGCGCCGGGTGCAACGGTACTCGCTACGGAGCCGCCGAAACCTCCCGCCTCGAAACCCATCCCCGGTTGGAAGCACCTCAAGAAACTGCTTCCTTACATCGCACGGTCCAAAGGACAAGTCGCCATCGGAATGGTGACTCTCGCGGCCATGGGCATTGTCGGCACGCTCCAGCCGCTGGCCTTCGGCGTAATTATGGATTGCCTCTCTGGAAATGCTCAGCCGCTCGGGCGGCTGAGTCAGATGTCTCCGCGCCTGGTGCATTTGCTGATTCCGGCCTACGCGCCGTCGAGCGTGCGAACCCTGATCATTTACTGCCTGGCCGCGGTGGTCATTGTCGCCCTGAAAGGCGTCTTCTCCTTCTCGACGCGCTGGATTCTGATTGGACTCTCCCGCGACATTGAATTCGATCTCCGCAATGACCTTCTGGATCGGCTACTGCAAATGGAGCCCGAATTTTACGTGCGCAATCGCACCGGTGAGCTGATGTCGCGCGCTACCAACGATCTGAACGCCGTGCGCATGGTCCTGGGTCCGGGAATCATGTACAGCTCCCAGACGCTAGTTACCATGGTGCTCGCGGTGGTCTTGATGTTCCTCCTCTCGCCGGCGCTCAGCCTTTGGGTGCTGATTCCCGTGCCCATAGTCGTCGTGGCCGTGCGTTATTTCGGCAGGACCATCCATTCGCTGTACGAAGTCATTCAAGCCGCCCTTGCCACGCTTTCCGCCAAAGCGCAGGAAAATCTGGCCGGCGTGCGCGTCATTCGAGCCTACGCCCAGGAAGATGCGGAGATGCGCGCCTTTGACGCGCCGAATCGCGAATACGTAACGCGCAATCTCAAGCTGATCGCCACTTGGAGCTTGTTCATGCCGGCGTTGACGGCGCTCATCGGCATGTCCTTCGTCCTGGTGATGTGGTTCGGCGGCCGGCAGGTGATTTTCGAGCAGATCTCACTGGGCGAGTTGGTGGCTTTTTACACCTTTATGGTTCAGTTGGTCTTCCCCATGGTCGCACTCGGTTTTGTCACCAACATTTTTCAGCGCGGCGCCGCTTCCATGGGGCGGCTGAATTACATATTGGACGCCAAGCCTTCCATCGACAATTCCGCCGTGCCCCCGCATGCCAAGGAATCCGAAGCGCCCATGCGAGGCGAAATTGAATTTCGACATCTCGATTTCACCTATCCCACTGGGCGCGAGGCG
>WNFT01010483.1_pt1 | contig 10063 bp, 9 predicted proteins | sample 5400191 | NCBI WGS metagenome assembly WNFT01 (sample SAMN13153359, study PRJNA577476) | soil metagenome | isolation source: 80 cm saprolite under Madrone tree | place: USA:California | collected 2016-06-14 | reverse complement strand
CTGCGCGAGGAGCGCTTGGCGGAGCTTAATGCGAGCGGCACCGCTAAGCACACCGCGCAAGCCAAGCGCAACGAAGAGCTGGCATTGATACGCAAGGCCGACTTGACGCTGGTCGTGAGCCCGTTCGAGAAGGAGCTTCTGGAAAGTCTAGCGCCCACTGCGCAGGTGATGCTTCTTTCGACCATACACGAGGCGCTGGGCCCCGATAGACCCTTCGCCGAGCGCGATGGTTTGCTGTTCATCGGCGGTTTTCGGCACCCGCCGAATACCGACGCGATACTTTGGTACGGCAAGGAAATCATGCCGCGCCTGCGCGAACGTCTGCCCGGTGTCAAAACGTATGTCGTAGGGATGGACCCGCCGGCGACCATCAAGGCGCTCGCCGCAGAAGATCTTGTAATCGCCGGCCACATTTCCGATCTGACGCCCTATCTGAGCGGCTTCCGGCTCTCGGTCTCGCCTTTGCGCTACGGGGCCGGGGTCAAGGGCAAGGTCAATCATGCGATGAGCTATGGCCTACCCGTGGTGGCCACGACGCCATCGATCGAAGGCATGCACCTGACGCCTGGCGTCGACGTGCTTGTCGGTGACGACCCGGAGAGCTTTGTCGACGCGGTAGTGCGCGCGTATCGCGACCAGGAGCTTTGGACGACGCTGTCCGAAGGCGGGCGCGAGAACATCCGCAAGCATTTCTCGCGCGACCTTGCGCGGAGCGCGATCAGCAGGCTCGTCGCCTTGTCGCGCGATCCCAATCGCCGCTGACGATAGTTGGACCGCGGCGTTTAGCGCCGCTCGAACAGAATGTCCCACACGCCGTGACCAAGCTTGAGGCCGCGGCGTTCGAACTTCGTGAGCGGGCGATACTCGGGTCGTGGCGCGAACCCCGGACTCGTGTTAGCAAGCAGTGGCTCCGCGCGTAGCGTCGCCAGAATCTCGACCGCGTACTCCTCCCAGTCGGTGGCAATGTGCAGATAGCCGCGTACCGCCAGCCGTTCGGCGAGAGCGTGCACGAACGCGCCTTGAAGCAGCCGCCGTTTGTGGTGCCTCTTCTTGGGCCACGGATCGGGGAAGAAAACATGTGCGCCCGCCAAGCTTCCAGGCGCGAGCATGTGTTCGACGACCTCCACCGCGTCGTGCTGGACGATGCGGACGTTGGAAAGCTGCTCCTGCTCAATCAGTTTGAGAAGACCTCCGACGCCGGGACTGTGAACCTCGATCGCGAGAAAATCGTTCCCGGGCCGCGCTCTCGCAATCGCGGCCGTCGTCTCCCCCATTCCGGAGCCAATTTCCAGGATCTTCGGGTTCGTCCGGCCGAATGCGCGAGCGAGATCCAGCGGGACGGTGGCAAACGCAATGCCAAAACGCGAAAGCAGCGACTCGTAGGCACGCCGTTGCGCCGGCGAAAATCGCCCTTGGCGCAACACGAAGCTTCGAATTGAGCGATGACCAGGCGTTGTTGCCGGATCGTTGATCACCATCAGTTGGGCGTGACGCGCTTCCATGTCGGATCGGTAAGGTTCCGTTCGACAATGGCGGCTTTGCCGGTGCCGGAAGGCGTGTACTCGATCGCCAGCGTGTTCGCATCCTTCCAGGTCGCTGCCACATCCGACCAGCTCTCACCCGCTGTCCACACGAGCTCCTTCACCAGCGACTCCGGTGCGACGCGCCACACCGCAATCTGGTTGATACACCGGTTCGGACAGACGTCCGCGGTGACGATGTGCAAGCGGTCCGGAGAGAGCTGGGGCTCAGCGGGAAGATCGAAGCGGCGGTTCGTTGTTCGGTGAGCGAAATCCAGCTCACCGCCACAGCAAGAGCGCACGAACGCAGCATGGGCAATTTCGAAGTAGGCCGTTGCGACCAGCAGCTAAGTCAGCTGATAAGTTAGCTGCTAAGCTGGCCGCTAAGTTAGCTGCTAAGTTAACTGCTAAGTCAGCTGATAAGGCCGCCAGTCGGCGAGCTCGGACTGGCAGCATAAGACTTGCGCGGCATGCGCCCTGCCAGGTAGGCCTCGCGCCCCGCTTCGATCGCTTTTTTCATTGCGCCTGCCATCAGCACGGGTCTTTGGGCCGAAGCGATCGCGGTATTCATCAACACGCCGGCACACCCAAGCTCCATCGCGACCGCCGCATCGGACGCCGTGCCCACGCCGGCGTCGACCAGCACCGGCACTTTGGATTGCTCGATGATGAGCTTCAGGTTCCACGGATTGAGGATACCCATTCCCGAGCCGATCAATGAGGCGAGCGGCATGATCGCCACGCAGCCTAGGGCTTCGAGCTCGCGCGCTATGATCGGGTCGTCGGACGTGTACACCATGACGTCGAAACCATCCTTGATGAGCGCCTCCGCCGCACGTATTGTTTCCCGCACGTTCGGGAACAGCGTGTGAGTGTCGCCGAGCACCTCGAGCTTCACCAGCCGGTGTCCGTCGAGCAGCTCGCGCGCGAGCTTGAGCGTGCGCACCGCGTCGTCCGCGGTGTAGCAGCCCGCGGTATTCGGCAGCAGGGTGAACTGTGACGGCGGCAGGTAGTCGAGCAGCGACGGCTCGTTCGCGTTCTGCCCGATGTTCGTGCGACGGATGGCGACCGTAACGATGTCGGCACCGGAGGCGTCGATCGCCGCCCGCGTCTCATCGAAGTCCTTGTACTTCCCGGTCCCGACCAGCAGCCGTGAGCGGTAGGCGCACCCGGCGATGACCAGCGCGTCAGGGTGGACGGCTGCCCGGTCGCCATGGTGGATCCCCAGCGGGTCATCGTGGGCCATGACCGCTGGATCATCAGGGCGCGCCAGCGCGTGCGTATTGTCGGGAGCGTTCATGCGCGGTACTCGCTAGCCACCGCGAACTGCGGCAACGACCTCGATTTTATCCCCATCGACCAGGACCGTCTCCGCATGCTTGCTCCGGGGAACGATCTCTCCATTACGCTCGATGGCGATGCGCTTACCTTCGAGAGAGAGGTCGCGAACGAGATCGGAAACCCGCTGCGAGGCTGATCGGCAAGTGTAGGCGGCGCCATTTACGGTGATAGAGATCATTGCGATGGTCCATGAAGCGGGCGCTTACTGTCTGTAATGGCGCATCATAACGCGCAGAAAGCGTATCTGCCGCTCGAACTGCTTGCACGCTTCGCACCAGACGAGATGCAGCCGGACGCGCAGGCGCTGACCAAGCGGCACATGCCCTTCCTGAATTTGCGAGATCAAGCGGCTCGCGTCCTTGCATGAAATGAGTCGACCCATTGTGGAATGCGGCCGCACTCACGCGGCCCGGCCGCCTTGCATGAACCAGTTTTGCTCCAGGCATTGGCGAAGCGCCACCCTGGCCCGGTAGAGTATGACCCAGAGGTTGGTCGAGGTGATGCTGAGTTCCTTACAAATCTCCTCTCCCTCCAGCTCCATCACCTCGCGCATCATGAAGATGCGGGCGGTGTTGGGCGGGAGCTTTTCCAGGCAGAAATCCACGATGTCGAAGAACTGCCGTCGCGAAAGCTCTCCCTCGGGATCGCCCCAGGTGGCGGGGGGATTCTCCCAATGGCCCGACTCGTCAAACAGGGCATCGAACTCGTCTATCTGGCATTCGTCATCGAGCGACGAGACGATGGGCCCCCGACCTTTCTTGCGGATGGCATCGACGATCTTGTGCTTGAGTATGCCCGTCAGCCAGGTCTTGAGGCTCGATCGCCCGGAAAATCCCTTAGCCCCTTGCAATGCCGCCACCAGCGTATCCTGCACCACGTCCTCGGCGAGATCACTATCACGAAGTTGCAGGACCGCGACACGCAGCAGATATCCGCGGTGGGTATGGATGAGGGCGGAGAATTCGGCGTCGGCCATACCGATATTGCTCAAAAGCGATGGCCGATGATAGACGCAATCGGCGTGACCGGCCATACGCGAGCGGAGCGCTCTTTCGCTGCCAGGAGGCTCGCGTTGGCTCTGAACCCGACGCGCCTTTAACGCTCTCAACAGAGTCACCGGTGGAATATTCGCGACGCCGGATCGGCATTCTTGCCGCTTTGTAGGAATTACTACCTGAGCGCTGTGATTTTGTGCCGAAGCGAGGTCTGCCTACCAGCAAAGTCGCGTGCTGACAGCCGGGCATGATTCATGCTGGATATAATTCAGGCCGGAACTTCCGCACATCGACCAAGGAGAAGCCTTGAAAGACACGCCATTTCTCACCGATGTACAGACATTGCGCAAGCGCGCGCGCCAGCATATCGAGGACGGTGCCGTAACGGCGGCTTACGGCGGCAACACTGAAACCGCGATCAAGGTTCTTAACGAAGCGCTTGCGACGGAGATTGTTTGTGTGCTGCGATACAAGCGCCACTATTTCATGGCCAGGGGTATTCATTCGGGCCCCGTCGCCGAGGAATTTCTGGAACATGCAGGCGAAGAGCAGCAGCACGCGGATCTTATCTCGGAGCGAATCGTGCAGCTCGGCGGCGCGCCGAATTTGTCGCCGGACGGCTTGCTGAGCCGCAGCCACTCCGAATACGTCGAAGGCAGTGACCTCGTCGACATGATCAAGGAAGACTTGGTCGCAGAGCGCATCGCCATCGACAGCTATCGGGAAATCGCGGCTTTTTTTGCGCCCTTCGACGCAACAACGCGACGCATGATCGAAGAGATTCAAGCCAAGGAAGAAGAACACGCCGAGGACCTCGCGGACTTGCTAATGGGTCTTCCGCGATAGAGCCGCGACGTGAGCGCATACGAGGGCGCGCGTTTGCGATAAGCAAGAAATTGATGGGCTGGGAATGAAATCCTTTCATATCGATTGCGAAATCGAGTACGACGTTATTCAACAGACGTTGTTTGTTTTTAATCTCGGGGTTCCGACGACTTCGGGACAAGTCGTGCGCGCTGAATCGATCACGGCGGAGCCGAATGGCATCATCGACGAGTTCGCCGATGCGGGCCGGCTCAATCGTTTTTTTCGGCTCGATGTGCCACCGGGGCGACTCACCATGCGCTACTTGGCGACCGTCGACCTTGAGGAGCCCGAAGTCAATGTCGACGCGCCAGAGACGCCCTTGGCGCTCTTGCCCGGCGAAGTCCTGCACTATGTAAGGGCGAGCAAATATTGCGAGGCCGACCGCCTTTTTGCGCTTGCTTGCCGCGAGTTCGGGCAGCTTGCCGGCGGGTACCGCCGCGTCCAGGCGGTTTGCCAATGGATCCGCGACAATATTGCTTACGAGATTGGCACCTCGTCTCCGCTGACTACCGCACGAGACGTTCTTGCCAACCGCGCTGGCGTGTGCCGCGACTTCTCGCACCTTGCGATAGCGCTCTGCCGCGCGCTCAACATTCCCGCGCGCTTCGTCACCGGCTACGCGCGCTATAGCACTCCCCCGCCCGACTTTCATGCCGTCTTCGAAGTCTATTTGGGGGATCGATGGTACCTTTTTGATCCGACCGAGCTCTCGCCACTCAATGAAATCGTGCGGATCGGAACTGGCAGTGATGCCGCCGACGTCGCGTTCGCGACATTTTTCGGCGCGGCCCGGACGCGACGGTTGAGCCCCTTGATCGATTTCGCGGCACCGGGCACAAGCCTCATGACCCTGCAAACCCCGGGCTCCGGAATTTTGCTCGCGGCCTAGCGCGACCCGACGCCTCGCTTGGTGATGTTTGGCGCCGGTGTAGGACGCGCTCTTATAGCTCACCCATTATTTTCCGACGCGATAAACAGCATGCGGCCGATACCGTGTTTTCGGCAGCGCTGGCACACTCACTTCGCCGCAAAAAAGCGCACACGGAATGCATTGAATGAGTATGCGGTGCTCATAATCTTTGGAAACGAAACCGTTCTGGACGGCTAGGCTCGCAGTAAACACCGCCTGCCGCCATCGGGCGCCGGCGCGTTTGGCCGGATAAGCCCTTACTGAAGGAGCAAAACCATGAACATCGGAAATCGACCCTCTGCTCTGCTCGTCGCACTTGCTGCCGGAACCTTGCTGATGGCGGGTTGCGATCAACGTGCGCCCGCAGGCTCTACGAGCGCCACGCCCCCGGGCTCTACGAGCTCCAAGATGGACCGGGCTGCGGACAAAGTTGGAACTACGGTAAGTAATGCGGCCGACAAGACCGCGACGGTCGCGGAAGACGCGGCGATTACCGCCAAGGTGAAGGCGGCGATCCTTGCCGAGCCGGGGCTCAAATCGCTGCAGATCAACGTGGACACCAACGGCGCGACGGTCACGCTGTCAGGCAATGTCGACAACACGGATTTGAAAGAACGCGCGAAGCAGATCGCATCCAACACCTCGGGCGTCAAGGGCGTGGTCGATCAGCTTGCCGTCAAGTCGTCGTAACCGTCCGACCCTGATTTGAAGTTAAGGCCACAGGCCGCCCTCGTCTCGATGGCGAGGGCGGTATGTTTGGCCGCGGATGTTAGGAAAGCGGAGGTGGCGGACGTTCGGGCGACACCGAGCGAAATCGCTGGCCTCGACATGCGTAAGGTCTCGGCGCCATCGTTCGCCGTAGCCTCAAGGCTGATCTGGTGGCGGCGGCGCCGGTACCGACGCGACCAGCGTAGTTCCGCGACCGGGCTGACTCGATACTGAAACGTCGCCGCCGAATTGTTGAGCTCGTTCGCGCATGCCGCGCAGGCCATGCGAGTTCGTCTTGACCAGATCTTTTTCGTCCATTCCCGCGCCATCGTCGCGGACCTGTAACACATAGCCTTCCTCATTGACCGCCAAGTGAACCCAGACGCGGCTCGCCTTGGCGTGGCGTGCCACGTTGGTGAGCGTCTCCTGGAAAATGCGGAACAGGGCGAGCGCGGCTTCGCGCTGGACTGCGCCGTCCATGTCCGGCGCCTCGACCTCGATCGGGACGCCAGTGTGCTTTTTGAACTCCGCGGCCTCCCAGCGGACCGCTGCGGCGAGCCCCAGGTCATCCAGGATGCTCGGGCGCAGATCGGTGACGATTTTCCGCGTGGCGGCGACCGCGGATTCGACCAGCCTGACCATAGCCGCGCGCTTCTCGCGCAATGGTTCCATGTCCGGCGGCAGCCGCTCGGCCATCCAGTCGAGGTCCATACGCAGCGCGGTCAGCGTGGACCCGAGCTCGTCATGAACTTCACGTGCAATTCGCGCCTTCTCTTCCTCACGGACCGACTGCAGGTGTCGCGAAAGCGACCGCAGGTCTTCGCGCGAGCGTTCGAGCTCGCGCTGCGCGAGCCGACCTTGCGTGTCATCGTACACAAGCCCATCCCACAAGAGATCGCCGTGGTCCGGGCGGCGGGGCCTGGCGCGAATATTGATCCATCGTTCGGTGGATTCGTGTGGGGTGCGCAGCCGGCCGCTCCAGTTCCATGCGCCCATCTGCGCGGCAGAAGCTTCGAGCGTCGCCATGAAGTGCGGTCGGTCGTCGGGAGGGATGAGATTGATGAACGCGGATGCATCGGCTCGCACAGTGGCTTCGGGCAGGCCGGTCAGCGCCTCGCAGCCGTGGCTCACATATGTGAACGTAAACCCGTTGTGCGGATCCCGAGTGAGCTGAAACACCATGCCCGGGACGTTGGACGTCATGCCTTCGTAGCGTTGCTCGCTTTCCCTGAGCGCGCTCTCCATCGCACGGCGGGCGCTGTTGTCGTAGCACGAGCAGAGATAACCGGAGAAGTTGCCCTTCATGTCGTGATAGGGCCGCCCGACGCAAATCATGGAGCCGTATTCACCGTTGGCGCGACGCAAGCGATACTCGACCTCGAACGGGCGGCGCGCGGCGAAGGCCGCCGAGTACGATTCCTGCCAACGCGCTCGATCCTCGGGATGAACGCCTTCCAGCCAACCGTTGCCGACTTCGGCATCACGCGCGCGTCCCGTATAGTCGAGCCATGCCTTGTTGAGGTAGTCGCACGCACCGGCGTTGTCGGAGCGCCAGACCAGGTTCGGAAAATCGGAGAACAAGGCGAAATAGAAATCGCGTGAGCGTTCGGTCTGTTCGCGTAGCTCCAGGCGCTGCGTTGCGTCGCGCGCGACCACCGAAAAGCCTTGCAAGCGGCCATTCTCGTCGCGCATGGCGGAGATCATATCGTCCGCGCAGTAGCGCCTGCCATCCTTGCGCAGATGCCAGCATTCCTCCTCGAACCATCCGCGACGTGCCGCGGTGGCGAGCATCTCCTCCACCGGCCCCATCCGGTCAGACGGATAGAGCATGGAAAAAGGCTTGCCGATCGCCTCTTCGGCAGTGTACCCATTCAGCCCCCGGGCGCCGGGGTTCCAGCTTGCGATGCGACCGTCGCCGTCGAGCATGAAAATGGCGCAGTCCTTGACCGCGTTGATGATCAGCTGTGTGCGGCTTTCGCTTTGCCGCAGCTCCTGTTCGATCGCATATCGGCGCTCGATGTCATTTTGCAGGCGCAGGTTCGCGAGCTTCAGGTCCCGCGCGCGGCGGCGGGCGGTCTGGAAAAAATAGGTTAGCAGCGCCAGCAGCGTGGCGAGCACGATCCCCAGCGCGAGCGCGGTTTCGGGCAGACCTGATGTGGCGCGGCGCAACGACTCCTGCGTTGGGGTGACGCGCAGTATCCAGTGGGCATTATGAACGTCGAGCGGCAATTCTTGCGACCACGGACCTTCTGCGCGAGGTCCGTCGGCCTCTACCGACTGTACGACGCGGCCATTCTCGACCAGGTCGACATGGTGATCCGCAAAACGGCCGTCGATCAGCGATCGCAGCCAGTTGCCGTTTCCCAAGGCGCCTGCGGCAATTCCCCGCAGGGTGTCGCCGTCGAATACCGGCGCGTAGATGACCACGCCCTTGCCGCCGACCACTAGGTCGGTGAACGGTGTCACCGCGACCTTGCGGGTTTGAATGGCGAGTTGCACGGCAGCGCCGCGCGTAGGATCGGAAAGCATGTTGTAGCCGATGATCTTGCTCTCGTTGGAGCGCGGCGCGACCCAGCGCACGATGGAGTCGGGCGTCGCCCATGAGAGCGACTGGAACTCGTTGACGTCGTGAATCAGGCTTCCCGCGTCGCGCGCCCACATCTCGGCATCGAAAGGATAGTGCAGGGTCCGCTCGGCCAGTCGCTGAAGCATGTCGATCCGTGCTTCGAGATCGCGCCCGACCTGACTGCGGGCGTCGGCCGCGACCAAGGACGTGCTGTGCTGGATGACGCGAGTCTCCTCGATGGTGAGAGCACGCCAGAGGACGAGCACGGAGACAAAAACCGCAAGCCAGACGATGCCCGGAGCCGAGCGGCGCAGCATCTGCTGCTCGTTTTTGCTGGCCAAAAGCCGGTCAATGAGCAGCGCGCCAGTGACCGCGATGAATAAGAGCGAGTTAACCCGTTCGCCGCCGGTCATCAACAGCCATTCCGACCCGACCGCCGCCGCGGTGAATGCTCCAAACAACATCAACAAGGCAAGCGCAAGCGCCATCGACGCGAGTTGGGCGACCAGAACCGAGCGCCATGGACTCTTGGCCGACGGCTGGACCAATGACAGCGCAGAGCCTAAAACAACAAACACCAGCGCAGTGAGCACCCCCATGTCGTTGTAATTTCCAGCACCGAAGGGCAGCCACGGGTGGCCGAGAATGGGATGAATGTTGATGGTTCCCGGAGCGAGATACGCGATCAGCCGGATTGCCCCCAGCGCAACGGGAGCCACCGCGAACAGCTGGCCGACGCGGCGCAGCCGGAGTGCGTACGCGATGAGCGCGGCGCCGCAAAAGGCAAAGGCCCATGCGGTGTCGTACTGCAGATGCGGCACGCCGACGGAGGGTGTGGCCAAAACAAGTAGGTGCCAGGCTGCAATAACCCAGCCCGAGACCGCGAGCACCACCGCGCCTATCGTCGCGAAAAGAATCGCCGACCAGGCCGCAACGCGCGGCACGCGACCGAACATCATTCGAGTGAAATCTGAGGAAGAAAAGTAAAGCTCGATTTTACCTCGGCGCGGTTAGCGCCCGCCGACCCGTGCCATTTCATTGTCCTTGGCTCGAATCGTCGAACGAGCCAGGATCGAGGGTGATCAGCGCATCTGGATGGCGCTCGCGATGGCTAGCGCTCGGCCCTAAAGCGATCCACCATCTTTCCTGGCCTCTT